>Ga0187846_10001960_pt1 | contig 11442 bp, 11 predicted proteins | sample TC_taG_FD_161473 | JGI IMG/M metagenome (GOLD analysis project Ga0187846, IMG submission 161473) | Biofilm microbial communities from the roof of an iron ore cave, State of Minas Gerais, Brazil - TC_06 Biofilm (v2) | ecosystem: Environmental > Terrestrial > Deep subsurface > Cave > Wall biofilm... | reverse complement strand
GGCTGCAGGCTGCCGGTCTCGTTGTTCGCGTGCATGACGCTGACGAGGAGCGTCGGCGCGCGCAAGCTCCGTTCGAGCGCATCGAGATCGACGACGCCGAGGCGGTCGACCTCCACCACGACCCGCTTGAACCCGAGCCGCCCGACGAAACGCGCTGTTGCTTCCGTCGCAGAATGCTCCACGGCGCTGATCACCACCTGCTGGCCGGCGCGATCCGGCGCGGCGAACGCCGCGCCCTTGATCGCGTGGTTGGTCGCCTCGGTCCCACCGCTGGTGAAGACGATCTCGTCCGGTTCCGCGCCGATGAGCCGCGCGACCTCGCTGCGCGAGCGTTCGACCGCGGCGCGGGCGCGAACGCCGTGCTCGTGAGCGCTCGACGGGTTGCCGAAGCGCTCGCGCAGGTACGGCAGCATCGCCTCGACCACCGCGGGGTCAATCGGCGTGGTCGCGTTGTAGTCGAGATAGATCGGAATCACGCCTGGAACACTAGCACCTTGTCCGCCGCGATCGTCGCGGCGGAAAGCTCCTCCATGGTGCTGCGCCGCGCGCCCTCGAGCAGGTCCGCGTCGGCGAGCCCGCGCGCGTCCATGCAACTCCCGCAGAGGAGGACGCACGCCTTGCCGGCGAGCACGCGCCGCTGTATGCGCTCGATGGAGTAGTAGCCGTCCGGGACCTTCTGGCCGCTGCGCTCGCCGGTCACCGCGTCAGCCATCAGGAACACGGTCACCTCGCTCACCGGGTCCCGCTTCTGCAGCGCGTGCGCGAGACGGAGCGCGTTGTAGCAGCGCTCGCTCCCGTACGGCGGATCATTGATGATGACAAGCGTTTTCAGGCGTGTCCAGGCTCGTGGCCCTCGGGCCGCCGGTTGATCGCATAGCCGCCGGGCGTGTCGCGGAACGGTTGCAGGAGCAGCCGGTCGAGCCGCAGGTCCGCGGGCGTCCGGAAGGCGTCCACGCCGAGCGTCATGCGCCGGTGCCCCGCCGCTGGCTGCGCCCGGTAGGTGCCGAAGAGCCGGTCCCACCACGGCAGGTTGAAGCCAAAGTTGCTGGACGACTCGTTGTAGACCACGGAGTGGTGCACGCGATGCATGTCGGGCGTCACGACCAGCCAGCGGAGCAGGCGGTCGAGGCCCGCGGGCATCCGCACGTTCGCGTGGTTGAACATCGCGGTGGCGTTCAGCAGCACTTCGAAGATCAGCACGGCCACCGCCGGCGCGCCGATGGCGGCCACGGCGGCGCACTTGATCGCGGTCGAGATGAGGATCTCGATCGGATGAAAGCGCGTCCCGGTCGTCACGTCGACGTCGAGGTCGGAGTGGTGCACGCGGTGCAGCCGCCAGAGCGCCGGCACGGCGTGGAAGGTCACGTGCTGGAAGTAGATCGCGAGGTCGAGCAGCGCGACTGCGAGCGGGACGGCGATCCAGCCGGGCAGCCCTGCCGCGTTGAGGAGCCCCCAGCCGCGGGCTTCGCCCGCGAGCGCGACCGCGATCGCCGCGCCGGGCGCGACGACGCGGAGGACAACGACGTCGCCGAGGAGCAGGCCGACGTTGTGCGGCCAGCGCGCGCGCCGCGCGAACGCGCGGTCCCGGCGCGGCGCGAGCCATTCCCACAATGCGAGCCCGGCGAACACGGCAAGGAACGACCCGAGCCGCAGGAGCGACTCGAGTTGGAGGGCGGTGCCGGCGAGTATGGCGCTCATCCTTCGGCTGCTGCTAGACTGGCGCGGGTCAAATCGTCTAATATTCAAGCGATCTATTGAATACTAGTCCAGGGACTCCCGCGATGTCAAGCCATAGCCCAAAGCGCGACCTCTTCCAGCAGCTCGCCCGGATCGGCACCGCCCTTTCGAGCGGCACCCGGCTCGAGTTCCTCGAGCTGCTCGCTCAAGGCGAGCGGAGCGTCGACCAGCTCGCCACCCTGACCGGCGTGGCGGTGGCGAACACCTCTCAGCACCTGCAGAAGCTGCGCCAGGCCGGGCTGATCGTCGGGCGGAAGGAAGGTCAGTTCGTCTACTACCGCCTGGCGGGTGACGAGGTAGTGCGACTCCTCGCTGCGCTCGGCCAGGTGGGCGAGGCGTACCTCGCCGAGGTCGAGCGCATCGTGCGCCTCTATCTCGTGGCCAAGGACGAGCTCGAGCCGGTGCCAGCGAAGGTGCTGCTCGACCGCGCGCGCAGGGGCCTGGTCACCGTCCTCGACGTGCGCCCGCCGGAAGAGTTCGCGGCCGGCCACCTGCCCGGGGCGGTGAACATCCCGATCCAGGAACTCGAGAAACGCCTCGGCGAGCTGCCCAAGCGCAAGGAAGTCATTGCCTACTGCCGCGGGCCGTACTGCCTGATGTCGTATGACGCCGTGGAACTGTTGCGGAAACGGGGGCTAAAGGCGCGCCGGCTCGAGAACGGGCTGCCGGAGTGGCGGATGGCGGGATTGCCGGTCGACCGCAACGGCTAGCGATCCGCGAGCGCTTCCAGCACCGCTGCGACGCCCCAATCCGCCGGGCGTGTGGGCGAGACCCGTTCAAGCGCCACGCCGAGGCCGAGAGACCCGAGGTAGATTAGCGGCGGCGGGGCCAGGATCCCGAGGCGATCGGACTTGCGTTGAGTCGCGTTCATCCCCGGCGACTGAAGTGGTGGAAACAGATAAAGACGCACCGTCAGCGGTGTGCGGCGCGTCTACCTATGGACACCGGGTCGTTGCAGTTTCTCGCGAGGTATCCAGTTTGCCGACGTTCTTAGACTTGCCCCGATGAGATTTGCGTGCCGGCTGCTGGTGGTCCCAGGTTAGCTCATACTTTTATAGCCCCAACCGGAGTTCGGCAAAAAATGCGCTAGCGTTCGTAGAGTCGAATTCGACCATACGAGTCTGGCACGCACGCCTGCGGGAAGGAGAAAACCCATGGCTGCCGTCGTTCACGCGCACCCCACCCATAGCATCGGCACGACAGACACGCAACGCCGCATCTGGGCGATCGTCGGCGGGTCGTCCGGGAATCTCGTCGAGTGGTACGACTTCTACGTCTACTCGTTCACCGCGCTTTACTTCGCGTCCGAATTCTTTCCTGCAGGCGATCAGACGACACAGCTCCTGAACGCGGCAGGGATCTTTGCCGCCGGCTTCCTGATGCGGCCTATCGGCAGCTGGTTCTTCGGTCGCATCGCCGACAAGCGCGGCCGCCGGGTGTCCATGATGATCGCGGTCATCATGATGTGCGCCGGCTCGCTGATGGTGGCGGTGCTGCCGACGTACGCGAGCATCGGTACCGCGGCGCCGGCGCTGCTGTTGTTCGCGCGGCTGTTGCAGGGCCTGTCGGTGGGCGGCGAGTATGGCACCAGCGCGACATACATGAGCGAAGTCGCGCTGCACAAACACCGAGGCTTCTTTGCGTCGTTCCAGTACGTGACGCTGATCGGCGGCCAGCTGCTAGCCGTGCTGGTGCTGGTGATCATGCAGCAATTCCTGTCGAGTGCGGAGCTTAAGGCCTGGGGTTGGCGTATTCCGTTCGCGATTGGCGCGGTCGCGGCGGTGGTCGCGTTCTTCCTCCGGCGCTCGCTCGCCGAGACGACCTCGGATGCGGCCCGACACCAGAACGGCGCGGGAACGATCAAGGGTGTCTTCCGTTATCCGCGCTCGTTTTTCACCGTGCTTGGATTCACCGCCGGCGGCTCGCTCATCTTCTATACCTTCACCACGTACATGCAGAAATATCTGGTCAACACGGCCGGCATGGACGCCAAGGCGGCGAGCCGGGTCATGACCGTCGTTTTGCTTTGCTACATGCTGTTGCAGCCCGTGTTCGGGGCGATTTCGGACAAGATCGGCCGCCGCAATTCGATGCTCTGCTTCGGGGCTTGCGCGGTGCTGACCACGGTGCCGATCTTGAGCGCGCTCGCGCATGTCGCGGGTCCGTACGCGGCGTTCGGCCTGGTGATTCTGGCGCTGGCGGGCGTGAGTTTCTACACGTCGATCAGCGGGCTGGTCAAGGCGGAGCTTTTTCCCATGCACGTGCGCGCGCTCGGCGTGGGACTCTCTTACGCGATCGCCAACGCGGCCTTCGGCGGCAGCGCGGAATACGTCGCGCTGTGGTTCAAGTCCATCGCGATGGAATCGACGTTCTTCTGGTACGTAACCGTCATATGCGGCATCGCGCTGATCGCCGCCATCTCCATGCCGGATACGCGGCGGCAAGGACATCTGACCGAGGAAGAGGCGAAGCTGATGGAGGTATAGAGCTTGATAGTCGGTGGCGTACGGGCCATCTCAGCATCGAAGTTGGCCGCTCGGTACTCCTCCGTCAACCATCACACCTCCACCACAGTGGCCTACGCTAGCGCGGCGGAGGTTCCGAACACGACGGTGACAACGTCTATGTCACTGACCTGGAGCACCCGGATCGGGGGTTTGCTGAAGCGCTGCCAGCGATTGAGCTTGTAGACGGAGGCAGCTTCCTGCAGCTCGGGAGGAATCGTGATCAGCCAGTGATAGAAGCCGAACGTCGTTCCAGGCTTTGGAACTAACTTTCGATAGACGACAGCCGTGATCCAAGCGCCTAGACTGCAGTCGCAAATGCCTGGTCGGCAACTTGTCGGACCATCGCATCTGATCCGAATCTCGGGCCAGGCTCGAGAAGGATGGTTGGACTCCCAAGGAAGGGGTGATATTCGCCAAAACAATCATCGGTATGCGCAGCCTGGTCGCTGAGCCTATGCCGCGCCGGGCCGCGGACGGATCCGCCAGGTGAGGAAGAGGGTATGACGATCACTGAGCTACCCACGGGGCATGTGGTCCTGGCGGGCGCTGACAGCGACTGCTACCGTTCGTTGCGTCGCCGACCCGTGCCGCGAGCCGAGCGGTTCAACCTCGGCCGGATCCTGCGCCAACGGGTTCCACGCAGTTCGCTGGGTGACTGGAAGCCACCCCTGGGGCGGCCGGATCCGGCCGAACAGATCAAGCATTCGCATGAAGGCAGGCTGGACTGGCTGATCCCGGTCCGCGTTGGCCGCATGCTGGCCTCGCCCTACGGCTTCTTGCGCGGTACGGCCGTGGTGATGGCCGAGGATCTGGCTCATCTCCCCGCGACGGGCATCACCCCGGTCATCTGCGGCGATGCCCACATGGGTAACTTCGGTCTCTACGCCTCCCCGGAGCGCGACTTGGTCATCGACTTGAACGACTTTGACGAAGCGCATCCGGGCGCGTGGGAGTGGGATCTGCGCCGCTTGGTGGCGAGCATCTGGGTGGCTGGACGCCAGAGTGGCTCTACCGAAGCGCAATGCTATGACTCGGTGGCTTCCTGCGTGGCTGCCTACCGCGGAGAAGTGCGCTTCCTGGCCAACGAGCCGTTGCTCTCGCGCTCATACCAGCGGTTGGACGTTGCCTGTCTGCACGAGACGGCCAGGGAGAAGTCGTTGCGTGACGAGATCGCGCGCGCCGCAAAGCGCGCGAGATCCAGGACCAGCGACCGCGCACTGCCGCGCTTCACCGCCGAGCACCAAGGGGCGCGGCGTATCGTGGAAGAGCCACCGCTGATCACCCGGGTCCCGGGCGCCGAGGCCGATCGCATCGCCGAAGCGCTGGACGAGTATCTGACCACCTTGGCGCCGCATTGGCGCCGGGCGCTGGGCGGCTACACCCTGGTCGACATCGCGCACAAGGTGGTTGGGGTCGGCAGCGTCGGTCTGCGAGCTTATGTCGCTTTGCTCGAGGGCAGTAGCCCGGATGACGTGGTGTTCCTGCAGCTCAAACAGGCCCGGCGCTCGGTAGTGGCTCAATATGTTCACGGCGACTCGGCGTGGCATGCCCATCAGGGACAGCGGGTCGTGGAGTACCAGCAGGCCTTGCAAACGGTCAGTGATCCGCTGCTGGGTTGGACCACCGTCGAAGGGCTGCAGTACTACGTCCGGCAGTTCCGCGACATGAAGGGCGGCATCCTGCTGGATGCGATCGATGCGGCCGCGCTGGCCGACTACGCCGGGATCGTCGGCCACCTGCTGGCCAAGGGGCATGCCCGTACCAGCGGAGCCTCCATGATCGCCGGATATGTGGGTGCCTCGGACAAGCTGGATAGGACCTTATGCCGCTTCGCTCGTGCCTACGCGGACCAGACCGAAGCCGACCATCAAGCTTTGGTCCGAGCGGTGGCCCGCGGAGTCCTGCCGGTCGAGTCTGGGGAGCAAAGGCCGAGCAAAAAACGCAATTTGGCCGTAGTGCCGCCCACCGGGAAGGTGGTACTGCACTCAGCGTCCCATCGACGCTAGTCGGCCACGGCTGACGGCTGCTCGCGACCGGGAAATCTTGCGCCACCGTGTAGGGTTGTTGCTTTGTGCCGATCAATCGCTGGTACAGAAAGGAGCAGGCCATGGAATTCCTCTCGCCCGAATGGCTGGGAACGTTTTGGTCCGCCAAAGCCATCTCCGTCAACTTAATCATTTTCTTCAATTTGCTGGGCGCCTTGATCCTCGGGCTGCTTGTCGGTTACGAGCGCTCCTATCACGGCCACGCCGCCGGAATGCGAACCTACGGTCTTGTGTGCATGGCCTCCGCAGCTCTAACCGTCATCGCCGGCTATCCCAGGTTCTGGTTTGGTGGACACGAAGATATCGTCGCGGTCGCGGATCCGACCCGCGTCGTGCAGGGCATAGTGACAGGCATCGGCTTCCTGGGAGCAGGTCTGATCATCAAGGAAGGGTTTAGCATCCGAGGATTGAACTCGGCGGCTTCGATCTGGGCTTCATCGGCTATTGGCGTCACGCTGGGATTCGGGTTTTATGCGGCAGCAATCATGCTCGCCGGGCTCGCCGTAGTCTGTATGGTGTGGGTGTCGAGATTCGAGGACGTGCTGCCGTCGCAGTCGACCATCGTGGTGGTCGTAAAGTTCACCCAAGGCTTCCGAACGAAGGAAGAGATGTTCGGCAAGGTCGCCGCCGAACACGGATATGACATGGTACGAGGCTCGCTCGCCATTACCCTCCATGAGGGTAGCCCCGAATGGCGTTGCGCTTTCGTTGCACGAGACAAGAAGCGAGGAAGCTCGGTGGCTGATTTGGCTCGCATGATGAGCACCTATCCTGGGGTTGACACCTTTCACGTCTGTTACGCGCGAGTATGATCGGATCGCGCGGACTACCGTAACGGACCTGGCACCACAAGCCGCGCAGGCTCGAGCACGCCGCGCGAAGAGCGACTCGCCGTTCCGCGCGTAGCGGCGCACCAAGGCGGACGCGACGTATACTATCCGCCCAGTCTGGGCACACATATCCTGCTGAACCGATGCCTGGACAGGTGGCAGCAGGGCATCCACTGGGCGGTTCTTGATTGGGGGGGAACATGGGCGTCAGGCAGAAGGGCTCTCTAACAGCATTTTTTACCCGGCCCATTCCGATCGACTTGCCAGCCGACATACTTGACGTTCGCCGGCTTCGGCGGGGGCTGCGGTCGACGACGTCGACACACGATGCTGGTTGTGTCACGTTGGTTGCCGCGGCTGTTCTTGCAGCAGGTTGCATGACGGCGCCCGAGCCGCTTCCAGCGCCACAGACGCCGGCAGCGCAGGCCGTCTCGGCGCCGCCCGCGCAGTCGGGCGCGAGTGCGCTCTCGTACGGCGCCGTGACCTCGCAGGTGGTCAAGGGCAAGACGACTCAAGCCGATCTGCTGCAGCTCTTTGGCGGTCCAAACATCTCGACCGTCGACAACGATGGGGCCGAAACCTGGGTGTACGAGCGTTCGGTCACTCAAACAGACGTGTCGTCGCGCAGTCAAAACTGGCAGGCCGCGGCGGGTCTGGGCGTTTTCTTCGGCCAAGGTTCAGCCAACGCGCAGGCCGAAGGCGGTCAGACCGCCAGGGCCGCATCAACCACCGCCTCGTTTCGTTCGCTGACCGTGATTGTGAAATTCAACCCGAACAAAACCGTGAAGGACTATTCGGTCCGAGCGAGCCAGTTCTAGCAACGGGGACGCCGATGGCACCGGGACTTCGCTTCGCGTACTTCCTCGCGATCGCCGCCGCGTGCTCAATCCTGAGCGGTTGCGGGCCGAGTTATTTGCGTACCTTCCCAGGCGGCGGGGGGGACACGCAGCGCGTCGGTGACCCGGCCAATATTCCCGGCATGCCAAACGTCAACGACCTGATGGCCCGACAGAGGCTCATGCAGGAATTGGCGAGCGACCCCGACCTGCCGGCATGGCATGATCAGCGCGAGAAAATGGCGCTCGCGCTGGGGGACCGGGTGTTCGACAAGGGCTTCGATCGCACCTTTGATTCGATGATCATTGCATTGGCGAACCTCGGCTGCCGCGTCAATAACATGGAGCGGGTGTCCGGCTATATCACATCATCGTTGCCGCAACTTCCGCCGGCGCAGGCGGACGCCTTGAGACAAGAGTCCCTGTCGGCGTACGCACAGGCCAAGGGTTATTCGCCTTCTGTGCTCGAATCTAAGAATGCCCTGATACCCGACTTTAGCGGAATGATGGACAAGATGAATGCGGGCGTGACGTTGACCATGATAAGGCAAGGAGCTGCCCAGACGAAGGTCAAGCTGCGTTTCAATAACATTTACTATCCGCCCGCGGTCGAGGAACTGTACAAGCGGGTTTGGGATGCGGTCGACAAGCAGATCTTTCTCGACAAAACGCTCGGCTAGGGCGGCCTGAGGCCGGCCGCCATGACGGCGATCAGGCTCCTGGCAACGTGGCGCCAGCCGGTAAGCACACTGCGCAGGTGGCTTGCGTTCAGCGGGCCCTCGAAGCCGTTCACGACCTTGTAGACGCGCGCGAAGCCGTGCTGCTCGAGCGTTTCGCCTGCCTCTCGGGAGCGGTTGCCGCTGCGGCAGATGAGCACGATCGGGCACACGGCGCGGTTCGTGCCGGCGAGCCTCACCTGGCCCACGAAGTGCGGGTTTACCTCCCAGTCGCCCCGTCGTTCCACGCTCCCTGCAAGGCTCCGACCGGGTGGCCGACGAACAGGTACTCCATCTCGCTGCGGCAGTCGATGAACCGCGCGTTGGGGTTGTTCTGCAAGGACTCCTGCGCCTGCTTGGGCTGACCTGCTATCGAGCGATATGAACAAGGAGTTCGAGGAGCCGAAACCGTCTTTTTCGGCGCGATCAGGCCGCGCGCGTCTGCAGGCGTCCAGACTTTCTCGCTCGATCCGACAGCCGCGGAAGTCCTCTGATTGTCCTGCTCCGGACGCGCAATTCATGCAACTTCTGCAGATTAAGCCAAGACTCCGCGTTGGTACCGAAAAATGCCCGAGCGGCAGGGCTGTGTCGCCGGTGACGGCTCGCTCTCCGTTATCCTGCCGCGTGCGCCAGAGTCTCTACTTCTGGATCAAACGGCTAGCGACGAATTGGTGCTAGCCGTTTGTCGTTTCAACAATGTCAGTGCCGGAGTGTTGGCGGACCCGTCGCGGCAGATCCGGTGCACCGCGTCGATCAGCTCTCGAAGCTCCGAAGCATTACTGATCAGCGCTTCGGTTCGGACAAACTGGCTCTTCGCAGGGCATCATCACACAATGGCGATGTGCTGCAGGTCTTGGGAGATCGAAGTGGATACTCGCGCCTACGAAATCCAGCTGAACACGCTGACCTTCCGTTTTTGCGGCATGACGACAGCAGCATTGCAACGAACATGGCTTCACCAAGCGCTCGGTCCGGCATGGCTTGTTTTGTCTGTTGTTATCCTGGCTAGCTGCGCCCGGCCCACCTCGCAAGGTGGGCCCGTGGCAAATGTTGAGGAGCAGTTCGACGGCAGTGGCTACGCTGTCACAGTCTGCGACGCGGCCTACGCCGGAGAGCAAGGTCGGTGTGACATAGCCGGCGTCGGAACCGCGATACACCTCAAAGGAATCGTGATAAGCCAAGACAGGATACTGGTGGGTGGCGAAATCAGCATCGACAAGGACGGCAGAATCACGGACGTTGGCTGCTCGGTGCCGAAGGGAGACTCGGTCGTCCTAGACTGTCCTGGAGTCCTCATCTCGCCCGGATTTATCAATCTGCACGAGCACATCGAGTACTCGTACGAGCAGCCTCCAAGCCCTCCGACCCCGCGTTGGGAGCATCGCAATCAATGGCGCGCGGCATCTCCGGCTGAGCGCGGCTTCGACTACAGCGCACCCAAGGACGAAGGCATCCGTGCGGAGGTCAGCGAGCGCGCCATGCTGCGGCACATGCTCTCCGGGACCACAGCCGTGGTGGGCGCGAATGACTACTCCGCGTTTGTTCGAAACCTAAAGAAAACCAACATAGTTCTCGGCACACCCAGCAACGTCCCCGTGATGGACGAGACATTCCCGCTCCAGGATGTGAAGTCTTCCGATGCGATTACGACGCCCTGTAGCGCATCGACCATCGCTTCGATCCGACGCAGCATTGACGCGAGAAATCCTTACGTTGCCCACGTCGGGGAAGGGATCAATCAGGGCGCCGGCTATGAAGTCGATTGCATGCTCGAATCCACCAAGGTCAAGACCACGCCGAACGCATTCGTCCACGTCGTGGCCGTGACACCAGAGCAAATCACTCGACTTGTCGGGCAACACACATCAGTGGTGCTATCACCAAGGTCCAACTTCCAGCTCTACGGGGCGACCGCTTCTATCCCTGCGCTCCAGCAGGCGGGCGTCAACCTGGCCCTGGGGACCGATTGGGCACCATCGGGGTCGCTCACCATGCTTGACGAGATGCGCTGCCTTGCGGTCTACAACAAGCGCAACCTGAGCGGTTACCTCACCTGGGCAGACATCCACCGAATGGCGACTCGGAACGCGGCACGGGCGGTTGGACTTGAGGGGCAGCTTGGCAGCCTTTCGCCGGGGCGCCTCGCTGACATGGCGTTGATCGACGCGCAGGGGAGGCGCTCGCTTGGCGAAGTTCTAGCTCGAGCTGCCGACAAGGAGACGCTGGCGGTCTTCATCGCCGGCAAGGGGGCGAGCTTTCCGTCGTCGTGGACCGAGAAGTTGCCGGGGACGCTCGAGAATTGCCAAGAAGATCCCCGTGCCTTATGCGGGGAGCAGCGCATGATCTGCGGGGCTGCAAACGCGAGGCCGCTTGCGGCGCTGCTCGCGTTGAAGACCTATGTGATCGACGACGCAAAGTTGTGCAGGCCACAGCCTACGGATGACTGCGTCCCAGTCCGTCCAGGTCTTTACAGTGGAATCCCAACTTCCGGCGATCGGGACGGCGACGGTGTTCCCGACTCGAACGATAGCTGCCCGTCAATATTCAATCCTCCGCTGCCGTTCTTGGGCGGTAAGCAATCAGACATGGCCGCGTTGGGGGAGGTATGCAGATCTGTTCGGTGACCTCGCGAACCGGTTGGAGCGGAAGCAGCGCGCCGCATTGTTGCGGGTCAACGGCGCCGTCTTCATCGCTTTCGGCACGATCGAGGAAAGCGCCCGGACCGCGCTTGGCCGGTTGATTGCGGTCGATACCGCAACACTCCAAGTCGC
>Ga0187846_10001959_pt1 | contig 11444 bp, 7 predicted proteins | sample TC_taG_FD_161473 | JGI IMG/M metagenome (GOLD analysis project Ga0187846, IMG submission 161473) | Biofilm microbial communities from the roof of an iron ore cave, State of Minas Gerais, Brazil - TC_06 Biofilm (v2) | ecosystem: Environmental > Terrestrial > Deep subsurface > Cave > Wall biofilm ... | reverse complement strand
CACCCGGCAAGCGGCTCGCGATCAAGGTGTCGACGCGCAATGTGCAGCCGTACCGGGACGCAGCGATCATCCTGATCGACCAATTGAAAGAGATTTACATCGACGCCGAGCTCGAACCGGTGGACACCGTCCAGTGGTTTCCCAAGGTCATGCGCGGCGACTACACCGTCGCTCTCAATCTGACCGGGAATGGTCTCGATGACCCGGACCAGACTCTGTACGAGAATTTCACGTGCGGCGCGGAGGGCAATTATGACCGCTACTGCAATCCGGGGCTCGACCAGATGGTCGACCGGCAATCGATGGAATTCGACCAGCAGAAGCGCAAGGAGCTGGTGTGGGCGATCGAGCGCAAGCTCGCCGAAGACGCGGCCCGGCCGATCCTCTGGCACAACCGCACCGGGACGTGCTGGCACCCCTATGTGAAGGGCTACACATTGATGGTCAACAGCGTCTATAACGGTTGGCGCATGGAAGACGTCTGGCTGGACAGGTAGACGCACTGACGGGTTCGCACGATCGATCGCACACCGGAGGCTGATCAGGAATGAAGCGAGATCTCCGTATGCTCGCGGCGGCAGTGCCACTGCTGCTCACAATGTTGATGGGTCAGGCAGCGCTCGCGCAAAAAGCCGGGGGTATCCTCAAGATCTCGTTTTTCGACAACCCGGCGAGCATGTCGTTGCTCGAGGAGGCCACCGGCGCCGCATTGCGGCCGATGATGGGGGTGTTCAACAACCTCGTCATGTACGACCAGCAGGTGGCGCAGAACAGCCCCAATCGATCGTCCCCGATCTGGCGACGGGATGGTCGTGGAGCGAGGACGGCAAGGAGCTGACCTTTCCGCTGCGCCAGGGTGTCAAATGGCACGACGGCAAGCCTTTCACCGCCGCCGATGTCAAATGCACCTGGGACCTCTTGATGGGCATCGGCAGCGACAAGCTCCGTGTCAATCCGCGCAAGACCTGGTACCTGAACCTCGACAAGGTGACCACCAATGGCGACTACGAGGTCACCTTTCACCTGAAGCGGCCCCAGCCGGCATTGCTGTCGCTGTTGGCGTCGGGGTGGTCGCCGGTCTATCCCTGCCATGTCTCGCCGGCCGAGATGCGGCGGCGGCCGATCGGCACCGGCCCGTTCAAATTTGTCGAGTTCAAGCCGAACGAGGTGGTCCGTACCGCGCGCAACCCGGATTACTGGAAGCCGGGCCGGCCCTACCTCGACGGCATCGAATGGCACATCATCCCGGACATCGCCACCCGCAACCTGACTTTCATCGCCGGCAAGTTCGACATCTCCTCGCCTTATGGCACGACGATGCCATTGCTGGAGGACGTCAAAAAGCAGGCGCCGCAGGCAATCTGCGTGGTGACGGCGACCAATGTCGCGCGCAACCTGATCCTCAACCGCGACAAGCCGCCGTTCGACAATGCGGAGCTGCGGCGCGCGGTGGGCCTCAGCCTCGACCGCCAAGCCTTTATCGACATCCTGCAGCAGGGCAAAGGGGACATTGGTGCCACGATGCTGCCGCCGCCCGAAGGATTGTGGGGGATGCCGCCGGAGATGCTGGCGAGTTTGCCAGGCTATGATCCCGACGTCGCAAAGAACCGCGCCGCGGCGCGCAAGATCATGGAAAAGCTCGGCTATGGGCCAGACCACCGGCTTGGCCTGACATTGTCGTCGCGCAACATCCCGGGCTACCGCCAGCCGGCGGTGATCCTGATCGACCAGCTGAAGGAGATCTATATCGACGCCGTGCTCGAGCCGGTCGAAACCGCCAACTGGTTCCCCAAAATCTACCGCAAGGACTACACGATCGCGATCAACGGCACCGAGAGCGGTGTCGACGACCCCGACCAGCAGTTCTACGAGAACTTCGTGTGCGGGGCGGTGCGCAACTACACCGGCTACTGCAACAAGGACGTCGACAAGCTGATCGACCAACAATCCGCGGAGCCCGACCGCGAGAAACGCAAACAGCTGGTGTGGGAGATCGAAAGGCGGCTCGCCGAGGACGACGCCCGGCCGATCATCTTCTATCCGCGCGGCGGGACTTGCACCCAGCCCTATGTCAAGGGTCTCGTGACGATGGTCAACAGCATCTACAACGGCTACCGCATGGAGGACGTCTGGCTCGACAAGTAATTGGTGGCCGGCGCCCTTGCGAGGGGTAAGGACGTGAGTACGAATCTTTGCACTGCGTTTGCGACGGCGGCATTATTGGCGATAGCTCTCGCGGCTGCGCCGGCCCGAGCGCAGAAACCGGGCGGCGTCCTGCGGATGTACCACTGGGACAGCCCGCCGAGCATGTCGATCCACGAAGAGGTGACAATCTCGACCGATGTGCCGATGATGGGCGTTTTCAACAATCTCGTCCTCTTCGACCAGCACGTCGCGCGCAACAGCCTCCAGTCGATCGTGCCGGAGCTCGCCCCCGCATGGTCGTGGAGCGAGGACGGTAAGGAGCTGACCTTCAAATTGCGGCCCGGCGTCAAGTGGCATGACGGCCAGCCGTTCACTGCCAGGGATGTCGAGTGCACCTGGAACCTGCTCCTCGGCCGGACGGCTGAGAAATTGCGGACGAACCCGCGCAAGTCTTGGTACCAGAACCTCGACAACGTGACCGCCGACGGCGACTATGTCGCGAGCTTCCAACTGAAGCGCCCGCAGCCGGCCTTGCTCGCGCTGCTCGCCTCGGGATTGTCGCCGGTCTATCCCTGCCACGTGCCGCCGCGCGAGATGCGGCAGCATCCGATCGGCACCGGCCCGTTCAAGTTCGTCGCGTTCAAGCCGAACGAGTCGATCACTGTGGCGCGCAACCCCGATTACTGGAAACCCGGGCGCCCCTATCTCGACGGCATAGAATACACGATCATCCCGAACCGCTCGACGGCGCAGCTCGCTTTCATCGCCGGGAAGTTCGACATGACCTTCCCGACCCGGGTGACGGTCCCGCTCCTCAGGGACGTGAGGAGCCAGATGCCGCAGGCGGTCTGCGATCTCGAGACGACAAACACCGCCCGCAGCCTGATCGTCAACCACACCGCGGCGCCCTTCGACAACCCAGACATCCGCAAGGCGATGGCCTTGGCGTTGGACCGCAAAGCCTTCATCGACATCCTCAGCGAAGGCGAGGACCGGATCGGCGGGCTAATGCTGCCGCCGCCCGAAGGGACCTGGGGCCTGCCGCCCGAAATCCTGGCCACGTTGCCGGGTTATGATCCCGATGTAGAGAAAAGCCGGGTACGAGCCCGCGGGCTGATGAGCGCGCTAGGATATGGGCCGGATAAACCGCTCAAGGTCAAGGTGGCGACCCGAAACGACCAGGAATTCCGCGACACCTCTGTGATCCTGATGGATCAGCTGAAGCAGATCGGCATTGACGGCGATCTCGACCTGATCGAGACGGTGAATTGGTTTTCGCGGCTGGCGCGCAAGGACTACCAGATCGGCTTCATCTTCTCGCTCACCTCGGTCGACGATCCGGACCAGCTGCTCTACGAGAACTACACCTGCGGTGCCGAACGCAATTATCTCGGATACTGCGATCGCGAGATGGAGAGGCGGTTCGACCGGCAGTCGATCGAAGCCGACCAGGAGAAGCGAAAGCAGCTGGTTTGGGAGATCGACAGCAAATTGCAGCAAGACGCGGTCAGGCCGATCATCGCCCACACGCGCTGGGCAACCTGCTGGCAACCCTGGGTCAGGGGGCTGACGATCATGAGCAACAGCGTCTACAACGGCTGGCGCTTCGAGGACGTCTGGCTCGACAAGTAGCCCCGACCCACCGAAGATGACACCCGGCACGCGCGGGCATCGCGCAGCGCAAGGGGTGGAAGCAGATGCGGCCAAATCTTCGGAGCTTGGCGGCGGCGGGCGGGTTGCTGATAAGCCTGTCTGTGTGCGTCGCCGCAAGGGCGGAAAAACCGGGCGGGGTTTTGCGGATACCGATGGGCACCAGCCCGGCCAGTATGTCGATCCACGAGGAGTCGACGATCGCGGCCCTCGGTCCGATGATGGGTGTGTTCAACAATCTGGTCATGTTCGACCAGCACGTGCCGCAGAACAGCCTCGCCTCGATCGTCCCCGACCTCGCAGTGAGCTGGTCGTGGAGCGAGGACGGCAAGGAGCTGACCTTCAAGCTCCGGCCCGGCGTCAAATGGCATGACGGCCGGCCGTTCACCGCAGCCGACGTCAAATGCACCTGGGACCTGATCGCCGGCAAGGCGAACGAAAAGCTCCGCGTCAATCCACGAAAATCCTGGTACCGCAACCTCGAAGGGGTGACCACGAACGGCGATGACGAGGTCACGTTTCGGTTGAAGCGGCCGCAGACCTCGTTCATCGCGTTGCTCGCCTCGGGCTGGTCGCCGGTCTATCCGTGTCACGTCGGCCCGCGCGACATGCGCAGCCATCCGATCGGCACGGGCCCCTTCAAATTTGTCGCGTTCAAGCCGAATGAATCGGTCAAGGTCGCCCGCAACCCGGATTACTGGAAGCCGGGACGGCCCTATCTCGACGCGATCGAGTACACGCTGATGCCCAATCCGGCCACGACGATCCTGGCTTTTGCCGCCGGCAAATTCGACCGCACCGGGCAGGGCATCACCTCGCTCCCGCTGATGAAGCAGCTGAAGGAGCAGGCGCCCAACGCCGAGTGCACGGTGGTGCCGTGGAACATTCCGCGCCAGCTGCTGGTCAACCGCGCAAAGCCGCCCTTCGACAATGCCGAGCTGCGGCGGGCGATGGTGCTGTCGCTCGATCGGCGTGCCTTTATCGACATTCTGAGCGACGGGCAGGGTGCCATCGGCGGTGCGATGATGCCGCCGGCGGCGGGGAGCTGGGGCATGCCGCCCGAGGTCTTGCAGACGCTGCCGGGCTACGGCCCCGATGTCGCCAAGAACCGCGAAGAGGCGCGCCACATCATGAAGCGGCTGGGCTATGGGCCGGACAAGCCGCTCGCGGCGACCGTGACCACGCGCAACGCCGCGGCCTATCGCGACACGGCGGTGCTGCTGATCGACCAGTTGAAGGAGATCTATATCGACGCGACCCTCAACGCGATCGACACGACGCAATGGTATCCGACCGTCATGCGCAAGGATTATACGGTCGGTGTGACCGTCAGCGAGAACGGGCTCGACGATCCCGACCAGCAGTTCTACGAGAATTTCTCCTGCGGCGCCGAGCGCAACTATACCGGCTATTGCAATGCCGAGGTCGACCGGCTGATCGACCGGCAGTCGAGCGAGCCCGACACGGACAAGCGCAAACAGATCGTCTGGGAAATCGAGCGCAAGCTGGCCGAGGACGCGGCCCGACCGGCCATCTTCTACCCGATGTCGGCGGCCTGCTGGCAGCCCTATTTCAAGGGCCACACGATGATGGTCAACGGCAATTACAACGGCTGGCGCCTCGAGGACGCCTGGCTCGACAAATAGGGATCGACGGGTTTCGCGCCGCTCAACCCATCCTACGATATTCGGTAATACCGTGGTGATGCCGTAGTGACCTTTAGGGTGGGTGGAGCGCAGCGAAACCCACTGCTGGCAGGAAGGGGGAACGCTCATGATAGGCAAGCTTGGGGCTTACGTATCGGTCGCCGTGACGATCGCCACTTCGCTCATTGCCGCTCCGGCGGCAATCGCCCAAAAGCAGGGCGGCATCCTCAGGGAATACATGATCGACAGCCCCGCCAGCATGTCGATCCACGAGGAATCGACCGTCGTCGCCGAGCGTCCGGCAATGGGGATTTTCAATAACCTCGTCTTGTTCGACCAGCACGTAAAGCAAAACAACCCGGATGCGATCGTACCCGAGCTCGCGACCGGCTGGTCATGGAGCGAGGACGGCACCGAGCTGACATTTCCATTGCGCCACGGTGTCAAATGGCACGACGGCAAGCCGTTCACCGCCAACGACGTCAAATGCACCTGGGACCTGCTCGCCGGCAGATCGGCAGAGAAATTGCGCATCAACCCGCGCAAGGATTGGTACCGCAACCTCGAAGCGGTCACCACCAATGGCGACTGGGAGGTCACGTTCCATCTGAAGCGGCCGCAACCGGGTCTGCTCGAGCTGCTCGCCTCGGGCTGGTCACCGGTCTATCCTTGTCATGTCAGCCCGCGCGACATGCGCAGCCATCCGATCGGCACCGGCCCGTTCAAATTCGTCGAGTTCAAGCCCAACGAGCACATCAGGGTGGGCCGCAACGAGGATTACTGGAAAAAAGATCGGCCGTATCTCGACGGTGTCGAGTACACGATGATGAAGAGCCGGTCCACGGTAATATTGGCCTTCATCGCCGGCAAGTACGACCTGACCTTTGCCGGCAGTGTGTCGATCCCGCTGATGCACGACATCCAAAACCAGATGCCCGAGGCGATCTGCCAGTCCAACCCGGGTAGCGTCAACACCAATCTGATCGTCAACCGGACGGCACCGCCCTTCGACAATCCCGACCTGCGGCGGGCGATGGCGCTGGGCCTCGACCGCAAGGCATTTATCGACATCTTGACCGAAGGTCAGGGCAATCTCGGCGGGGTTTTGCAGCCGCCGCCCGGCGGTTTATGGGGGCTCCCGACCGAGGTTCTGCAGACATTGCCCGGCTATGGTCTCGATGTGCAGAAAAACCGCGCAACGGCTCGTCAAATCATGCAGGAGCTCGGCTACGGTCCCGATCATCGGCTCGCGATCAAGGTGTCGACCCGTGATATCCCGCCCTATCGGGATCCGGCGGTGATTCTGATCGACCAGCTGAAGCAGCTCTACATTGATGGCGATCTCGAAACGATCGACACCGCCCAGTGGTATCCCAAGGTCATCCGCAAGGACTACACCGTCGCCCTCAATCTGACCGGCAGCACGGTCGACGACCCCGACCAGGGTCTATACGAAAACTACACCTGCGGTGCGGTCGGAAACTACAATGGCTACTGCAATGCCGAGGTCGACAAGCTGGTCGATCGGCAATCGATGGAGCCCGACCGGCAAAAGCGTAAAGCGCTGGCCTGGGAGATCGAAAGAAGGCTGGCCGAGGACGACGCCCGGCCGATCATCTACTACAACCGCGGCGGGGTCTGCTGGCGGCCCGAGGTCAAGGGGCTGACGGTCATGGTCAACAGCATCTACAATGGCTGGCGCATGGAAGACGTTTGGCTCGACAAATAAAATGCGCTAAAGGGAGAAGAGGGCGATGAAATTGCCATTGCCCGCCGCGGCAGGGACGGCGCTGCTGGTGGCGCTATCGGTGGCCGGCCCGGCGTTCGCCCAAAAGTCCGGCGGCACTCTGCATATGGAACTGCGGGACAGCCCGCCGAGTCTGTCGATCCTCGAGGAATCGGATTTCGTGCAGTCAATGATGGGCATGTTCAACAATCTCGTCATGTACGACCAGCACGTGCCGCAAAACAGCCTCGCCTCGATCGTCCCGGACCTCGCAACCGGCTGGTCGTGGAACGAGGACGGCACCGAGCTCACCTTTCCGTTGCGCCAGGGGATCAAATGGCACGACGGCAAGCCGTTTACCGCCGGCGATGTCAAATGCACCTGGGACCTGCTGACCGGCAAGGCGAGCGAGAAGCTCCGCCTCGATCCGCGCCGGGCCTGGTACAGAAACCTCGAAGAGGTGACCAAGAACGGCGACTACGAGGTCACCTTTCACCTGAAACGGCCACAGCCGGCGTTTCTCGCGCTGCTCGCCTCCGGCTGGTCGGCAGTCTATCCCTGCCATGCGCCGCCGACCGAGATGCGTCAGCATCCGATCGGCACAGGTCCATTCAAACTCGGCGCATTCAAACCGAACGAGCGGATCGCGCTGATCCGAAATCGGGATTATTGGAAGCCCGGCCGGCCCTATCTCGACGGCATCGAGTTTACGATCATTCGCGAAGCTTCGACGGCAAATCTCGCGTTTATCGCCGGCAAGTTGGATTGGCGGGGCATGGGCATCCCGCAGCTCAAGGACGTGGCGAGCCAGGCGCCGCAGGTGATTTGCGAGATCGCGCCAGGCGGTTTCAGCCGCAACCTGATCGTCAATCGCGACTCTCCGCCTTTCGACAATGCCAATCTGCGCCGGGCAATGGCGCTGAGCCTGGACCGCAAGGCGTTTATCGACATCATGGGCCAGGGCCAGGGCGATGTCGGCGGGGCGGTGCAGCCCTTGCCCGAAGGACTGTGGGGAATGCCGCCCGAAGTTCTGCACAAACTGCCCGGCTACGACCCCGATGTGCAGAACAACCGGGCGGCGGCTCGCCAAATCATGCAGGAGCTCGGCTACGGCCCCGGCAAACCGCTCGCGATCAAGCTGGCGACGCGCAATGACCCCCTCTATCGCAACCCGGCGGTAATCCTGATTGATCAGCTGAAGGAGGTCGGCATCGAGGCCGAGCTCGATGTCATCGACACCACCCGCTGGTTTCCCAAGGTCATGCGCAAGGACTACATGGTCGGTCTCAACGCCACGGCTGCCGGGGTCGACGATCCCGACCAGCAGTTTTACGAGAACTACGTCTGCGGTTCGCCACGCAACTTTACCGGATATTGCAATCCCGAGCTCGATCGGCTGTTCGACGGGCAATCGATCGAAACCGATCAAGGAAAGCGCAAGAAGCTGGTATGGCAGATCGAACGAAAATTGGCGGATGACGCTGCCCGCCCGATCATCTATTGGGGTCGCGGCGCGCGCTGCCGGCAGCCTTACGTGAAGGGGATGACGGTCATGGTCAACAGCAGCTTCAACGGCTGGCGCATGGAAGACGTCTGGCTCGACAAGTAGTGCGTCAAAGGGAGAGGGAGATGAAGCACAATCGACGTGCCGCAATCGCGGCGAGCATACTGGCCGTCGGGATTTCGACCGGTGGCGCGGCCTTCGCGCAAAAGCCAGGCGGCATCCTGAAGACCTATGACCCCGACAGCCCGGGAGGGTTGTCGATCCAGGAGGAAGCGACGGTCTTCGCGAGAGGACCGATGATGGGGGTGTTCAACAACCTGATCATGTACGACCAGCATGTGCCGCAGAACAGCCTCGCCTCAATCGTGCCCGATCTGGCGACCGATTGGTCATGGAACGAGGAGGGGACCGAGCTGACCTTCAAGCTGCGCCAAGCCGTCAAGTTTCATGACGGTAAGCCATTCACCGCCAAGGACGTCAAATGCACTTGGGATCTGCGGATGGACCTTGCGCCGCAGAAGCTGCGGATCAATCCGGGCAAGTCGGCCTATTACAACCTCGCCGAAGTGACTACCAGCGGCGACTGGGAGGTGACCTTTCATCTGAAGCGGCCGCAGCCGGCGTTTCCAATGTCGCTCGCTGGCGACTCCTCGGGAATCTATCCGTGCCACGTCTCGCCGGCAGACATGCGCCGGCACCCGATAGGCACCGGCCCGTTCAAATTCGTCGAGTTCAAACCGAACGAAGACATCAAGGCGACGCGCAACCCGGACTACTGGAAGCCGGGCCGGCCTTTTCTCGACGGCATCGAATACACGATCATCAAGGATCCTGGCACAGCAAACCTGGCGTTTATTGCCGGGAAGTTCGACATGACCTTTCCGTATTTCGGACTGACGATCCCGCTGATGAAGAACATCGAGAGCCAGATGCCGCAGGCGATCTGCGAGCTGAACTCGGGCGAGGGCATCAACCGGCATCTGCTCGTCAACTACCACAAACCGCCTTTCGACAATCCGGAGTTCAGGCGTGCGATGGCCCTCAGCATTGACCGCCAGGCCTTTGTCGACGCGATGGCCCAAGGCCAGGGCGAGATCGGCGGAGTGCTGCAGCCACCGCCTGACGGCCTTTGGGGTATGCCGCCGGACGAGGTGAAGAAATTGCCTGGCTACGGTCCCGACGTCGGGAAAAACCGCGCCGAGGGTCGCCGGATCATGCAACAGCTCGGCTACGGCCCTGGCAAACACCTCGACATCAAAGTGACGACTCGAAACGTCCAGCTGTATCGCGATCCGGCGGTGCTGCTGATCGACCAGTTGAAGCACGTCTATATCGACGGCGAGCTCGATGAGGTCGATACGCCGCAATATTTTCCGAAAATCCTTCGCAAGGATTTCGCGGTCGCGCTCAATCTGCAGACCAGCGGTCCCGACCCGGATCCGTTGCTCAAGATCTTCTACGGCTGCGGGGCGAGCGTCAACTGGGACGGCTACTGCAACCCCGAGATAGACCAGCTGATCGAACAGCAGTCGCGCGAAGGTAACCCGGAGCGGCGCAAGCCTATTCTCTGGGAGATCGAGCGCCGGCTGGCGGCGGACGTCGCCCGGCCGATCCTGTTCTACGCCAGTGGTGGGATCTGCCGGCAGCCTTGGGTCAAGGGATTCACCCAGATGGTGAACAGCCATTTCAACGGCTGGCGCATGGAAGACGTCTGGCTCGACAAGTAGATTTGGTCACGTCATTGCGAGGAGCGCAGCGACGAAGCGATCTGGATGGTCGACGACGGCTGGCATAAGATTGCTTCGCTTCGCTCGCAATGACCCAATAAAAGCGGAGGGTTAGCGGAATGAGGAACCTTCGAGTCTTTGCGTCTGCGGTCTGGCTCGCATCCGTGGTTATCGCCGCGCCGGCATCGGCGCAAAAGCCGGGAGGTAATCTCAAGCTCTCGCATTTCGACAGCCCGGCCAGCATGTCGATCCTCGAGGAATCGACGCGTGCCGCATTGCAGCCGATGATGGGGGTGTTCAACAACCTCGTCATGTACGACCAGCACATCGCCAAATCGAGCCTCGAGACGGTCGTGCCCGATTTGGCGACCGGCTGGTCATGGAGCGAGGACGGCACCGAGCTGACCTTCCCGTTGCGCCAGGGGGTCAAATGGCACGACGGCAAGCCGTTCACCGCGGCCGATGTCAAATGTACCTGGGATCTTTTGATGGGAACCGGCAGCGACAGGCTGCGCGTCAACCCGCGCAAATCCTGGTACAACAATGTCGCCGAGGTGACGACCCATGGCGATTTCGAGGTCACCTTCAAGCTCAAGCAGCCGCAGCCTTATCTGTTGACGTTGCTGGCTTCCGGCTGGTCGCCGATCTATCCCTGTCACGTGGCGGCGCGCGAGATGCGCCAGCACCCGGTCGGCACCGGTCCGTTCAAATTCGTCGAGTTCAAACCCAACGAATATATCAGGGTGGCAAAGAACCCCGATTACTGGAAGAAGGACCGGCCGTATCTCGACGGCATCGAGTACACGATCATGCGCGAAACCGCACCGCGCAACCTGGCCTTCTTTGCCGGGAAGTTCGACATGATCCCGTTGGGGGTGTCGATCCCGACGCTGAAGGATTTCAAGGCGCAGGCGCCGCACGCGCAATGTGAAGTCAACACCGGCAATGTGCCGCGCACGATGCTGGTCAATCCGGCGGCACCCCCTTTCGACAATCCCGAGCTGCGCCGGGCCATGGGTCTGGCCTTCGACCGCAAGGCGTTTCTC
>Ga0187846_10001958_pt1 | contig 11445 bp, 22 predicted proteins | sample TC_taG_FD_161473 | JGI IMG/M metagenome (GOLD analysis project Ga0187846, IMG submission 161473) | Biofilm microbial communities from the roof of an iron ore cave, State of Minas Gerais, Brazil - TC_06 Biofilm (v2) | ecosystem: Environmental > Terrestrial > Deep subsurface > Cave > Wall biofilm... | reverse complement strand
GTTTGCCGTGTGTCTGAGTAGCCTTCCTGCGCTAGCTCTCTTTGCAGGTCGGCGAGTTCAATCGCTCCACGAAAGTAATCCTTGATTGCTTCTCCCGCGCCTATGCGCTTCGGGCGGTACGTCTGTTGCAGTTGGTACATGAGCGGATCGGCCACAAGAATCTGGATGAGCGGCTGCAACGCGCGGCGGGCCATCCTGCCGAGGCCGAGGTTCTTTGCCATAAGCTCGCCGTATTCGCGGGCACCGTCCACGATCCTGTATTCTTCGGGGATCATGCTCAGGATTGTTTCAATGTTGCCCTGGCGGATGGCGAAGTTCATCAGGAAGCCGAGAAATTTTTTCGCCGGGCTAGTGTCGCCTACTTCGAGATCTCCGCTTGTCGGCTTGAATTCCTGTTCCAGAATGTCGTATAGGTCCCCACCAAATTTCTCCATCCCGGCTAGCCTGCCACTCCCGAATGAACTGTTCTTGAGGGCTGCCGCATCTATCTCGACGCCGGTCAGATCGTGCAGCGCTGCTGCTGCGAGGTCGTAAAAACTGCTGTTCTTTTCTCCCTGAGCAGCGGTCAGAAGTTTCACGACTTCGGCGAGGATAACGTCCACAAAGCCGGTGATGATGGAAATGACAGCGGCGGGCGCGTCTGAGATGTGTGCTGCGCGAGCCGCCCACAGACTGTTGTAGACTCCTGCGTCACTTTGGCCGAGTGCCTGCTGTTTGGCCTGCTCTCGAAAGTTAACCTCTGCTTCCGTGACATCTGAAACTGTCACGGTGACTGGTGGTTCATCCATGAAGCCGGTGCCGCCGTTGCTCATTGTGTTATACTTTCCTCACCCCGCAAAACGGAGGTCTTATATGGAATCAGCCCTCGCTTTTGTTCCGCTGTTTGGTTTGTTGGTGATGGGAATCTCCTTCTCTCTGGTGGTGTTGGTGTTCTGCGCGTACTTTCGGATCAAGGGCATTGAGCGTGCGCTGTGGGCCATCGTTTGGGAAATGAAGCATGGAGCAGCGTCCCGCGCGGTTACGGAGATGCCCTCGAAGCCTGACAGTCCTGGTGAATCTTTGCCGCCCTCTGCTCACGTTTTTGGCTCCATGTTCGGTCGCTAAAAGGGAAGTGGCTCTCCGGTCGCGTTCTCAAGGGCTTGGCGAGCCGCTACTCTCATCGCAAGGTCTTCGTCTGTCGGCCCGGTCAACGATATAACCCTCAAGTGCTCCGCCACGTTCGATTTGTAGTAGCGCGTCCGGTTGTGGTCTATGGTGTCCTGCTCTTTTTGCGTGAGGGGCCGGTTGCTGCCATAGCCGAAAATTCTCTTGACTGCGCCGACCATCGAGAGCAGGGAAGCGCCAAGCGCGTTCCGGCGAATAATCAGCGTGGGATCGAGCACGAGGGAAAGCGTGTTGATGATCTGGTTTAGAATCCCGCGCGTGATGGCGATTTCTTTGGCGATGCGGTTTTGTACGTCCGCGAGAGCGCTGTCGAGCTTCGCAGCCCACTTGATGTGGAAGAGTCGCAGAATCCCGAGAAACCTGCGGATTGTCTGAATCATCCGTATCAGGCGCAACTGCTGCGGAAGGATGTGGGTGTCGTACCAGTGCTTGAGTTTCTGAAACCATCTTAGCACCGGCCCTACCACGCGCTTTAGCCAGTCGCGCACCTTGGCAATGTGTGACGCGATCCACGAGACGAATTTCTTAACGTAGTTTTCCCAGATGAACACTAGGGCTTTGATGAGCTTCGAGAAGATAGTGACGAGTACCTGAATCAGCGCGAGGATGAGATGGAACAGGAAAACGGCAACCTGCACGAGCAGGTTGTATACTGCGACGATGAAGGACAAGAGTTCAGCGAAGAGTCCTAGATCGAGGCTGGGGGGATCGCCTGCTCCGCCGAATCCTGGGTCAAGTCCCATGTCTGCTCACTTTTGCGGCAGCAGTCCGAGTGAGCGCAGTGTTGCCACGCGAGCGTTGATTCTTCGCTCGATGGCGGGCGCATCCTGTTCCCCGGCGTAAAACTTTTCCGTGAATGGGCCGTGATCGCCTATAAAGAATGTGTAGACCAGAATCGCGGATGCCTTTCCTGTCTTGTCGTACTCGAAACTGTCTTTCACTGCTACGTTGTTCACTTCCGAAGGCAGCATGTTTCCTCCTCGCTACGATACTGGTCCGATTCCTATTGGTGGTCCGCCTGGTTCGCCACCGGGTGGATTAGGCGGCGGTGGCGGTGGTGACGGCGGTGGTGCACTGCCGCCAGAAACGACAAAGCACGCTGTGTATGGAAATGCGGGATCGCTGCCGTTGAAAGTCGCTTTAGCCGTTGCCGTTCCCTGTAGGTTGAGGACGTTGGCCGTCACTGTGACGCTGTAGGTGTTCCCGGCTGCGATAGTTTGCGGGCCACTGTCGGCGATGCTGAACACTCCGGGTGTGTCTTGTGTGAGATCAACGCTGGTGATTTGCTGTGGTGCGCCGGTGTTATTCGTGTAGGTCAGTGTCAGCGTGGGCGTGGGGCTGCTTACAGTTGCTGGGGGCATGGCGAAGGTTGACGCGCACTCGCTCGCGCCGCTGCTTCCTCCGCCTCCACTGCTTCCTGTCCCGATGAGGCTGGTAAAGTCGGCAAGCGCGGCGTCACCTGCCGCTGCTGTTGGCGCTAGTTGTAGCACGGTGGCGGCGAAGTCGTCTCCGCCCATTTCGTCAGAGATGCTGCTGAGGTCGCTAAGGTCTGCTTCTACGGAATCAAAAAGCCCTGTTTGGTCCGTGACGCTGAGAGCGGCCTCGAGTAGATCGACGTCAATTGCTGCTTCCAGTCCTGGCAGGTCTTGAAGCTCGCCGGCTGTGAGTCCCGTAAAGTCGTAGGCTACCACGTCGAAGCCCAGGTCTTTGTCGGTGAGTGGCGTAATGGGCCATGGGTTCAATCTTTTTTTACTCCCATCGCGTTGTTTTCTAGCCGCGCGATGCGTTGCCGAATGTCGGACAGGATGAAAAGCCCGAGTCCCTGTATCACCGAGATCAACACACCGAATGCGGCTACGATGATCTCTATGTGTCCCGTCTCGATCACTTGCTCGCCGGTGGTGTGACGGCGGAAGGTGCCGGCGGCGTCAAGTCGTACAACAGGGCAATGTCGGTCGCAATCCCTATCAGCACGAGCTTGAGCGTGGCTGCGCGGTTGATGTCCACGTGTAGCCCGGCCAACAGTCCCTTCACGATTGCGATAGCAAACTGCTCCCAAAAATTTAGCATTCCTCCTCCTTGTTCAAATCTCGGTGACGCCGCTACCTTCGGAAATTAAGACAAACTCATTAGGGTTTTGAGGGTTGCGTTTCTGGTTTTCGTTCCGTGGATTCGGAGTTGCCTTGTGCTTTACGGGTGTGAGGATGTTCCCGTCCTTGTCGGTGACTTCGGGTGTGTCCACGATCTGATCTGGGCAAACGTGAAAGTAGCTGGGCACGCTGCCATCCCGCGTGTCCGCGTAGGTTGCGCCGCAAGAGTTGCATTTGAGTCTGCCAGCCATCGCGTGTCACTCCTAGCCGTCCCACATCCCCCACTCTTGGACAAGATACTGCGGCGCACTCCATGAGTCACCTGCCTGAAGGTTGGCTGTGAATGTGTTGATCTTGTATGTGCCCTTCATGCTCGTGGGAGTGGGAATGGGTGCGATCTGGTCACCTCGAATTCCGTTGGCTGTTAGAAAGCCCGGTGCCCACGTAATTTGAATCGCTGTGCTCGCTACCACGTTGGCGGCTGCGTCAATGCTTAAGAGGTTGTGTGCGCCATCGTTGACCTGAAGAATTGGCTGGCGATTGGCGACAACGGCACTAGTTGTGAGGGTTGCGAAGAATGATAGCAGATTCCAACGTCGGTTTTGTGGCACTGTTTCGCTTATGTCAGCTCCGCCTGCGGGTGTGTTCCCGGTGATGCTGCGTAGTGTTCCGGCTCCATCTGTCGAGCGTTGTGGCGTTGTTCCGGGCCATCCGTGTGCGCTTACCCCAAGGACGTAGCCTTCCCAGATTGCGCCGTGGGAGAAAAGGTCAGTGGTGTTTAGGTAGCCACGCACTATGTGGATTTGAGCGAAGTACCATGAGTTGCTTACAAGGCCACCCGTTTGTTGCAGTGCAAGAGTGAGAATCCAGCATTCGCCCGGGTGGAATTTAGCGGTGAAAATCACTTGCCCGGTGTTGACGAGTTGCTGTGTGCCTTCTTTGATTTCGCCTAGCGGTGTTAGGTACCGATAGCGGAAGGTCAGGGTATAGTTAACGACATTAGAAAGGATGTTAAAGAGTACAAAGTCGCCTTCCTGTAAGTACAGGTATTGGCTCGGAGGGACGTTATCAGGCTTGAAGGCTACGAACGGCGGGCGCGTCTGAATCTGTGACGGCTGTGGGCCTGTCGGTATTGTGGTTGGTGGCGCGTCCATCGCGCCTCGCTAGCCGAGCCGTACGAAAGTCAGGCTCGCGGTGATGGCGGCGAGCAAGTCGTTGGAGATTTGCTCGATGAAGATCGCGGGCGAGTTGTTCGCCTGGAACACTGGAATCAGCGGCAGGCTAAAGTAGTTGGCGAGGTCGTAGAACCATGTGCCGCTGGCGAACCCGGCAGGGAAGTAGCCGGGCATCGGTATACGTAAGTTGCCTGAATCCGCGCCGCGAATCGTGAGCGTGGTGAGGTTCGCGGAGACTTGGTAGCCCACAAGCGCGTAAGACGATCCGCGCTTGAGTAAGTCGGCGACGGCGTTGATGGCCGCCAGCCCGGAGTAGGTAGAGCCGGAAGCGGGCGCGCCAGGAGCGTATTCGACGGTCACTGTTTCGAGTTTTCGCTTCTGCAACGTGGGCACGTCAATTAACGTCTGCGCCACGCCGGAAAGGTCGTCGTAGTAAATCATGAGCGACGTGTTGTCGATTTTCCCCGCGCCTGCTGCGGAAGCAATGGTCACCGCGAGCGTGTCTACCGGGTACAAGTCCTGCATCGTTTCGTACGGAAGCAGCGGGAAAGGCTCATGCACTGTAGTGCGGAAGCGCAGGCCGCGCGTGTTGTCGTGTAACTTCGGAGAAGTAACCTGTACAAACCCGGCGGCGTCCGTGTCGATCCACATGTTCAGCAATCGCACGCGGCCGGCAGTCGAGCGAATAATCAATGCATCTCCGCTCACTGCGGCGGCGGCGCTTCCTGTAGCGGCGGCGGCGGTCACGGTCGCGGTAACTGTGTCGATTGCTGGCGGCATTTTCGTTCCTCCCTGATTCACTCGCCGACGCCGGGTGCGGGCCAGCCTTCTCACACTGCCCCACACCCGGCTTGCCGTCTACTTCACCTTCTTTGCAGAGGCAGCGGCGGCGGCGTAAGCGTGCTGCTTGTCGAAGTTCTGTTGCGACATCTTCGGGCCGCGCGGCATGTCGGGGACAGACGCCATGGCGTCGAGCACAGGTTGCGTAAACTTCGCCCAGTTCGGAGCTGCTTGCTTGGTGCCCTGGGGATAGCGGCCCACGCCGAGAGCTATGGCGTTCGCTTTCTGTTTCGCGGCGGCATCTTGCGTGAGCGATTTCGCGAACGTCCCGGCTGCGAGTGCGGCTTGCACAGCGCTGGCAAACGTTCCTTCTGCGGCTGTCGTCGCGGCCAGCCAGTCGCGGCGTGGATTGTTGATTCCATCCTGGTAGCTCTGTCCGGCGTTGCCGGTGTTGTTCACGTACTTCTGTTGACTTGCAGAGGCGGGCTTAATGCGGATCGGCATGATGTGCGCTCCCGGTGTGATTTCGTCTCACGCGCTGAGTTTCAGGAGGTGAACCGGAAGCGTGTCAAGTCTTTTTTTTGCCCGGTTTTGGTGCGGTTGCGGGCGTGGGGAAGTGACGTTTTTGTAGGGATGAAACGATGGCGCTACCGTGCGGATAACCGCATGAATGCAGGGGAAAGTGCGTGTTCTTAGTTTACATAATATTACGTGCCCGAAGGAAGAGCCCTTACGGTTAACCGTTCCCTCGTTATCGGACGCCGGGGTCTACTGTGTGTGTTAGGTTTATCCTAGCCGGCAATGAAACACGGGCGCGGTTTCGTTCGGCAGTGGAGCGCGAGAGCAAACGCGCTTGCTGCTTCCTTCGATTACGCCTGCTGTGGATTACCTCCTTTCCGCGCCCGCTTCCGTCAGGGGGGCCTGTGAGTGATACCCCGCAATTCCTCTCTGTGAAGCCCGTCCGCAAGTGGGGAAATTCCCACGTGGTGACGCTGTCAAAAGAGGTACGTTCTGCGCTCGATTTGAAACAGGGAGATCAAATCACGTTCCGTAAGATCGGACGATATGTTTTCCTCTCGGTCATGGCTGACTTCACGCCTGCTCCAGTTTCCTGGGAAGAGAAACGTCAAGTCCGCGAGGCATTGGGGTTCTAGATGGAAACCGTTACGGTCTTCAAGGAAGCTGTCGAGTTGGAGATCGTGATTCGCTTCAACGTTAAGACCGGTGAAATATCGCTCACCGGTTGCGACGAGAGTCCGCTCGTCGCGCTCGGAATGCTGGACTACGCGCTCGCTCGCGTTCGCCGCGTCCTTGGAACGAACGACGTGATGCAGGATGCTAGGAACGCTCCAAGAATTGCTGTTGCGGGAGGGCCGCTCGCGTGAGCGAAGTTCAACAAGTGCCGCTCGGCTTGATAGATCCTCCGCTCGTTCCCATGCGCGAGCAGTTCGGGGATGCTCCATTCGCGGAATTGTGCGAGGACATCGCTCGCAACGGGATCACCTGCCCGCTGCTGCTTCGCGATCTTGGAGAGCGTAGGCGCGTGGTCTATGGCCACCGTCGGTTTGAAGCCGCGAAGGTTTGTGGGCTTAAAACTGTTCGGGCTGAAGTGCAGGTCATGGACGATGCCACGGAAATTCGCAAGATGGTTTCCGAGAACAGCGGGCGCGAGGAAGTCTCGGACGCCGAAAAGGGCCGTCACTACTGGAACCTCATGGAGGCGCTAAAGCTGAATCTTGAACAGGTCGCCGCGCTGGTAGGAAAGTCCGTGCAATATGTGGACGAACGTGTGTCGTTCGTTCAGTGTGATCCGGTGGTCGCCGATGCGAACCGCGACGGTTTGATTTCCTGGTCTGTTGCCAAAGAACTATTGCGTGTGAATCCCTGCACGATGGCGCTTGTTTTCCGCATTGCTGTTAACGAGGTTTCCCAAGAGCAGGCTGCGAAGTGCGAGCCGCATCGTAGGTTCCTTCTCGACTTGTGTATCCGTTGCGGCGCGACGGGTAAGGTTGCCCGCTCGTACGTTGACCAGTGGAAAAACTCGCTCGTTCCCGTTCAGCCCTACAATCCCGGCTCAAACGGTGACGCGCCTGCCGCGCCTGCTGCTGCTCAGAATCCGCGTTGCGTTGCCTGTGGGCGTGACGCCGATCCGGGGAACATGGTTGAGCTTAAGGTGCATCATTGGGAGCTGCCAGCGGTCGAAAAGATTCTCCGCGCTGCGGGGATGGAGGTCTATCGCTAAATGTTCAACTTGCAAAGTTACAACGAGGTTTATTGATAGGGGTGATGCGTGCATGTACTCCCTGAAATAGTCGCCGATCTCTGCCGCAGCCACGCGGCGGAGTTGCTCACGCCGTTGAAGTGGACGGGCACACCGCTCGGCAAAGTGAATTTGCTTTGGGGAATTGCTGGCGTCGAGTCTTCTTTCGGTTTGAATTCTAGTCCGCGTCATGAGCAGGGCTACTGCCTCGCGGGGCGCTATTTCAATCCTCCTGTAACGCGCGTGTGGGGCTGTCTTGCTCATTGCTCGTTCGGGCCGTGGCAGGTGCTCTTCGCCAATTTTAAGTACGGCGTCTCGCCGCTCTCTCTCATGTGGGACAACGATGGCCGGATAGCTGCCGAGATTTGCTTGCACGCGGCCATCGACGTGTTGAATCGCGCCATAGCGCGCGGCGTAACTAACTTCGGCGATCTCGTTGTCGCCTACAACGGCCCTGAGGATGAAGTGCGGTACTCGGGGAGGCTCTATGAGTGCATGGATCGCCCCATGCCGGAAGCTCGCGCCGGGGATTGGGCTCAGTTGAATCACGGTCAAGGGGCAGGACCATGCTCAGGGCGGTAGCTGGCTGTCGGTACTATTGTGGCGTACGTTAATGTATGGCTGGATTCTCAATGCGGACCGCGCGGGGTTTTCCATCTATGACAGCGGAAGACTTTGCTGCTCTCGTTCAGTCGGTCAGGGAAGATTTCCAGCGGGAGGAGGATCAGGTCTTGCTACAGCGTGACTTGCATAAGGCGGAAATGGCTCTGGCAGGGAAATACGCTTGCGACCTCGTGTTGCGAGCGCTCGAAGCTCAGGAAGGGATCTGCGTTGTCGTTGTGCGAAAGAAGGGGCGCGCTAGGTGAAACGATGCATGTGTTTTGTCCGAAGTGCGAGCAGGTTGTGGGAAGTGTGGAAGCGGTCGCGCGGTTGATTTTAACCGTGCATTGTCCTTTCGACGGCTACGAGTTCGGCGTTGCGGTCGAGCCGCCCGTGCAAGAGGAGTTGCATCCCGCGACGAATATCCCGGTAGTGCCGTCGCCACGTTGATGCCGTCGCCCACGCTGATTATCCCCGAGGAGTTGATGCACCCTGGGGGCAAGAAAGCCGTGGTGGCGTTCTTGCGTGACGCGCCAGCAGAACGGAAGCTCAAAGCGCAGTTGCTTCTCGCGTGGGCGCAGGAGGTCGGAATCCGTTTGCGACAGCGCGACTACGAAGAGGTGCAGTCTCAGGCGTTAGATGGGTGAAAGGGGTTCCACAGGTCGATGCGCTTGTTAAGTGGGTGAATGACGTTATGACGGATGCCTGGATCGAACGCCGCCGCTTGGAAACATTCTCGACGTTGGCTGAGGTTGAGCAGCGTCACGTGCTGGCGGCGGTGAAACACTGTGGCGGGGAAATAAGTGATGCGGCCAAAGTGCTCGGAATCGGCAGGACGACTCTCTACCGCAAGTTGAAAGGCTTGAAATGATTTTCGCAGCGGGATTCTGCGCCGGGATTTTATTCGCGGTGTTGATCTATCACGTGAAGATTTTGCGCGACTTGCGGAAGTGGGGCCATGACTGGCGCGCCCGCGCGATCTCTGCGGAACAGGAAGTTGAGAACTGGAAAGTGTTTGTCAAGTCGAAGGGTTGGGGAGATCCGTTTCGCTAATGACGGACCTAGAAAAACGCGCCATCGTCGCGCTGCGCACGGTGAAAATGCCAGAGCAGAACTGGCACGGCCGCCGCGCTGACACGTTGAATTCGCAGTTTCAGCTGTGGCCTGACATGCGGCTGGGGTTTGAGTTGGCTGCGGACCTTTGGTACCTCGTGTGGCGCTATCGGCGGCAGATTGCCGATGTCGAAGTCGTCGCGCACGCCAACGAGTTGGTGAATGGGGTGCTAAGTCTTGGCTTCAACTAAGAAGTTTTCCCTCTCCGGGGAAAAGGCTGGCGGCGTGGACATAACTGCGGGCAATGCAGGAGTGCACCCCGCGGGCTCAAAGGCTGCGCCGCCTTCTTCTCATTTGCGGATAAAAGCTCCGTTCAAAATAACCTACGGTTGTCCGTCGCGTTTCCAGTGTTGGGGTTTCGGTTTGGGCTATCCCCCGATGAATATTTTGTCGTGGGGGTACAACATCGAGGGTGCGGTTTGGCCTTTTCCGGGTGTTTGGAAGTGGCACCGTCGCGGAAGTGTGCAGGTCGCATAATGGCCAGTCCCTTGCAGCCTTTAGCCGGTAAACTCCCGCCCGCCCCCCGCGCCGGTTTTGCGGCGGGGGGCGAGGCGGAAGGGGGGCGCGCGGAAGCGCGGTATGTTCATACAGATAGGAACATCTCCCAAGTGCAAGGTTTCCGTGGGCATAGCGCAGGAGGACGGGAAATAGAGCGGCAAAACCGGCGTGACAAACTGACTCATAAGGTGGTTGCTTCCCTTAACCGCTGTGGAAGGGAAGAGCAGGCAAAAGCCCTGGCAACGTGTGGCGAGTGGTTTGACGTGTGGGCTAGGCCGAGCGGCGAGGTAAAACTTCTGCCTTGCCCATGTGATTCCATTTTCTGTCCGGACTGTGCGAACCGGCGATCCCGTCCGCTGATTAAGAAACTAGCGGGCATGGTGAACAAGAAGGGCCGGTCGTATTGGTTTCTCACCCTCACGGTGCCTAACGTCGAGAACCTCTCGCGGTATGACATCTCGGAAATCTCGGAGCAGTTTGCGAAGCTGTGGTCCTCGTGGGTGTTTCAAGAATTCGAGGATGAGAACCGCGTAACGCAGCGCATCTATGGCGGAGTGCGCTCCATCGAGTGTGTGTATGAGCCGAAAACCAAGTCTTGGCATCCGCACATTCACGTGTTGTTTGAGGCTCCGCGCCGGTTACCTTGCTGGTGGCTGGTTTTGTTGAAACACGCATGGTTGGCTATCACCGGTGATGCCCGTTACCTCCACTTGCAGCGTGCTTACTCAGTAACTAAGCGTGGCAAAAAGAAGTATAACCGGCTAACCGCGAAGGCGCTGCTAGAAGTGGTCAAGTATGTCACGAAATGTGTAGAGTTCGCGGGAGATCATCTCCTCGTCGATGAATTCCTGCACGCTTTCAAAGGTCACCGGCGAATTCAGTGTTTTGGGTCTTTCCACGCGGCGGCTGCTCGGGGTGAGGCGCGAGAGCCGGGTGAGGATTCTAAGGAAGTTTTAGAAGCTGAGTCAAGTCTTTTCGATGACGGTTTTCGTCGGCTACCATTTCGCGCTCACTTCAAAGACATAGAGATTTTGCCCGATGGTTCGCGGCAGTTGAGCTTTGATTTTATGGCGCGCGTGAGAGGCTACGTTCAGGCGACTGATTTGCCGTGGGCGTTGTCTGCTCCTCCTGACGTGTTGGAAACGAAAAGGCGAATCAAGTTCACCGGCGCACTGCCGGAGAGGTCAGAGTGTCAGCTGTCCTTCTTTGAGGCTGTCGCCTGATACGTTCACGTGGAGGTACTGCAGATGTCACAACATGAAGTGCAAAACTGGACGGGGCGAAGCGATGCAATCGCCGTGCCGCTGTTGGGTGCGGAGTTTTGGTCAGATGGAAGATTGGTCGCGGGGGTTTTCGACGGTATGCGAGAGCAGAAAGTAGGTGGGCCTGCGTTCCGTGTGATCCTCGATGATGTGCTTGTCCTCGATGGGGAAGAGGCGAGCGTTGTCGAGTTGCCGTCTCTCACTGGCATAAAGCAGGCGTTGCAAGACCTGCGCCAAAAAGGCTATCAGTTGCGGAAGGGTGACTTGTGGTCCGTCCGTTGCACGGGAATTCGCAAGGCGAAGAAAGAGGGCTTTAGCGATTCGCCTGAGTTCCAGATCGACGTGATGCGAAGAGCGGCTGCTGCCGCGTAGGTCTTTGCTCGTGAGCACGTCCACCAATCCGGCGATCCGCTTTCAGGCGGATCGCCTTAGTTTTCCGGGGATGCAACTCCGCGAGATTCTAATCTGGAAAAACTGGCTGTATCTGAATTCCACTCGCTTCG
>Ga0187846_10001957_pt1 | contig 11446 bp, 11 predicted proteins | sample TC_taG_FD_161473 | JGI IMG/M metagenome (GOLD analysis project Ga0187846, IMG submission 161473) | Biofilm microbial communities from the roof of an iron ore cave, State of Minas Gerais, Brazil - TC_06 Biofilm (v2) | ecosystem: Environmental > Terrestrial > Deep subsurface > Cave > Wall biofilm... | reverse complement strand
GACACGACCGGGTCTGAAGAATTGGCGCTTCAGTCTGTCGCTGCCAAATATCCTACTGACGTGTCTCCGGACGGACGCTTTCTCGCTTACACCTCCACGACCCCAGGGAATTCGAAAGCCGCCGTGTGGATCTTGCCCCGTTTTGGAGACCGCAAACCCTATATTTTCCTGCAAGGTGACTTCAACTTCGGAGAAGGGCGTTTTTCCCCGGACGGACACTGGCTGGCCTATAACTCGGACGAGTCGGGCCGACCCGAGATCTACGTTACCCCGTTTCCTGGCGGCGCGAGCAAGTGGCAGGTTTCCGCGGTTGGAGGATCAACGCCCAGGTGGCGGCGCGATGGCAAAGAACTCTTCTACAGGGCAGCGGATTCAACGCTGATCGCCGCAGAAGTGGATACTAGCGGCTCGGTTTTTCAGATGGGTGTTTTGAGTCCGCTCTTCCATCTGGGGCTGAGAACTGGCGTCACACGCTTGGATGTCTCTGGGGCTGTCGGCTACGATGCCGCACCCGATGGAAAATGGTTTGTGGTGAATTCCCCTCCTGCTGGTAATCCACCGCCTATTACTCTGATCACCAACTGGACACCGAAACCGGGGCAGTAACGCCGGGCCGTCGGCACCAAACGCACGGAATTATTCTCGCCCTTGCCACCCAAGCAATGGAAAATGAAAAACGCGGCCAGACTTACGAAACGCCCTGTACCTTGGAGGTCGTGCCTTGATGACGAGCAAACCGGACAAGTGGAGTGCTGGCAAGGCAGATGCCCGTCACGCTTACCGCCGAGTGACGGGCAAATCGGAGTGCGCCGGGATAAACCGGCATGTTGTAGGGGATGAAAGAGCCCTACAGGAAAGGAGACAGCGACTCCATCCTGGCCTCGAGTCTTGCAGGCGAGATCGCGAGGTCTCGCTTGAAGCGTAGATAGAGGTATCGGTGGGCGGGGCTATTGAGCTTCGAAAAGCCCGTTTGGATCAGGATGCCGACTCCGTTCCGGTAAGGGAGGAAGGCAATACGACAACCACGATAATCGCGAGTGGATTTGTCAGGTCCTGCGTAGTCTGAGAACCCGCGCACGCTGAGAAACAACATGCACGAGAACCGGGAGATCTCCTGCACGTCTTGCTCGAAAGAACAAGACCGGTCCGCAAAGGCCATAAACCGAACGGCGGACATGCACGTACAGGAGAAGTCGGACTGTGCCGTAGTACCTGTGAACCTGTCGAACAAAGAAGCGCAAGCTTCCGCGGAGTCAGGGGAGGGAAGGGCACAGACTAAGGAGAACATCGTTCAATCACACAAGCTCCCGACACAGAGCGGGAAAGGCTTGTCCCAGGGATTGCGCGGTGTGCGGCAAGCAGCAAGAGAAAGGAAGCAGGAACGATTCACCGCTTTACTCCACCATCTGAACATCGGACTTCTCCGTGACAGCTTCTACGCACTCAAGCGTCAGGCGTCACCGGGAATCGATGGTGTGACATGGCAGGAGTATGAAACCGGACTGGAAGATCGACTCACCGATCTGCTCAGTCGGGTGCACCGTGGGGTGTATCGGGCACAACCCTCAAGACGAGTCTATATACCGAAGGCCGACGGGCGGCAACGTCCGCTGGGCGTCGCAGCACTGGAGGACAAAATCGTTCAACAGGCTGTGGTGGCGATTCTCAACCAGATCTACGAGGTCGACTTCAAAGGCTTTTCTTACGGGTTCCGACCCGGGCGCAGCCCGCATCAAGCGCTGGACGCGCTGGCAGTGGGCATCCAATGGAAGCGAGTGAACTGGGTGCTCGATGCGGACATTCGTGGCTTCTTCGACAACATGAATCACGAGTGGACCATGAAGTTCATCGAGCATCGTGTGGCCGATCGCCGAATACTCCGCCTGATCCAGAAATGGCTGAAGGCGGGAGTATCGGAAGACGGTCAGTGGTCGGAGACGAAGCTAGGAACGCCGCAGGGAGCAGTGGTTTCGCCGTTGCTCGCTAACGTGTACCTGCATCACGTTTTCGATCTATGGGTCGAAGCCTGGCGCAAGAAAATGGCCAAGGGCGACGTGATTGTCGTTCGCTACGCCGACGATCTTGTGCTCGGGTTTCAATACCGCACGGAGGCTGAGCGGTTCCTGCGGGAGTTTCGGGAGCGGCTGGCCAAGTTCGGGTTGGAATTACATGCGGACAAGACACGACTGATCGAGTTTGGGCGGTTCGCCGCCCGGGACCGGAAACAGCGCGGTGAGGGAAAACCGGAGACCTTTATGTTTTTGGGTTTCACTCACTACTGCGGGCAGCGCAACAGTAACGGAGCTTTCATCGTCTGGCGGATTACGACGAAGAGGCGGATGGCCGCGAAGCTCAAAGCCATCAAGGCGGAGCTTCAACGTCGGAAGCATCATCGCACGACCGAGGTTGGTGCATGGCTCCGCAAGGTTGTGCTGGGCTATTACCAATACCATGCTGTTCCGGGCAACTCGACACAGTTGCGCATCTTTGCTCGTCGCGTTTGCTGGCTGTGGCGAACTGTACTCGTACGTCGCAGTCAACGTGCACAGGTGGGGTGGGATAGACTCTATCCACTCCTGAGCCGATGGATTCCAAGACCCCATGTTCTGCACCCTTATCCTATGGCTCGCTTCGCCGTTACGCATCCCTGGTAAGAGCCGTATGCGTGAACGCGCACGTACGGATCTGTGCGGGGGGCGATCAGCGATGGTCGTCCCTACCGCGACAACCAACACATACCTCGCCGCGCCTCCCCGAGAATACCTCTAACGCATCCGGTTCGGTCAGCACCGCAACAAATATCTCCAACCGAGCGTTCATAATAATAATAGATATATATGTACAACCAATTTCACACTCGGCGTAGTCATATATCTAAATGGCCGGTAGGCCCAGGAGGTTTGAGATGGCTGACCGTTCAAATCCGACGACTCCAGCAAAAATGTGGCCCGTAAACAGGTTACTGAGAAAGGGCGCATTGACATTCGGTGCCTGTTTAGCTCTCGCGGATGAGGTTTTCGCGCAGCAAGGCGGTGGCTCTCCCTGGACGCAGGCCGTTCAGGCGCTACAAGCGGCCTTTACCGGCCCAATTGCCACTGGATTGGCTCTGGTTACAACCTTCTCAACGCCTATCTCGCCACTGTCCCGGGAAACACGGCATTCAATTTACGCCGATTGCTCATCACGAACGCGAATTACGCGGACTACTCGTTCCTGTTTACGTTGCACACCGGCGACCGGGAAAACTCGCATCTGAAGCAGGAATATCTTGCAGTTCTCGAAACCAGCCATCACACGCCGTATTTCTTGAATCTGCACTACCGTGATGTGGCCCACACCGTCATTCTCGGCCGTACCGGATCGGGCAAATCTTTTTTGCTGAATTTTCTCATCACCAATCTACAGAAATACGAGCCTTACACCTTCATTTTCGATTTGGGCGGAAGTTTCGGGAGCCTCACGCAGCTCTTCGGCGGGTCTTATCTGAAGGTGGGCATCGAGTCTCGCGATTTCAAGATCAATCCTTTCGCACTAACGCCATCGAAACGCAATCTCGATTTTCTGACGATCTTCGTTCGGGTTCTCGCGGAATCACAGGGCGAGGCCCTCACTGGCAACCAAGAGCGTGAACTGTACGAACAGGTTCAGAACCTTTACGAGCTAGACGACCCGGCTCTGCATACTCTCGGTACGCTCGGAAACACGCTTCGCCGCGATCTGGATGCCCGCCTTTACAAATGGAAACAGGGCGGGCAGTTCGGATTCCTTTTTGACAACGCTGAGGACACTGTCAGCTTCTCGCGTTTCCAGTGTCTCGACTTTCAGGGGATGCGGGAATACCTGTGTCCGTTCGCGCTCGTTCACGCCGACAACGGGGCGCGGGTCGTGAAATATTCCCAGACCGACATCATTCCGATTCGCGCTAAGGTCTGCGTTCGTTTCGGCAGAGCGGCAAGATCCCGCGAAGCATCGAATTGAATGTGCTCCGCGCGTGATCGGGCCATATTCTGGGTAGGCTGGAAAAATTGCTGGTGACCATCGTGAGATTGCAATGCTGGAGTTTCGGTTATATCATTCGCAATTCCCCCTAATGACTATGCGTGATCGGGACATTCGTAGTGCACTGATGAACGACTTGCGCCTCTCTCATCTTGGTGACCCGGACACTGCCATCGTCGAGGAACTGAGTATCCGAAGAAACGGCGCCAGGATAGACGTTGCTCTCGTGAATGGCACCGTGCATGGTTTTGAATTGAAAAGTGACTTTGACACCTTGTGTCGGTTACCAGAACAGGCGCCAGCATACAGTGAAGTGTGCGACCATGCGACGCTAGTTGTAGGAGAGCGTCACGTTCTCAAGGCGATCGAGCTTGTACCTGATTGGTGGGGAATCAGGGTTGTGCGTCGCAACTCCGCCACAGTTGCATTCCGTGATCTGAAGCTCGCGCAGATCAATCCTTGCACTAGCCCGACGGCAGTCGCGCAATTGTTGCGCCGCGAGGAAGTGCTCAACATCCTCATTAGTCTCGGCATTGAGTCGGAGGGCACACGAGCCTCTCGGCAGCAGCTTTGCCTGACGCTTGCTAAAACGGTGGAATTTAGCATGCTTTCTGAAAAAGTGCGCTGTTGTCTCAGAGCGCGCCAATCTGCCGGGATACGACCGTCATGTGATGATTGAGTCCGGCGCGAATCCAGGTCATGGGCGAACCATGGTCGGATGCGCTTCGACTCATGCGAGCAATGTAGTTGTCACCGTCGCTGAAGGTTTCTCCATAAAAATCGCTTCGATCTAGAAGCAGCATCGCGTTAGCATTCCATTGAGCTCTGCCAGGCCCATCTTCGTTGAAAATGCCCTCGCCTCTGAGGATGAGCCATTCCTCGTCGAGAGTGTACCTAATACTTGCGCTCGGGTTTGCATTGTCCACTGGCTCTCGATATTGGCCGTATTGGATTGTGTAGTCGGAGAATGAGGGTTGTCTCGCAATGCCTCGCTTCGAAATCTCTTGTTTCCACGCTAGCCAGTCGCCTCTGCGAATAGTATGTGTGCCGGGACTAAACCCCTGAAGGTCCTTTGGGAAAGCTCCGCGAGACACGATAACCGACCGCCAACGAATCAATTCCGGCAAAGTGCCGAATAGATCCGCAATCGGGACAGCTTCGGGATCGTAGACACCATAATCAAGGAGCAAGTCCACCTCCTCAATTGTCACGCCCAGAGTGCCCAGCATCTGTCGTAGCTGATCCGAGAAGTCCGACCCGAGAACATCTGAAGGTGTCAAGCGGAGGCAAACACCTCTTTTGTCCTGGTTCACGGCTGAAGCGACGGCAGTCTGGTACCTGACTGAGCGTTGTAGGCCAGTGACCGGTACGATTTTCAGTTGATAGCTTCTTCCAAGTTCGGAGATGTAAGAGAATGAATGGACTCTTCCATCAATTAAGCCAACCGCTTCGTCAATGTGATGAAGCTCCAAAAAGAAAGGCGTATATCCCCAATTTCGCAAAATCTCTTTTGCGTGGTGAGTCAGAACCTTGCCAGGGTCGGGCTGTACATCTTTCCACTTCCCACGTTTCGCAGGCAGAAACGCCTTTGGGGTAATTTCAATTATGGGCGTGATTCTGCCTTTGTCTTCATCACGAAGGCAACGCAACGCAAGCATCTCCGCCTGTTTCCATCGAAGGATTGGAACGTAATGTCGCATATTAAACATTTTTCAAATGCGCTGTTTCAGGGAATAACCGCCGCACCTGACCTTGACCTACCAAGCGATTCAACACTCTATACGACTTATAGTGGTGCCTTATCCTTCCGGCCACGATAGCCGGGTGAATTCGAAGTCGACTGGCGAGATGCTGGACGGCGTCTGGAGTGCGCAGATTCCTGGCTGGACTCTTCTGCCATTCCTGTTCTGGAATGAGGGCCTCTCCTGCGAAGTGATCCGCTTCCCGCTCATTTGGATTGGTTGTGTCGTCAACATCCAAGTCATCGTAGAAGCCAACCAGTTCCGAACTCAAATGCCTGGCGACGTGTAACAATTCGTGCATCAAGACAAACCAAAAGTTGTCGAGCCGATCGTGTCTGAGGGTGAGACCAATCACGGGACGATCCGGTTCAAGCAATAACGCAGCGCCGTCAAGATATGTCTCCGGTAAATGTGGCTCAATTACCACCGAGATCCCTACCTTTTCAAGGTATTCTCGTGCGTGTTTAGGCCCGTCGTCCAAAGTGCTCAAGTGAGCCAGTTCGTGCATGAACTCATGCGTAAGAACTGCTCGCTCAAACTTCACCGATGGACGGGCTTCGAGCGCGCGAAGAGAGATGCGAGCATTCCACGCAGCGAGTGAATAAGGATCCATTTGCCGGGCAGATCTGATGTACCGAGTCTGTTTATACAAGACAGCAGGCACCCAATTGCTGCCGAGCGGAGCGAGAAACTGTTGCATCACTTCTCGCGCTTGCCGCGACAGGTCTACAGCCCGCCCTTTAATCCAGCCACGGGAAATCATTTCCCGAATTGGAAAGCGATCCCACTGAATGTCCTCGTCCGCGGTGTCGAAGAGTGATTGTTCACGGAGCAAGGCTTTCGCCGGTATTCCCAAGCCCTTATGTAGAGCTCGAACCATGGAGAGTGTCAACGGACGTTTTCTCGATAAAACTTCGGAAACCTTGCTTCGACTGCCAATTAACGGCACAAGGTCGCGAGGCGTTAAGGCCATCTGTTCCATACGAAATTTCAAGGCCTCAATGGGGTCAGGAGCGTGGGACTCGATGTGCTTTTGTTCGTAGTCCTGCACCACCAACGTCAGGAGATTAAGTCGATCTCCTTCAAGTGTGCCGGCCTTGGCGTTGCGATCGATTAGTTCTTCGACCTCGCGAAGAGCGGCCTTATATTCGACATCCGAATTTATCGTGGTAATCATCGAAGGCCTCACTTCCATTTCGAGTACTCAGCATGAGTACCAATCCGCTTCGCAAGAACTACTTTCACGTCGTAATTGATCTTTGTCTCCAGTCTGAACTTGTTGCCCTTAATGTTGAAAATGACCCTGTTGTCGCTGAGAAAACTGGCTGTAGGGTAGCGGGCCTTCACGTCAGCCGAACCCTTCCACTCGGCCTCTTCCACTTCGCATATCCAAGCGTTCAATGGCGACCTTATTTCCGCGTGTCGCATTGCAAAATCGTCGAGCAATTGTCGGCCTAGTAACCGCATCTACAATCACCAGGTGCTGAAAGCCTATTTGTTGTTCCCAGAGCAGTACTATTATTAATGTTCCCTGCAAGGGAACAATAAATGGGGTCAGCGCGAATGTCAAGGGGCGGTTGCTAGAAAGTCTTGTTAAGGCAATGGTGGGGTGCACTCGGGCAGCAGATTGCAAGATTGGGGCAAGCATGGCCTCGTGTTTGTTCTCTGAATCGACTCTATATCCTGTTTTCAATGGCTTACACGGCTGGATCGCGGTTGCTATTTGGCGGTAATTATGTTGTTATTATATCGGTATTTTGATACACTCGCATTGAGGTTAGGGAGCTCTCAAGTATGGCTGTGTTGACCCCACCACGACCGGATTTGTTGGCGTACCGGGAAGCGACAACTTTGGAGTTTTCCAAACTCGTCGCGGAGTTGACGGCAATCCTGGGGAAGAAATTGACGGCCTACATCGCTTCTGTGAAAGACACACGAGCGGTAGAGCGTTGGATCGCAGGTTCAGAACCGTACAAGGGAGTTGAAGAACGATTGCGACTTGCGTATCGGCTGGCGAAGGTGATTAACGATCACGAAGGACCACGCGTGGTCCAGGCTTGGTTTACCGGTCTGAATCCAGAGTTGAATGATCGCGTGCCGGTTCGGCTCTTGCGAGAAGAGAATGTAGAGGCCGTTGGTCCCGAGATTCTTGGCGCAGCGCGCGCGTTTCTAGCCGGAGGATAGTCATTCTTGAAAGTCCCCGGCGTGATCTATCGACTGGGAAGGACACCCGATCCCTGGTCTGTCCCCGACTGGGCCTCGGCGGGACCGGACGGAACCTTTGGCAATCGGTTTGACGATCCCGAAGGGATGTACCGTGTTCTGTATGCATCCTCGCAAAGGCTAGGTTGCTTCCTCGAAACACTAGGGCGATTCCGCGTAGACCCGAAACTCGTGGCTGAGTTAGCTGAGATCAAGGGAGAAGATGACTACTGTCCGCTTGGGGAAGTGCCGCTGGAATGGGTGGAGAAGCGGATGATGGGCGTTGCCACTGCGGGGGGAGAGTATGCCGACATTTGCAATAGCGAGTGGATCAGCCGATTGCGGATCGTGCTTGCGGGTCACCTGGAAAAATCTGGCTTGGATGACTTGGACGCTTCAGCTTTGCAAATGACAGCCCCGCGAAGTTTGACGCAGCTAGCGTCGCGCGTCGTGTTCTCTGAGGGGTTGGCAGGAATCTACTACCGATCGAAGTACGGACACGACGTTGAAAACTGGGCTCTGTTCGAGCCTTTTCAAATCAACGCAAGTAATTCGGAGCCCATTGGGGACGACGATCCAGATTTGCTGCGCGCTCTCCGGCTCCATGGATTGAAGTTCAAGAAGTAGGAGATAGCCCAATTGCGCTGATCAATTGAGTGAGGGAGTCTCATGTCACTCCACCAACTCAGAAACATCGGACGTGGGAAGCGCCGTCATGGGGGCACGCTGGTTGTATGATTACCGACGATGTGATTTGAGGAGATTGCGTCATAGATTCACTGCGCGATCCCAGCATTGCAGGAGAGTCTTCCCGAAGTCGCCGGAGAGGACTGCCGAGCGTATGTCTTCCCCGGTTACCGGGACGACGAGGATCTGCTCGCGGCTGCCGCGCAGCATTTCCTTGGTGACTGTGCCGCTAAATCCATTCCACGAAATCAGGAAGCCCAAAGTGCATCTCTGGCTCCGGTTTTCCAGCTTGGCGTGGAACGTGACAAATTCGTTTTTCCCGCATTTGCCGGTCCAATTCTTGCATTCGGCGAGAATCAGCGCGCCTTCGCGGCGCAGGCGCGGCTCGGCGCTATCATTCAGCACCGAAAGATCAATTTCCTCCGTTTCAGTCCGCACCCGGCCCGTCACGGCGAATCCCGGAACAGATGCGAACAGTCTGCTGCATAGTTCTTCGAGCGTCCGGCCCTTGTCATCAGCCGACTGTGCCGTCTCGACGGCGTCTACAAGAGCGTCGAGCGTTTCCGATCCCCATCCTGACAGACGCGCCGCTACTTCGGCGATGCGCTGCCCGACTTCATCCGCCGCTTGCTCCGCTGCTTCCTCGACCTCGCCTGCGATCTTGCGGACAACGTCATAGGCTTTCCCGAGGTTCGTCTCAGCCGTGTCGATGCGGAAGCAGAGCGCGACGTAGGCCCCATCGTCGTCATAGTCAGTAAGCTCCACGTCTCCGCTCACGCGATGGCGGGTTTCTACCGCCCGCCTGACCAAGTCGAGATACTGTTCAAGCCCAAGGGGCGAGTACCAATACTTGCGAGTCCATGTATGGTCCGCTTCGCCATAGAGGACTTTGCCATCACGGCCAAGCGTTCCGTTCCAGTCAAGATGCAGCACGCCATCCTTCATAGTCCCGATTTGTATCGTCGCGCCGTCCGGAAGATCATCGATGGTAAGCTTCGGCAGCACCGATCCCGGCAGGTCGGCTGGACTCTCGTCTTCCTCGCTCCAGCCAGTCAGTATTTGGCGTGCTTCCTGGGCATCCATGCGCGAATCCTCACATCTTCTGCAAATGTGTATCTCTGAAAGCGCTCATAGTCTAGGCATCCACGGAGCTCCCGTCGCCGTCTTAATGAAGTCGAACAAATCTTGGGTGAGTTTCTCGGCCGCCAGAAAGTTCTTATCGTCGCGCGCCGGCAAGCCCTCGGCTCCTAGCAGCCGCCAAAAGTTATCTTGGATAATAGTCGGAATGAGAATCGCCGAATGGGGCCTTTCGATGAATCTCAGTGCCAACTCCGCGAGACCTTGCGAGTATGCCGGTTCGAGCGGCGGAAGCGAAGCGCCGCCTTGTCCGGCGACGCCCGTGGATGCCAGCAACTGTTGGACTCTGCTATACAGATCGCGGCGAGCCTTTAGCGATGCCGCGCCACCAAACAAATAAGCGGCCGTTGTGTCCGTGATAGAGGCGAGGCCCAACATCCTGACCTGCCTGCAGAGATCGAATACCGTGAGGCAGAGATGCGCCGCGGCGTCCCAAGCAACAACACTTTGCCAGTCTTCTTTTCCGTTCAGCCTGGAAGAGATCTTTCGCAGGTGGACGATGAGGTTTTGCAGGTTACGGAAGTCGAAGTAGAACCAGTAGTCGGTATTCAGATAGCCTGTCAGTCCCTCGTTGCCGAGCCGTTCCCAGGCTTTCCTGTAAGTCTCGTAGGCCGACTCGCGAAAATATCCCGGATCTGGCAGGCCATTAGTCAGGTGCTGGCACCATTGCCCAACCTCGTCGCCCGACAACATGAGAATTCCCAGCCTTTGGCCCAAATCGCGCAAGTGGGGAGCAACCGTTTTTTGAGAGAATGCCGCCACACCTTCGCCGGCTTCGACGTAATCCAGCACACCGCGAAGGTAGAAGGCCTCCCGCGCCGGGCTGAGAGTTTTCGAGGCGCCCCCCTTGCAGCTGACCGCGACCGTCTCCCGCTTGAACATCAGGTCGTAGCGGATCGCCAGAACGTCGATATCGGTCACGTCCGCTAGGCCACGCGAACTGGTCGCCGACAGCAACACATTAATCCGGCTGCAGTAACCGCTTGAGGCAAGCGCAGACGCAATCTGAAGCTTAAGAGCCAGGTCCGCGTCCCTGCCGGGTGGCGGGCGCCTACCTTTGCTTTTTGGAGCAGCAGACTCGACCTGAGCGTCAGACGGACTGGAGACGCTCGACGAGGTCGTTAAGTTCATCTGCTCGTGCTGGTCTTTTCTTTCTGGCAATGTTTACCTCACGCGAGGGATGTTGAATCGTACCATTTACCATATGAAGCGCCGCCGTGGCACCCAAGTCCTTCTCGCCCATCAGTTCACCGCTGCTCAACAACTCCCTTGCGATGGCGCAGGCTCTGAGATTGTCCTCCGTAGGAATAAGCTGAAAAACGTAGCGCTCGCCGACCTGGATGACGCGGCCGATCTGCTTTGATACAAGCATTCCGTATTGCAGTTTCAGTTCCGAGTGTGGCTTCAATCCGTAGTTCCGGTTAGGATCGGTGATGGCATTGAGGATGAGCAACGGGTTTCGGATTTTCGTAATGGTCGCCGCCTCGGAGCCGTAGCGGAGGCACGCGATCAGCGACCTTGCCTTGTCGAGAATCGTCTTCTGCGTGTCGGAACTGAGCAGACCGCCCGTGTATGGCGTGAAAGAATAGATTCGCAGCCCTCCCGTCGAGGTCACGCGGTAACTGGGGAGAACTCCGCCGCTAATTGCCTGAATTACCAGCGGGTCTTTCGCGTTGGTA
>Ga0187846_10001956_pt1 | contig 11447 bp, 8 predicted proteins | sample TC_taG_FD_161473 | JGI IMG/M metagenome (GOLD analysis project Ga0187846, IMG submission 161473) | Biofilm microbial communities from the roof of an iron ore cave, State of Minas Gerais, Brazil - TC_06 Biofilm (v2) | ecosystem: Environmental > Terrestrial > Deep subsurface > Cave > Wall biofilm ... | reverse complement strand
AGTCGCCAACCGCGACCCAGGGTTTGGCCGTGATCTGCACCGCCGAATCACCCAGGGCCGTGATCTGCACCGCCGGTGCGGGATCGGCCAGCACGCGCGCATTGCCACGGACCAGTTCGCTGACCGTTATCAACGCCAGTTTCAGATCCGCTCCATAGGCGACGCCGACCCTCACCTGAGTCTGCCGGATACGCCCGTAGTTGTGCAACACCTCGCCGACGATCTTGCGGTTCGGAATCACGACGCGCGACCGGTCCGCATGGCTCAGCACCGTGGCAAACACCGTAATCGCCTCGACGGTACCTTCGACCCCGATGATCGAGATCGATTCGCCGACCCGGTACGGGCGCGTGAAGATGATCGTCAGGCCGGCCACGACGTTGCTGAGCACGCCCTGCGTCGCCAATGCCAGGCCGGCGCCGGCCACGCCCAGGCCGGCGATCAGCGGCAGCAACTGGACGCCCAGGTTCTGCAGCGCCATGATGGCGAACAGCCCCAGCACCAGCACGCGCACCAGCCGCACCAGCAGCTGCCGCACCGGCGGCTCAAGCGCCCACCGCTGTAGTCCCCGCTCGGTGGCCTGCGCGACCCAGCGGCCCGCGATCAGGCCCGCGATCAAAATCAGCAGGGCCACCATCAGCTTCGGACCAAACTGCAGCGCCATGTCCGTCAGCGTGCCTTGCACGCGCCCCAGCGTTTTCAGTTCGCTTTCCATTCGAAACCTCCTCCGGATTACCCCGATATTGCCCGGTCCCGGACGAACGATAGCGCTGCGCGCATATCGGGACCGGGCGGCGCCGATCGCCAGGAGTACGCTTGCGGACTCGTGCGCACCGGACCCCGTGGCACGACGTCATTTCGGAGGCTCGGTTGCAGTTCAAGGACTACTACGAAACCTTGGGCGTGCCGCGCGACGCCAGCGCCGATCAGATCAAGAAGGCGTTTCGCAAGCTCGCTCGCAAGTACCACCCGGATGTCAGCAAGGAGCCCAACGCCGAGCTGCGGATGAAGGAGATCAACGAAGCCAATGCGGTGCTGTCCGACCCCGAGAAGCGCGCCGCCTACGACGCGCTCGGATCCGGGCATGCCGCGGGCGAAGACTTCCGCCCGCCCCCCGACTGGGATGCCGGCTTCGAATTCTCGCGGCAGGGATTTTCGGACGCTCAGGCTGCCCAGTTCTCCGATTTCTTCGCGGAGTTGTTCGGGCGCATGGGCGCCGGTGCGCGCCGCGGGACCGCCTCGCGCGGCGACGATCACCACGCAAAGGTATTGCTCGATATCGAGGACGCCTGGCGCGGAGCGCAACACCGGATCAGCTTGCGCGTGCCGAAGGTCGACCCGGAGGGCCGGGTCACGCTGCAGACGCGCACGCTCGAGGTACAGATCCCGGCCGGAGTGCGCGAGGGGCAGTTGATCCGGCTGGCAGGGCAAGGCTCACCGGCACTCGCGTCCGGCACACCGGGCGACTTGTACCTCGAAGTGCATTTCAAGCCGCACGCACGCTATCGGATCGACGGGCGCGACCTGCTGGTCGAACTGCCGGTTGCACCGTGGGAAGCGGCGCTCGGCGCCGTGGTGCCAATGGAGCTGCCCGACGGCAAGAGCCTGAAGATACGCATACCGGCCGGGGCGCAGACCGGAGGCCAGCTGGTCGCGCGCGGACGAGGCGTACCCAGCGATCCTGCGGGTGATCTGCTGATGAACCTGCGCGTGGTGCTGCCGCCCGCGGATACGGCGCGCGCCAAGGAACTGTACGAAAGCATGGCGCGCGATCTGAAATTCGATCCGCGCGCGACGCCGGGAGCCTGAAGCGATGGCTGATCGAACGGTCCTGATCGGAGCAGTGATGCAAGAAGAGGCCTGCCTTACGCTCGAGCAACTCTGCGGCGCCTGCACCGTGGGTCCCGACTGGGTCGCAGGCCACGTGCTGGAAGGGCGGCTGCACCCTCCGGGTGAGCGGCCGTCGCAGTGGCGTTTCGGCAGCCGAGATGTGGCGCGTGTGACCAGGATCCGGCAGCTGGAGATCGCGTTCGACGCCGACCCCGAACTGGCCGCGCTGGTCGCGGACCTGATGGAACAACTCGAGGATCTGCGCACTCAACTGCGCCTGCTGGACTGAACTTAAGTACCTAAGGAAAACCGGCGGCATCGCCCGGATGCCTGAGTCGGCCTGCGCTTGACGCGCTTAAGCCAGCCAAATGGGTCCCGCACCGCGTGGGGCGAATTCTTATTAAGGATCGCTCGGGCCATCGGTCCATCCGACTCGCCCATCCCTCAAGTTTGGCATGTCGGAACCGATCTAGTGAGAAGGATTACCTGGACTGTGCCCGTACCGGGGCCCAGCCCAGCGTCGTCCTTGCCTCGAACACGAATCTGTACTTGATGCGCCTCCACAAAATCGCCGATCCGCTTCGCAGCACGCGCGCGATGCTCGCCAGGCTTGTTTCTTTCGGCGTGGCGGCTGTCGCGCTCGGGGTCCTGAGCTCGCCCACCCCGGCGCAGGCGCAGCTTCTTGGCAAGGTCGCCGTCGATCTGCAACTAGTCATCGCCGCGCCCACAACCACGGCGCCTCAGCTGAAGTGGACCCAGACCAACAGCGGCGTTACATACGTCAAGGCGCTGATCATCGCCAACAGCGACGCGACGAGTGGCGACCCGACCCTGGCGGCATTGCGCGCCGCGGTGCTCGCCAACGGGGGCTCCGTCTATTTCCGCTACCTATCGATCGGCGCTCTGTCGGTGATGCTGCCGGCGAGCCAAGTGAGCGTGATCGCCGCGCGCCCCGACGTGCAGAGCATCTCGCCCAATCGGCCGACGATGCGCACCGCGAGCACGCTCGAATATACGACCGGTGCGCTCGCCGCGGGCGTGCGAACGACTGCGGGAAGGTCTTACTACGGCCTGGACGGCGCCGGCGTCGGCCTTGCGGTGCTCGATTCGGGCATCGCGTGGAACCACGACGACATGTTGGGTCCGAATGGCCTGTTGGGTGCGAGCTCGAGGGTGGCGCACGCGGTCAACTTCGTAATGGCCGACGCCGCTAAACAGGTTGGCGTCAATGAGTGGGCCCCTGGAATCGACGGATCGACCGTGTTGGTTCCGGGCAGCGCCGTTCTGCAGAATTACGAGCAAGCGGTCAACAACACGGGCGCAGACCGTCCCGACAGGTACGGTCATGGCACCCACGTGGCCTCGGTCGCGGCCGGCCGTGGCTCTTACCAATCGACCGATTCGACCGGCATCGCACCGAATGCCACGCTGTTCGACGTCCGGGTGCTCGGCGCCGACGGTACCGGCCAGTTGAGCGATGTGCTGGAAGGGATCGAGTGGGTCATCTATCACGCGAAGGAATACAACATCCGCGTGATGAACCTGAGCCTGGCCGCGGATTCGACCGAAAGCTACCAAACCGATCCATTGTGCCGCGCCGTGCGCAGCGCGGTGGCCGCCGGAATTACCGTCGTCGTCGCGGCAGGCAACTTCGGCAAAGACGCGAACGGAAACGAAGTATTCGGCACGATCAGCTCGCCGGGCGATGAGCCGTCGGCCATCACCGTCGGATCGGTCAATACCCATGGGACGATCACGCGCCGCGACGACACCGTCAACCACTTCAGCTCGCGCGGCCCAACCCGGGGCTTGTATGTCGATGCCACCGGCACGCCGCAAAACGACAACCTGCTCAAGCCGGATCTGGTGGCGCCCGGAAACAAGATCGTCGGGGCAGTCGCCTCGGATATCAGTGGCAGCCCTAGTCTATGGGCCTACCTGCCCGCAACCTATCCGCAGCTGTCGGCGCCCTACGGTGGCACAAAGCAACTGGATAATGAAGCACTCTTCAACCTCAGCGGCACGTCGATCGCGGCTCCCGTGGTGGCCGGCGCGACGGCATTGATGCTGCAAGCCAATCCGGGGCTGACGCCGCCGCTGATCAAGGCGATCCTGCAGTACACGGCGCAGCCGCTGCCCGGCTACGACCTGGTTGAACAGGGCGCCGGCGAGCTCAATATCGAAGGTGCGGTTCGGCTGGCCAAGGCCTTGCGGACCGATATCGGCCCGGCCATCAGCGCCGGCCGGATCAACCCTGGCGATCACCTGCTGGCGGCGGGCAGTGCGATGCCGGCGCCCACGACAACGATCAACGGTGAGAGCTTCAACTGGAGCCGGATCGTGTTCGGCGGCGGCAGCTACCTGCTCAGCGGATCGGCATTGTTCACGGCCTATCAGCCGATCTACGACCCCAGCCTCGTGTGGGTGCGCCACGGAGCGCAGCGGACAACCGTCACCGACTGGCCGTGGTCTCTGTTCGCGCCCGCGAATACCTATCCGCAATTGATCACTTCCGGGCTTGTCAAGGCCAACCAAGTGCTGGTCACGCCCGGGGTGATCTGGGCCACCGACCTGGCCGGAACCAGTTCGTATGCGGGCCAGACCGGATTTTTCATTCCAACCGCCACCATTTCGAGCGATCTGATCAGTGGCAGTGGCATCGCGCTGAGTCAAGGCGTCGCCCTCGGTGAAGGCGTCGCCCTCTGTGAAGGCGTCGCCATCGGTGAAGGCGTCGCCCTCGCTGAAGGCGTCGCCCTCGGTGAAGGCATCGCCCTTGGTGAAGGCGTCGCTCTCGGTGAAGGCATCGCCCTAGGCGAGAGTGGCACCCCCTTCGTCAGTCCAGCGGACGACTCGAGCCTGTTGGGAGAGCCGTGAGCCATCGAGGCTCGCGCCCGGTCGGCGCGCGGGCGAGCCGGGAACCGAATCGATGAACGACTCGCATAGCACGGCGATCGCAGCGACCGCGCTCAGACCGCAGCCCGCCGGGCTTCGGGAACGATTCTTCCCCGACTACAACGTCCAGGCGGCGCTGTATTGGGCGCTCATTGTCGCCTGCGGACTGACCGCCACCGGATGCGCCGTTGTCCGGGTCGCCTCCTTCCCGTCGACCCACGTCTGGCAGGTCCTTGGCATCGCACTGATCGCGGCTATCGTCGCGATGTTCCCGCTGCGCATGCCGAAGACCAAACTCTGGATCGCCACGGGCGACATCTTCATCTTCCTGTTGCTGCTGCTGCACGGGCCACAGGCTGCGGTGTTCGGGGCAGCGCTCGAGTCGGCGGTCATTGCCTGGCGCGGGACGCCTAGATGGTCAAGCCGTCTTTTCAGCCCGGCTGCGGCGGCGGTTGCGATGTTGGTCTGCTCGTACGGGTTCGAATGGACTGTCGCAGCGATGGCTCGCGCTGGCGCAACCGGCGACGGCGCCCTGTTCGCCGCATCGATGTTATTCGCCGGCACTTATTTCCTCGTCAGTCCTACGCTGCTCTCGACGGTCGTCTATCTGAAGCGCAGTGAGTGGCCCAGCATTGGGGAGCGGCTGCGCAGCGTCGGGTGGCTCGGTTTGAGCTATGCCGCAAGCGCGTCGGTAGCGGCCGTCCTGTATCTGGCCTTCCGGCAGTTTGGCTTTTCGACGCTGGTCGTTGCGCTGCCGATGGTCGCGATGTTCCAGGCGACGCTGCATTATTACTTCGCCCAGCAAGAGGCCACCGAGCGCGAAGCAACCGAACGGGCGAGCCGGGAGCGCGCCGAGGCGGCGCAACGCGAGGCAGCGCAACAGGCTCGCCATCTGCTCGATCTGGAGCGCAGCGAGAAGCGCTTTCAGAGCGCGTTCACGCACGCCGCGATCGGGATGGCGCTGGTTTCGGTCGACGGCCGCCTGCTGCGAGCCAACCAGGCGTTGTGTGCCTTGCTGCGGCGACCGGCCGAAGACATTCACGGAACGCCGTTCGGCGATTTCCTGATCCCGGACGACGCTTACAAGCTCAAAGAGCAGTTGCAGCGCGTGCTGGCGCGCGAACTGGACGGCCTGACGCTCGAATTGCGGTGCCGGCCACAAAAGGGCGCCGAAGTGTGGATTCTGTTGCACTGCGCGATCTTCGCCGAGGCCGACGAGTCGCTCCCATGCCTGATTCTGCAGGTGCAAGACATCACGGATCGGCGCCTGGCCGAGAGCAGGCTCGAGTACATCGCATATCACGATGGGCTGACCCACCTGGCCAATCGCAACCGCTTCTACGAGCGCCTGGCGCTGGCGATCGAAGAGCACCGGCGCGATGCGTCCAACCAGTTCGCAGTGATGTACCTGGACTTCGACCGCTTCAAGCGCATCAACGACAGCATGGGCCACGGCGCGGGCGACAAGTTCCTGGTGCGCGCGGCGCGCCGCATCCGGCAGACCGTGCGGCCGACCGATCTGGTGGCCCGCCTGGGCGGCGACGAGTTTGCGATCCTGAGCGAGGTGGGGGGCGGCACGCACCACGCCGTCGTCCTGGCCGAGCGGCTGCAGGAGGCGCTGCGCGAGCCCTTCAAGATCGCCGGCACCGAAATCCGGACCAGCGCCAGCATCGGCATCACGTTCGGCGACGCGTCGTACCGGACGCCCGAGGAAGTCATGCGTGACGCCGACCTGGCGATGTACAAGGCGAAGAGCAAGGGCCGGGCCTGCTATGCGCTGTTCGATGCCACCTTGTACGAGCGGGCGTCGGAAAGGCTGCAGCTGGAGAACGAGTTGCAGGTCGCACTGGCGACCGAGCAGCTGACGATGTCGTTCCAGCCATTGTTCAAGATCGAGCCGACCCGGCTGATCGGGTTCGAAGCGCTGATGCGGTGGCAGCACCCGGAGCGCGGCGCGATCGGCCCCGGAACGTTCATTCCCGTCGCCGAGGAATCCGCGCTGATCAATCAACTGACACGCTGGGCGATCCGGCATGTGTGCCGCCAACTGCGCAACTGGCACGAGCAGTACCCGAAGTGGCACGAACTGGCTGTGCATGTGAACATTTCCGGCAAGGACCTGACCGAGCCGCAATTCGCCACGTTTGTGCGGGAGGCGCTGCGCGAGGCGGGCGTGCCGCCGTCAAGCCTGACGTTGGAGATCACCGAGAGCACGCTGATGCAAACGCTCGAGAGCGTCATCGGCACGCTGAATGAACTGCGCGATCTGGGCGTCGGCGTCAGCGTCGATGACTTCGGCACCGGCTATTCGTCGCTCAGCTACCTGTCGGCGCTGCCGATCAGCAGCCTGAAAATCGACCGCTCGTTCGTGCGTCAGATGGGAGAGACCAAGGAAAGCAGCGAGATCGTTCGCGCCATCGTTCATCTGGGCGAAGCGCTGGGCAAGGATGTGATCGCGGAGGGGGTCGAAACCCGGGCGCAGCTCGAGCGCCTGCGGCAGCTCAATTGCGGGTTCGCTCAAGGCTTTCTACTGTCGCGCCCCCTCAGCGCGCCCCAGGCGACCGCCGCCCTGGCCTCGTCGAACGACAATGCTCAATGGCAACCGGTGGTTGCCGCCTGACAACTTCCGAGCTAGCGACCGCCGGAGACGGCGATGGTGGCGCCGGTCGTGTACGAGGCCTGATCCGATAGCAGCCACAGAACCGCTTGGGCCACCTCCTCGGCGGTGCCGCCCCGCTTCATCGGAATCGTGTCCTTGATCCGATCGACCCGACCCGGCTCGCCGCCGCGCGCGTGAATATCCGTGTAGATGATGCCGGCCGACACCGCGTTGACGCGAATGCCCTCGGCGGCGACCTCCCTGGCCAGGCCGACCGTCAGCGTCTCCAGCGCCGCCTTGGAGGCGGCGTAATCGACGTATTCTCCCGGCGAGCCCAGCTGCGCAGCCCGTGACGAGACATTGACGATGGCTCCGCCGGGGCCGCCGTAGCGGGTCGACATCCGCCGCACCGCTTCGCGCGAGCAGATGAAGGCGCCTACCACGTTGGTCGCCAGCACCCGACTGACCCGCGCCGCGTCCATGTCCTCGACCCGGCACTGCCGCTCCAGGATGCCGGCGTTGTTCACCAGCGCCGTGACGCGTCCCAGCGACGAATCGACCTGCTCGAAGAGGCGCACCACATCTTCTTCGTGCGCGACGTCGGCCTGCAATGCGAGCGCGGTCGCACCCAGCGCCGCAATCTCGTCCACGACCTGGGCCGCGGCTTTGCCGTTGCTCTGGTAGTTCACGCAGATCGCATAGCCCTCGGCGGCCGCAAGGCGTGCGACGCAGGCTCCGATCCCCCGGCTGGCGCCGGTCACGACCAGTACTTTGCGCACGGGTCGAACCCGAATGGCCCGGTCAGGTGCGGGAAAGCGCCTCGAGCTTCTCCGCCACGTGTCGCGAGAACACGTATTCAGCCGGCCGCTGGCGCGTCAGCGGAATGTCCGGCGCCATTGCACCCTCGGTGCGAACGCCTTTCAGCGCCAGCTTGACCAGCTGCCACGGAGCGCGAATCGCTTCGCCGACCGCGGTCGCCTCGAATCCGGAATGCACCATGCAGTCGGCACACTTCTCGTAGTTGCCCACTCCGTAGCGGTCCCAGTCAGTCGTCTCCATCAACTCCTTGAACGTGCGCGCGTAGCCCTCGCCGAGCAGGTAGCAGGGGCGCTGCCAGCCGAAGATGGTCCGGGTCGGATTGCCCCACGGCGTGCAGTGGTAGGACCGATTGCCGGCGAGGAAATCGAGGAACAGGCTCGACTGGAAAAATGGCCAGGACTTCGTTCCCCGCCCGTCGCGCGCGCGCCGGAAGATGTTGCGAAACAGCTCCTTGGTCGCGGTCCGATTCAGGAAATGCTTCTGGTCCGGCGCTCGTTCGTAGGCGTAGCCGGGCGAAACCGTGATGCCGACGTCAAGCGCCTTGACTTCGTCGAAAAAGCGCGCCACTCGCTCCGGATCGGCATCGTTGAACAGCGTGCAGTTGATGTTGACGCGGAAGCCGCGCTGCTTGGCTGCGCGGATCGCTGCCACGGCGCGCTCGTACACGCCCTTCTGGCAGACCGACTTGTCGTGCATCTCGCGGTCGCCGTCCAGGTGCACCGACCAGTTGAAGTAGCGGCTCGGCTGGTACTGGTCCAGCACTTTTTCCAGCAGCAGCGCGTTGGTGCAGACCGTGACGAACTTGCGCCGTGCGATCGCACCCCGCACGATCTCGGGCAGATCCTTGTGCAGCAGCGGCTCGCCGCCCGCCATCACGACCACGGGGGCACCGCACTCGTCGATCGCGCCGAGCGCATCGGCCACCGACATCCGCTGGTTCAGGATCGGATCCGGATAGTCGATCTTGCCGCAGCCGGCGCAGGCCAGGTTGCAGCGGTACAGCGGCTCCAGCATCAACACCAGCGGGTAGCGCTTGCGGCCGGCCAGATGCTGGCGCAGCACGTAGGCCCCAACGCTGAGCGCTTCATGAAAAGCAATGGCCAAGTTCAAGCTCCCGGATTACAAAGAGTCAATCGTTCGCGTCCCGCGGCGTCGAAACCACCGCCGCGCCGGGCCTATTCGACCGCGGCTTCCAGCAGCTGACTGGGCAGCCGGAACTGGATCTTTTCCTCGATGCCCGGCAGCGTGGAGATCTGGATCTGGGCGAAGCGCCGCAGCGCCGCGACCACATCATCGACCAGCACGTCCGGCGCCGAAGCGCCCGCGGTCAAGCCGACCACGCGCTTGCCCTCCAGCCACTCCCGACGAACCTCGCTGCCATCGGCGACGAGATAGCTCGGCACGCCTGCTTCCTGCCCGATCTCCCGCAACCGGTTCGAATTGGAACTGTTGCGGGCACCGACCACGAGGATCAGGTCAACCAGCTTGGCGAGCTCGCGAACTGCCGTCTGCCGATTCTGGGTAGCGTAGCAGATGTCCCTCGTCTCCGGCCCCACCAGGTTGGAAAAGCGCGCCCGTAGCGCTGCGATCACGGCCTTGGTGTCGTCCACGCTCAGCGTCGTCTGCGTGATGTAGGCGACCGGCGCATCGAGCGGGATGTCGAGCGCCTCGACGTCCTTGATGCTCTGGATCAGGTGCACGGGCGCGGTCAGCTGGCCCATCGTGCCTTCCACTTCGGGGTGGCCGGCATGGCCGATCAGAATGACGGTGCGGCCCTGGTCCACGTAGCGCTGTCCCTGCATATGGACCTTCGAGACCAGCGGGCAGGTCGCATCGAGCACCGACAGCCCGCGCCGCTCGGCGTCCTGCTCGACCTCGCGCGCAACGCCGTGTGCGCTGAAGATCGTCACGGCGCCGGCGGGAACCTCGGATAAATCCTCCACGAAGCGCGCGCCCTTGTCGCGCAGGCTGTCGACCACATGCCGGTTGTGGACGATTTCATGCCGCACATAAACGGGCGCGCCGTACTTTTCAAGCGCCCGTTCCACGATTTCGATTGCGCGCACGACACCTGCGCAATAGCCGCGCGGCTGTGCCAGGATCACCTTCATACCGATTCGGGCAAGCGGGGTTGCGACCCATCCCCCATGGATGGACCCATCCCCCTTCCTTGGTTGGATCGAATTGTAGGGGAGCCAACCGGCGGGCCGAGCCGGCAAATCCCTATCGGGCCGGGTCAATTGGGAATAACGCAACAGTCCAGTACATTCCAGGGGTGAATCCGTCAAATTTGCCTTGGGCGATCCGGATCATGCCGAGTTGGATCACCCTGTGGGCCAAAGTGCTGCTCGGCCTGGGGGCTGTATCGATCGCCGCATGGGCCTGGCAGATCCCGCGCTCATGGCCAGCCCAGACGCTGCTGTGGGCCATGCTCGGCTTCAACGCCGGGCTCGCACTGCTGTTGGGGGTGCGCGCACTCGTGCAACTGCCGATCATCGAAGCGTCGGAGTTGGGGATCGCGATCTGGTTCCATGGTCCATATCGCCGCCCTTTTTTTGCACCCTGGAGCCGGGTCCGAACGATCGTGCTGACGCAGGCACGCAGCGCAGACGCCGCCAGCGCGCTGCGCGACGCGCTGGGAATCGAGCTGATTCAGGACAACCAGTTCCGCTTGCCGGCCGACCTGCCTCGCGACGAGGTTGCAGCCGGTACGGAACCGGCGGATCTGGTGTGGTCGCGCGCGCGCATCCGTGGCAACCCGCGTCGCTGGGTCGAGCTGCTCAGCCGGATGCAAGCCGCCGGCACTGAATCAGCGACCGATCGGGTCTGAAGCCGGTTCCGAAAAAAACCGGGCGGCCCATCGGCCGCCCGTTGCGACAAATCCGGATTGGAACGTCGGCCCTACTTGGGCGAAAACGGGTGTTTGACCGATCCTTTCTTCGCGGTCACTTCTGCGGCAGTCGGTGTCCCCGCCACTGCGCGCTCGATCGATTCCTTGGTGGCCCGGTAGTTGTAATCGAAGATCTTGTTGTCGTCGGCGGCGTCCCAGTGGATGAAAACGCCCACCAGGATGAACAGATTGTCGGCTTCGTCGGCCGGGATCACGCCCGCCTGTACGCTGTCGGCCACCGCGCGTGCAACCGCCGCCTGCGCAGGTCCGAACATCTGGACGGCTTGCTTGGCGCCCTTGATCGTCACCTTGTTAAACAACACGGTATTGGGCTTGCACGGCAGGTTCGGCGCGATCACGGCCAGCAGCGACGTGAACCCGTCCTTGTTGTTCGACAAAGCGTGAGTAAACGCGGAC
>Ga0187846_10001955_pt1 | contig 11447 bp, 7 predicted proteins | sample TC_taG_FD_161473 | JGI IMG/M metagenome (GOLD analysis project Ga0187846, IMG submission 161473) | Biofilm microbial communities from the roof of an iron ore cave, State of Minas Gerais, Brazil - TC_06 Biofilm (v2) | ecosystem: Environmental > Terrestrial > Deep subsurface > Cave > Wall biofilm ... | reverse complement strand
ACTCGTGACTGGTGGAAGACGTCCCCTGGACGAACATTCCTGCATCAAGCGACCTGGCCCGCGATATCTTCGCGGGCCAAGCCGTTGGCGCGCGCGGTAATGGTGAATCTCCGGACTGCTATGGGCGGATGGCTACTTTGATGACGCCGTCGCGCCGCTCTCCAAAGAGCTTGTACGCCTCGCCAATGTTGTCGAGGGTGAATGAATGTGTGAGGAATGGCGCCAAGTCCAGCCGCCCGTGGCGCACTAGCTCCATCAACCGCCGCATGCGCTCTTTTCCTCCCGGGCAGAGCGTCGTGACGATTTTGTGGTCGCCAAGGCCGGCGGCAAATGCGTCGAGCGGAACCATGAGCTTGCCGGAATAAACACCGAGGCTCGAGAGCGTTCCTCCTGGCCGCAGCACGCGCAATGCATTTTCGAAGGTCGGTTGCGTGCCCAGGGCCTCGATGGCCACGTCCACGCCTACACCTCCGGTGAGTTTCCGAATCTCGGCGACGACATCTACCTCGTTTTGATTCAGCACGATGTCTGCGCCCATGCGCTGCGCCATGCGGATTCGCACCGGATCAGATTCCACTGCAATGATCAATCCGGCGCCCTTCAGCTTGGCCCCCGCGGTAGCGCACAGGCCAATCGGCCCTTGCGCGAAAACCGCCGCAGTATCCCCGATTTGCAGGTTGGCGCTTTCGGCGGCTGAAATTCCTGTGGAAGCAATGTCGGCCAGCAGCACGACTTGCTCGTCGGTCAAATCGTCAGGGATTTTTGCCAAGTTGGCTCGGGCGTGCGGCACCAGCAGATACTCCGCCTGGGCGCCGTTAATGGTGTTGCCGAACTTCCATCCGCCGATCGCGCCGCCGCATTGTGCCAAATTGCCGCTGAGGCAGAAGTTGCATTGCCCGCAGGGAGTAATCGCGCCCACAAGCACGCGGTCGCCGACTTGGTAGCCGCTGACGCCAACCCCGAGCTCGTGAATCACGCCGACCGGTTCGTGGCCAATGACCAGCCCAGGCCGCACCGGATATTCGCCCTTCAGAATGTGTAAGTCGGTGCCGCAAATCGTCGTGAGGGTCACCCGTATGACGGCCTCGCCCGGCCCGGGCTTGGGAACCGGCACGGACTCCACAGCAATCTGATTAGGCCCGTGGAAGACCAATGCTTTCATCGTCTTTGCTGTTTTCTTTTCGATTGGGATTGTTAGGGAAATTGCGGTAGGCATGGTTCCCTCCTCTCCAACACACCACACTTTGGCAGCAGATAGCGGAACGCGATGTGCCGGCCGTCACAAAAAGATGTGACCCGCTTCACACGGGGTTTGAACATTTCACGCCAGATCCAAGACCGCCTGGACGGAATCCAACTCGGGACCTGCTTGGATTCTAAAGCCGTTTCGGGAGGCCAGAGCGCGCATGGCCATGTTTTCCATGAGAATCGTCGCGACGACGCGCTCGAGTTTCTCCTCGCGGGCAATCTGGATCAGCCGCACGAGAAGCTCGCTGCCCAACCCGCAGTGCTGGAATTGGTCGGTGACCAGCACGGCGACTTCTGCGTCGCGCCTGCCGGGTCCTCGCGTAAGCCTGCCGACCGCAATAATCTCGTGCTCGCCGCCGGCTGGATTCACGCGCTCGGCCACCAACGCCATTTCGCGATCGTAATCAATGAAGCATTTTCTCAGAAGCCGTTCGTGGGCCACGCGCGAGCTGAGTTTTTCCATGTGGAAAAAGCGGAGATACACGCTGCGCTCGGAAAGCGCTTCGTGAAACTTGACCATGGCCGGCTCGTCCTCGGGGCGGATCGGCCGCAGCAGGATTTTCACGCCGTTTTTCATCGTCCACGGCGACGCATACTGTGCCGGGTACGGCCGGATTGCGGAACGCGGAAGCTGCTCCTCAGGAATTCCGGGATCGTGGAGCACCACGCGCGCGTCAAGCGCAAGGATCCGCTGCGGCGACGCCAGCAGCGGGTTGATGTCCATCTCTTTGATCCAGCGCTGTTCGACGACCAGCCGGCTGAAGCGCACCAGGACACCTTCGAGCGCCGCCAGGTCCACAGGAGGGCGCCCTCGCACGCCCTGCAACCCACGATAGATTTTCGTTTGCTCCATCAACCGCACGGCCAGCGTGGTATTGAGCGGCGGCAGCGCGAGGGCGCGGTCCTGATAGACCTCGACGAGCTGGCCGCCCGAACCAAACAAAATCACGGGCCCAAACTGGGAGTCCACGGTGCTCCCAAGGATCAGCTCGTATCCGTCGAGCTTGATCATGGGCTGCACGGTCACACCCAGAAAATGCTGGGGGCCGGCTTTGTCTTTAACCGCGGTTTCAATTGCGCGATAGGCGGCGCCCACCGCTTCCGCATCGCCCAAGTTGAGCCGCACTCCTCCCACGTCGGTCTTGTGGGTGATGGTTTCCGAGTGGAGCTTCAACACGACGGGGAAGCCGATGGCCTCGGCGTTCGCCACGGCTTCCGCTTCGTTGCGTGCAATGCGCGCCTCGACCGTAGGAATCCCGTAGCCAGCCAAAACGCGTTTGGATTCCGCCTCGGTTAGAATCGTGCGGCCCGCTGCGCGCACCTTTCGTAGAAGTTCGTTTACTTGCGCAGGGGCCTCGCGGAGCGAGTCCATGCCCTCTGTGGAAGAAGGGGTTTCATAGAGCCCCCGCAGGTTATAGCTGTACTTCCACATGTAGGTGAAAGCGCGGGCCGCAGTATCCGGATACGAAAATGTGGGGATTCCGGCCTCGTTCAGCGCAGCCACTCCAGCGGCGACGATTTTTCCGCCCATCCAACTGGCCAGCACGGGCTTTCCTGGTACCTTTCCTTGCGCTTTCAGCGCCTCCGCCGCATGTCCTGGGTTGGTCATGCCCTGCGGGGCGAGGATCACCAGGAACCCGTCGGTCTGGGGGTCCTGGACCGCGATTTCTAGGGCTTTCGAATAGCGCTCGGGTTCGGCGTCGCCCAGGATGTCAATGGGATTGCCGTGGCTCCAGTGTGGCGGCAGCAGCTTGTTCAATGCCTGCATGGTCGCGTCGGAGAGCGAGGCCAACTCGCCGCCGGCGGCGAGCAGGGCATCGGTTGCCAGCACGCCTGGTCCGCCTGCATTGGTAAGAATCGTCAACCGCGGCCCGCGCGGCCGTGGCTGCTTGCCCAACACCTCTGCCATGTTGAAGACGTCTGAAATGCTGGGCACTCGCAGGACGCCGCACCGGCGGAGCGCTGCATCGAAAACCTCGTCGCTGCCCGTCATCGCCCCGGTATGTGAACTGGCTGCCTTCGAGGCCGCCTCCGTGCGCCCCGCCTTGATGACGATGATGGGCTTGCGCAGAGCGACTTCCCGCGCAGCCGACAAAAACGCGCGCGCCTCTCCGACCGATTCCATGTACAAAAGAATGCTGCCCGTGGCGGGATCGTCTCCGAAATAATCAATCAGGTCGCCCCAGCCCATGTCGAGCATCGAGCCGGTCGAAACGATCGCGCTGAAACCCACTTGCTCCTGGAAACTCCAGTCCAGAATGGCCGTCAGCAGCGCACCGCTCTGGCTCAGGAACGCGACCGTGCCCGGGCGGGCGATATCCTGCGCAAACGTCGCATTCAACCCCAGTTGCGGATTCATGATACCCAGGCAGTTGGGCCCCACGAGGCGCATGGAACTCCGCCGAAGCTCCCCTTGAATCTGTAGTTCGAGCGCTGCGCCGGCCGGGCCCTGTTCCTTGAAGCCTGCCGAAATCACCACAGCGGAGCCCACGCCTGCGTCCACGCAGTCGCGAATCATGCCTGGAACAGTGTTTGCCGGGGTGATGACGACCGCGAGGTCCACCTTTTCAGGAACGTCGCCGATCCGGCGGTACGCGCGCAGGCCGAGCACTTCCGCCCGGTGGGGATTTACGGGATACACTCTGCCGTGGTACTTGCCGGAGCAAAGGTTCGCGAGGACCGTGCGTCCTACGCTTCCCTCGCGCTCGGTGGCGCCAATGACGGCCACAGTTTTGGGAGAGAAAAGGCGGTCCAGGGCGGAACGCTTCTCGGCAACGTCAATTTCAGACTCGAGCATGGCGGGCCGGTCCCTCAGCTACGCGTTTGCTTTGCAGATGATACGGGAGGCGGGGCCCAACTGCACCTTAGAAATCTGTCATCTTCTGGACGGGGAGGGCCACGCGGACCGCGTTGAGCACTGCGGCCAGATCAATGACCTCCTGGGCGATGGCGCCTTCGACAGGCGCCAGAAAACCGAACGCGGCGGCGATCATTCCGGCGAGGCTCAACGCCATTCCGCCGACAGCGCTAAGAAGCGCGATGGAGCGCATCCTTTTGCTGATGTGAATCAGTTCATCCACTTTGCCGAAAGATGCCTCCATAATTACGGCATCGGCGGCTTCTGCGGTGATGTCACTATTCATGCCGAAGGCGACGCCGACCGTCGCCGCCTGCATCGCTGGAGCGTCGTTGATGCCATCGCCCACGAACAGGGTTTTCCCTCGCCGGTTTTCTTCCTCGACGATGTGAACTTTGTCCTCTGGGCTTTTTGCGGCGTGTACTTCCGTTATTCCCACCTGCTCAGCCAGACGCCGGACCTCCGCGTCGCGATCTCCCGAAACCACCAGGACGCGCTCCACGTGATGGCGCGGGCGCAGATGGTCCACGAAACTCTTGCCGTCGGGACGCGGAACATCACGGAAGTGAATTGTGGCTGCATATTTCCCTTCGACGAGCACGACGCACTCCAAACCTCCTGCGGCAGGGGGAAGGGGGGCGTTCAAGTTTGCAATCATCTTCCGCCCGGTTATCAACACCCTCCGCCCACCGACCATACCTTGCAACCCTTCTCCCTGGCGCTCGCTGACTTCCGCGACCGCGTCGAAGGCAAGTCCTGCGCCCCGCGCCGCGTTCAGGATCGCCCCTGCCAAGGGATGCTTGGAGTAGCGCTCCAAGCTGGCAGCGAGCCGCAGCACTTGTTGCTCGGATACTCCCGGAGCGCACGAGATCGCTGTCAGCGTCGGGCGCCCGTAGGTGAGCGTGCCGGTCTTGTCAAAGATGAGCGTCGTGCAATGTCCAATTTGCTCGAGCACGGCGGGATTTTTGATGATGATGCTGTGCCGGGCGGAAAGAGAGATAGCCCCAAGCACCGCCACCGGGATGGCCAGCAAAAGCGGGCACGGTGTGGCAATCACCAGCACAGCCAAAAATCTGTGCGGCTCTCCACTGAAGGACCAAGCCAAGCCGGCAATGCCCACAGCCAGTGGCGTGTACCAGGCCCCCAGCATGTCGCCCAGCCGCCGCAGGCGCGGCCGGCGCTGCTGTGTTTCCTGCATGACTTGCATGATCCGCGCATAACGCGAATCGACCGGCAATTTTTCAGCGCGAATCGTGAGTGCGGTTTCGCCGTTCACAGCGCCTGAGAGCACCGCTGTACCCGGGGTCTTTGATATTTCAAAGGGCTCTCCGGTGAGGTAAGCCTCGTTCATCCTGCCCTGTCCCTCCAGGACCACGCCGTCCACGGGACAGATTTCATGTGGCAGGACGACCAAGGTGTCGCCAACGGCGATCGTCTCGACATCTATCTCCGCAATTCCGCTGGAGGTCTTGCGATACGCCGTTCGAGGCATGCGCCGGGCCAGGGCGTCCAGTACGGAAGAGGCGCGGCGTGTAGCCATCGCTTCGAGTGCAGTGCCACCGGAGAGCATCAACACCACGATGGCCCCGACCAAGTACTGCCCCATCAGCACGGACACAACAATGGAAATGCCCGCCAACAAATCGGAGCCGAATTCTCGGGCTAGCATCTTGCGAGCTAGGCGGACCACCAGAGGCAGCCCGCCGAGCAGCAGAGTGAAGTACAGGGGAAGCAGTTGGGTCTGAGGGCTGGCGTCGAACGCGTAGCGGAGCAGCAAGTGGGCGCCAATCCCCGCCACGGCCAGTGCGGCGATGCCGGAATCAGCGCCCCGAATCGTTGCGGCAGCTTGCCGGGGTTGAATCCGGAGATGTGACTGCAGACCTCCGGAAGCTTTCTCAACCCCGGCCGCCGTTAGCGGGGAAGTTCGCTCCATGGCGCCCTCCGCGCAATTTCTAGGCGCGTACGGTGAGGACGGGGCACTCGGCCTGGACGAGGATCTTGTGGGACGTCGGGCGCAGCAAATGAGTCATGGCACCGATGTGGCTGGTTGCCGCTCGGACTCCCAACACTATGAGGTCCGCGCCAATGGCGATAGCGGTCTCCAGGATCTTATCGGCAGCCGGCCCGCGCTCCACCAGGAATTTCGGCTCACACCAGGCCTCCGCATCCGGCGGGACGAGCTTGTGGAGCTGCCGCAGCGTGGACTCCGTGTACTGTTCCGGATGGACTAATTCACCGGTTTTTCCTTCTTCGACGACGTGCAGCAACGTCAGCCGTGCCTGGTTCTCTTCGGCCAAAGAGATTGCATAGGGGATTGCGGCCAACGACGCAGGCGAAAAATCCACGGCGCAGAGGATTTCTTTCATCTCCAGCCGGCGTTTCGTGTCTGGGGAAATATGCGGACCCACTGTCAGCACTGGGCAAGGCGAGCGCCGGAGAATTTCTTCCGCGACAGAACCGAGCAATGCCCTGCCTATGCCGGTCCGCCCCCGTGTGCCGATAACGATCAAGTCGATGCTTTGCTCCTTCAGGGTTTTCCCAATGTTCGGGCAGATATCCCCCACTGCAACCACGATGTGATGGGGGACCCCTCCGAGCATTTCCTCCATGCTTTCGGCTTCTAGCTTGGCCTGTATTTCCTCGCCCTCAATCACTTGCGGCATGGCTTCGGGCCCCGCTAGGGCATACGCCGAAGGAAGCCGGACATGCAGGGCGTGTACTCGCGCTCCATACCGCTCTGCCAATCCCACAACGTAAGGCAAGGCCGCCCCGGCTGCTGGCGAAAAATCAGTTGCGTACAAGAGGTTCTTAATGGAAATACGCGTCTTGGTTTCAACGGCGTTCATGGGCCACCTCCCGGCACCTCATCAATACCGTTCGCGCGGCGGGCTGGCTGTGACAAATGTCACGGCGTAACGTGACCCGGGTCACATCGGCACAGGCATCTGCCTGCTATCAGGTAAGGTGTGCCGAGCCGGTTTGACCGAGAGGCTGGCTTGGGCGTGAGGGAGGGCGCCAAGGGGCGAAATCTCGAGGAAAGACGAGAAATCGCGTCGGAGGCGCCCTCCCCAAATGGCGCAACTCAAGCCAGTGAAGAGGTAAGATCCGTGGTCACTACTCAACAAGCAATCACAAGCCCACCGATTGAGAATTCGCGTGTTCTTGATGGATTCCGTCGCGTTTGGGCGGACTATCCTCGGGGGCAAAGCCCAGATTCGGGCGGGCTCGTGGCCTTCCCCCTTGGGGCGAGTTCGGCCTATACGCCAGCGCTGTCCTCTGACCTTGACCCCGAGTTTCTTTCCGGCTTCCAGCCCGAGTTAAGCGACCCAGGCCATTCGCTGGTCCAGGAATCGTTTTTCGTCTGCTCCGTCAAGGGATTTGGAGATGTAGCGGGATTGGGGGATGTGTATATTGAAATCGTCGTGGACGTAACCAGCGGCATGGCTTTCGCGCGAGTTTGCGCTTCTCCTAGTCCTGTGAACGCCGTCAATTTTCTCCGGACGGGTGTGCTTCCCTTCTATCAACGGCACGGGGAACGAATCGAGCGCGTATTGACACGCAATAGCCGGGAATTTTGTGGATGGATGCCCACTCACCCGTATGAACTGTTCCTGGCTTCGTCCAAGATCGAGCATGTCCTCGTCGGCCCAGGCCAGGATTCCCCGGGCGTTTTGTGCTTGCAGCTTTACCGAATCCTTCGCCGAGACTTCTTCGCGCCCGAGCTCCGCAAGAGCTTCCGGCATTCCTTCAGCACGCTGCAACGGGATTTGGACACCTTCCTCGCGAGCTATAACCGGGAGCGAGCCGTCCCAGACGGCTCACATCCAAGCCGGACGCCGTTTCGCCCGATCCTGGAAGAAAGAAGTGCTCCCCGCGCCGCGCAACAGCAGTTTCGGAATGGGCGGGTAGCCGGTCGGGGCCTTGGCTAAGAACGGAACTGGTTCTGACGTTGGTGGCGTGATTCTGCGGTCTCTTCCTATTTTCGCATTCTTCGATGGACTCTTGACTTCGCGCTTTCTGTGTGTATTATTACACGCATATGAAGATCGCCCCCAAAGGCCGGCAAGCCGCCCGGCTCCGCCAGCGCAAGTTTGAACTCCTCAAGCGCTTCTCGATTCCGCCCGACCTGTTGCCGGGTTCTCTTTCTCTGACGCACCGCCGTTGCGGTCGGCCAACTTGCCACTGCGCCACCGACAAGAAGGGACATCCCCTTTGGTCTCTCACCTTCATGGTCGGGGGCCAGAAGCGCGTGGAGCGCATCCCGCAGGAATGGGTCGAGGAAGTTCAGCGTCTGGTCGACGCCGGCCAGGAATTCAAACAAGCGGTAGCCGAAGTCTTTGCCGCCAACGCGCAATTGCTGGCCCTGGGGCGTCAGCAGCAAGGCCGGTGAAAGGACCGACTCCGCGGAAACTGCGCCATTACGCAGCCCAGTGTCTGGGGCTGCGCGCTTATCTGGAGTCTCCCGGCGAGGGCCGCTCGCAACCGCGCATCCGGGCGGCGATCCTGTTGTGGGCCTTGCTGGCGGGACGGCTGCTGCGCTGCTGCAGCTTCGCCGCCGTGGAGGGGTTGGTGCGTTCCTCGGCCCGTCGGGCTTTGCCGGTTTCCCGCCGCTTCGGTGATGACACGCTCGGCTACTTTACCGAGCGACTGGATCCGGCCGTCACGCGGGCGGCGGTAGTCACCGCCCTTCGCCAAGCCAAGCGAAACAAGGCCTTCGACAACTGCTGGTTCATCGGCTTGGCGGTTGACGGAACCGGAGCGGGGCGATCGTGCAAAGCAAAGTGCCCCCTGTGCCGCCCTTATCGAAACCGCCCCAAAGGGATCGTCGGCTACCAGCATCAACTGGTTCTGATTAGCGTCGTCGGCACCGGCCTGACGCTTCCTTGCGATGTCGAACCCTACGGGCCGAGCGATAGCGAGTATGCCGCCGGACAGCGTTTGCTGCGGCGAGCCGTCGGAGGACTGGGCAGGCGCTTCGCTCAGTATGTCGTCGTGGATGGAGAGTTCGCCACCGCGCCCTTCCTGCACGCGGTCGGCGATCTGGGCCTGTACGTGGTGGCGCGCCTAAAGGAAAACTTGCCCGACCTGCACGCCGCCGCCAAGCAACGCTTTCGCTCGCAGTCTCCGACGACGAGCTTCCGGCACGGTGAAGACTGGGTCGAGGTCTGGGACGCCGACGATTTTGATCCTTGGCAAACGCTGCGTTGGACAACCGTCCGCGTCGTTTTCTATCGCCAGCACAAGAGCGACGGCGCAGTGATCGAAGCCTCCTGGCTGACCGATTTCCCCCGCTCGCGGGTAGGCGCTGCTTCGTTGTTTCGCATGGCCAAGAGCCGTTGGGAGATCGAGAACCAGGGCTTCAATGACGCCAAGAACCGCTATGGGTTAGAGCACATCTGTCATCACCAGCCCACGAGCCTGCTGATCGTCTGGCTGCTTACCTGCTTGGCCCTGACCTTGGAGCGACTCTATCGGTTGCGTTACCTGCACCGAGGCACTCACCGCGTGCGCACCGCCATGGAACTCGTCCGCCTTCTTCAACTCTGCCTGTCGCGGCCCGCAGTCGCTGATACCAGCTAAGATCTGAGCGTTGCACCTCTTTCTTGGGGGCTTCTTTCTGCTCCTTTTCTGCGCAGGCGCGCTACTTGCCGTGGCCGTGTCTCAAATGTGGGAAACCAAGGCTCCCGAACATAGCCCGCATTGCCACGCCAACCTCAATCAGCCCCACGCACGCTCTGGGGCTCATCGCCTAACAGATTCCCCGACGTCCATTCCGAAACTGCTACTTTTATCCATGATTGATTGACAGAAGTAACAGGAGGCGGGTATTATCCGAGCGACGCGGCACCTGGGTGGGAAGCCGTGTCTCCTTCCTTGCACTGCCCCGTGTCTGGGAAGATTCCCCGAGCGTATGTGTCGGGGGCAAGGTCAGGACCTCATTGGAGGCCACGCGATGTATTCCGACAACGACAACCCCGGCGGTGAGAATTTCGCCGGACCGTCTTCCGCCGCCGCTGTGCCGGCGCCAGAAACCGACGTTCCTCCCGTGGTGACAGAAGAACCAACCACAAATTCAACTCAGGTCGAGGCGAGCCAGAGCTCCGATACAGGGGCGGAACCCGCCGTTGTAGCCACTGCGCCCGCGGAAGCCGCTCCCGCTGTTACCGAAGCGGGGTCGGCCACTGATGATTCTCCCACCGCGGCCGAGTCCGCCGCGGGGGAGTCTGCCGAAGCCTCCGCAGAATCGGCGGCGGAGATGGAGCGGCTGATGGAGCAGTACGCCGCGCCGCAGCAGGCGCCGGCCGAAGGCGAAATTGAGTCCGGCCAAGTTGTAACCGTGACCGATATCGGTGTGGTCGTAAATTTGGGCGGGAAAACCGAGGGGCTGATTCCTGCACAAGAATTTGCCGAATTGGACGGGCCCTTCCCGCTGCAGCCGGGTCAGCCGGTCGAAGTGCAGCGTACGGGTGAGCGCAAAGAAGGTTATGTGCTCCTTTCCTACCAGCGGGTGCGCCGACGCCGCGTCTGGGGCAAGATTGAAGAAGCCTACCGCAATAAAACCGAACTCCCCGGGAAAGTGGTGGACCACATCAAGGGCGGGCTGGTGGTGGACATCGGCGTGCGTGCGTTTCTGCCGGCATCCCAAGCGGACATGCATCCCGTCCGCGATCTGGAAGAGTGGAGCGGCCGCGAATTTCCCGTCCGCGTCCTGAAGATGAATCGCAAGCGCGGAAATGTGGTGGTGAGCCGCCGGACAATTCTTGAGGAGCAGGTGGCGGCGCAGCGCCAGGCGGTGCTGGATTCGCTGGCCGAAGGGCAGATTGTGCGCGGTGTGGTGAAGAACGTCACCGGCTACGGCGCGTTCGTGGACTTGGGAGGGATCGACGGCCTGTTGCACATTACCGATATGTCTTGGGGCCGCGTGGCCAGCCCGCTCGATGCCGTCCGGCCGGGAGAAGAGGTGGAAGTCCAGATTCTGAAGTATGACCGCGAGAAGATGCGCCTTTCGCTGGGGCGCAAGCAATTGCTGCCCGATCCCTGGGCCACCGTGCCGGAGCGCTATCCTACCGGCGCGAAACTCACCGGCAAGGTTGTCGGGTTAACGGACTACGGCGCGTTCGTCGAACTCGAGCCGGGCATCGAGGGCCTGGTGCATGTGAGCGAGATGAGCTGGTCGAAGCGCAAGCAGCATCCCTCGAAGGTTGTGAAGGTCGGCGACGACGTCGAAACCATCGTCCTGGGCATCGACACCAAAGAGCGCCGCATTTCGCTGGGAATGAAGCAGGCGCAGTCCGACCCGTGGCAACAACTCGCGGAAAAATATCCCGTGGGAACGGTAGTC
>Ga0187846_10001954_pt1 | contig 11449 bp, 10 predicted proteins | sample TC_taG_FD_161473 | JGI IMG/M metagenome (GOLD analysis project Ga0187846, IMG submission 161473) | Biofilm microbial communities from the roof of an iron ore cave, State of Minas Gerais, Brazil - TC_06 Biofilm (v2) | ecosystem: Environmental > Terrestrial > Deep subsurface > Cave > Wall biofilm... | reverse complement strand
CGCTTTCCTGCGACGTCCGCCACCGCGAAGAGATCGACCGCGTCATCGGCCTGACCTTGCACCATTTCCAGAGAATCGACATCTGGATCAACAACGCCGGCCACGGCCTGCCCGACTCAGTCGACAACGTGGAAATGGCGGCCTGCCGTGAATTGTTCGAGACAAACTTCTTTGGAGCCATGGCGGGCATGCAGGCGGTGATCGCGGTTATGAAATCGCAGGGCGGCGGGACCATCATCAACATTTCCAGCGTGATCGGACACATTCCCATGCCGTTTCACGCCGCCTATAGTGCGTCCAAGTTCGCGCTCAATGCGATCGGCAAGGCCGCGGGTGTCGAACTGAAGAATTCCGGAATTCGCGTGCTGACCGTGTGCCCCGGCAATGTCCGCACCGGGTTCAGCGAAAACGCGCCGCCAGGCGCCGGAGGGAAAAGAATTCGGCCGGCCTGGGTGCGCGGCATCAGCGCCGAGCGCGTAGCCCGCGCCACGTTGAGCGGGTACAGGAAACAGAAAAGGGAAGTCGTCGTTCCCTGGACGATGCACTTCCCCGTCAAGATCTATCAACTGTTTCCCGGCGTGGTGGAGTGGGCGATGGGAAGAATGGCGAAATAGACGAAGATTGCGCTAGGAAGTCCCCAACTCCGCCAGCATCGCTTCCATCTCCGACTGCGCGTGCAGATTCCCCGTGCGCCGTGCCGAGCCGATTCCGTCCGCCAGCATTTCCCTTGCTTCCGCGATCCGGTCCGCGCGGGCCAGCGTCTGCGCCGCCATGAAGTATCCGGGAGTGTAGTCCGGACTCGCCTTCAACAGGATCGCGAACTCCGCCAGCGCGCGATCGAAGTCTCCCTGCTTGGAATACTCCATGGCCAGCCCGTAGCGCGCGAACGTGTCGTTCGGATTCTGCGTCAGGATCTCGTTGAGCGCGGCAATGCGGTCCATAGCACCCGTTGCCAGTGGCAGTTGCCAGAGCTTAGCAAAGCTGAGGTTACTACAAACCGCTGATATGAGTGACGGCCTGACAGGCCTGTCATTCCGAGCGCAGCGAGGACCCTCCTTTTGCCTGCGCTGTCCGACAACTGCCACTGGCACGCTGCCGTCGGACTGACTACAATGTCCGGTCCCAACATTTCTGCTTTTCGAAGGAGTCCGGCGTGGCGTGTCCCTTCTTCATGCCCGTGGAGAAGCTGGAAAACGGAACCTGGCCGCATCCCTCCCGCCTGCCCCTCGGCGCCGGTTGGAGCGGACATTGCACGGCTCCCGGCCACCAAGGCGAAGCCCCTTCGCCCGAGGAGCTCCACAGGTTCTGTAACCTCGGCTACGCAGACCGCTGTCCGCGCCTCCCGCAGGGGCGCGTCTCCGACGCCGTACGCTTCGCCGTAACCGGCGCGCGCAACCCCGGGGACAAAGACGGCGCCCAAAGCTGCATCCAGCTTCGCTACGTCTGCGAGCGTGCGCACCTCCCCGTGGACAACGGTTTCCTCATCTTCAACTCAGTTACCCGGCAGTGGCAGGAAGCGCATTCCGACCATCGCATCCAGCGCATGGCTGAATGTTTCCTGCAATCGTATGTTGAGAAAATGAAGCGACAGGAGGAAGCTCGGGCGGCGAGCTGACCCGCCGCCCCGCAAGACGACCATGAACGAGCACGCGCTGGTCCCCCGATCGGTCCGAGATTCGCAGTCCGAGATGGCCGAAATTGTCCTTCCCAACGACGCCAACCCGCTGGGCGCTCTCCTCGGCGGCCGCCTCATGCACTGGATCGACCTGGCCGGTGCCATGGCCGCGCATCGGCATTCCCGCAACTATGTCGTCACCGCTTCGGTCGATCACATCGATTTCCTGGTTCCCGTGCGCGTCGGCGATCTGGCGATTCTCCGCTCCTCGGTGAACCGCGTGTTTCACAGTTCCATGGAAGTCGGCGTGAAGGTGTTTGTCGAGAATTACATTGCCGACACCGCTCAGCACGTGGCCTCCGCCTACCTCACGTTTGTCGCCATCGACAACAAAGGCGAGCGGCTGAAAGTCGCGCCCGTCGTCCCGGAGTCCGACGAGCAACAGCGGCGCTACGAGGATGCCGGCCGCCGCCGCGAAATCCGCCGCGCCGAGCTCGAACGCCGCCGCAAGGCTCGACGCTAATTCATACCCGGATGTGACACGTGTCACATCGAGGCATGCGGCAGTCCGGCTTGTCTGGGGGTGCGGACTTCGCGCTCTATCCCGCAGTGCTGCCCGCCAGCACCGATTCCGCCTACAAGCCACGATCTACAGCTCCGCCGCCCGGCCACCACAGCCGCAGCGTCGGATTCACCTAGTGGATTCTCGGGATGATCCTCGCCCTCTCCTACTTCGTCTTCCTATTCCGCATGTTCCGCGGCAAGGTGCAGTTAGAGGGAGAAGGATACTGAGGCTCGTTTCTCGCTTGCAGCTTGCATCGGGGCACAGATCGCGGTCTACTGGTCGCGTTGTGGAAATCAATTCTGTCGGCATCAAGGCGTCGGGCGGGAAGCTACTCGTGGGGATACTGTTGCTCCCCGGTGCCAGTTCATTGCTCCGTGCTCAAGATGCAACCTACCCAAAACATAAGCCTTCACCTCCGAAGATTGAGTCACAGGTTGTACTTCTTCCTGAATCTGTGGTTGAGACGCAATGGACGAACACGTTGAAGCTGGTGAATGCTCCGCGCAGTGTGGACCTGCTTAATCCAGGACAATGCATCCGCGTGGGAACTTATTCCACTGGCGACAACCGCGACGAATACTTGGAAAAGAGCAGGCTGTCTTTCCGTGTACAATTCGCCGGTCATACTGACCTTTACGGTCTTGCGGCGCCTTCAGCGTTCAAGCAAGTCAAGTCCGAGGGTCTGGATTTCGTCACCGGCGTGCTGGCTGCGGCAGGCGTCAAGATGTCCGAATCAATGAAGACGATAGCAAGCTTGGCTGCCTCATCAGATCACTGGTGTGTGCCATTCGATGCAGGTGATGGAAGTGCAAGTGTGGAGGCGGAAGTTGAGTCCCCCAGCGGTCGCTGGTCGCTGAGTTCCGCGACTGTTCAGGTCGAGGGCTTCGAATCAGGCAGCAAGAAGGCGTTCAAAGACGCTGCGGAACTCGGAACGTTCTTGCAAACGTACTATCGCCGGCCAAATCCAGCGCGGCTGGTCCCAGCCATGGAGTTCATGCTTGCTGAGCAGACTCAGCGTTCACAGCCTGGGCAAGCGGAGATAGTGTCAGCATTCTTGAGTGCGGCTGTCAGATCGGATCTAGTTGCAGCGCGGGATTTCCAGGCCCGCATTTCAGGTCTGCCTCCGATGTCTCGTGCTTTAGGCCTCCTGATTTTGCGGTCTGCAGGGTACGACATAAACAACGTACTAAGTGTGATGAGCGAAGATGAGCGAACAAGATTCCTGAGTCTTTCCCCGCTGCAGGATCCTTTCGATCTAGCTCCGACCCGAGAGCTGTTTCAGCATTTGGACATGCTATGGGCTGTATTCGGTGCGACGGGGCAGTTTCGGGCCGTGAAGACCGTCGCCAGTGCACTAAGCTGGAGAGCCGATTACGAAGACTTTGACAAGCTGCGCAAGACCCCGAACCATCCCTCCACGCTGACGCCTTCCATTGTCCGTGGAGTGACCTATACCGCCGCTGGCTGGTCTCTGCGGTCGTTTCAGAGAAATGATCCGCTTGTGGCTGATTACATCGAGTACATGCTCTCTTCCTCGGATACTCCCGAATCGGTCAAGTCGGAGCTTCGCGGACTCGCTACGAATCCGGCATTTAAGCAAGCCGGAGGACAATGACAGGTTGTCTTCGTCCTCCAACTGTATAATCCGAACAGGGTTCTATCTTTCATTTCGCCATCATCCCAGGAGCATAGTCTTTGACCGCACACATGCCTGCTCGTCCCGGCCAGCCCGCCGCCGGGCCGCAACCGCTGCCCGGAGTCGATGCCATCATCGCCGTCGGTTCCGGCAAAGGAGGCGTGGGCAAAACCACGCTGGCCGTGAATCTCGCCGTCGCGCTGGCCCGCATGGGCCGCAAAGTCGGCCTGCTCGACGCCGACGTCTACGGCCCCAACGTTCCCCTGATGCTCGGCGTCAACGGGCAGCCGCGCATGATCGGCGAAAATCGCATCGAGCCGCTCGAAGCCTTCGGCCTGAAAGTAATCTCCGTAGGATTCCTCAATCCCGGCGACAAGCCCATCATCTGGCGTGGTCCCATGCTCCACCAGATCGTGCGCCAGTTCCTCAGCCTCGTCGAATGGGGGCATCTCGACTACATGGTCGTCGACCTGCCTCCCGGCACCGGCGACGTTGCGCTCTCCCTGGTCCAGTCGGTGCCGCTGACCGGCGCCGTCGTCGTCTCAACGCCATCCGACGTCTCGCTGCAGGACGCCCGCAAGGCCATCGAAATGTTCCGCCAGATGAAGGTTGATGTAATCGGTGTGGTCGAGAACATGAGCTACTTCGTCTGCCCCCATTGCCAGCACGAAGTCGACATCTTCTCCCGCGGCGGTGCTGAAGCCATGGCGAAACAGTTTGACGCCTCGTTCCTCGGCAGCATCGAGCTCGATCCCGAAGTGCGCAAGTCCGGCGACGGAGGCAAGCCCGTCGTGCTGGAAGGCGAGAACTCCCCGCACGCGAAGTCGATCTACGCCTTCGCCCGCAGAGTCACCGCCCGCGTCGAAGAAATCAAGTCCAGCGCCCCGGCGAGTGTGATTCAGATTCAGTAGACGCGGAGAACATCCGAGGACAGCCGCCCTCGGCTGTCCGGAGCGAAGCTCGACTAGACCTTCCTGCCAAACCGCGCATGGGTTTGGGCGAACCTGTTCAGCCGCCACCTTGCCTCCGGCTCTCCATCGCTCAGAATCAGTTCCGTCATCATCTCCCCGATCGCCGGCCCGTGCTTGAACCCATGCCCCGATCCGCCGCCTGCCAGCCACACATTCTCCATCCGCGGATGCCGGTCGATGATGAAGTGAGCGTCCGGAGTCTGCTCGTACTGGCACACCCGCGTCTCGATCAGCGGCGCATCCTTCAGCCCCGGAAAGCGAAACGCCAGGTATTCCCGAATCACCCGCAGACTCTCAGCACTGGCAATGCGTTCCCCGGCAGTCGGATCAAACGCCTCCCCCCGCGTGTCGTCGGCAACCTTGAACCCGCGGCGGTCGCATCCCGGTATGCCGTAAAAGAAATGATCGCGATGATCGCCCCACACCGGCAGATGCTGATCGTCAAAGCGCGAATCGCCCGCCGGAGGGCCAAAGAAGAAAACATCCTGCTTGGTCGGACTGACCAGTGCCCCGACACTTTCCGGAAACAAATTCCCCAGCCACGGCCCGCAGGCGAAAACGTAGCCATCCGCCTGCAACCGCGAGCCATCCGAAAGCGCCAGACTCCGCAGCGGGCCATCCTCCAATCCATCCGCCAGGACCGCAAGCTGCCGGAACTTTCCTCCCGCAGCGACGAACGCCTCCTCTACCGCCTGGCAACTCGCCCGCGCATCCAGATATCCGCATTCCGGTTCGTAGATGCCCCGCTCCACCCCTTCATAGTTGATTTGCGGCCAGCGCTTCTTCATCTGCGCCATCGACAGTTCCTGAAACTTGGCCTTGGCCCTCCGCATCACCTCCACCGAACTGCGCTCGAACCCATCGTCGCCGCCCGGCGCCATCCACAGCACTCCCGTGCGATGCAGAAACGCCTGCTTCCGCTTTCGCCCGAACTTCTCCCATAGCGGCAAGGCCCGAGCCGCCATCTCTGTGTAGCATTCGTCCGCGCCATAGCTGCAGCGCATCACCCGCGTCTCTCCGCCTGACGACGCCCGGGAATTTCCCGCTCCCCATGCGTCCACTAACGTCACGCGCGCGCCGCGCTCCCGAAGCGTGAGCGCCGTCCATCCCCCGAACGCGCCGGCCCCGACCACAGCGATGTGAAGGTTCTTCTTCATCGCATGCACATTCAACTGCGGACCATGAGAATACGCGCAGTTGTCGTCAGAGAAAAGTCGACCGGCCCTCGCTCCTTCCGCATACTTCTTGAGACAGCCAAACGTGAGATGGTACTCTCCGCGGCCTTCGCGAATCCTTGGCGTACTTTGCCGTGAAAACTCTCTTTCGTCCGCCCATGCTCCATCCTTGACAGGACGCACACGCGTTCCTAGAATCCAATCAGGACGCGGCTCTTGACATCCGCAGCTAAGTTTTTGCATCTAAAATACTTAGTTGCAAGATCGAGCGTTTGACAATCACCGCATTCCACCGGGAGTTTTCCCTGGACCGGAGCAAGTCCGGCACAAGTCTTCATGCCTGCTGATCCACATATCGACCAGCGCCAGCGCGAGATTCTGACTGCCATCGTGGAAACGTTCATTTCCACCGGCGAGCCGGTCGGGTCGCGCACTTTGTCGCGCTCCAATCGCGAAGGTCTCAGTCCGGCGACGATTCGCAACGTGATGGCCGACTTGTCCGACGCCGGGTTTCTCGAGCAGCCCCACACCTCCGCCGGCCGTGTGCCCACTACCGAGGCCTACCGTTATTACGTCGAGCAGATTTCAGGCAAAGCGCAACTCACGCCGCAGGAAGAAACCCGGATCTCCGAGTCGCTCACCGGCATCAACGATGTGCAGGAGTTCATGGAGCGCACTTCCCGCGTGCTTTCGCTGATCTCGCGCAATGTCGGCGTGACCATTGCCGCCGCCGGCGCGCGCAACGCGCTCGAACACGTTTACTTCTCCCGTCTCGGCGACCAGAAGGTGCTCGCCGTGGTGGTGACTCGCTCCGGTCTGGTTCGCGATCGCGTGCTCCGCATGGACCTGCCGCAGTCCGATCTCGATCTCGCGGCGCGCTACATCAACGAGAACTTCCGCGGCTGGACTATGGAGGCCATGCGCTCGGAGATCGCACGCCGCATCGAGTACGAGCGCAGCGAGTACGACGGCCTGATGAGCTCCATCGAGCAGTTGTTCAAGCAGGGCGCGCTCGCCGCCGACCAGGGAGCGCAGGTGGTTTTCGTCGAAGGCGCCGCCAACCTCGTCGCCGGCGAGCAGGACCGCGAGCGGCTCCAGGAAATGCTCAAGACGCTCGAGGAAAAAGAAAAAGTCGTGCAACTGCTCAGCGCCTACCTCGACGTCAAGCAGGAAGCGGTGCGCGTCGTGATCGGGCTCGACGACGCCCTGCCCTCCATGCAGAACTTTGTGCTCATCGGCGCTCCGGCGCGCTCCGGAAACGACGTCATCGGATCGCTCGCCGTGATCGGTCCCACGCGCATGGATTACCAGCACACCATCACCGCCGTGTCTTACATCGCGCGCTTGTTCGATAAGATCCTGAACGAATCGGAGTAATGCAATCGCAGGTATGGGGAAATCCAACGGAAAAACACAAGAACAGGCGCTCGACATGGAGCGTGAGCTTCCTCCCGCCGACGGGGACGAGAACCCGCCGGCGTCCCCCGAGGCGGCGCCCGCCGCCGTCGAAGCGTCCAGCGCCGAGTTTCAAAAGCTGAAGTCTGAGCGCGATGCCCTGCTCGACCGGCTGGCGCGCACGCAGGCTGAGTTCGAGAATGCGCGCCGGCGTGCCCTCAAGGAACAGCAGGAGTTCCGCGACTACGCCGCCGCCGACGCCATCAAATCCCTGCTGCCGGTCGTCGACAGTTTCGAGCGCGCCCTGCGCGTCAAGTCTGAAGCCGGAGAATTCCGCAGCGGCGTGGAGTTGATCTACAAGCAGCTGCAGGATGCGCTGTCCCGCTTGGGCGTGAGCGCCGTCCCCGCCAAAGGCGAGCCCTTCGATCCGCGTTTTCACGAAGCCATCGAGATGGTCGAGACCACTGAAGTCCCCGACCATCATGTGCTCGAGGAACTGCAGCGCGGCTACAAGTTCAAAGACCGCCTGCTGCGCCCGGCGATGGTGAAGGTAGCAAAAAACCCCGGCAACTAACTTTGTTCCGGCTGCATTTTGGGAAAGGCCTGTTCTGAGCACAAAAGCAAAACGCGACTACTACGAGGTTCTGGGCGTCAGCCGCACCGCCAACGATGCCGAACTGAAGAGCGCTTACCGCAAGCTGGCCATGCAACTGCATCCTGACCGCAATCCCAACAATCCGGACGCGGAAGAGCAATTCAAGGAAGTCACCGAAGCCTATGCTGTTCTGGCGGACTCCGACAAACGCGCTGCCTACGACCGTTTCGGTCATGCCGGAGTCAGCGGTCCTGCGGGCGGAGCGGGTTTCGACGCATCCGTCTTCCAGGACTTCAACGACATCTTCGGCGAGTTCTTCGGCTTCGATGTGTTCGGAGGGGGCGGCAGCCGTCGTCGCAGCCGCGTGCAGCGTGGCGCCGATCTGCGCGAGGACCTCACCATCGAATTCGAAGAAGCCGTTTTCGGCGCCGAGGCCCGCGTTACCGTCCGCCGCCATGAAGCCTGCGAAGAGTGCCGCGGCTCCGGCGCCGCGCCCGGCAAAGGTCCCGCCACCTGCCGCTCCTGCGGCGGCCGCGGCCAGGTGCGCTTCCAGCAGGGCTTCTTCAGCATCGCCCGCACCTGCCCCGCCTGTCAGGGAACCGGAAGCGTGATCACCGATCCCTGCGCAAAATGCAAAGGCGAAGGCCGCATTCTGCGCCAGCGCTCCGTCGACGCGAAGGTTCCCGCGGGAGTCGAAGATGGCACCCGCATCCGCTTCCCCGGAGCCGGCGAATCCGGCCCATTCGGCGGGCCCAACGGCGACCTCTACGTCGTCCTCCACGTCAAGGACCACCCGTTCTTCGAGCGTGAAGCCAACGACCTGCACTGCGTCGTGCCCATCTCGATCACCCAGGCGGCAATGGGCGCGGAAATCCGCGTTCCCACGCTCGAGGGCGAACACACCCTCAGGATTCCCGAAGGCACCCAGCCCGGCACTACGTTTCGCGTCCGCAACCGGGGCGTGCCGGTGCTCAACGGCCACGGCAAGGGCGACCTCTATGTCGAAGTCCGGGTGCAGATTCCCCACCGGTTGAGCAAGCGCCAGAAAGAACTGCTGCAGGAACTCGAAACCACCGCCAAGGTCGATAACCAGCCCGTCGTGCGCTCGCTGCTCGGCAAAGTGAAAGACATTTTCGGATAGCATTGCTCAGTTGTCGGCGGTCAGTTCTCAGTCTTCCCGCCACAAGATATTGCCTTTATCATGACGCTCATCGCAGCCGCGGTGAGCTTGGCAACCGACAACCGACAACTGAGAACTGAACTGACAACCGAGAACCGAGAACCGAGAACTGAGAACCGACAACTGAGAACTGAGAACTGAGAACCGACAACCGAGAACTGAGAACCGAAAACTGAGAACCGACAACCAAGAACTGAGAACCGAGAACTGAGAACTGGGAACTGAGAACCGAGAACTGAGAACCGACAACTGAGAACCGACAACCGAGAACTGAGAACCGAGAACTGAGAACTGAGAACCGAGAACTGAGAACCGACAACCGAGAACTGAGAACTGAGAACTGCTCCTTGACCCGCCGCCGCTGGATTGCCGACGAAGTTTCAGGAGACCGTGCCGCCCTGATCGGCGAGCACGCGGCGCATCTCGCGCGCGTTCTGCGCGCCCGGGTTGGTCAGCGATTCGATATCGCAACCGGCCCATCGGTCCGCTCCGGGCAAATCACATCGATCGCCGACGATCGCGTCGAATTCGTCCTGGGAGAACAGATTTTCACCCCAGTCTCCCCTCGCATTACGCTCCTGCTCGCCATCTTCAAGTTCGACCGCATGGAGTGGGTGATCGAGAAATGCACCGAACTTGGAGTCTCGCAGATCGTCCCGCTGATTGCTCAACGCACCGACAGGCACCTCGCATCCGCCGCCGGCAAGCGCGTCCAACGCTGGCGGAGAATCGCGCTCCAGGCCTCCGAGCAATCCCGCCGCCCCACTCCACCGGAAATCGCCGCGCCCGCAAAGCTGCGCGACCTGGCGTCCCTGAAGAGTGCTTTGCGCATCGTGCTCGCCGAATCCGAGCATCAGGCTCTCCTGCGCGACCTTCTGCAAGCTCCGCCGGGAGATGAAGTTGCCTTAGCCGTCGGCCCCGAGGGCGGCTGGACCGCCGGCGAACTGCAACACCTTCAGAATCAAGGCTGGGTCTCCGCGTCGCTCGGCTCCACCATCTTGCGGGCCGAGACCGCCGCCATCGCCGCCACTGCCATCGTTCTTTCGTCGCTCGCCTGATCGGATTCCCTCCGTTCGCGATGGTGATATCCTGACCCGCGATGGTTCCTCCGAAGTCGCAGTCGCGTCCCGCCCCGTTTTCTCCCGATGAAAACCAGCGCTCCGCGATCAGCCATGAGCGCGGCCCCATGCTCGTGGTGGCCGGCGCCGGCACGGGCAAAACCACCGTTCTCACCCAGCGCATCGCTGCATTGGTTCACGACGGCCACGCCCAGCCCCACGAAATCCTCGCCCTTACCTACACTCGTTATGCCGCGGCTGAAATGCGCGATCGTGTGCGCCTGCTCCTCGGCGGGAAAGAAATTCAGGCTGCTACCTTCCACGATTACTGCTTCGGCATGCTCGACAAGGCCGGCAGGAAATTCGGCGTGCTCGAAGAAACCGACCTCTGGATCTTCCTCCGTCGCCACATTCGCGAACTTCACCTCGAGCACTTCGTCCGCGCGGCCAACATCGGCCTGTTCCTCAAGGATCTGCTCGACTTCGTCAGCCGCTGTCACGACGAACTCGTCCCCCCCGAGAAATACGCGGACTATGTCGCGCGTCTGGAACGGGGCGATCTCCCCATCCCGCGCGTCGGAAAATCCAAAGATCAGATTGGCGATGAGGAAGTTCTCGGCCGCTGCCGCGAAATTTCCCGCGTCTATAGCACTCTCGAAAACTGGCTGCTCGAAAGGAATTGGGGTTCGTTCAGCCACATGATCACCCGCGCTTACGCTCTGCTGGCCGGCGATCCCGGAGTTCTGGCTGCCGAGCAGGCGCGCGCCCGCTTCATCCTCGTCGACGAGTTTCAGGACGCCAACTTCGCCCAGATCAAAATCCTCGCCGCTCTCGCCGGCCAGCAGCAAAACCTCTTTGCTGTCGGCGATCCCGACCAGTCCATCTATCGTTTCCGCGGTGCTTCCAGCGCTGCCTTCCAGTTGTTCTATCGCCAGTTCCCGGACGCGAAGCTGGTTGTGCTCGGCAAGAATCGCCGCTCCACCACGCCCATCCTTCGTTGCGCGTTTTCCGTAATCGACAGAAATCCCCAGGTCTTCAGCGGGAATCAGGCCCGGCCAATTGCCTATCGTCGAAGCCCCCTGCTCTCCGCCCGCGAAGAGGAGGCCGCTATCACGGGCAAGACTCTCGCCTCTTTCCCAACGGAGGCGATTTCCTGGGCGGACAAGAAAGCGGAAGCCGCCGACATTGCTCACATCATCGAAGAAATTCGCCGCCGTCTGCGCTGCCAATGGAAAGACTTCGGCATCCTCTACCGCATT
>Ga0187846_10001953_pt1 | contig 11457 bp, 10 predicted proteins | sample TC_taG_FD_161473 | JGI IMG/M metagenome (GOLD analysis project Ga0187846, IMG submission 161473) | Biofilm microbial communities from the roof of an iron ore cave, State of Minas Gerais, Brazil - TC_06 Biofilm (v2) | ecosystem: Environmental > Terrestrial > Deep subsurface > Cave > Wall biofilm... | reverse complement strand
CAGCGCCGCAGTTCGTCCGGCTCGAGCCGTCCCGAGTGTTCCTCAACCAGCCGGCCGGCCGGCGAGATCAGCGCAGTGTACGGCAGCACGGGCTCGGGGTTGCCCAGGCGGGTGGCAAGCTGCATGCCGTCGAATCCGGCCGCCAACAAGGCGATGCGCAGCCCGTGTTGGCGCGCGAAATCGCGAATCTTGTCGGGCTCGTCGACACCGATGCCGATCACGGCCACGTTGCGTGCGGCGAACTCGTCCGAGAATTTCTGCAGCTCCGGCATCTCCTCGATGCAGGGTGTGCACCAGGTGGCCCAGAAATTCACCACCAGCAGCTTGCCTTGCCAGGTCTTCAGGGGCCATTGCACCCCGTCGGCGTCCGGCAGCGTCAGCGCGTAGAGCCACGGCACTGCCTCGGCCTGCTCGGGTTTCGGGGCAGGGCGTCGCCAGCTCAAAATCGCCCCGACCGAGAGCGCGATCGCGACGCTCAGCGCGAGCGCGGCCCAGGCAAGCGTCTTTCGGGAAACCGCGTGACTCATCGTTGGCTGCGTTGGCTGCGTCGGCCGGCGGCAGGCAATCTGTCTCAGGAGTCGCTGTCGGCAGCGCGGGCAGCGTGGGCCCCGTCGCCAGGTTCGGGTGTTTCGGCGAGCAGGCGCTCGACCATCTCGACGCTTGCACGCCCGGCTCGCTCCACCGGGTGCAGGTCCGGATCCCGAGGACGGCTGGCCGGCGCCACGCGTAGCGCGATCGGGTCCATTACGTTCAGCGTGATTCCGATCGCCCCTTCGAGAACGCCGTCGCGCGGGGCCGGCAGAAGCAATTCCAGTACCTCCTCTATCGTGTCGCTGTTCGGACCGGCATCGCGCGCGTCGAACGGCACCGCCTGGTCGAGCAGGAAGATCTCTACCTCCTTGGCACTGTCGGCGTACAAGTTCAGGTGAATGCCGGAATGGCCGGTGGCGGTGCCGTTGAGGACGGCACCGACCAGATGCGGGTTGAAGCACTCCAGCCGTCGCATCCACTGCAGTGCCAACCGCCGCAACGCAGCCAGTTGGGCAGGCTGGCTATCGGCTGCGAACAGGCGCAGGTAACGCCGCAATTCGGACTCCACCAGCAGATTGTCCGGCATCGCCCCGTACGCTCCGACTGCCTCACCCAACACGTCGCGCACCGCACGTCGCTTGGCGCTTGCGTAGTCGCACCCTTCCTCGGCGATCCGGCGAGCCGCCGCCGCAGCAATCGCCGTCTTCAGGTCGTCGCGTCTGGGCGGGCCGCGTAGTGCATCGTCGTTCATCGCAACGGACTCCTCGCGAGCGGCGGTCCCCGGCGCCGGTCGTGCAACCGGATTGTCGGGCTTCCCTGTTGATCCAGGACGTATTGGCGCAGCTCGGACAATGCTACATTCCCGCACCGCACCATTTCAAAGTCGGCCACTTCGGCCAAGTTGGACATGCACCTGCACATTCTCGGCATCGGCGGCACGTTCATGGGGGGACTTGCCCAGCTGGCGAAAGCGAGCGGGCATCGTGTCACAGGCTGCGACACCGCAGTGTATCCACCAATGAGCGAGCAGCTGCGGCTTGCCGGAATCGATCCGATCGAGGGATATGCGGCCGACCAGATCGCGCTGCGCCCCGACTGTTTCGTGGTGGGCAACGTGGTGAAGCGCGGCAATCCGCTGATGGAGGCCATTTTGGACAGCGGAGCCGAGTTCACTTCGGGTCCGGACTGGCTTCGCCACAACGTACTCGCAGGACGCGACGTCCTCGCCGTGGCCGGAACTCACGGTAAGACGACAACCGCCTCGATGCTGGCGTGGATCCTGGAGTGCGCCGGCGCCGCACCGGGATTCTTGATCGGTGGGGTGCCGCTCGATTTCGGATGCACGGCCAGGATGGGAAGCGTGGGAACCGGCACCGCCTTCGTGATCGAAGCCGACGAATACGACACCGCATTTTTCGACAAGCGCAGCAAGTTCGTGCACTATTTTCCGCGCATTGCGGTCCTGAACAACCTGGAGTTCGACCACGCCGACATCTTTGCCGACCTCGCTGCCATCGAGACGCAGTTCCACCACCTGGTGCGCTGCATCCGTGCGAGCGGGCGGCTGATCGTCAACGGTGCCGACGCCGCGCTGGCGCGCGTATTGGAGCGCGGCTGCTGGACAGCCGTTGAGCGCGTCCATACGCCGGACGGCTGGCACGCGGCGCGCATCGATGAGGCGGGTGCTCACGAATTCGACGTGCTGGACGGCTCGACCGTGCACGGCAGGCTGCGCTTGCCGCTTCCTGGCGAATACAACCGTTGCAATGCGCTCGCGGCGATCGCCGCGGCCGCGGCCGCCGGGGTGGCTCCGCCGCGGGCATTGGAAGCATTGCGCACGTTCTCTGGCGTGCGGCGCCGGCTCGAAGTCGTCGGGCGCGCCGCAGGCGTGACCGTCTACGACGATTTCGCGCATCACCCGACCGCGATCGAGGCCACGCTGCGCGGCCTGCGGCGCAGCGCGGCGATCGCGCCAGGGGCGCGCCTGCTCGCCGTGTTCGAGCCGCGCTCGAACACGATGCGGTTGGGTTCGATGCGGTCTGCGCTGGTGCAGAGTCTGAAGCTGGCCGACCGGGTGTTCTGCTACGCGCCGCGCGCAGGGCAGCGCGCAGTCGGCTGGGACGCCGCCGAGGCGCTGCGCGAGCTCGATGGCGCGGTGGTCGCGGAGGATCTGGATGTGCTGGCCGCCTGCGTCGCTGAGGCGGTCCACCCCGACGACCATGTGGTGGTGATGAGCAACGGGGGCTTCGGCGGCATGCCGCGGCGCATCTTGGACCGGTTGGCGACTTCGCTCCGCGCAAGCGACGCTGCGCTGGCGGCGGGCGCCGGCGCTTGATTTTTTCGAGTTCGACTGGCAGCACAACGGGCACCGAAGCGGGCACTGAGAAAACAAGGCGAGGCGATGAAACTCAAAGGCAAGGTGGCAGTGATCACAGGGGCTGCGCAGGGGATCGGTTACGCGACCGCCCGTAAATTTCTGGAGGAGGGAGCGGCGGTTGCGCTGGCGGATCTTTCGCTCGATGCGCTGCAGGCGGCCCGCTCGAGCCTGAAGCCAAACGGCGAGATCGTCGAGACCTTTTCCGTCGATGTGACGCGCCGCGAACAGCTCGATGAAATGGTCGGCCAGCTGCGCGAGCGCTTCGGTCGCGTCGACATTCTGGTGAACAACGCCGGCATCACGCTGGATGCACGCATCCAGAACATGACCGACGAGCAGTTCGACCGCGTGATCGACGTCAACCTGAAAGGGACCTACAACAGCAGCAAAGCGGTGTTGGCCGCGATGCTCGAGCAGGGCTCGGGCGTGATCCTGAACGCCTCCAGCGTGGTCGGCCTATACGGCAACTTCGGACAGACCAACTATGCGGCGAGCAAGTTCGGTGTGATCGGCTTCGTAAAAACCTGGGCGCGCGAGCTCGGCCCCAAGGGTATCCGCTGCAATGCGGTGTGCCCGGGATTCATCGCAACTCCGATCCTGGAGACGATCCCGCAGCGCGTGCTCAGCCAGCTGACGGAGCGCGTGCCAATGAAACGCCTCGGCCGCCCCGAAGAGGTGGCGAACGTATACGCGTTCCTGGCATCCGACGAAGCGAGCTATATCAACGGCGCCGTGATCGAGGTGGCCGGCGGCTTGACCGTCTGAGGCCAGGCGCGCGAGTCGCGGCCGCCCGGAGCGAGGCAGCGGGACGATGCACCTGCTGTTCGAAGACGAGGGAGATCTGAAGGTCGGCGCCGTGCTGTCGTCGGCGCAAGCCTCGTTCCAAGTCGAACTGCCTGGAGGGCGGCGCGCGAAAGTCAAAGCCGGCCACGTGCTGCTGCAGTACGAACGCCCGGCCGGCGCGCAGCTGCTCGAGCAAGCTCGCCGCGAAGCCGACGCGATCGATCTGGATTTTCTCTGGCAGTGCGCGCCTCAGCAGGAGTTCGGCTTCGAGGAGCTCGCTCGCGAGTACTTCGGTCGCGACCCCGCTCCCGTTCAGTCCGCAGCGATTTTGCTGCGGCTGCATTCGGCCCCGGTGTATTTCCACCGCAAGGGGCGGGGCCGCTTTCGCCCGGCGCCGCCCGACGTGCTGCGCGCGGCGCTGGCGGCCGTGGCCCGGCGGCGCGCGCAGGAGGAGCTGCGTGCCGCCTATGTGGCCGAGCTGCTGGCCGGGGGCGTTCCGCAGGCGATCAGCGCGCAGGGCGCCCGCCTGCTGCTGCGGGCCGACCGCAACTCGCCCGAGTTCAAAGCGGTCGAGCAAGCCGCGCGCGAACTGAAAACCACCGCGCCGCGGCTGCTGCTCGCGCGAGGTGCCATCGCATCGCCCTACGTCTGGCACGTAGAAAGCTTCCTGGCACGGTGCTTTGCGCAGGGCACCGACTTCTCGCCACAGCCACCGCATCCGGCCCCGCACGACGAGACGCTGCAGCTCGCTCAGGTCGAAGCGTTCTCGATCGACGACAGCTCCACCACCGAAATCGACGATGCGTTTTCCGTTTCGCGCAACTCCGATGGGCGAGTGCGTGTCGGCATCCACATCGCGGCTCCGGCTGTCGCGATCGAGCGCGATCACCCGCTCGATCTGCTTGCCCGCTCGCGCATGTCGACCGTATACGCTCCTGGAATCAAGATCACGATGCTGCCGCAGTCCTGGATCGAGGCTTTCTCGCTCGATCAGGGACGCGCGGTTCCAGCGCTTTCGCTGTACTTGGATCTGGACCCGGATGGTGTGTGCGTAGAGCGCACCGTCAGCGTTCTGGAACGGATCAGGATCCGGGCCAACCTGCGCCATGACGAGCTGGGAGCGAGTGTCACGGAGCAGGCGCTCGCCGATCCGGTCGGATCGGATTTGCCTTTCGGTGCCGAGCTGGCGACGCTTTGGCGCTTGGCCGGTGCGCTTCGCAAACAGCGCGAGGTGGTGCGAGGCCGTCCCGAGTCGACCGGCCGCATCGATTACGCATTCGAGCTGCAGGGCGAAGGCGAGCACGCCACCGTGACGATTCGGCCGAAGCGTCGCGACGATCCGCTCGATCGGATCGTTTCCGAGCTGATGATCTACGCCAATTCCCACTGGGGTGGTTGGTTGTCCGAGCTGGGGATGGCGGGTGTGTACCGCTCGCAATCGGCCGGACGCGTGCGAATGTCCACCTCCGCTGCGGCGCACGACGGCATCGGCGTTGCGCAGTACGCCTGGTCCAGCTCGCCGCTGCGCCGTTACGTCGATCTGGTCAACCAGCGTCAGTTGCTGGCCGCTGTACGCGGACGGGCGCCCGCGTACGGGCGCAGCGACGCGCAGCTGTTCGCGGTTGTCCCTGCTTTCGAGGCCGCATACACGGCATACGACGAGTTCCAGCAGGCGATGGAGCGGTATTGGTGCCTGCGCTGGCTCGAACAGAGAGCGGTACGGCGCAGCCTGGCAACGGCGCTGCGGCCGGACCTGGTACGCCTGGATGGCCTACCGCTGGTTGTAAGGGTACCGGGCGCGCCGCCGCTGGCGCGAGGTCAGTGCGTCGAGCTGGAGATACTCGGGCATGACCTGCTGGATCTTTCCGTCGAAGTGCGGCTGCTGCGGATACTGGAGGAGCGGGTGCAAGATGCCTCGGGCGAGCAGCCGCTCGAGGAAGACGATGCGGTGCTCGATCCGGCCCGTTTCGCGCTGGCGGCCGAAGTAGGGACTGCGCCTGCGGCGGATTCGCGGGACGGCACGGCCGAAGCGGCCGTCTGAAAGACCGTGCAGACTTCGGGCGCGCGTTCGCGGCGGTGGGGAGGCCGCCTTGGCGACAGCGCGCTCTTGTGAGTGGCAAAGGCGTAAATGGAATCCTGGTTCGGTGATCGTGTTCTGATGGCGGCATTGATGGCTTCGACCGGCGTGCATGCGCTGGTGCTGGCGGTTCGCTTCGTCGACCCGGAACTTTTGCGCACGCGCCAGTCGGATCCTCCGCTCGAGATCGTGCTGGTCAACGCGAAAAGTCCGGACAGCCCTACGAAACCGCAGGCGTTGGCGCAGGCCAACCTCGAGGGCGGGGGCACCGATGAGGAAGGCCGCCGTTCCTCGCCGTTCCCGAACCTGTCGCAGGATCGCAACGGCAATACGATCGAGCTGGAGCGCAAGAAGGTCGAGCGCCTGGAGCAGGAGCAGCGCCAGCTGCTCGCAATGGTGAACAGGATGAACTCGGTCACCTATGTGGTCGAGCAGCACGAGCGGACGGACGATGCTGCGCACGAGCAGCAGGAGCGGCAGCAGGTCGCTCGGATGGAGGCGGAGATCTCGAAGGAGATTTCCGATTATCAGAAGCGGCCGCGCCGGCAGCATTTCATGCCGAGCACCGCGGAGTACCGTTTCGCGCGCTACTTCGAGCAATGGCGCACGCGCGTGGAGAAAATCGGCAACGAGAACTATCCGGAGGAGGCGCGCGGCCGCGTCTACGGATCGCTGCAGATGACGGTGGTGATCGACCGTACCGGCGCCTTAATCGATGCCGTAATCGAGCGCTCCTCCGGGTCGCCGATTTTGGACCGCGCCGCCCGCCGAATTGTTAAGCTTGCTGCCCCATACCCGCCGTTTCCGCCCGAGATCGCGCGCGACACCGATGTGCTCGAGATCACACGGACGTGGATGTTTACCCACGACCAGTTTGGCACCACCACTGCCGGCACGGCTGCGCGCGGGAGCTAGTCTCCTGGGTTGGAAATTGATCGCCGGTCTGCGTCCGACCGGCCCCTCGGGGCGTTGACGGTGGACAAGATGGACCGCTACGCGGTCGTCGGCAATCCGATCGGACACAGCCGCTCGCCGGACATCCACCGGCTGTTCGCGCAGGCTACGCAACAGGCGATCAGCTACGAACGGCTGGAAGGGCCGCTCGACGGCTTCGAGGAGTTCGCGCTCGGGCTGCGCGATACCGGCTACCTGGGACTGAATGTGACGATCCCGTTCAAGCTCGACGCCGCCAAGCTGGCCGATTCGCTGACGTCGCGGGCGCGTCTGGCCGGCGCGGTCAATACTCTGAAGTTCGATGGGGAAACGATTTACGGCGACAACACCGACGGCATCGGCTTCGTGCGCGACATCAAGCACCGCCTCGGGTTCAAGGTGTCCAACGCCGCGATCCTGGTGCTGGGGGCGGGCGGCGGTGTTCGCGGGTTGATCGCCTCGCTGCTGGAGGAGCGACCGAAGTGGATCGCGGTTGCCAACCGCACGCACAATCGCGCTCAGGAGCTGGCCGACGAGTTCGGGGTCGAGGCGATTCGCCTCGACGAAATCCCGGCCGAGCACTTCGACATGATCGTGAACGGAACTTCGAGCAGCCTGAACCAGGACGCTCCACCCATCGATCCGCAGACTTTCGGCGACTGTACGGTCGCCTACGACCTGGTGTACGCGCCGGAGGCGACCGCGTTCATGCGGCTGGCGCACAGCGGGGGCGCCCACTCGGTGTCCGACGGTCTGGGAATGCTGATCGAACAGGCTGCCGAGTCGTTCCTGTTCTGGCGCGGCGTGCGGCCCGAGACAGCGCCCGTGTATCGGGAACTGCGTCGGATTCTGGAACAGTCGCGCGCCAGCGCCTAAAGCCGTGTCCTAGCCACGTGTGGCGATCGAACGAACCCGGGCTGCGCCTGTGGCTTGGGCGGGGCCTTCTGCTCGCTTTGGCGGCGTTTGCGGCGCTGCAGGCTTGGTACCTGGGGTGCATCGTCTACTGGAAGTGGAACAATCCGGCGCACACCGCGTTCATGCAGCAGGCGCAGCAGGGGCTGGATCGGCGCCACCCTGCGATGCGGCTGCAGAACCAATGGGTGCCGTACGGCCACATCTCATCGAATCTGAAGCGCGCCGTGGTTGCTGCGGAAGACGCGCGCTTTTTGAGCCACGAAGGAGTCGACTGGGAGGCTGTCGAAAAAGCCTACGAGCAGAATCTCAAGGGCGGGAGGCACATCCACGGCGGCTCGACGATCTCGCAGCAGCTTGCCAAGAATCTGTTCCTGTCGTCGCGACGCAGCTACCTTCGCAAGGCGCAGGAACTTCTGATCACCTGGATGGTCGAGGCGTTTTGGAGCAAGAAGCGGATCCTGGAGGTGTACTTGAACATCGTCGAATGGGGCGACGGCGTTTTTGGCGCGCAGGCCGCAGCCCGCCACTACTTCGGAGTGGACGCCGGATCGCTGTCGGCGGACGAGGCCGCCACGATGGCAGCGATGCTGCCGGCGCCGCGGCTGTTCGATCGCCACCGCGATGCGCCGTTCCTGGTCCAGCGCACCGACTCGATCCTGCGCGAGCTGCCGGACGCGCAGATTCCGTGACAAGCGCTCCGGTCAACCGGCCCTCAACTCTGACCGTTCGAACTCGCACATGACTTCGATTCCGGCTTCATCCGTCGCGCCAGCTGGCCGCTACACACCGGTGGCGGTGTTTCTGCACTGGTTCCTCGCGCTCGCCATCATCGCCGGTTTCGTAGTGGGGCTGTCGATGTCCGATCTGCCGCCCACGCCGGCGCGGGTGCGCGGGATCAACTACCACAAGTGGATCGGCTTCACGATCCTGTGGATGTCGTTGCTGCGCCTTCTCTGGCGCCTATCGCACCGGCCGCCGTCGTTTCCGCAGTCGATGCCGGCATGGCAGCAACGTGCGGCGCTCTGGGGGCACCGCGCGCTGTATGTGATGTTCTTCATCGTGCCGCTGTTCGGCTGGGCGCACAGCTCCGCTCTGGGTTTCCGCACGGTCTATCTGGGACTGATCCCGCTGCCGGACTTTGTTCCGAAGGACAAGGCGCTAGCCGAAGCGCTGCTCAACGTACACGCCACCCTGGCCTGGACGCTGGCAACCCTCGTCGGAGTGCACGTGGTGGCGGCTTTGAAGCACCAGTTGATCGACAAGGACGGAACGCTGGGGCGGATGTGGCGGACATCGTGAATTTGCCGCCCGGAGGTTTCTGCCCAATCCCGATGAGGACCGATTGCGGACTGCTCATTTGATTCGCCGACTCGGGTACTCCTCCTCGATGTTGTCCTTGTAATAGCTGCCCGGCGCCGAGCTTGAAAGAAGCCGGCGCGCGATTTCGGCGCCCACCCCGCTGTGCTGAACGACGGATCCGCTGTCGAACTCGATTTCGAGAATCCGCGCGGAGGCGTCGTAACCGGCCGATCGGATTCCGGCGCGGCGAATCGGCTTGCGCTCGACGGTCATGTCAGCCCCAGCTCGCTCCACATCGCGTCCACACGCGCGGTGACAGCTGCGTCCATCTCGATCGGCCGCCCCCATTGGCGCGAGGTCTCGCCGGCGACTTTGTGAGTCGCATCGATCCCCATTTTGCTGCCGAGCCCAGGGGTGGGGCTGGCGAAATCCAGGTAGTCGATCGGCGTGTTCTCCACGATGACGGTGTCGCGCGCCGGGTCCACGCGGGTGGTCATCGCCCAGATCACGTCGCTCCAGTTTCGTGCGTCTACGTCCGGATCGGTCACCACCAGCATCTTCGTGTACATGAACTGACGCAGAAAACTCCACACTCCGAACATCACTCGCTTGGCGTGCCCAGGATACTGCTTGCGCATCGTGATCACCGCGATCCGATAGCTGCATCCCTCCGGAGGCAGGTAGAAGTCGACGATCTCGGGAAATACGCGCTGCAGGATCGGCACGAACACCTCATTCAGCGCTACTCCGAGAACCGCTGGCTCATCCGGGGGCCGGCCAGTGTAGGTCGAGTGATAGATCGGATCGCGACGCATCGTGATCCGCTCGATCGTGAACACGGGGAAGCGCTCGACTTCGTTGTAGTAGCCGGTATGGTCTCCGAACGGGCCTTCGAGCGCGGTTTCGTAGCCGGCGTTCGCTGCGCTGATTTGCCCGTCCCGATTGGATTCGTCGGGCAAAATCGCGCCCTCCAGCACGATCTCGCTCGAGGCCGGCACATCGAGCTCGCAGCCGATGCAACGAGTGATCTCGGTGCGGGAGCCGCGCAGCAGCCCGGCGAACTGATACTCGGACAGCTGGTCGGGCACCGGCGTGACGGCACCCAGTACGGTGGCCGGGTCCGCTCCCAGCGCCACCGCGATTGGGAACGGCTGGCCCGGCCGTGCCAACCGGTGGTCTCGGAAATCCAGCGCGCCGCCACGATGGGCTAGCCATCGCATCGCGACTTTGTTGGGGCCTAGCACCTGCTGCCGGTAGATCCCGAGGTTTTGCCGCTTCCGATGCGGCCCGCGCGTGACGACGATGCCCCAGGTGATCAACGGGGCGACGTCGCCCGGCCAGCAGGTTTGGATCGGAAGGCGGCTCAAGTCCACGTCCGACCCTTCCCACACCACCTGCTGGCATGCGCCCGAGCGAACGGTGCGGGGCGCCATGTCCCATAGCGCCGCCTTAAGCTGGCCCACCTTGCTCAACGCGTCGCGCAGGCCGCTGGGTGCTTCCGGCTCCCGGAGCGCGGCCAGAAGCTCGCCCACCTCGCGAAGCCCCTGGCGGCGCTCGCTCCCCATCGCCAGCGCGACCCTCTCGGGCGTCCCAAAAAGGTTGGTCAGCACGGGGATCGAGGCTCCCCGCGGGCGGTCGAACAACAAGGCCGGACCGGCGCGGGCCAGCACCCGGCGGCTGATTTCAGTCATTTCCAGGTCGGGCGAGACCTCCCGCCCCACCTTGACGAGCTGCCCCATCCCCTCCAACTGATGCAGGAAATCCCTCAAATCCCCGTATCGCAACACTGTATTTCCGCCCTTATGTTGTACCGCAGCAACGATTTTAGAAATAAAGAAGTGCGAGCAAAACAATGCAATAATTTTCATTATCCATTTGATTATGAAAGTTAATTCTACTAGTCGCCGCAATCCTTTCCCAAAGTTATCCGAAACCGAATGTGGTACTTGACGAAGGCTCTATATTGCTATGCAATAAAGGGGTCTCGATTGACGGATAATGGCTAGTCGATAGAATCGGCCCGAACGTTTCCATTAGCTGTCGGGTCTCGGTTGGCGGACGCGTCTGGTCCCGGGAAGAGGCGACCGATACAGCGACTCAGGCGCAACCGCCTGAAGGTGCGGGGCCAAAAGGGCCCCGGCCGATCGAGCAAGGTCGGCCCGGCGAGTTCGGGGCCGAAGGTTCGTTGGAAGGCGGCGCACCAGCTGGCTGGCCGACTTCCGATCCAAATGTAAGCTAGCGCCCGCTTTTGAATATGGGCGCTGGCACTGCAGGAGGCGTCTATGCGCAACTCCATTGGCAGCAGGGTCCGGCAGGGAATTGACTGGCTGGAAGCTGCAGCGGATCTGGCCGGAAACGGCCTGGGCATGTTACGGCGATTGTCCGAAGCCGTGGGCGCGCTCGTCGTCGTTTCGGCGGTGACGATCGCGACGATGCCGACGCTGCGTGACTCGACCGTTGAGTTCGTACGCGACTGGTTTGTGCCGCAAGCGCAGGCCGCCCGCTTGCGCTCGCTGTCGCAGCCGGACACGGACGAAGCCGT
>Ga0187846_10001952_pt1 | contig 11463 bp, 12 predicted proteins | sample TC_taG_FD_161473 | JGI IMG/M metagenome (GOLD analysis project Ga0187846, IMG submission 161473) | Biofilm microbial communities from the roof of an iron ore cave, State of Minas Gerais, Brazil - TC_06 Biofilm (v2) | ecosystem: Environmental > Terrestrial > Deep subsurface > Cave > Wall biofilm... | reverse complement strand
ACGGCGATATAAAGGACAGGACACCTCCTGCAAACGCTGCCAGCAGGCCTAGAGTGGTAAGAGACACGAACGATTCCTTCCCGTATGTCGCCTGGCAAGGGCAGACGCTATCCTTTCAGCAAAGGCGCAATGCTCTGCGCGAGCTGGTCCGTTGTATCAATGACCGAACCGCCCGAACTGATCAAGGGCCCTGGCTGGCTGGTCCACGTGGCTTGAGGGCCAAAGAGCAAGTATGCATCCCAGTCGCCAGCCTGATAACCCGGCTGATGTGCGACAAACCAGTCTCCCAGAATATCCTGTGGATCCCACAGGTGGACCACACGAGGATCGGAGAGTCCTCCCCCATCCCACTGATCCCGTGCATCGAAGGTAAGTTTGATGGTCCAAATGGCATAGACACGCAGCCTGGCGCTGCGATATTTCTCTAAGATTTCTGACCGCACCCAACTGGCGCCGGCATGACAGGTAGGTCAGGTTGGTGAGAAGATGAGCACCAGGCGCGGGGTACCCACATCGGCATTGAACAGGCTCTGGAACTGTCCGACCGAGTTCAAGTCCGTCAAATGCTCCCCCGCTGGCGCGGTCTTGTGGAAGAGGGGCGATTCGACAATCAGCCAGGCAGCCAGGAGAATGACCGCGAGCGCAAGGAGACTGCGAGCCTTCAACCCGCCTGGAAGACGTGAAAAGACGCTACTATCTTTTTTCATCATGGTCCCTTTCAGCAGGTTTCCCGAAGATTCCTCAGAACAATGATTTGTTTCTTTCGTTCACATCTGGTATAATAAAAACGACCGGCCATCTTTTATTGTAAACGAAAGAGCGAGCCCTTGTCAACAAGGGGCAATCTGACTCTCCGCCCTTGCGGGTGAACGCCTCGTAGGAGCGGGAGTGGAGCGGTGTGGAGCGGGGACCCTTGCGGACGCAGTCTGGGGGACTGTGTGGCCCTCCCTCACCCCACAGGATGGAGACCCGCGGTCTGGAGGAACGGGAACCATGCCCAAAACGAGTCCGGCAGCTAAAGAAGAGCGACGCACCCAGATACTGAATGCGGCGGTGCGCTGTTTTGCCCGGCTCGGCTACTATGAGACGACAATTGAGGAGCTGGTCGCCGAGACCGGGCTCTCCCGGGGAGCGCTCTATCTCTACTTTCCTAGCAAAGAAGCTATTTATCTGGCCATTTCCGAGCGGTGGGGATGCGGATTGGAAGAGGCCATCCGAGCGCGACTGACTCCGAACCTGTCTCCAGCTGCCACCTTGCAACTGCTGATCGAAGTGATTGGCGAGCATGTCCAGGCAGAAACCGATGCCTGCCGCATCCTGATGGAAGGATGGAATCTCGAACGGCAGATCCCTGCCCTGGCCGAGCGAGCCAGGCGGGGACACGAACGGGGCATGGCGGGTTTTGGGGACCTGCTGCGAGCAGGAATAGCCACCGGGGAGTTTCGCGCAGACCTCGATGTCGAGACCCAGGTTCTGCTCTTGCAGGCGAGCCTGCACGGCTTGATGGTGCAGTGGCACCGGCGGCCAGGAAGCATCGACTGGCACAAGGCGGCGCAGCAGATCGTCCGGGGGCTATGTGCGTTGCCCTGACTCCTTCAGGTTTTCCCCCTCATGCAAGCGCACGTTGCGGAAGAGCAGCCAGAGCGAGCTGTCATATGCTGCTTTCAGGACTCCGGCCAGGATGAACGGCAGGCCGAGCACGAGCAAAGGTCCCTGTAAAAGCAAACCGGAGAAGATGGGGCTGCTCGCCGAACCCACGCTGCGTGCCAGCGAGGTGACACTGGCCGCAGCCGTCCGCGCTTCTGGAGCCACCAGGGCCATCGTGTAGGCCTGCCTGGTGGGGACATCCATCTGCGAGAGGAGCTGGCGCAGCAGCAGGAGCGCAGCCGCGATGGGAAAGGCAGGGGCAAAGGCGACGAGCGCCAGCAGCACATTCGAGGGCAGGTGGGTGAACACCATCGTCTTGAGCAGGCCGAAGCGCCGGGCCAGTGGTACCGCCGCCAGGAACGAGAGCGCAGCGAGCAGGTTTGCCCCAAAGAACAGAACGGAGAGGGCTGCGAGCGATACATCGAAGCGCAGGTGAAAGAAGAGCGCCATCAGGCTCTGCACTACCAACCCTCCGGCAAGTGCGTCAAGGCTGAATAGGCTTGTCAGCCGCCACACATTGCCCCGCGAACGGCCAAGTGGAGGGATGAGCCAGTGCCGCAGGCTCTGCTCATGCTGAGAAGCGCGTCCTGGAGCTTCTACGTGTAGTGACAGGCGCTGTGATAGCCCGGCCACAAGGAGGGCCAGTGCCGCGTATACACCGAACAGTAAGCGTATACCCAAAGCAAGAGGTATGCCGAGATGCACCAGCGCGTCGGGTAGTCCCGCCCCCAGCGCCCCCACCGCCACACTGAAAGCAGCGACCAGGTTGTAGCGGGCGAAGAGCGCGGTTCGCTGCTCAGGCTCCGTCACCTGGGCGATCATGGCCTGGTCAACCGGCAGAAAGGGCGCGGTCTCCGAGGCCGAGATTCCCAACGTGCCGAAGAACGCCGCCCCCAGCAATAATGGATAGCTGCGCGTCAACCCGAAGATCACACCCGTTCCCGCCATCAGGACTCCCAGGAGTGCGAGCGTGCGCCGCCGACCCCAGGTATCAGCTACGATGCCGATGACGTAGGTTCCAAGCACATCGCCTACCAGGGAGACGGTGATCAGGATGCCGATGGCCGCTGGCGAGAATCCCGCGTTTGCCAGGGCGACAGCTAAAACTACAGACAACAGCCCATAGGCTAGCGAACGCAGTCCACGCATCACCAGGATGCGCTGGACATCTGCCCGGCGGGATGGTTCGTCTCCCGTCGATTTCATTGCGTCGGCTGTATCCCGGTGCGATCCCATGGGTTTGTCTTTCCAGCATCCTGAGATGGGGCTGCTTTGAAAGCGCCATCGAGTCTGCCCTGGCGCACCATCTCCCCGCAGTATGCGTAGAGCGCGTCATAGATGATCCACTCGGCGGCATTCTGTTCGTGGTCGTCCTTGAAACCCAGGTGGCGGAACCCCTCGGCAATCGCCTCCAGCCCTTCTCCCTCCGGCTGCTGCCAGAGCGAGTTGTCGGTATCCGCGCCGTTGACGATCTTGCCGAGCAAGACCAGAGCCTGGTCACTCGTCAACCCATACTTCTTGAGAATGGCCTCAAACGAGCATTCTTTGCCGTGGTGTCCCAGTTCAACCCCTTTCACGTCATAGGGAATGGCTTGCTCGCGTTCAGCGATCTCCATCACCTGGTCAGTAGGTACGAACAGGAACTCCGCGTCCTTATCCACATATTTCTTGATCAGCCAGGGACAGGCGACGCGATCGACTTTGACATGTTCGCGCGTAATCCATTTCATCGGAATGTTCTCCTTCTCACTGCTTTGAGCATCATCTGAATGAACAACAATATAAGCGCACCCTGGAGGAGGGCCTTAATTACCCCTCTCTCCCTGACACTTTTTCATAAGGGTGTAGCTGCGCGATTCATCGCGCCGGGGTGGGGAGCCGGACGTGCGCCATGAATGTCGCCGCTACGCCAGAACGAACGTCCATGAAAAGGCCATTCGCCAAAAAGTGTCGGGGAGAGAGCTTAATTACCCGCCCTCATGTTCCTCATACACGGCCACACGACAGCTCGGCAGGAAGACGTAGAGGCGCTGCCGCAGCGCATCAAAGGCAGTGGTGTGTGTGCCAGCCTCGGTGGAGATCGACTCCTCGACCACCATAGTCGAGGTATTGACTACCGCCACAATCCCTGGGTTCGCAATCGCGACATAGAGCCGACCCAGCCGGTGATTGTGCCAAACGGCATCTGGGATGCCTGCAATTTGCACTTGGGCCAGTTCCCTGCCGGATGCCAGATCCAGGGTGACGACGTTGCCTCCATCGCATGCGACGAACGCTCGCTGGCCTTCCTGGTCGAGATCGAGCCCGTGCGGCCCCGCGCTGGAAATAGGGAGATGGCCAAGCAGCGTGAAGGATTCCGCTTCCAGGATAGCTACGACTGCCGGTTCGCGAATATTGACGAGAAATCTGTCTCCTGCCTGGTGGTAGACTGCCCAGCGCGGGCGACCTGGCAGCTCTGCTGCCGCTATGACCTGGCCGATCATGGGATCAACAAGCCGCGCAATGTTATCCTGCACATCGGCAACGAACAGATGGTGACGACGTGCATCCCAGGCCAGACCATTGGGGCGAGATCCGACAACGACTGAGCGTATCACCGTGCTGCTGGCGGCGTTTATCACGAGAAGCTTGCCCGCACCCCGCGCTGCTGCAAATATCAGCGCGTTACCCTGCGCTGCGAGCACTCCACTTGCCTCCGGGCAGTCGGAAATCGTCGCGAGGTGACACAGCTGCTCCCCATCGACCACTTCAACTGTGCCTGCCGCTGTATTGGCGATGAACACATACCCGTTCGACAGATACACATCACCATGATCGAAGTCTCCCTCCGGGTGGAATGGGAGGTCAATATACTGGCGTAAAATAAGCTTGCTTGCCATCGTGCTCCTCCTTTCCTGTCAACATGCGCTCATCCCTTTCCTTGTTCCTCCTGGATCAGCTCGCTGGCGAGCTGTGCATAGAGGGCATCATAGATGAGCCTCCCACGTTCCAATGCTGCCTGGTCGTCGGGACTGACCAGGCACAAGCCCCGGCAAATCAGGTCAAGACCAGCAGCCGCAGGCTCCAGGCTGACCTCCTGCACCGTGTCTGCCTCATCGATCACCCTGGCGATATGCTGCAAGACGGGATCGTGCAGGTCATACTCGCGCAGTATGGTGTAAAATGTGCAGTGTCCTCGGTGATGGGATAGTCGCACGCCAGGAATATCAAACGGCTCCGCGTCAACAGGCAGCGGTTTATACCCGGTAGGGACGAACAGGAATTCGGCTGCTGGATCAAGATATTTCGTGATGAGCCAGGCGCAGGCCATACGGTCTACGCCCACCCGCTCCCAGGTGACCCATTTCATGAGGCAAACCCTCCTCTCGCCTGTAACAGTCGTTTAAGCACCTGCCGGCCAAGCTCCGAATGAAAGTAGTCCTGCGCCCGTACCTGCTGGTACTTGCGGGAAAGCGCGACAAGGTCAGGCTCCTCCTGCAAGAGATCTTCCAGGATCTCCTGGTAGGCCACATCCACACGAGCCTGAAACTGCTGAACCAGCTCGGCGTTCTGCCCATTCAAGAGAAGACGCGCTTCCCATAGATGTGCTTCGCCGCCCAGTTCGCCTATCTCCACGCCCAACCACTGGAACTGCTCACGCGTCCAGGGTGTGGCAGGCAGCACCCAGACGGCATCGTGCAGGAGCAGCGCACCCAGGCGTTTGAGTTTGCGCCACACCTGAGCCCGGCTGGCTGTCGGCTCGCGCGGAATTTTGTAGACGAGCAGCACCCACGACACTGCCTGTGGTTGTTCCACGCAGCATCCCTCCTACTGATGAAACCTTGAGTACGCGACCTTCTCTTGCTCTCTCCCGTCGAAGGATGCTCCTCTACCGGGAAATACAACGATGGTTACATAAATATATAACTATGGTTATATTCTACCTGCATTTCTCCAAAAACGCAAGAGCTAAGAGCGTGCCTGATCCTCAATGTCTTCGCCCCCTCTCGCTGATTGCTCACGCGGCTTCGCCGCGTCAACGATTTATTATATAGTGTGGAAAATGCGCTTCGCGCATTTTCCACACTATATAATAAATCAAGCGAGCGCCGCAGGCGCGAGCCAGCGATCGTGATGAGAATCATACATGCTCGCGGGAACGGTGCATATCTTGACAAAGAGCCCTAGCGTCAGGCATAACAAAAACAGATGGACTCCGGTGTCCTGTTTGTCAAGAGAAGGTGAGTGTTCGTTATGACTGAACGTTTCAGGGCGCATAGCACGAGACAGATAGTACGAAACGGGCAAAAGAGCATTCCCGCGCGAGTAGCGCAGGAACTGCATCGCATCCTTGTCGCAAAGACGCGCATTAGTTTCTCCAGAGTCCTGAGCACTCACCCCCCGTTTTATTAACTAACAGCAGGTGTGAGGCACTAGAACTAAGGCCCCTGCTTCGGTAAGGAGCCGGATATTATCAACCTTCTCAATGCATACTCGCTCACAGCGAGGCATGCTTTCAATTCTCAGGTAAACGCAGTTATGTTCACCTTTACCTGACCAAAATTCAACAACACAGCGCTATAGCGCAAACGGGAAGAGTGTTTCTCCCATGCTCACCCGCTTGTGAAGGGATCGGTCGCGCCAAAAACGCAGCCCTCCCCGGAGCGCGTTCGCCTCCACGTGATGACGTTCTTGCTGCATCTCGCATCCATGCCCGGCTACGGGTTGGAATGCTTGTTGTCTTTTTTTCAGGAGAACGCATCCATGTGGAAAAATCTTTATTTTGGATCATTTGCGCGAGGACTGGCTGGCACGGCACGTACCTGCTGGACAACGGTGAAACTGGCCTGGAAAGCAGCTCCTCTCTTGCTGGTTGGTGTGCTGCTGCTCTTTGGGATAGAGTCACTTCTGCCGCCACTGCAACTGGCTTTATCGCGTGTTGTCATCGATAGGCTGGCTGCTCCTGTGGGACGCACAGCTGCGCTCGATCCCATCGTTACCCATGCCCCGCTCGCCGTCTGGATTGCACTTACCCTCGCAGTCGTAGCGCTCGGACAGCTCGTTGCGCCGCTGACTGCTATGCTCCAGAGCCGCGCCAGTGACCGCTTGACCGGCTATGTCACCGCACAAGTAATGCAGGCTGCGAATCGCTGGCAGGGCCTGGAGCGTTTTGAAGATGCGGGCTTCGCTGACGATCTGAAACGCGCACGCGAGGCCGCTAACTGTGGCGTCGATCTAGTCTACTACGGGGCTATCGTCGCTTTGGCGCTCTTTACAGCTCTCAGCCTGTCCATTACCCTGGGAGGACTGCACCCGCTGGTCCCCCTTCTGCTCATCCTGGCGACGCTGCCGCAGATGGCGCGTGCTTTCGCTTATGACTGGTTTATCGGCGGGCATCTCTATAATAGCACGCCGCAGACGCGCCGTATGCAAGAGAGCCTTGAGATGCTGCTCTTGCCAGAACCGGCCAAGGACGTGCGCCTCTACGGGCTCTTCCCATTTTTCCGCCAGCGCTACGAGACGATTTTTGCTCAGTCCATCAAGCCCTTAGCGCGGGAGCGCCAGCGTATGATCCGTCCCATGTGGCTGGCCGGGACTCTGACGGCCTGCGCCTGCGGAACGGTCTACCTGTATGTCATCTGGCTGGTGGCCCACGGCCAGCTCAGTGTCGGCGCACTCGCGCTCTATGGCGGGGCGGCGACACTATTACAAGCGGAACTGCTGCGTTTGAGCTACTTCACCGGGCTGTTCCCCATCCATCTCGGCTTTTTGCCGAGCCTGCTGCGGGTTATTGAGGCGCCTCCCGACCTGCCGGTCGCTCACCATCCGAGGCCAGTGCCGGAGCAGATCAGCCAGGGCATCGTGTTTGAGCAGGTGAGCTTCACCTATCCAGGGCAGACCACGCCGGTCCTGCGTGATGTCTCATTCCGCCTGCTGCCGGGGGAATGTGTGGCGCTGGTGGGGCACAACGGCGCCGGGAAGACCACGATGGTCAAGCTGCTGCTGCGGCTCTACGATCCCACCAGTGGGCGTATCCTGCTCGACGGAGTGGACTTGCGGGAGTACGATCTGGGCGAGCTGCGTCACAAGATGGGCGCCATCTTCCAGGACTTCGGGCGCTACGAGCTCACGGCGGGCGAGAATATTGGTCTGGGGCGCCTCGAACACCTGGACTACAGCGAACTACAGCTTGAAGCGCTGGTGAAGGCAGGAGGCGCATCCCTGCTTGAAAGCCTCCCGAGTGGCCTCCATACACTGCTGGGGCGCGAGCTCGGCGAACGCGAGCTATCCGGAGGCGAATGGCAAAAGCTGGCGCTGGCTCGCGCGTACCTGCGCGACAGCCAGGTCCTGGTGCTCGACGAGCCGACCGCCGCGCTGGACGTGCAGAGCGAGTATCGCATATACACCCGTTTCCACGAACTGACCTGTGGCCGCCTGACCCTGTTGATCAGCCACCGCTTCTCCACCATCCGTATGGCCGACCGCGTCCTGTACCTGGCCAATGGGCGCATTCAGGAAGAAGGGAGCCACCACGAACTCATGCAGCACGATGGAGAGTACGCGCGCCTCTATCGCTTGCAGGCCGCGCATTATCTCGACACAGAACAGGAGGTCGATCAATGAAGCGCTGGATTGACTGGTTGAAGGAGAATGGCGTAAAAGAAGGGCGACCACAGCTCCCGCATTTAGAGAGAGCAGGGCGACCGCAAGGGTCGCCCCTACATCTAGGGTCTCTGCGCAGCAGCGCATGCAAACTCAAGTGGACGGCTTGCGTATCTACTGGCGAGGTCTGCAACTGCTGGTGGCCTCTGCACCCTTACTTGCAGCCGCGTATATCGCTATAGTCGTCCTGTTCAGCATTGTGCCGGTACTCCAGGTCTGGCTGATGAAACGGCTGGTTGATGTGCTCTCAGCACCGCTGTCTATAGCAGGCGGGCAGAGTGGCATGCTTGATGATAGGCTGCTGATCGTGTTTGTTGTGCTCTACCTGCTCACCCTGTTGATCCCAGGAGGCCTGCTGCACTTGCACGACAATCTGGAAGCAATCATCAAGGAACGTGTTGTTGTCGAGGTCGACCGGCGCGTCATGCAAGCCTCAGCGCGCCTGGTAGATCTGCAGCGCATCGAGGCTCCGTCCTTCCACGACGAGGTCAAACTGATCCGGCAAAGCTCATACGAGGTTCCGCAGATGCTGGGGATGCTGTCGCTTGGCCCCGGTAGCATGCTCACCCTGGGAGGGCTCCTGCTGTTGCTAGAGCAGATTCATCCTTTGCTGCCGCTGGTGCTGCTCCTGGTGGGCATCCCTTACCAGCGAGCACAACGCCGCGTGGAAACAGAGAAATACCGTTTGATGGCCGAAAATAGCCGCGTAGCCCGCGAGATGGAGTATTACACACGCCTTGCCCTGGAACCGGCCGTCGCACACGAGGTGCGCATCTTCGGGCTCGGCGATTTCCTGCTGCAGCGCTACCGGCAGCGGCGCGACAGCATGATGGCGGAGGTGCAGCGCCTGCGCCTGCGCGAGTTCGTACAGGCGCTCGCGTATTCCGGTGTCATGACGTTGGTCCTGGCCGGGGCTTTCACCTATACTGCTCTTCAGACCAGCGCCGGGCATCTCCAGATCGGAGATATCGCACTGTATCTCGGTGCGGTAGTGCAGGCGCAGCATAGAGCGTTGGCCCTGGGAAACTTTTTTGCCAGCCTGCAGCGCGAACAACTGCACCTGCGCGGACTGTTCGACTTTCTCGATAATGCCCGGCCAGTCATCGCTCTCCCCCCACAGGGGCAGGGCGTTCTCGCCCCTGCTCGTTTCAAAGAGGGAATCAAGCTAAGGGACGTTCACTTCCACTATTCAGGAGGAAGCCAGGACATGGCAGTGCTCGAGGGCGTCAGCGCGCGGCTCCCGGCGGGGAAAGTGACCGCACTGGTTGGGGTCAATGGAGCCGGGAAGAGCACTCTGGTCAAACTGCTGGCGCGGATGCACGATCCCACCAGCGGCCTGATCCTGCTCGATGGCGAGCCCCTGGCAAGCTACGACCTGGCATCGCTGCGCAGTCGTATGGCGGTGGTGTACCAGGATTTTGCGCGCTTCGCCTTAACGCTGCGCGAGAATATCGCAGTTGGGGACATAGAGACAGAGCCGGATATGCAGCGCATCGAACAGGCTGCTCACTGGTCGGGAGCGGACGAGATCGCTCCCAGACTGCCGCAGGACTATGCTACCGAGCTGACGCGGCGCTTTGAGGGCGGCGTGGAACTCTCCGGCGGTGAATGGCAGAAAGTCGCGCTTGCCCGCAGCTTCCTGCGCGATGCTGCCCTGGTGATCCTGGATGAACCGGCCTCGGCCCTGGACGCCGACGCCGAATACCGGCTCTTCCAGCATTTCCGCGAATTCATCGCCGGGAAAATGGCGCTGCTGATCAGTCACCGCCTGTCAACCGTGAGGATGGCTGATCAAATCCTGGTACTGGACGGCGGTCGCATCGTCGAAGCCGGAAGCCACAGCGAACTCATGGCCAGGGGAAGCCATTATGCGTCCCTCTATAAGATGCAGGCCGACCGCTACAGCTAGGCTCTAAAAGGATATCGCGCTAAAAAAACAAAACCGCCTGAGAGCTGCCTTCCCAAGCGGCTTTAGTGGTGGAGATGGGAGAGAGTTGAATTCTTTTCTAGTCATTTTAGAACACATCTTTCGTATCCCCATTTTACGCTGAACATCGCCAGCGTTGCCACATCCGTTGCTACATTCCTCCAGTTGATGAAGAGACTATGGTATAATGCGCACATGGGAACGTGCGCAAGAAAGGCAGACAGCACATGGCAACCATTGAAGAACGAGTACAGGCCCTTGAGCAAGAACATGCTGAACTCAAAAAGGCCATTGAATTGCAGACGGTTGCAATAGGCGCATTGGTCAGCAAGACGACGTTGGAAAAGCTAATTGAGCAATACGATAAACTCTTTGACACCCTGATAGCTCACGATCGACTGACCAATGAACGTCTAGGCCATCTTCAGACGCAAGTGATCGAATTGGACGGCAAAATGACAGGGCTGCAAGTCGAAACGCGCCAGGGTTTCACTGAACTAGACGGCAAAATTGTTGGTCTGCAAACAGAAATGCGTCAACGTTTTGATGCAGTGAACAACCGCTTTGATGCAGTGAACAACCGCTTTGAGGCAGTGAACAACCGCTTTGAGGCTTTAGAACAAGGCATGAATAGCCGCTTTGATCAGATGACGCTCTTGCTCAATGCTCTAGGGTCTCAACCTGAGCAGGAAAAATAGCTTTTCTTGAGATGAAAAACGCCTGGATCAATCACGGTCCAGGCGTTAGTGTTTTGTGCTCCCTATCAGTTTTGCGCTCAGCACAGCTTATTACAGTTTCTCTAGCAAAAAAACGGCTTGAGAAGCCTTTTCTCAAGCCGTCGTCGTGGTGGAGATGGGGGAGAGTTGAACTCCCCGTCCAAACAAACCCATCGAAGAATGTGCTACAGGCTTAGTCGATGTTTTTTCTAACGCTTCAGACTCCCATCGACGGGATTCTTCAGCGGTGGCCCTCTGATCTTAGGTGGCGACTAGAAGGCGGTTATCACCATCGCACCCCGCGTGTTTGGCGCCCGTTTCCATCCCCGCGGGATAAGGATGGGCGGACGACGCGTCACTGGGTATTAAGCAGCGAGAGCGTAGGAAGTTGCTGGTTTGGCAACTATTGTTTTGTCGGTTGTTTAACGAGAGTGCGTACCGACACCTCGGCCTGCAATTCTTCAACCTGTCTGCCTGTCGAAACCCGACATCCCCAGGTGAAACTACACCGGAAGCAGATATTGTCTACTT
>Ga0187846_10001951_pt1 | contig 11466 bp, 6 predicted proteins | sample TC_taG_FD_161473 | JGI IMG/M metagenome (GOLD analysis project Ga0187846, IMG submission 161473) | Biofilm microbial communities from the roof of an iron ore cave, State of Minas Gerais, Brazil - TC_06 Biofilm (v2) | ecosystem: Environmental > Terrestrial > Deep subsurface > Cave > Wall biofilm ... | reverse complement strand
AGTGGGAGCGTCCATCGACCACATGGGCGCGCAGGTGAAGTACGGCACCGACTACATCTCCAACTCGCACGTCCTGGGCTGGACGCACGAGATGCCGCTGATCTACGAGCTGGACCTGGTCGCCGGGCGCCACATTAACGAACTCGACGTCGCGCGTGGCGCTCCGGTTTGCACCGTGGGCTGGGAAATCGCCGATAAGCTGCTGCCCGGGGCCAACCCGCTCGGCAAAGAGATCCGCGTGGATACGCTGCAATGCGAAGTGATCGGAGTGGGGAAAAAACTCGGCTCGGTGATGGGCCAGTCGCGCGACACCTGGCTGATCCTGCCGCTCACCACGTTCCAGAAGGTTTATAGCAGCGACGATTCCATCCGCATCTGGGCCAAGTCCGGCGGCGCGGAAACTTTGCAGGCCACCATGGACGAAGTGCGGCTGCTCCTGCGCGGACGCCGCCACGTGGCCTACAGCGCGCCCGACGACTTCACCATCGAGACCAATCAGTCGTTCCTTTCTCTGTGGGGAAGCATCAGCAGCGTATTCTTCGGAGTGACCATCGTGATCGCTTCGATTTCGCTGGTGGTAGGCGGCATCGTGATCATGAACATCATGCTGGTGTCGGTCACCGAGCGCACCCGCGAGATCGGCCTGCGCAAGTCGCTGGGCGCGCGCCAGGGGGACATCCGCCTGCAGTTCCTGATCGAGTCTTCGACCATCGCGGCCATCGGCGGTCTGTGGGGCATCACCCTGGGAATCCTGCTGGCGAAATTCGTTACCTGGACGACGGACCTGCCGACTTCGATTCAGGCGTGGTCGGTGGTGATGGGATTGATCGTGGCCACCAGCGTCGGCCTGTTCTTCGGCGTCTATCCCGCGTCGCAGGCGGCGCGGCTCGACCCGGTGGTGGCTCTGCGATCGGAGTAAGCCGAGAGGGAAGACGTGCGCGAAAGGCGGGGATTCAGCGAGGTCAAAGAAGCGGTCGGGCTGGCGCTCGACGCGCTGAAGCGGAATCCGCTGCGCTCGTTCCTGACGATCCTCGGCATCGTCATCGGAGTGAGCACGGTGATCGCCATCAGCGCGGTGGTGAACGGGCTCAACTCCAGCGTCATCGACTCGGTCGAGGCGCTGGGCTCGAACATCGTGATCTGCTACCGCTTCTCCTGGGCCACCTTCGGGCGGCTGCCGGCGGACATTCTGCAGCGCAAGGAGCTGAAGGCGGAGTGGGCCCAGGACCTAGCGAAGCTACCGCACGTGCAAACCGCCGCGCCTTCCCTGCGCATCTTTCATCCGGAGTTGGGCGCCGGGACCAGCGACGTACGCCGCGGCGACATTCGCGCCAAGAACGTGATTCTCCAGGGCAACCCGCCCGAAATTGCGGATGTTTTCAACCTGGACCTGGAGCGCGGCCGCTGGTTCAACGGCACCGATCTCGAGCATCGCACGCCGGTCGTGGTGCTGGGGCACGATACGGCCGAAACGCTATTCCCCGGCGGCCAGGATCCGCTGGGGCAGGAAGTGCTGCTGGAGGGCCAGGTTTTCGCGGTGGTGGGCGTGGCCGGGCCGCAAAAGCAGGCCTTCGGAAACGGCAAGAACCCCGAGGACAACATCGCCATCGTGCCGCTGACGGTGATGCAGAAAATGCACCCGGAATATCACGACTACGTGTTGTTCGTGAAGGCCCGGGGCGCGCAGGACGTTCCCCTGGTGGTGGACGAAGTGCGCGAATATCTGCGGCGCATGCGGCGGCTTCCCTCGAGTAAGCCCGACGACTTCGCCATCTTCACGCCCGACGCGTTCATCGATTTGTGGAAGCAGATTTCGGGCGCGATTTTCGTGGTGATGTTTGCGGTGGGTTCGGTGGCGCTGCTGGTGGGCGGCATCGGAGTGATGAACATCATGCTCGTGAGCGTAACGGAGCGGACCCGCGAAATCGGAGTGCGCAAAGCGATCGGCGCGCGCCGCAACAACATCCTGCTGCAGTTCCTGCTCGAGGCGGTGACCTTAGCCTCGATTGGCGGCGCCATTGGAATCGTCCTGGGCTCGGCGCTGGGCCTTTCGGTTCGTTTGGTGTTTTCCGGCTTGCCCACTTCCATTTCGCCTTCGCTGGTGCTGACGGGCTTCTCCATTTCCGCGATGATTGGAATTTTCTTCGGCGTCTATCCCGCGTGGAAGGCCGCCCGGCTGAATCCGGTGGAAGCTCTCAGATATGAATAGGGTGCAGAGTGCGGCGTGAAGGGCGCCGGCCTTACACCCATTTCCTGAACGAATCCTCGAAGGGCGGGCGGGCCACGCCGCGTTCGGTGATGATGGCGGCGATCAGCCGCGCGGGGGTGACATCGAAGGCAGGATGCGCGGCGCTGACGTCGGGCGCGATGCGTATTCCTCGAAAGTGCGTTACTTCCTCGGCGGCGCGTTCCTCAATGGGAATCTGGCCCCCGCTGGCGAGCGAAAGATCCAGAGTGGAAATGGGCGCAGCCACGTAGAACGGCACGTCGTTCTCCTTAGCAATGACGGCGATGCCGTAGGTGCCGATCTTATTGGCCGTGTCGCCGTTGCGCGCGATGCGATCCGCTCCCACCACCACGGCGCCGACGCCGCCCTCTTTTAGAAAATGCCCCACCATGTTGTCGGTGATGAGCGTCAGCGGAATGCCATCCTGCTGCAGCTCCCACGCCGTCAGCCGCGCGCCCTGCAGGTACGGCCGCGTTTCCGGAACCAGCACTTCGATGCGGCGGCCGCCTTCGACCGCCATGCGAATGACGCCCAGCGCGGTCCCGATTCCGCCGGTCGCCAGCGCGCCGGCGTTGCACTGCGTCATCACGCGCCCGCTTTTCGGAAGCAGCTCTGCGCCGAGCCGCCCGATGCGCTCATCGGCTTCCCGGCGCTCCCGGTGGACCTTTTGCGCCTCGGCGACGAGCTCCTTGCGGATGCGATCGAGGCCGGCGCTTCCGGCTTGAGACGCGCTGCCTGCGAGTTCATCGAAGCGGCGCTTGAATCGCTCGATGGCCCAGAAGAGGTCCACCGCCGTGGGGCGCGTCTCCGCGAGCATGGTGCACATGGCGGCGAATTCCGCGCGCAGTTCCTCGATGGTTCCGGCCTCCGATCGCTCGACGCCCAGCGCCAGCCCCATGGCGGCGGCGACGCCGATGGCCGGCGCTCCGCGAATGACCATGGACTTGATCGCGCGCGCCACGTCGCGATAGTTCGTGTAGGTGTGATAGACCACTTCGCTGGGAAGCTTCGTCTGATCGAGGATTACGACGCCCTCAGGCGTCCAGCGAATGGGTTCGACGGCGCGCAAATGCAGCGGCTCCCTTAGTGCACCACGTGCGGAGGCAACTGCCGCAAGCCGCGCGTGGCGACCACAAAGGCTAAAAAGATGAACGAATTGTAGCTGAAGTGGAGCAAGTAGCTGGTGACCACGGTCCTGGTCCTCGCGCGCGCGTAGGTGAAGACGATTCCCACCACGACGAGCAGAGCGATCTGCGCCCATCCGCCCCACAACTGGAACGAATGGAGCAGTCCGAAGAGCGTTCCGGTGACCACGATGCCGGCAGGCACGCCGAAAGTTCGCGCGAACACCGGATACAGGTAGCCGCGGAAAATGCTTTCCTCCACCACCGGAGCAAGAAGCACGGCCATCAGCATCAGCAGAAGAGCGCTGCGCCGATCCTGAAAGAAGTTCTCGATGGGCAGGCTGGATTTCGGGCCGAAGGCGGCTGACGTCACCTGGATCACGATCGAAAAAAGAAACCCTCCAGCCAGCAGTCCGAAATAGACGAGACCTCGGGAAGCTGTTCCGGTCTCCAGCCTCCTCCAGCCGATGGTGCGCCAGAACGGCGACCGAAAGCGGATGCGCATCTGGGCGGCGAGATAGGCAAGCACCCCTAGGTCCAGCAAAGCCTCTGCCAGGATGAAGAAAAAGCTTTGCTCGCTGATGGAGTGCTGGAGCTGCGCCCGGGTGACGCCGAACAATCCGAATTCCTTGACTAGAAAGCGGCCGACCACCAGGCTGCCCGCCAGATAGATGATGGCGAGCAGCAAGAGATCGATCCAGCCCCACGGGACAGCCAAGTCGGCGGGGAGCGTTTCCGCGGGAGGCGCGCAGGGAAGCGCGCGCTGAGCGGCAAGACCGGGTTGTTCCACCGGCAGACTGGACTCCGGCCGGCCGAAAGGCTCCGGCAAAGATGAGTTGGAATCGTTCATCGCGGCTCGACTCGCGCGCGATTGCCGTTTGCTCCATTCAACGCGCGCGCCAGAATCTGGCCGGTATAGGATTTCTTATGCCTTGCGATCTGCTCGGGAGTTCCTTGCGCCACGATGCGGCCGCCTTCCTCTCCGCCTTCCGGGCCGAGGTCGATGATCCAGTCCGCCTGCTTGATGACGTCGACGTGGTGCTCGATGATCACCACCGTGTTGCCGAGCGTCACCAGCCGGTTGAGCACGTCCAGCAGCTTCTTGACGTCGTCGAAGTGTAGCCCGGTCGTGGGCTCGTCGAGAATATAAAGCGTGCGGCCGGTTTGGCGCCGCGAAAGCTCGCGCGCCAGCTTGGTGCGCTGCGCTTCACCGCCCGAAAGAGTCGTAGCCGACTGGCCCAGCTGCACGTACCCGAGGCCTACATCGACGAGCGTTTGCAGCTTCTGATGGATCGCCGGGATGTTTTCGAGCAACTTCAGAGCTTCTTCGATCGGCAGGTCGAGCAAGTCCGAGATGGACTGGCCTTTGTAGCGCACGGCCAGCGTTTCGGCGTTGTAGCGCTTGCCGCGGCACACCTCGCAGGTGACGAACACGTCGGGCAGAAAGTTCATTTCGATGCGCCGCTGGCCGTCGCCTTGGCAGGCTTCGCAGCGTCCGCCCTTCACGTTGAAGCTGAATCGCCCCGGGCGGTAGCCGCGCTCGCGCGATTCCGGGAGCATGGCGAAAAGCTCGCGGATGGGCGCAAAAACACCGGTATAAGTGGCCGGATTGGATCGCGGCGTGCGGCCGATGGGCGCCTGGTCGATCTGCACCACCTTGTCGATGTTTTCGAGCCCGGTAACCTCGCGGTGCGCTCCGGGCTTCTCCGTCGAGCGGTAGAGACGCGCGGCGAGGGCGCGATACAGAATGTCGTTCACCAGCGTCGATTTGCCCGAGCCGGAGACTCCCGTGATGACCGTGAAGAGTCCGAGGGGAATTTCGACGTCGATGTTCTTCAGGTTGTTGCCGTGCGCGCCCAGAATTCCGAGCGACTTGCCGTTCGGACTGCGCCGCTGATCCGGCACGGGAATCTTCAAGCGGCCGGAAAGGTACTGTCCGGTGAGCGACGCGGGGTTCGCGGCGATCTCCGCCGGAGCGCCGCATGCGACCAAATGCCCGCCGGCCTCGCCCGCTCCCGGGCCGAGGTCCACGACATAGTTGGCGCGGCGAATGGTTTCTTCGTCGTGCTCGACTACGAGAACCGTATTGCCCAGATCGCGCAGCATCTCCAGCGTGCTCAACAGGCGCCCGTTGTCGCGCGCGTGCAGCCCAATCGAAGGCTCGTCCAGCACGTACAGCACGCCGCGCAGGCGCGAGCCGATTTGGGTGGCCAGCCGGATGCGCTGCGCTTCGCCGCCCGAAAGCGTCGCGGCAGACCGATCTAAGGTCAGATAGCCGAGCCCGACGGCGAGAAGAAAGTCGATGCGCTCGGCAATTTCAGCCAGCGGGCGTCCGGCGATCTTCCGCTGGCGCAGGTTGAGCTGTGTCCGTATTTTGTCCACGCCGGCGCGCGCCGCCGCCAGCGGCAGCGCGGTGAAGTCCGCAATGGAAAGGTCGGCGATTTTCACCGCCAGGCTTTCCGGGCGCAGGCGCTGCTCCTTGCACGCCGGGCAAGGGGCGGCCCACATGTACTGCGTGAGCCATTCGCGGTACGTGTCGGAATTGGATTCTGCGAGGCTGTCTTCGAGGAACGCCAGAATCCCCTGAAAATTCAGTTCCCTGCTCGGCTTGCCGTTCGGCGGATTGCCGTGCAGGATGAGGTTCTGCACTTTGCGCGGCAGGCCTTCGAAGGGGCTGCCCAGGTCGAACCCATAAGCTGCGGCAGCGAGACTCAAAGTGCGTTGCAGCGAGGCCGATCCGGATCCCGGGCCGAGACCTCCTTCAAACAGAGGCTTCGACCAATCCACGATCACCTTGGCCGGATCGAAATCGTACTTCGAGCCCAGACCGTGGCACTCGGGACAGGCTCCATAAGGCGAGTTGAAGCTGAATGAGCGCGGCTCGAGCTGGGGCACGGAAATGCCGCAATCGGGGCAGGCCAGCTTTTCCGAATAAACGTGTTCATGGCCGCCCACGACGGCGATGGTGACGAGTCCGCCGCTGAGCTTCAGCGCCGTGGCTAGCGACTGTTCGAGCCGCGGCGTGATGCCGCTCTTCAGCAGCAGGCGGTCCACCACGATTTCAATGGTGTGATTCTTTCGCCGGTCGAGCGGCACGGGCTCGTCCAAACTTACGAGCGTGCCGTCCACGCGCGCGCGAACGTAGCCCTCCTTGGCGTACTTCTCGAGCTCCTTTTTGTATTCGCCCTTGCGCCCGCGCACTACCGGCGCCAGAACCATGATGCGCTCGTCGGGCTTGAGCGCCATCACGGCCTGTACGATCTGTTCGGTGGACTGGCGCGTAATGGGCTTGCCGCACTGGGGACAGTGGGGCAGCCCGATGGCGCTGTAAACCACGCGGAGGTAGTCGTAGATTTCCGTGATGGTTCCGACGGTCGAGCGCGGCGAGCGCGTGGTGGTCTTCTGCTCGATGGCGATCGAAGGCGAAAGCCCTTCGATCGAGTCCACTTCCGGGCGCTCCATTTGATCCAGAAACTGCCGCGCGTAGGCCGAAAGGGATTCGACGTATCGGCGCTGCCCTTCGGCGTAAAGAGTGTCGAACGCCAGCGAAGACTTGCCGGAGCCGGACAGGCCCGTAACCACCGTCAGCGTATTGCGCGGAATCTCCAGATGAATGTTCTTGAGGTTGTGCTGCCGGGCGCCCCGGATGATGATTTTCTTTAGACCCATGGTGACCGGAACAGCCGCCTACAGAAGAGTGCGCTACCCTCTGGGCAAATTAGGCCCAGAGTAATCTCTGAACATAGCAGGCAAATCTCGCGGCGGTCAAGGCGAGTTCGCTGGTGGAAGAGCCTACCTCACCGACTCAGGGGGATACGATGTGCCTAGGCTTCCCTAGGCGAGTTCGCTGGTACGAACTTGCGGCGAAGCCGAAACCTGTTCTTACAGAGACCACAGGCAGACTCGCGCTAGGATATTTTACTGAGGGCAGGGACTTTTTACCCGCCCGGAAGCCGACAGGGCCTTTGTTTTCATCCGATTAGCTTTGGTTTCTGACGTGCCACTAGGAAGCGCGTCAGGGGGAGGAAAGCCGAGGATCCCTTCGGGGATTGAGGGCTGGGCCGGCTTCCTTCCCCCGGCCACCACCGCCGGAATTCTAATAGCCAACTACCCCTCTTCTTCACATCTCGACGGCGGGGGTGCGTCGAGTCACCTCCGAGGCCACATACTCTCTTCAAGCTGAGGCGACGGGAGCAAGCCTAAGGCCACCACTGCGTGCGGATGGGAAGCTGCGCGCAGCGTGGGAGCCCGGCTTGCGCGAAAGCGGGACGCCAATCTTATCGCTTGACTTAGGAGCGCCGGGAGATGTAACCAAGGCGGCAAACCCGCACTCTCAGCGAGGAGGTCCCTATGAAGTGGATCACGATGTTCGCCCTGTCGATGTGCTCCCTGTTGCTCCTGCCTGGAGAGAGCTTCGCCCAGGCCGCAGAAGCGCAAAAGACGCCCGCGAAGCCAACGACCAAATGGAAGACCCTGGGCGACGGTGCGCGCATACAGAGGCTTTGGACGGACGACGAGTACCCCGAGGTTGCCGTGCTGGAGCTGTCCGACGGAGAGTACAAGGAATTCATCCAGGACGTCGCGTCGTACCTTAACAAGAACAAGGTTTTTCCGAAGCCGGTGAACTCGCCGGCGGGTCCTTGCGCGGCTGTGGCGGCGCCGAACAAGGACGACGGGAAATGGTTCATCGTGATTAGTCACGACAGAACCAGCAATATCTATTGCGGGGTAATTCCGGAGCCGTCGGGAAAAGCGAAGGAAAAGCACTGACGGCCTTTCCAAGGGCGACCGAGGCTCATTCCGGGAGGTTAATGCGGCGCAGCAGGCTGGCGAAGCGCGCGTCGGACCGCAGCGGATCGAGCGCGTCGTCCACCTTGACCCACGTGAGGTACGAGTCGCGCTGGCTGCGAGCCTGGTCCAGCGCGCCGAAGGCCTCGTTCTTCTCGCCTAGAGCGGCGTAAACGGTGGCGACAAAATACGCCGGCACGTAGTGGCGCGCGGCCTCTGCGCGCAAGCCGGCGATTACTTTGCGAGCCTCATCTGGCTTGCCGGCCAGGGCGTAGGCGCGCCCGAGCGCGGCGAGGCGCACGGGATCGTTGGCGGAAAGTGTGACCGCGATGCGGCACTGCTCGATGGCATTGTCGTAGTTGCGCTTCGCCAACTGCGCTTCCCCAATGCAGGCGCGGGCGCCGGCATTGTTGGGCTCAAGCTCCAAAGCCTTCTGGCATTGGTCGATGGCCCGGTCGTACTGGCGCGCGAAGTAAAGGGTCCATCCAGCGCTCGCCGCGGTAGTGACGGAGACGGGGTCCAGCTCCTGCATCGCGCGAATCTGAGCGAGGGCCTCGTCCGCGCGCCCCATCGCGGACAAATAGACGCAGTACAATTGGTGGGCTTCCGCATCGCTCGGATTCAGTTCCAGGGCGCGCTTGAATTCCTTTTCGGCTCCGGCCCAATCCCAGTCGGCGTTGAACTTGACGGCGGCCAGCGTGGCGTGCGCGCCCGAGAGCGTATCGTCAATGGCCAGGGCTTTTTCCGCGTACTCCTTGGCCTTGGGCATGGCCACACTGGGGGCCAGCTCGTCGGTGGCCCAGAAGTAGTTGGCCAGGCCGACGTATGCCGGCGCGTAGTTGGCATCGATGGCCACGGCCTGCTCGAAGTCCTTCTTGGCTTCCTTGTACTGCTCCTCGGTGTGCTTGTCCCAATGGTAGCGCCCGCGCAGATACGCGTCGTGGGCTTCGGTGTTGACCTGTCGCGAACCCACCAGGCGTCCCTGTTCCTGGGGGGTCAGCTGGATGCGGATCTCGCCGGCGATATCGCGCGCGACTTCGTCCTGCATGCTTAGCACGTCGGTAAGGCTCCGCTCGTAACCCTTGGCCCAAAGGTGTTTGTCCGTGGACGCCTGGATTAACTGCGCGGTGATGCGCACGCGATCTCCCGAGCGCATCACCGATCCTTCCACGACGGCGTCCACGTGCAATTCCTTCGCAATATCCGGCAAGGCTTTCCCCGAGCGTTGGTATCGCATGACCGACGCGCGCGAGATGACGCGCAAGGCGCTGATCTGCGCCAGCTCCGTGGTGAGTTCGTCGGTCATGCCCTCGGCAAAGTATTCCTGCGAGGAATCGCCGGAGAGATTCTCGAGCGGCAGGACCGCGAGCGAGCGAATCGACGGAGCGCTGGGGTTCCCCGTCAGGCGTTCGCGCCATCCGTTCACGTTGAACCCCAAGGCCAGCGCCGCAATCAGAACGATGCCTCCCATGCCGCCCACCACTCCCTTCCAGGGAATCCCCGCTCGACCTTCAGCGGGCGGAATTATAACGGAACTGGGACCTGCCAGACGCCGCAAATCCACGCCCAGTTCCTTAGCCGACTGGTAACGATTGTCGGGGTCTTTGTCCAGGCATTTTAAGATAATTCGCTCGATTTCGAGAGACAACTTGGCATTGATCGCCCGCGGGGCCACGGGAACGCGGTGCAGGATGGCGTCGGTCAGTTGCGGCGAAGAGTCGGCGGCAAACGCCTTTCGGCCGGTCGCCATTTCGTAGAGGACGGCGCCGGCGGCGAAGATGTCGGCGCGGCCGTCGAGCGTCTCGTTCCGCAGTTGCTCCGGGGACATATACGGAAGCGTGCCAGCCACGGCCCGCGTTTGCGCCACGTCACCCGTGGTTATCTCGCTGGCCGGCTGCAACAGCCTGGCGAGGCCCCAATCGAGCACTTTGACGCGGCCTTTGGGGGTCAGCATCACGTTCGAGGGCTTCAGATCGCGGTGCACCAGCTTGCGGTCATGCGCTTCGTCGAGAGCGTCGGCCATCTGCGCGCCGATGGCGCCGATTTCCCGTTCGGGTAGCGGGCCGGCCGAGACCTTATGGCCGAGCGAAACGCCCTCCACGTACTCCATCACCAGGAAATCGACGTCCCCTTGGGTATCGAAGTCATGCACCGTCGCGATGTTGGGGTGGCTCAGTTTGGCCAGCGCCTGGGCCTCCTGGCGGAAGCGCCGGCGCGCCGCGGCGTCGCCCAGCGCGCCGGCCGGGAGCACCTTCAGCGCCACGTCGCGGTCGAGCTTGCCGTCATGGGCGAGATACACCTCACCCATTCCGCCCGCGCCGATTATTTTGACGATGCGATAGTGGCCAAGCGTGTGGCCAATCATAGGGAAGCCTGGTAGAGGCATCTTAGGGCGCAAGCTGAGTCAAGTCAACGCACCGATGGGTATGCGTCTACGGACGCGAAAAAGGGACCACCCCCTGCGCGTACGGGAGCGGCGAGTCCGCCACTCACGGGAGCGTTCGTTTAGGCAGTCCGCAGGCTAGAGACCCCCGCTGACAATCGCGGCGGTGTAGTATTCTGCCATGCGAGTTCATGGTTGGATTGCCAGTTCTCCCCGTGTCAAGGGCAAGTTTCATTTCGCAGTCATATGTCTTCTCAGAGCCATCGAGCAGGCCCAGGCATTTCCCGGTCGAAACAAATATCCGACTCTCAAACCCTGGACGCGCGAAGAGGCTGATCGGTTCTTGTTAGTCTCAGGCAAGCTACAAGACACTTTCTGGAAACTGCATCGTGCCGCCGAACTCCTAGATATCGCTCGGACCAAATTCGTACATTTTCACCCTCCGTCCGCGACGATTGAACAAGTTGTGGCTACGCAACAGGCACACAGGGATGTTCCTCTGTTTCTCGACAATGTTCTGATCTACTTGAAAATTTTTGCAGATTGTCTCGCCAATTTGACAAGTCAGCTCTACGAACGGAAGGGCATGATTCCTTGCTTCAGCTTTAGACAGCAGAAACAGTGGTTCATTAAGAAAAGAACTACTTTCGACCTTGAATACGCTGAAATTTTGAAAGATCAGACAGATTGGTTCACCATGCTCGCCGGTGACTCCGATGAAGAAGGGTTACGAGAACTGATTATGCATCGGATGGTCAGAACGCAAATCTTCTATCAACCCGGAAAAGTTCAGGACGAAAATCAGGTGCATACGTTTCTATACGGCCATGTTGGATCGAAAGTTGGCAGCTTGCTTCCCGCCGTTCCGGAGAAATCGATTACGCGGCAACACGCGGGGCGCTTCAGACGGGCAAAGAACGAGCCGTCGGCACCCCGAAGCCTCG
>Ga0187846_10001950_pt1 | contig 11467 bp, 9 predicted proteins | sample TC_taG_FD_161473 | JGI IMG/M metagenome (GOLD analysis project Ga0187846, IMG submission 161473) | Biofilm microbial communities from the roof of an iron ore cave, State of Minas Gerais, Brazil - TC_06 Biofilm (v2) | ecosystem: Environmental > Terrestrial > Deep subsurface > Cave > Wall biofilm ... | reverse complement strand
CGCTCCTGAGAGGATTTGAACCTCCGACCTCTGGTTCCGGAGACCTGGGCCAGAATGCTATGTTGATGATTCTTCTTGCTCAGCCCTGCACGGTGTTAGCTGGCTTTATCTGGTATTCGGCGCTTAACGGACCCAAATCGGACCCAAATTGGTCGGCCCAAACTCAGATAAAATCGCTCCCGACACAACGCGGTTTGATACCATGGGAGCGCATGCTTCCGCTTCCTTGAAAAATGCTCGCTGCCCCCGACGGCAACAGGGAGTATCTCGCTCTCTTGTCGTTCTTACCCCTGAAGCGCTATCGCATGATTCCGAAATTCCTCTAACTGACGTTTGAAACGCAACGACAGCTTCACAATTCTAAAGGGCTGATCGGATATTCACTCCACGCGCAGCCGCTCCGTCGGCAATTTTGGACGTTATCTGTCTGGGAGGATGAGCAATCGCTGATGAACTTCGTTCACCAGGCTCCGCATGGCAAGATTATGCAAGCTTTGGCGCCCCACATGGGTAAAACGCAGTTCGTGCAGTGGAAAGTGATCGCAAAGGACATCCCGCCCAACTGGAATGAAGCGAAAACGCGGATGAGCTGATCGGTCCTCTATGTGGTTCCCGAGCTGTGAGTCGAAAGGGAATGATTTTGAACCTCGCCACATTCCCAGAAAACTGACTTTTCATCCCAATCCCCGCCTACACTTAGCCTCGGGTTTTAAGCGGGTAGCCAGAAGGAGATTTCGGAGCACTCATTCTGGATTGACACCGCCTGTGTGCGAAAACAGCGGTCCGCACGCTATCGCTGTTGGAGCGGCGAAGGGGAAAAGGGGTTCCTCATGCCAGCCAGATGGCCTCACGAAGATTCGGTTGCGACAGCAAGACATCTGGCATATAGTGCCCTGAAACGAGCGAAAACGAAGACCTGAAGCTTGAGAGTCTGGCTTTCTGGGACCCCGGGCGTTCATCACAGGGGGAAGTATCAATGCCAACTCGTGCGCTGGCCGTTCTGCTGCTGCTCGCTGTACCTTGTGTCCAAATGGGCTGTTACGTTCGGCAAGTTCAGCACGTACCAGCCGCGAGCGTCTCACAGCCCGAAAAAGAGAAAATTGTCGGGATCACGACGGTAAAGGGAGAGGCGATCTCTTTCAACCCGCCGGGCGCCTCGATAAACGACAAAATCCTTCATGCCTCGGTTAATAAGATGCCATATGAAATCCCGCTCGACCAGGTGGAGCGGTATTGGGTGGAACGGAAGGAGCTATCGAAAGGGCGAACCGCCGGCATAATAGTGGCGGTAGCAGTGGTCGGGGTCATCGCGGGAGTTGCAGCCACCCATCACAGTAACCCATCCCCGCCTAAGTCCTCGTGCCCCTTTATCTACTCCTGGAATGGTAGCGAGTATGTTTTGGATGCTGAGACATACGCTGGCGCCATCACGCGCGGCCTGGAACGGGATGATTATTCTGAACTGGAACACCTCACCGCGGACAAGGGATTCTATCGCCTGATGATTACCAACGAAGCGGAAGAAACCGAGTTCACGAACTTGATGGCGCTTCAGGTCGTTGATCATCCGGCGCAAACCCAGGTGGTTGCCGACGAGTCGGGCAACTATCACATCGTTGCTGCCCCTCAACCCCCAATCTCCGCCCGGGATAACTTTGGACATGACCTGCTTCGTTGGCTGGAGGCGCCCGATCGGCTCATTTGGGAACCCGAGGCAGCTCGGGATGCGAGCCATGGCGTGCGCCACGAGATCACCATGACATTCCCAAAGCCAAAAGGCGCAACCACAGCAAAACTTGTGGCGAATGCAGCGACCGGGACGTGGGGCGCCTTCATGATCCCGGAATCACTGGCACTCCACGGCCGCGATCTGGAGGCTTGGTACCAGCAAATTGATAACAACCAGAAGGAAAGGGAAGCCCTGCTGGCCTGGAGCCTAAGAGAGGAGCTCTATGAGCTCAAAGTATATGTACAGGAACCTACGGGCTGGCAATTGGGCGGAATTATACCGGGAGGCGGACCTGTTGTAGCGCAGAACCGCGCAGTGCTGCTGGACGTAAGCCGGGTGCCAGGTGACGAGTTGCACGTTCAGATTCGCCCCCCAGCGGGATTCTGGGCCTTGAACTATTTCGCAGTCGATTACAGCGCGGAGAGCTTGCCGCGTGTCGAGACGCTCCGGCCGGTCAAGGCGCTGGATGAATCCGGGAAAAGTGTGTTGGCGGAACTCTCAGACGTGGATGATTCCTACTACACCATGCCGGTTCAGGGAAACCGGGCGTATGTGACCTTCCCCGCCCCTGCACTGCGACCGGGTATGCGCCGGACGGTATTTCTCCATAGCCGCGGTTACTACCGATTGCATTTGACTCCACAGGGAGAACCCAATACTGCAGTCCTGCGGGAAATCGGCGGAGTTCCCGACGCTGCGGCGCGTCTTGCTGCGCTTCGCTACAGCCAATGGCAGAATGGGCAATGACCTGCCCGGCTGTTTAAGTCCGCCAACTTTCGATGGAAAAAAAGAGTTGCAACGTCTGTCCCGCTGAAATCACCCCCGGACGGAACGGGGGAGCGTAGGCTTATGCGTTATCTGCTGATCGACCGGATACAACGCTTGGAGTGCAACAAGGAAATTGTTGCCATCAAGAATGTGGCGCTTTCAGAGGACATCTATGCCGACCACTTTTTCGGATCCCCCGTTATGCCGGGCGCTTTATTGATTGAATCTCTGGCCCAGGCGGGCACCGCTTTGTTGGAGGTTTCAGCAAATTATACAAAGAAAGCTCTTTTGGTCATGATTGAGAAGGCGAAGTTTCGCTGCCTGGTCCGTCCTGGCGACCAGCTTATCGTTACCGCCACAGTGCGCTCTCTGGAGGGTGATCATGCCCGGATCGAGGGAAGGATTCACGTTTCCGATCGGCTGGTAACGGACGCAGGGCTAACCTTCGTGCTAAAAAATGCCGAAGAGTTCTACTCTCCGAGAATTAAATTCCTGGTCGAAACACTCTATGACGTGTGGTTGAAGGACGCGCAGCTCTTGGGTCTGGATCAGACGCGGGAGAGAGAAAAAGGGCTCGATGCTTGAACGGCGAGTGGCGATCACGGGGATGGGTAGCGTAACTCCCTTCGGGGTTGGCGTGAGTAGATTTCGGGACAATCTCTTTCGAGGGAATAGCGCGGCTTCACTCATCACCTCCTTCGATACTTCCAGGCTTCCGACAAAATTTGGAGCCCCAGTTCCTCTTGCGGAAGCAGAACTAGATCCTCTGGTTCAAAATCAAAAGTCGTTGAAAACCATGAGCCGGACCGCAAAATTTGCCGTGATTGCCGCTGATGAAGCAGTGAAAGACTCAGGTTTGGATATGAGCCGGGTTGACCCCTATCGCCTGGGAGTCTCTATCGGCACAGGCGGGGTGGGATTTTGGGATGTAGAACACTCCAACCAGATGTTCCAGCTTGTCGCGGAGTCTCTGGACGGCGGGAACGGACGGATGGTGGATCCTTCCAAGGTCTGGCAAAACACTCTGGAGAAAACGAACCCGCTCACACCCCTCAAAGCCCTGCCCAATATGGTAGCGGCCCATATTGCCATCAACCACAATGCGCGAGGAAGCTGCCAGACCCTTGCGACTGCGTGCACATCCTCCGCTCAAGCGATTGGAGAGGCCTACCGCCAGATCAAAGCGGGAATCTCGGATGTGATTCTTTCCGGCGGCGCCGACTCCATGATTCATCCATACGGATTTGTTGGCTTCAGCGCTCTTGGCGTAATGTCCAAGAATAATAGCGAGTATCGGACCGCGGCCCGCCCTTTTGACAGGCGGCGGGATGGATTTATGCTGGGTGAAGGGGCGTCTATTTTTGTCCTGGAGGAGCTGGAACGGTGCAAGCAAAGAGGCGCTGAAATGTATGGTGAGGTCATCGGATACGCGAGTAGCTGCGATGCCTTCCGCTTGACCGATGAGCCCCCGGAGGCCTGGGGCTGTATTGAAGCAATAAAAATGGCGCTCGCGGACGCCCGGCTAAACCCCGACAGTGTTGATTACGTCAATGCCCACGGCACGGGCACGGTGATGAATGACAAGACAGAAACTTTCGCCATAAAGAGCGTCTTTGGGGACAAGGCCCGATCTCTCCCAGTCAGCTCGACGAAATCGATGATTGGCCACCTGGTTGCGGCAGCAGGCGCCGTGGAATTTACCGCGTGTGTGTTGGCCATGAAGGGTCAGATCATTCCCCCCACAATTAACTACGAGACCCCCGATGAAGCGTGTAACCTCGATTACGTTCCGAACCGGGCTAGGGAAGCCCGGCTCAACATAATTCTCTCGAACTCCTTTGGGTTTGGGGGGCAGAATGCGTGTCTGATCTTGAGGAATCTTTCCTAACCAAACTTGAGAACGAGATGGCCACCCTACTCTCAGAACAAGAAATCTTCGCGAGGCTTTCCGTGATTCTTGAGGACGCACTTCGCATCGCGCCCAGTAAGGTTACGCCGGAAGCGAAAGTGTTCAATGATCTTGGAGCGGAATCGCTGGATTTGCTCGATATCCGATTCCGTGTGGATGAAGCGTTTGGTTTCCGGACAAAGGAAGACGAGCTGATTCGCAGCCTCGGGGCCGGATTGAGCGCTCAGGATATCCAGGAGAAACTTACAGTTCGGAGCCTGGTCCTGTATATCAAAAACTGTTTAAAGGGGAAATCAGAAGTCTCATGACGTCTGCGGGGAGGAAAAACCTCACTGCACTGGTAACCGGAGGTTCGCGCGGTATCGGTCGCGCCGTCTGTCTTCGACTCGCGGCCGAAGGCACAGAAACTATCATTGTCAACTACCTGGAAAACGACACCGAGGCGGAGCAGACCCGGAAACTCATCGAGGAGAGAAGTTCTGCCTGCATTCTCGCCAAAGCAAATCTGTTCCATCCCGCAGAGGTTGACAAACTCTTCCTGGCGGTAAAGGAGGCCGTGGGGCGATTGGATATATTCGTCCATTGTGCCGCGGTAACCGCCTTCAAACCCCTCCGGGATATCCGGCCCAACCAGTGGGACCTCACCATGAATGTCAACGCGCGTTCCTTCCTACTCTGCGTGCAGAAGTGCATACCCCTGATGAAGGACGGGAAAATTGTTGCCATATCAAGCCTTGGGAGCTCACGGGCGATTCCTAATTATGGTGCACTAGGCCCAACGAAGGCTGCACTGGAATCAACGGTGAGGTACTTGGCCGTCGAGCTGGCCCCCTCGGGAATTCGAGTCAACGCTGTGAGCGGAGGATTTGTCAAAACGGATTCCACACGAAAGTTCCCAGGCGCGGATACCCTCGCCGAGAAAATATCGCTTCGGACTCCGGCGAGACGCTTAGGAACCCCAGATGACATCGCGGGAGTCGCAATGTTCCTGCTCAGTCCGTCCGCGAGCTGGATCTGTGGCCAGACAATCGTGGTGGACGGGGGCCTGTCGCTCGTCTAAATATTGCTCCAATGTAACAGGAGCGCTTTTTTCTAGGCCGATCGGGAGCGCTGCAAACATCACCCCTTGACCCACGCAACGACTATGTACTGAAACCCTTCACCGCAGTGACCCTCGGTAGGTGCTCCCAAATTACTTCCCGCAGACTTCTCAGCTTTTAGGAAGTGATCCGAAAAGATGTGGTTTCCACTCATCAAGCGCGCGATTGCAAAGTCAAAGGAATGAAGTGGTTATGCCCATGGCCTCTCGGACCTTTTCGGTACACCTTTGCGCCTGCCAGAGAAGGACTGATAGCCAAACTTCCGGACGATCTCCGGTGTGCAGAAAACCTCGAATTCGTGAGGCGGCCAAGTGATTGGATCTGCGCGGCGATAAGTAGTGCCGTCGGCTGGTTCCAAACAACATGGTTTCGACGCAGGAACGCTCAGACTATTTCGTTGCGGCGGGCACACGGCGCTTCAACTCTTCAAACCAGTTCAACACGACGTCGATTTGCGTCGGTGCGCCCTGCGTTTGTTGAATGGCCTTGAGCATCAGGAATCGCTGGCCGTCGGAAGTCACGTCGTAGTTGGAGGCGGTTAACGGAGAGGCTTGGTACCGTCCTTCAAAGAGCACTTGGGGCTTGCCCGCAGAGAATTCAGACTGAGTGGTAATTTCCACGGCCATCATCTTGTCCCTGCTGCGGTAGAACAGCTCCCGCCCGTTGGGGTTCCAGACCGGTTCCGTTCCGCCTTCCGTCGAGATTTGCCACTTCCCGCCAGGCCCTGGATAGGGCTGCACATAGATCTCGGGGCGGCCGGACTCATCCGAGAGGTAGGCCAGCCAGCGCCCGTCGGGGGAAAACCGTGGCGCTCCCTCGTTGAACCGAGTGTGCAGAAAAGGCTGCGCCTTGCGGTCGGCCATCCGCAACACCCAAATGTCAAGTCCCGTGGTCGGATTGAATTCAAGAAAGGCCAGCAGTTGTCCATCCGAGGTCCAGGAGTTCGGAGACTGGGTGTCGTCGCTGGTCGTCAGGCGTTCCAGCCCGCCACTGCCGTCAGCCTGTTGCCAATACAGGTTCTGCGGCCCTTCCTTGTTTGACACAAACCCTATCCGCTTGCCATCCGGCGTCCAAACCGGGCGATTGTTCAGATCCCCCTCAAACGTAAACCGGGTCAACGTCTCGCGGGCGAGGTCGTACTGCCAAATGTGCCCATCGGTGGCCACGGCTACCCGCCGACCGTCAGGTGAAAGCCGCGGGGACTGATAGTCGCGCGCAGGGGCGGCCAGCGGCTCCTCCGCCCCCTTGCGATTGACCCACACCAGCCGGCTTTGGTTTCCCTGAACGCCTCCCGAAACATAGACCAGCGACCCCGTGGCAGAAAAGCTGTACTGGGCGAAGTCGCGTAATTGGAGGACACCTACCACGACGGGAACCGCCGCACCGGTGGTCGTCAGCCGATGAAGGTCGAATGGCACAGCCACTAGGCTCCCCCCTTGTACATAAACCAGATGTCCGGAGGCCGCGTAGTGGGGCAAGATTCCCCCTTGAATTAAGTATCGTCGCTCGCCCGTCCCAACCGTCTGTACTGCAACCTGCGAGTTGATAAAATTTGCCGGCACAGCTGTTCCGGCATTAAAGAGCAGCGCCCTGCTGCCGGGCAAGAACTCCGGCCAACGGTGGCTGTTCTCTCCTTTTCCGAGAAAAGTTAACGGCTGCGGCGTCCTTCCCGCTTCCGAGACCTGCTGCAGAGCTGAGACCGCTGTGGGTGCGAAAGCGATTATTCCCTGGCTGCCCCAACTCGCCCCGCGAGGTTGCACAGCATCGCCGAGGGTTAGGACCGCTCCTCCGTTCACCGAGACTTTCCTCAGCTTTCCATCCGCGAAAAGTCCCAGCCATTGTCCGTCGAGCGAGAAGAAGGGCTCGGTAGCCCCTTCGGTACCCGGAATGGGCTTAGCCTCCAGGCTGTTCATCGCCCGTAGATAGATCTGCTGCGTGCCGCCCTGGCGTGCGACATAAGCGAGATGAGTGCCGTCGGGCGAAAGCGCCACTGCAGGCCCATCCTCCAAGCCTGCTAATTGTTGGCCCTGTGGGAGGTCTATCACCATGCGTGTCACGGGTCTCGGCGCAACGGGCCTCAGAAACCAGACGCCCAGGCCAGTGACAGCGGCCGCGAGCAGCGCGACGCCAGCGCTGACTAGGAGCGCACGCCGCCCCAGACTGGGCTTCACGTGCGCGGATACAGGCGACAGGGACGCGGCTGGGGAGCCACCCTCCGCGATCCATTTCAATTCATCGCACACGTCGCTCGCCGCCTGCCATCTCCTCTCCGGCTCTTTGGCCAGGCACTTCTTTACAACGCGATCCAGCGCGGGCGGCGTCATCGGCTGTAGTGAGGTTATCGGCGGTGGGTCACTCTCAAGAATTTTGGCGATCACGCTGGCTTGAGTCATGCCTTCGAAGGCCTTCTTGCGCGTAGCCATCTCGTAAACCACAGCGCCGAACGCGAAGATGTCAGTGCGCGCGTCAATCTGGTTCGTCTTGCCTTCCACCTGCTCCGGAGCCATATACTGCAGCGTCCCCAGAATCGTCCCTTGCTGCGTCACAGGATCTTTTATGGACGCCGTCGGCAGCTGCGAGAACGGAGTGTCGGGGGCCGCTTCTTGCTTCAGCTTGGCCAAGCCGAAGTCCAGCAGCTTTGTCCCCACCTTGGTGAGCATGATGTTGCCCGGCTTCAAGTCGCGGTGAGTGATCCCTTTGCGGTGCGCTTTGTCTAGCGCATCGGCAATCTCGATGGCGTACTGCAACACCTGTTCGAGCGGCAGCGGGCCCTTGTGCAAACGCTGCGCTAGCGTCTCCCCTTCCAGGTACTCCATCACGAGAAAATCAATTCCGTCCTGGCGGCCGATGTCGTGCAGGACGCAGATATGGGGGTGATTCAGGGTGGCAATCGTGCGGGCTTCACGCTCGAAGCGCTCGCGCAATTCCAGCTTATCCGCGAGATGGGCAGGCAGGACCTTGATGGCGACGGTGCGATCTAGGCGCGTGTCGCGGGCTCTATACACCTCGCCCATCCCGCCCACACCAATGGCGGAAACCACCTCGTAGGGCCCGAGGCGTGTGCCGACTGAAATCGCCATGGGACTCCTGCCGATCCAGAGTGGGCCGAGTATACCGCTCCGATGCCATTCTTGGCAGCATTAGAGTTAAGGTGATTCCGGAATAATCGGATTATTGGAGGCCGCGCCGAAATGGTTCCATTCCGGCACATTTTCATCGAGAGAACTGATAAAGGTGACCTCTGTTGTTCCGGCGGGGTGCTATTGTGGTGTCGGTTCGTTCCGCAATTTTGTGCAGTTCGATGCAGCGAGGAACAAAACGCGAATTCCTAAGTTCTAAAGCTTGCAGGTACTTGCAGCTTGCTGCATTTTGAAGCAGCCGTTCGAGTGGCCTTATCAGGGGTGCGCTCTAACCACCTGAGCTACAGGCCCATCGCATGCGGACAATGGAGTCGAGAAACATCATAGCGGGTGGGAAATACAAGGGTCAAGAGGAGGCGAACACCTGTCACCGGAAACAGGCCACGACACAAACTCGGATCAGTCATCGTCCCGGTTGGGCTAGCCGCTCTGCCTGCCCGGGTTACCGGCCCCGGACGCCACCTGCGACAACCTCTTCTTCCCGCTCTTGCCCCATACCCGCCATCGGAGGCTCCACGCCGTGCACCTGGCCCACGGCCGCTGCGCCGCTTACACTGGGAAATAGGCGGTCACGCAGGGCCAGCGCAGGGATTTCTACCAGCCGCGCCATTGCTATGCCCACGCCAATGCTGAGCGCCACGTACACCGCCTGGGCAAGTGGAACTGGACTCATCGCGTGAAGGGCTGGCAGGCCGTGAGTCACAATGGGGACGTGCCAAAGATAGATGGAATACGAGTATTTTCCTACCCCCGCCAGCGCGTTGCCTACTTTTTCCCCGAGGCGGCCCCAAGACGCAGCGGCAGGAAGCTCCGTGTAGAGAAAGAGGACCAGCGCGCCCCCAAATCCCAGATACAGCAGGGTCAAGCCAAAGGAAAGCATGAACCGGCTCTCCGCGTACGTTGCCAGCAGGCAGGAGAGCAACAAGCAAGTGAGCAAGGCGGCCAAAAGGCGATTCCTTCGGTTCCTCAACAGGCCAGGAACGAGCGCTGGGCGGAAATGGTGCAGGTAGCCAAGCACGACGCCGAAAAATAAGGCATCTACCCGCATGTGCGTTGGAAACAGGACGCGCGGGGCATCCTCGAATTCAAAGACGGGCTGATAGGCCGTCACCACTCGCATCAAGAGGGCCAGCGGGGCCAGGATGCAAAAAACAACTGGGATTGCTCCAAAAGGATCCGCGCGCTTTCGGGAAACTTTGGTCAAGACCAGGAGAAAAAGCGGAAGCAGGATATAGAAGTGCTCTTCCACAGCCAGCGACCAGGTATGCCTCCAAATGGCGTGCTTGTAATTCTGCACAAAAAAGATCTCCCGCAGCCAAGGCCCGAGGGGAACATGAACTCCGTAAGCTTCGGCCACGAGGAACGTGGTGAGGAGCATCACATAAAACGCCGGGTAGATTTTCATCCCGCGGCGTATGAAAAACCGGCGCATTCCGATGCGCCCATTCCTTTTGTATTCGCTGAAGAGCAGCCCCGAGATCAGGAACCCGCTCAACACAAAAAATAAATCCAGGCCCGCCCAGCCTGTCTCTTTCCAGACGCCCTCCACCAGGCCGTGCCGCCCCAACACAAGCAGAACCGCGACGCAGCGCAGAATATCCAGCCGCTTATTGCGCATCGCTAGCCTCGGCCGCCCGCCCGCGGCGCAGCCCTTTGTTGGCGGAACAGGAAAATACCCGGAGGGCGCCCAGCGCGTTTGGCGGGGCGGCAGATTGCACGCGCATCAAGAAAAGAGAATCGCAAGTCTCAAACATGAACCACCCGAGTGGGACAACTCACCTTTTTCTACGCTAGGGTTGCACAAGCGCCGTGTCAATCCGCCGCCCGTACCAAATTGCTTTCTTGGACAAGGCGCATCTTCCGCCGTCTCGCGATTGTCTTGGCAATTCGGATGGAGGAGGAATAGTTGGCCGCTGAGAAGCCGCGCTTTCTCACGCGATCAGTTCTGGAGGCGCCCGTAAACGACCAGGGCAGCAGGAATCACCAGGCCGCCTTCCAACGCGAGGGAAAAGTTCAGGTACCACCAGTCGGGATCATCCTGGTGCGTCATGCTGGGCAAGGCGGCCCCGCCTGCTTTCGACGGCCCCAGGCTCCAGATCGCCGGATGCCGCGTGCGCGTGATTTTCCGGCTTAGATCGAGCGATTCTTCGAGCGTCAGGGCAGCCGGGGCGGCGTCATCCGCGGCTGGCGCGAGTAACAGGAAATCGCGTTGCGGCGATCCTATCCCCTGATGTTTTTCGTCCTCCGGAAGGAGCGCGTAGCGCAGTGTGTAAAGGCCAGCCGCTATGGGCTGCCCGCGGAAGTCCAAGACACTATCGTAGAAGCGTATCGCGCCGAGCAGCGTGCCCTCGGCCATCCCCCCGAATGCAATGGCCTGGCCCTGCTTCGCGCCGGCAGCCATGGGCACGGCCTTCCGCAGCCAGAGGTCGCAAAGCGGGCCAGTTGAGCCCAGTACGCGCAGCGATTCGCCTGCCAAAACTTCGCGCATGGGGGAGGAAAGGCCCTGCGGAGGCGCCGTCACGACTTTCGTAACTCTAAAATTCTGCGCCCGCGTTTGGCCCGCTCCGGCCAGGATGAGAATCAGAGTCAAGGTGGTGCCCAGAGGCACTCGACACTTCGATTTTTTGTGCGGCCTGCTCATCGCTCTGTATTTTACTTATCACCTCGCAAGTTCGTTCTTCCGTGCCAAAAGCTGCCGCACCGAACAACCTAGGGCGTGGACCAAAGCACCTTGCGGTCTTTGCCAAAAAGAGCGATGGAAGCTGCGGAAGTTTTCTTCACCTTGCCGTTTTTGGCGGCTTGCACACCCGTCCCGATGCTG
>Ga0187846_10001949_pt1 | contig 11468 bp, 10 predicted proteins | sample TC_taG_FD_161473 | JGI IMG/M metagenome (GOLD analysis project Ga0187846, IMG submission 161473) | Biofilm microbial communities from the roof of an iron ore cave, State of Minas Gerais, Brazil - TC_06 Biofilm (v2) | ecosystem: Environmental > Terrestrial > Deep subsurface > Cave > Wall biofilm... | reverse complement strand
GAATCTGGGCGCCGCTGGTCAGCATCGCCACCAGGATTGCAATGCCGACGCTGCCGCCGATCGTACGCACCATATTAAACAACCCTGACGCCGTTCCCATGTTCTCCACGCTCACCGAGCCGAGACTCAAGGTGGTCAGTGGAATGAAGATAAAGCCGGAGCCGATGCCGCGCAGGATTCCAGGGCCCGCGATGTTCCAGAAATCGATCTCCGCGTAAAACTCCGCCATGTACCAACTGCCGATACCGGCGGCAAGACAGCCGACCGTAACCATCAGGCGTGGATCGATCTTGTTGAAGAGCCGGCCGGCCAACATGATCGAGATCAGCGTGCCCAAGCTCTGAATCGACAGCACCAGCCCCGCCAGCATCGGCGTGTAGCCGGAAATCTGCTGGCAAAACAGCGGAATCAAAATATACGTCCCGTACATTCCAAACATTACAATCGTAGTGAAGATGGTGCCGAGCGCGAAGGTTCGATTGTGCAGCACGCGAAGATTAACAATCGGCTCCGGCGTGCGCAGTTCCCGAACCACGAACGCCGCCAGGCCGGCAAAACCGATCGTAGTCAGTGCCAGGATCAGGTGAGAGTCGAACCAGTCAAGCCGTTCGCCCTTGTCCAGCATTACCTGCACGCACGCGACCCCGATCGCCAGTAGCCACAATCCCCACCAATCGATTCGCTTGATGCCGCGGCGGATGTAAGAAGGGTCATGAACAAACACCGCCACCATCAGCGCTGCGGTGATACCGATTGGCACATTGATGTAGAAGATCCAGCGCCAGCTATAGTTGTCCGTTATCCAGCCGCCAAGAATCGGGCCGCCGACCGGCCCGATCATCATCCCCATTCCCCACACCGACATCGCCACCGCCTGCTGATCGGGCGGAAAGGTTTCCATCAGGATCGCCTGCGACATCGGCATCATCGCGCCGCCGCCGAGTCCCTGCAGCACGCGGCAAAAGACCAGCACTTGCAGGTTGGGTGAGGCCCCCGCTATCAGCGAGCCGAACACAAACAACAGAATCGAGAAGATGAAGAAACGTTTGCGGCCGAAATATGCCCCGCACCATCCGGTAAGCGGAATAATAATCGCGTTGGCGACGATGTAAGAAGTGAGCACCCAGGCTGCTTCGTCGACCCCGGCGGACAGACTGCCTCGAATGTGGAGCAACGCGACATTGGCGATCGTGGTATCGATCACCTCCATGATCGTCGCCAGCATGACCGCGAGCGCGATCAACCATTTATTGGCTGCTTCCTGGCGGCGAGGCGCCGGACTCTGAGCGGGTGCAGCGGCCATAGCGCTTAGTGAAATCCGCCCAGCGTGCGCATCAACCCGCGGAGGTCGCCGGGTTCGAGCCGTTCAAACTCTTGCAATGAAGCGACCACGTTCTCGCTGTCGCTGTCGCTGAGCGCCCGCCTTAAGCAATCCCGCACTTTGACGAGGTGCTCTTGTCTGGAAATCGGCGACCCCCAGGCGCCGCGCGGCTTAACGCACTTACCGCTAACCACGCTCCCGTCACCTAGCCTGATTTTGATTTCTACCCACATGCGGTCGAGAGTCGCGGGGATTTGCGGCGACTGCACGAAGCTTACTTTTGACAGCATCGCTCGTACATCGGACCGCGCGGCACCATCATCGGTAAATGTGTCAATCCCTACTGTTCCGTCGAGCAGAGCGGACGCGGCAGCATACTGGAAACTGAACTTGGCGTCGAGACCGCTGGAGGGCCGCGGACGGTCGACGTAAGGCATTACCGGTCCAACGATTTCCACCGACGAGATCGTCCGATCCGCCTGAATATGCTCGCGCGCGTCAAGCGCGGCTAGAATCACGAAATGAGTAGCGTATTGGCTGGGGAACAGTTTGATCGCGTAGCCAGGATCGAGCATTCGCAGCGGCGCATCATTCACTATCAGCGCGCGCCAGTCCCAATCTTTGTCAAAGAAGGCCTCGGCGACCCCATTCGGAGACTCAATAACGTCTGGGTTTGCGTTCAGTCCACGCGCTGCCAGTAGCGCTGCGTCGAGCCCGGCGGCCGCCGCATTGCCACAATGCGTGCACTTGGTCATTGTGCCGATATTGGCCAGCAGCGTGCCTGCACGAGATGCGGCGATTCCGATTGCATTACGGAGCTGATCCGGTCTCAGGTTTAGCAGATGCGCAGCTGCGACTGCGCTGCCGATCGGTCCGGCAATCCCTGGCGGATGGAACACGAGACTGCGCGGCTCGTACTGGCGCGAGGCGACCCGCAATCTGCCGTGGGCCTCGATCCCCTTGATCAAAGCGGCCAGCATGTCTTTGCCGTTAGCGTTGAGACTTTCGCCGAGCGCCAGAACAGCCGGCAGAGTGGTTGAAACGGCATGAGTCGGCGGATTCCACATCGGCTCGTAGTCCAGCACGTGCATCGAGGCTCCGTTCAGATACGCAGCGCCGACGGTAGTGCTCTTGAAGCCGAAATTGAATGCGGTCGCTTGCTCGACGCCACCCAAGCTGCGGATGTGCTCCGCGATGATTGTGGGCGCGGTTTCGCGGCTGCCGGCCATCGCTACCGCAATGCCGTCGAGCAGCAGAATGCGCGCAGCCTCCAGCGCTGATTGCGGCAGAGACTCGATGCTGATGGTCGCGAGGATTCGGCACAATTCTTCGGTTATACGCACGGGCTGGGCCTTGACGGAACTAATCTACCTGAAGGGAAATTACTTCCGATCGTAAACTGTTATCCGGGTTAACTTTTGCTATGAAAAGGGGAGGGAGTCAAGCACAGCTTCACCCCGCCGTTCCGAACTCGAGCCCGAAAGAAAGAAAATCGACAGCCTCGTTCTTGAGATTACAGCCGAGAGGGATCCCAGGACTCTAATCTTAGGAATTATAAAAGAGATCGGCGCAATCCCGGTGTCACTCTGCCGCTGCGGCCGGATCCGCGGCTGCCTTCGCGACCCAATTCTTTACTGCTGAGTAGCGCCGTGGTCCGCGCCATTTTCCTTGCCAGGGTCGGCCTCGGTGATATCCAGTGTTACCTGCATTGTCAGCGTTCTGCCCTCGCTCCGATAGACGCCACGGATCGGTGGCACGTCACCATAATCGCGTCCGACCGCGAGCCGGACATGATGGTCCGTGACACGTGAACCGTGAGTGGGATCGAAGCCAAACCAGCCTTCGGGCAGCAAAACTTCGAGCCACGCATGACTTGCCTGGGTGCCAAGCGGACGGCCGCGATCGAGCCGCGGCGCGAGGTAACCGGAAACGTAACGCGCTGGCACGCCTGCCAGCCTCAAGACGCCAATCGTCAGATGGGCGAAATCCTGGCACACCCCCGCTCCTGTGCTGAGCACTTCGTTTACATCGGAGTGAACGTCGGTGGTGCCGGGTTCATAGGCAAATTGGTCGCAGACCCAGGCCACTACGCGCCGGCTGTAGTCGGCGACGGGTTCGTTCATCCGCGGGCGCACCATCCAGAAGAACTTCTTAAGTTGCTCACTGAAGGGGATGTAGCGGCTGGGACTGAGGAAATCGTATTCCTCTTGCGATCGCAGGTTATCACTGCGCAGAAAGTTCTCGAACCGAGCATCGGTTGATAATTCGCGCGGTACCATGCGTTCGACCAGCGAATCAGCGCAGACCATCAACTCGGTATGCGGCGCATGGATCGCCACGGCGTGCACAGTATTCCCAAACGCGTCACGGTAATTGATCAGCGCGGCGGGCGGAGTTATCTCCAGGCGGAACCCGAGCGTGCGCTGACGCGCGCTGTCGCGCGGCTGCAGCCTGACTTCGTTATGCGATTCAGAGGCCGGTCGTTCGTAAGTAAATCGGGTTACATGACGAATACGATAGCGCATTGGACTATTCGTATTTGAAGTAAGACGTGAAGATTTGATCGCTGATCGCGGCGCAATCGGCTTGGATGGCAAGCAGGTATTCATGCAGCCCGCCTGCGATCGCGGTCGAGGCATTTCCCGTGCGCAACTTAGTACTCAATTTGGAGACGGTTGGAGCTTTAGCCCTCGAATCTTCATGGGATACTTGAAGTTCAAGCGGGCACGCGTTCTCGATACGGGTCAGAGCCATTTCCAGCCTATCCACGCAAAAGCGTGCAGCGCGAGGAAAAGTTTCATCGAACAGCATGAATTCGACGACCCGTTCAATCGCGATCGAGTTGCCATAGGCGTTGCGATACGGCTCCAGCGCCGAAGCGCTGCGTAGCAGCGCGGCCCATTGAGCAAGATCCAGTGGTGAGCCGACATCGGCTGGGCTGGGCAGCAGAAAATGATACCTGGTGTCGAGTAGCCGGGTGACGTTTTCAGCTGCTTCGAGCCATTTGCCTAAACTCAAAAAGTCGTAGCCCACGTCGCGCGGGAGGGTACTCTCCATCACGCCTGATATGCGGTAGAAGCGCTCACGCAAATCGGCGAAAAACGGTACTAGTCCGCGCGCCACCATCGCCTCGGAGGTCCAGCGCTTGGCCTCAAGATGCAGTGTGTTTATTTCGAGCCAGAGTTCCGATGAGATACGGTTACGCGCCGCACGGCAGTTTTCGCGCGCATACTCGATACAGCTGGCGATTGACGAACGATTGTGGGGATCGAAGGTGAAAAACGCCAGAATCGAGCCCTCGTCGTAGGCGTCGTAATGCTCCCCAAACAGGTCCCACTCGCCGGCGACCGCCAGCAATGGCCACCATTCATCTTTCGCTTCCGCTGGATTTTCCACCAGCAGCCGATAATTTACGTCGACCAGTCGGGCACGCCATTCTGCTCGTTCCACATAACGCGCCAGCCAGAACAGATTGCCGGCTGTACGTCTTAGCATGATGTATCGATCACCCAGGTGTCTTTGCTGCCGCCACCCTGTGACGAATTCACAATCAACGCGCCTTCTCTTAACGCCACACGAGTAAGCCCTCCGGCTAATACTCGCGGGGAGCCCCCGAATAGCACAAACGGCCTCAGATCGATGTGGCGGGGAGCTAGTACCGGCCTGCCGTCGGCTCCTTCCACGAGGGTCGGATGGACAGATAATTTGACAGGAAGCTGGGCTATATAGTTGCGCGGATCGCTCTCGATATGCGCGCGCACTTCGGTCAATTGCCGATCAGTTGCTCGCGGGCCGATAACCACGCCGTAGCCGCCCGACGCGCCGGTCGGTTTGATCACATATTGATCGAGATCGCGGAGGACCTTCTGCCGCACGTCCCGATCGCGCAACAGAAAGGTCTCAACGATCGGCAGGAGCGGCTGTTCGCCGAGGTAGTAGCGAATCATATCCGGCGTGTAGGCATAGACGGCCTTGTCATCGGCGATACCGGTGCCGATCGCGTTGACGACGACCGCGTTGCCGGCTCGCAGCGTGGCGGTCAGGCCAGGGACGCCGAGTTGAGAGTCCGGCCTGAAGACGACCGGATCGAGAAAATCGTCGTCGATTCGCCGGTAGACGACATGCACTCGTTTCAGGCCATGCACCGTCTTCATCCAGAGCTGATGATCTTTGCAAATGAGATCCTGACCCTCCACCAGCTCAATGCCCATCTGCTGAGAAAGGAAGACATGTTCAAAAAAGGCCGAGTTGAACGGTCCCGGGGTTAGCAATGCAACAGTAGGATTCGAAAACCTATCGGCTCCCAATTCCGTCAGACATGCGAGTAAATCGGCCGGATAGTTCTCGATCGGATACACTCCACTGGTGCGGAGGACCTCCGGCATCAGTTGTGCCGTGATCCGGCGGTTCTCAAGTGCGTATGAAACCCCGGAGGGTGTGCGGACGTTGTCTTCCAGCACTCGAAATACCCCATCATCACCTCGCACCAGGTCGATTCCAGCAACGGTGATGAAAACATCCAGTGGCTGCGTCAGCCCGACTGCGCCGCGCCGATATTGAGCCGATTCAAGAATCAAGTCGGGCGGAATCAGCCCGTCCTTTAGGATGTGGCCCTCGCGATAGACGTCTGCGACGAAAGCGTTGAGCGCTTTGACTCGCTGGATCAGCCCCGCTTCAAGCCGGCTCCAGGAAGGGTAATCGATAATTCGAGGCATTACGTCGAACGGGAAGATCCGCTCGACTCCGGCTTGCTCGCTATACACATTAAAGGTCACGCCTTGATTCAGAAGCATCCGTTCAGCCTCAGCGCGCAAACTCGCAAGTTGATCAGGCGTCATCCCCAGAAGAAGCTGTGCCGGGCCGAGGCAATGGGGCCGAACCCCAGCATTCGGCGTGAACATCTCATCGTAGAAGCCGGCGGGCGGAGTGTATGCCTGCGAAAGCGGCAGGACCCTGCCTGCGGCTGAGGCATCGCTGGTAGCGTCGAAGACTGCCGCTGTCTGGATTTCGAGGTCGGCTTGGGTAAGCATGGCGCCTTGAAGCAAGCGCCATGCCCCGCCCACAGACCTAGGAGCGTAGATTCATTTCAATTGTTGGATAAGAGGCAGCGACTGTTCTCACGGCATCGGGCAGCGGTGCGGAGTCTACTGCCTTTTACAGAGGCCATTAAGTTGAGGCAGCGCCAGCAAAAGTTCGTGCAGCTTGACTGGCAGCTAACTGAGCAGAGCCGCGGAGCAGGGCAGAATCAACACGGCCGCGAAGACCGCGATGCTGCGGTTTTCGCGGCCGCCTAACTAGTCGGCAACGACTTAACGCGCCCCCAGCACGGAATCTTTCAGTGCCTTAGCCGGGGTGAAGCGCAGCCGAGTGCGAGCAGGAATCTTGATCTGAGCTCCGGTCGCCGGGTTACGCCCCATCCGCGCCTTGGTTCGGCGCTTGCGGAAGATTCCAAGACCGGCAAGACGCAACGTACCTTCGCGCCTAAGCTCACGCACCACCAGCGCAGTAATCTCATCGAGCGCACCTTTCGCCTGCTTCTTAGTGATACCGATTTTGTCCGCCAGATGGGCTGAGACCTGCGACTGCGTCATCATCCTCCTCCTTGACACCCGAAAACACGGGCCTGAAATGAAGCGTGGACGAGCGCAACGACTTTTGCAAGCCGGGGGGCCGTGAAAAGAGGTATTTTTCTTATGGATCCGGTGATTTTTGCACAGGCGGCAAAGTTTTCCACTGTCTGGCAAGAGGTTCAAGGGATGACGATCGAGAAATCCCCTCCAGCATGGCTTTATTCGGTCAAGCGGGAATGCGACCTGGCGGCTCGGCCAGTTGGGCGCTCCCCGTTTCATACAATTTCACGTTTTGCTGCACCCGGTGTTACCTTCACTAACGCCAACGGCATCGCGCGATAGTAACGAGGGAGGTTCATGGACGGGCTCGAACTGCTGAAGCAAACCAAGCTGCCTTTCGCCGAATTAATCGGAGTGCGTCTCACGGCCGCGGCACCTGACCGCGTTGCGGCCGAACTCATCGTGCGAGAAGAGCTGTGCACCAATCCAGCAGTGTTGCACGGCGGCGCAATGATGGCTTTAGCCGATTCGCTTGGCGCGTGTGCAACACTACTCAATCTCAGCGGCGGCCGCGGCACTACAACTATCGAATCAAAGACTAACTTCTTCGCGCCTGCGCCTTTAGGTTCCAAAGTCTTTGCCGAATGCCTTCCGCTTCATCGTGGGCGGCGGACGATGGTTTGGCAGACGCGCATCACCGGCGAAAACGGCAAGCTGCTGGGCATTGTCACCCAAACCCAGATGGTGCTGGAGCCCGTATGAGCTGATTCCGCGCCTACGCCGTCGACGAAGTGCCGATACCGACGGAAGAGGTTCTTTGCACGTGCTGCCGTATGAACATGGAGACGTTTCAAACTTCTTCCATGAATCTGAGAGACAGTAGTACTAGTAGAACACTTCCATCAAATGGAGCCCGCAGGCGGGCGCGGATGCGGGGGCCAGCGCTCGATTACGGCTGAGGAGCAGCTCAGCGATCTGTTGTGGGGTAGCCGCACCGCGTCCGGCGTCAACCATCGCCGCGACCATTGTGCGTACCATATGGCGCAGAAAAGCTGTCGCTTCGACGCGGTACGTTAGCAGCGTTCCCTCCCGGCGCCATTCGCTGGCCAGCACTCGCCTCACGGTCGTTTTCTCGTCAGACCCGAGCGATCGCATCGACGCGAAGTCATGCTCGCCAAGAAACACGGCGGCGGCCTTATTCATGGCGCTCAAGTCCAGTGGATCAAGCACCAGCCAGGAGTAGCGGCATTCGAACGCCGAACGACTTCGCTGGTTCAAAACGCGATATTCGTAGCGCCGTGAACGAGCATCGCGGCGCGGGTCGAACGATTCCGGCGCGCTTGAGGCATTAATCACTGCAATATCCGGCGGCAACAAGGCGTTAAGGGCGCGCATCAAGTCTGCAGGAGCGAAGGGCCGCGGCGGCCGAAACGCGGCAACCTGCCCACGGGCATGCACTCCCGCATCAGTTCGTCCCGCTCCATGCACTCGAATCGATTCCTCGAAGATTCGCTTCAGTGCATCCTCGATTCTGGCCTGAATAGAGTCCTGGCCAGCCTGCATCTGCCATCCCGAATAAGCGGTCCCGTCGTACTCAAGCGTGATCCGAATTAGCATCGTAGTGAACTGAGGGAAGAGCGCAGTGAACACCCTTGAACTCTGATACGAAATCACGACGATAAGGCTGGTAGCCGGTCCTGCAGAGGATGAGGCTAAAAGCGCCAGTCTCACCCACGGCCTGTTCACTCGCTTAGCGTCTCAGCAACCCACACCGCCGTCAGCGCGGCGAGCCGCGCAGCGTCGAACGCGCACCATATGGCAGCCCCGGAATCGTCCAACGATATGCGCGTAATCGCGCCCTCCTGGCCGACTGCATTGACGAAACCCGCAGCGTCGTCGTTTGCAACTACGATCAGGCCAGGAGCCGAGCGAAGGCGCTCGGCCCATTCCCTGCTTTCGTCGTCCGCCGGTAGAAACAATGCCACTCCGGTGCCGTGGAATGCGGGGACACGTACGATATCAAGGCTGAGCCGAGTGGAATCAGCGCCTAAAACTCTAATTTGCGCGGCGAACGCCCGAGCCAATTCGCGCGCGCTCTGCGGCGCAAAGACGTTGAATGAAACTTGAGGTTCGTCATCGAGCTCAAGGTGCGCGTTGAGCAGGTCGGCGGATTGTTGAAAAAGCTCAGACACGCCATTGTGCCCGGCCGTGCTGGCGCTGAGCATAATCGAGGCGGCGGCGAAGCCACCGCTCCTCAACACCTGCAGAATCGTCGCGATTACCTGGGCTGCAGGATGCGGCACACCGAAGGTCTGGCCCCGACCCAACTGCACAATCCGTTCGCGCGCGGTCAGCCCCGGCGCGACTATCGCAGCCCCGTCGTGGGGTGGAACGGTGGCGGCGCTCAGATCGATCAAAGCCGGGCCTGGCTGCGCTTCGATTATCTCGGCCGCCTCGTGTAATGGAATTGCTAGGAAGGCAACATCGAAAGCCGAAAGATCCTGAGCGTTATTCAAGCGCGCAACTGGTAGTGACCGTTCACCGGCCTCGACCATCTGTCCCGCGGAGTCCCGAGCGAACAACTTCAAATCCGAGTACGGGAAGTTGCGCTCGCCGATCAGTTCCGCGATCTGGCTGCCAACGGTACCGGTGGCGCCAACCAGCGCAATCCTGGCTTCGCGGCCCGCCAAATTGGTTATGCTCCGGGCTGTAAACTTTCGATGCGCTCGCGAACCGTTCGGCCCATCGCCTTGCATCCGATGGTACGGACGCCGGGCCCAGCGCCCAGGTCGCGGGTGCGGTAACCTTCACGGACCACCGCCTCGACGGCCTGCACAATCAGCTCGGCCTCGGCTTTTAGGCCGAGTGAATGGTCGAGCAGCATAGCACCCGACAGAATCGCGGCGAGCGGGTTGGCCTCGTCACGTCCGGCGATATCCGGCGCGCTGCCGTGGATTGGTTCGTATAAACCCACGCGGAATCCGGCGCTGTTTAGCTCTTCGCCTAGGGAGGCCGAGGGAAGCAGGCCCATCGACCCGGCTAACACCGACGCTTCGTCGGTTAGGATGTCGCCGAACATATTCTCAGTCACGACCACGTCGAAGTCGCGCGGCCGCCGAATGAGATGCATCGACATCGAATCAACCAGCTGATTCTCGAACTTGACGTCTTTGAACTCCGCGCTCAGGCTCGTAGCTATTTCTCGCCACAATCGCGAAGTAGCGAGGATGTTAGCCTTATCTACTGAAGTTAGCCGCTTACGCCGTTCGCGGGCGAGTTCGAACGCATAGCGCAGCACGCGCGTAATTTCGGCTTCAGTGTAAGTGCAGGTATCGATCGCCTCGCGGCCATCGTGGCCATCGCGACGTTCGCTTGGCTTGCCGTAGTAAATTCCACCGGTCAGCTCACGAATTACCACCAGATCGACATCGTTGATAATCTCAGGTTTCAATGGCGACGAAGCAACCAGTTCTTTGAAGGCTTTCACCGGGCGCACATTGGCAAAGAGTCCCAATTCCTTGCGCAGCGTGAGCAATGCTTGCTCGGGACGCTTATCGGCTTTTGGATCGTCCCATTTCGGGCCGCCTACTGCCCCCAGCAGAACTGCGTCCGATTCTCTCGCCTGCGCGAGCACGTTATCGGGCAACGGGGTGCCATGGAGGTCGAGCGCATGGCCCCCCGCCACTCCTTCTTTGAACTCGATATCGACAGCAGCCTCACGCGTGACTACCTTAAGCACCTGTAAGGCTTCGCCGACTACCTCGGGGCCGATACCGTCACCTTTGAGAACTAGAACTTTGTAGGCCATTACCGGGTTTGGGTCGCTAGGCGGGAGTCTCTTTCCGCCGCATGCGTGTTCAACTAACCGTGGGGCGGCGCGTTGGCCGCTCGTCCCAGGTTACAACTGCCGCAACAATCTGAACAGGGAGGACCACGGATCTCGCTCTAACGCTCTAGCACTTAATCCAATGGGCGGATAACAGCAAGGCCCCTGCCATTAATTGTCCAGGGTTATAGGGCAAGCCGCTCGCCGTGGATTATCCACCGAATCCGCTGATGCCGGCTGTCCTAACCTGCCAACCGAATTTTTCCGCGTTTCAATGCGTATTCAAAAGCGACCATCGAACCGACTCCGCGAATTAAAATCGTAGTTTGACCGAGGCCAGCGGCGGACGTAATAGCTCAAATAGCCAATTACCGATTGGAGCAGATCGATGCAAATCACGGAGATAGAGGACCGGATTAAAATCCACGACCTGTTCGTGCGATACACGTTTTCAGTCGACGATTGGGACGAACCTGCTCTTCTTGACTGTTTTACCGACGATGGCGTGCTTGAAACTCCTGTACTCGGCGGCAGGTTCGCCGGGCGCGACGGTCAACGCGAGTTCGTGCGCGTTGGGCGCAGCCGCGCCGAGGGCGGTCAGATGCGCCATGTCTTCAGTAATCTCGCCGTTCACCTTGAGGGCGCGCGGGCTACCGCGCAGTCCTACTTCGTCGTGTATTCAACGCGGAATGGCAAGAGCGAAGTCTCGGTGGTCGGACGCTACAATTGCCGTCTGAGAAAAGTGGGCAGT
>Ga0187846_10001948_pt1 | contig 11469 bp, 8 predicted proteins | sample TC_taG_FD_161473 | JGI IMG/M metagenome (GOLD analysis project Ga0187846, IMG submission 161473) | Biofilm microbial communities from the roof of an iron ore cave, State of Minas Gerais, Brazil - TC_06 Biofilm (v2) | ecosystem: Environmental > Terrestrial > Deep subsurface > Cave > Wall biofilm ... | reverse complement strand
CCTAACAAGACTCGTAAAAGTTGAAACCAGCCCGTTCATCTCACAACCATCGCCCTCTTCATCCGCTCGATTACGCGCTGCGCAGATTGCCGCCCAAAAATACCCCGGTATGAGAAATGCGGGCTAGAACCCATCGGCATCGCTCGCTCCCGGAGAGGGCCCAGCTGTCAGGCCGCCGCCGGCTTTTCGGTCGCGGTGTGCAGGTTGGGCTCGGGGCGCGTGGTCACTCTCCCCTGCTCCACCCGATGCACCAGCGCGCCGAGATGCGCCGGCATCTCCTGCCTTAACCATGGCTCCGCCACCAGCGCGGTGCTCATGTCGCGATAACCCGCCTCCCGCCGCTCGGCGATCGAGCTCCGCGAGAACTCGGCATCGCTGTTGGGGATCTGGTCGGCGCCAGGTCGATACACGATGTGGACGATGTCCAGCCGCCGCGCCGTCAGCACCGGATCGTCCGGCACCGCCGACACATCCGGGACCCCCGCCGCCTTCAATAACCGCACCGCATGGCGCAGGTTCACCTTGGTCGCCACCGCATCGATCTGATGCGCGGTGCGGCTCGCATACTGGATCTGCTTGGCGCGCCACAGCACCGCGTTGATCGTCTGCGGCGGCGGCCCGGCGGGGTCCCAGAGATCGATCAGGAACACAACCATCCGCGGATGTCCGGGTTCGTCGATGACCGCATCCAGCGGCGTGTTGGACACGCAGCCGCCGTCCCAATACAGCCGCCCACTCACCTCGGTGGCCGGGAAACCGGGCGGCAGTGAGCCGCTGGCGAGCACATGCTCCGGTTCGATCCTCCGCCGATGGTTATCGAAGAACTCCAGATCGCCGGTGGCAATGTCGGTCGCCCCTAGGCTGAGCCGGATGGCGCGGCTGTTGATCAGCGAGAAATCCGCGAACCGCCGCAAGGTAAACAGCAGCGGCGTGGTGTCGTAGAAGCTCACCTCCTGCGGCGCCGCCCGCGGCAGCAGAAACGGGTTTACCGGTCGCGGGGTGAAGAAATTCGGCTGGCCGAACAGCAGCGCCTCGGCGTTGCCGGCCATGTTGTGCAATGTCTGCCACGGCGTCAGAGCCAGCTTCGTCGGGAGATCTGGCCAGGAGATCTCCTCCCACAATGCTGCCAGACGCTCCGTGCGGTGTTCCGGCGAGTTGCCGGCGATGATCGCGGCGTTGATCGCGCCGATCGAGATGCCCGCCACCCAGTCCGGATGCAGATCATGCTCTGCCAGCGCCTGATAAGCGCCGATGTGATAGGCGCCGAGTGCCCCGCCGCCCTGTAGCATCAGCGCGACCGTAGGACGTTCCCGAGATGGCCTCGGTACAGGTCGCACGGCCATCACTGCTCTCCTGCTGCGGTGCAGCATATTATACATCAGGCAGGCTGCCCGCGGCGAGGAACTATCTGAGGCTTCTTATGTGTGGTCGCGTGGTTCGTAAAATCGCAGAATTTAGCCGTCTATAACGAGTAGTGGCTAAGCGCTGAGCAGCGAAATCACCTTCAAGATTGGCGAAGAGATCGCGGTTGGCGGCCAGGGCACCCGCGCCTTCATACCGCGCGGTGTGCCGGATGCCTGGAAGAACACCGGCGCCAAACCGGCCGCGTGCTGTTCCTCTACACGCCGGGCCGGGGCGGCGGGTTTTTTGAGGAGCGGTCGGGTCGCCCGGCCGGGTCGATCAACGGCGAAGAGGCCAACGAAATCCGTCGGCGTCACGGCTGGGAGATCATCAGTCCGCCGCCTTTCTAGCTTGGACCTCAGAGGTGGTCACGCGCGCCAATCCAGAAGTGGGGAAGTCCGAGCGCTGCCCGGCACCCTGGCACGCGCGGAACGCGATTTGGTTGTGAAGCGTTCACTACCTCGATGGGGCGCTCTGCCGCCCTCCGGATGTTTCGTGGAGATAGTGATGCCAACGAGGCTTGCGGTTTTTACGGTCGTCGCCGCTCTGGCGGCGAGCGCGTCGAGCACGGCGATGGCGCGATACCCCTGCGCGCCGGGTTACACGTATCGTCACCACGTTTGCCAACCGATACGGTCGCCCGGGTATTCGAACCCGGTATCCGGCGCTGTTTCCGGGGAAGCGGCCGGCGCCGCGAGCGGCTATGCAACCGGCGGTCCCGTCGGTGCGGTCGTTGGCGGGGCGCTCGGCACCGCTTCCGGCACCATTACCGGCACCGCCAACATGCTTACGCCGCGCTAGGCCGGCGCTAAGCCGCAGGGCTGGGCCTCAAGGAATGTCGATACAGACTGTCGGCGACGGCATGCTGAGAGCATTCCATGTTCGAGCGATTTAATTCCCTGATCGACGATTTTATCGCCCTGTTCGCCGGATTTCTTTCCCTGTTCGCTCGCTTAGGGAATCTGCCCTCGGCCCTAACCAAATATCAATCACTTAGAGGCCGATAGCCGGTCGCTCGAAGGGCGTGAGCCGGCTTTTTCGCAGTATCTTCCCGTCGACCAGGGAACTCGAACGCAGCCCCGCCGCGCCTCCGCTCGTCTTCCAGGCACCGGTCGGGCATAGTGGACGGATGCGACAGCGTGCACCGATCGCTCAGGATCTCGTCCTCGTCGGCGGCGGCCATGCCCATGTCCGTGTGCTGAAGGGCTTTGGCATGCGGCCGATGCCCGGGGTTCGCGTCACCCTGATCAGCCGCGACGTCGAGACGCCCTATTCGGGCATGCTGCCGGGCTATGTCGCCGGCCATTATTCCTTTGGGGAGTGCCACATCGATCTCGGTCGCCTCGCGCGCTTCGCTGGTGCGCGGCTGATCCGCGACGAGGCAATCGGCCTCGACCGGCCGGGGCGCTTGGTTCTGTGCCGGGCCCACCCGGCGATCCGTTGGGACCTGTTATCGATCGACATCGGCTCGGCCCCGCGGATCGACGATGTGCCAGGTGCCGCCGAGCACACAATCGCGGTCAAGCCGATCGCCCACTTCGCTCGGCGGTGGGAGGCGTTGCTCGCCCGTGCCGCGAAGATGCCTATGCTGCGTCTTGCGGTGGTCGGCGGTGGCGCTGCCGGCGTCGAGCTGGCGCTCTCGGCGCAATATCGGGTCGCGGGCCGGTGCAGCGGCGCGGTCGAGGTGACCCTCGTGACCCGAGAAGCGCTGCTTCCCGCGCACAACCGGCGGGTCCGCCGCCTGTTCGAGCGGATCCTCGCCGAGCGCCGGATCACCGCGCTGACCCACAGCGAGGTTATCCGCGTCGAGGCTGGCGTGCTGATCTGCGAGGATGGGAGGCGGATCGGTTTCGACGAGGCCCTCTGGGTGACCGAGGCGGGCGCCGCACCATGGCTCGCCGAAACCGGGCTACCGCTGACTGCGGACGGTTTCATCGCGATCGACGAAACTCTGCGTTCGACCGGGGATCCAAGCATCTTCGCCACCGGTGATGTGGCGACGATGATCGCCCATCCGCGTGAGAAGGCCGGTGTCTACGCCGTCCGTCAAGGTCCGCCGCTCGCCGCGAATTTGCGTCGCGCGCTCACCGGGAAACGCCTGCGCCGCGCCGTGCCGCAGCGGCGCGGGCTGGCGCTGATCGGCACCGGCGATGGGCACGCCGTCGCGTCGCGCGGACGGCTCGCCGCCTACGGCGGATCATTATGGCGGCTCAAGGACTGGATCGACCGACGCTGGATGCGGCGTTACCGCGAACTGCCGGAGATGGCCAAGGACGAGAGCGACGACCCGATGCGCTGTGGCGGCTGCGCCGCCAAGGTGCCGGCCATCGTGCTCGCGCAGGTCATGGAGCGATTACAGCCGGTGACAAGCGACACGGTCATGATCGGCCTCGACAGCCCGGACGACGCTGCGCTGATCTCGTTCCCTGGTGCGCCGCCGCTATTGCAGACCGTCGATTTTTTCCGCGCGATGGTCGACGACCCTTATCTATTTGGACGGATCGCCGCGACCCACGCGCTCGGCGACGTCTACGCGATGGGCGGTACCCCGGAGAGCGCATTAGCGATCGCCACCGTGCCGCCAGCGCGGCCACCGATTGTCGAGCACGACCTCTTTCACATGCTGCGCGGCGGGCTTGACGTGCTAGAAGCGGCGGGGGCCGTGCTCGTCGGCGGGCACAGCGCCGAGGGCGTCGAGCTGGCGCTCGGCTTTGCCGTGACCGGGCGACCGCGCCCCGGCAAGCTCCTGCGCAAAGGCGGACTGCGATCGGGTGAGCGGCTGATTCTGACCAAGCCGCTCGGCACCGGCGTGATCCTCGCGGCGGACGCGCGCGGGCTGGCTCCGGCAAGGATCGTTGAGAGCGCGATCGCGACGATGGTGCAATCCGGCGGTCCAGCTGCCGGGTGCCTGCTGGAATATCGTGCCACCGCCTGCACCGATGTGACCGGGTTCGGCCTGCTCGGTCATCTGCTCGAGATGCTGCGGGCTTCCGACATGGATGCCGTGCTCGACCCGGAAGCGATACCGGCGCTCGACGGCGCCCTGTCGCTCTTTGGCCGCGGCATCACCAGCTCGCTGCACGCGGACAATATTGCGGCCCTGGCCGCTCTCGTAATCGACCACGCTAGCTCGACAGATCCGGTCGCAGCACTGCTGATCGATCCGCAGACCGCCGGCGGCCTCCTCGCGGGCGTCCCCGCCGATTGCGCGGCTGCGTGCGTTACCGAGCTGCGCGGGCTCGGCTACCGTGCAGCCGAGATCGGCTTCGTTACCCGCGCATCCGGCGGCGACCCAAGGGTCCACCTCGAGCGGGGAGCGACCCACGCCCTTCCCGAGCCCGCCATCGCGTCATGACGGAGCGCCGCGCGGGACTGCCCGGTGTCGATCGCATCCTGAGATCCGAGGGGGGCGACGCTCTGATCGCCCGATATGGGCGGCCGTTGACCCTCGACGCGGTCAGGAAGACGCTGGCCGAGCGACGCCTCAGTGGCAAGGCCGCCTCGGTGGCGGCAATCATCAAGGCAAGCGCCGCTGCGCTCGCCCGCATCATGGAGCCCTCGCAGCGCCGCGTCTTCAACCTGACCGGTACCGTGCTGCACACCAATCTCGGTCGCGCGCCGCTGCCGGAAGAGGCGATCGCCGCCGCCACGGCGGCGATGCGCGACCCGACGACGCTCGAATACGATCTGGCGAGCGGCAAGCGCGGCGAGCGCGACGACCACATCGCGGGGTGGCTGACCCGATTGACCGGAGCCGAGGCGGCACTCGCGGTCAACAACAATGCTGGGGCGTTGGTGCTTGCGCTGAACACCCTGGCGGAGGGGCGCGAGACCATCGTGTCGCGTGGCGAGCTGATCGAGATCGGAGGCTCGTTTCGATTGCCCGACATCATGGCACGCGCCGGCACCCGGCTGCGCGAGGTCGGGACGACCAACCGCACTCACCTGACAGACTTCGCGGCGGCGATCGGGCGGGAAACGGGGCTCATACTCAAAGTGCACACCAGCAACTACGCGATCCGGGGATTCACCGCCGCGGTGCCGGCGGTGAAGCTCGCGGCCCTCGCCCGCGAGCACAGCCTGCCCTTTGTCGAGGATCTCGGCAGCGGTTCGCTAATCGATCTCGAAGGCTGGGGGTTGCCGCACGAGCCAATCGCAGCCGAAACATTGGCACAAGGAGCCGATCTCGTCACCTTCAGCGGCGACAAGCTGCTGGGTGGACCGCAGGCTGGGCTGGTCGTCGGCCGCGCGGATCTGATCGCGCGGCTCGCCCGCAATCCGCTGAAGCGCGCGCTGCGCCTCGACAAGATCCGACTCGCAGCCCTCGAAGCGGTGCTGCGTCTCTACGCCGATCCCGATCGCCTGGCCGAGCGCTTGCCGGCACTGCGGCTCCTCGCCCGTCCGCATAGCGAGATCGCGGCATCTGGCCAACGCCTGCTGCCCGCCGTCGAGCACGCCCTCAACGGCATCGCCGCGGTCAGCCTGGTCGAGACCAAAAGCCAGATCGGCAGCGGCGCATTGCCGGTGTCGCTGCTGCCGAGCGCCGCCATCGCTTTGCATCCGATCGACCGGTCCGGGGCCGCGGTCGAGGCGCTGAGCCGAGCCTTGCGGGCGTTACCAGTCCCGGTCATCGGACGCATCGAAGCAGGCCGCGTTCTTCTCGACTTGCGCTGCCTCGAGGATGAGGCTGCCTTCCTCGGCCAGTTGCCCGCGCTCGCGAACAGCAAGCCATGATCCTGGCGACTGCCGGCCATATCGATCACGGTAAAACCGCACTGGTGCAAGCGCTGACGGGGGTCGACGCCGACCGCCTACCGGAGGAGAAGCGGCGCGGTCTGACGATCGATCTCGGCTTCGCCTATGCGACATTGCCTGACGGCACCGAACTCGGCTTTGTCGATGTGCCGGGGCACGAGCGCTTCTTGCCGAACATGTTGGCCGGCGTGTTGTCGATCGACCGGGTGCTGCTGGTCGTCGCCGCGGATGACGGGCCACGCCCGCAGACTTTGGAGCACCTCGATATCCTCGAGCTGATCGGGGTCGCCGAGATCACTGGGGTTGTCACCAAGATCGACCGGGTCGAACGCGACCGGACCGCAACGGTTGTCGGAGAGGTCGAGGCGCTGCTTGCCGCGGCCGGGTTTGCCGGCAGCCCAATCTTTCCGGTGTCGAGCCGCAACCGCGAAGGGGTCGGGGCCTTGACCCACCATCTCCAGGAGACCGCCCGTATTGCCGAGCGCAGCCGCGCCGCAACGCCGGTAGCTGGCCTCTTCCGCATGCCGATCGACCGCGCCTTCACCTTGCCCGGGATTGGGCTCGTCGTGACAGGCACGGTGGCTTCGGGCAGCGTGGCGCTCGGCGACCGTCTCGCCATCAGCCCGAGCGGCATCGCCGTGCGTGTCCGCGGGCTGCATTCGCAAAACCGGGCGGTCGAGAGTGTCGCTGCCGGCGAGCGTTGCGGCGTCAATGTCGCCGGCTCGTTTCCCGAGCGGCGCGAGCCACGGCGCGGCGATTGGATCGTGGCGCCGGAACGGCACGCACCGGCGCGCCGGCTCGATCTTTTTGTGCGGGCGTCGCGTTTCGCCGAGGCGCCGTTGCGCGATGGGCTGCCCGTTCATTTTCATCTCGGCACGGCGGATATCGTCGCCCGCGCCGCAGTGCTCGGGGGACGCTCGATCGTCCCGGGCGAATCCGGTTTTGTCCAAGTCGATTTCGACGAGCCGGTCGGCGCACTCCATGGCGATCGCGCGGTGCTGCGCGACCATGCCGCCCGGCACACTCTGGCCGGCGGACGCGTCGTCGACCCGTTTCCACCGCGACGCGGCCGACGGCTGCCGTCGCGCCTTACCGTGCTCACAGCGACCGCCGAGCCCGATCCGGCGCAGGCGCTCCGCCGCATCCTCGAGATCGAAGGTCTCGTCGCTCTGCCGGATTTCGCGTTGGCGCGAAATCTGACCCCGGCCGAGCTCGATGCACTCACGGAGGGCAGTGAGTTTCTGCGGGTTGGGACGGCGCGCGCGCCGGTCGCTATTACCCCCGATCGATTGGCGGCGCTGTGCGACCATGTCGTCGCCGCGTTGGCCTCATCGCATCAGGCGCAGCCCGACACGCTCGGGCCGACCCGGCCGGCCCTCATCGCTCAGCTGCGGGCGTTGGCGCCCGAGGCGGCGCTCGAAGCGGCGCTCGCCGAGCTCACCGCGGCCGGCCGCGTCGTGCGCGAAGGTGCGATGTGGCGCTTGCCCGAGCATCGGCCGCGGCTGACGCTAGCCGATGAGCGGTTATGGGAGCGTGTTCGCCCGATGCTCGCCGTCGAAAATCTTCGCCCGCCGCGGGTGCACGAGATTGCCTCGGCGCTCGCCCTCGAACCCGAGGCGATCAGGCGCCTCCTCAATCGGGCCGAGCGTCTCGGCCGCGTCGCCCGAGTTGCCGACAATCGCTTCTTTCTGCCGGGGACTTTGGCGCGCCTTGCCGAGATCGCCCGAGAACTCGCCGAGGGCTCGCCCGAGGGCACATTCACCGCCGCGACCTTTAAGGACCGCTCCGGGGTCGGGCGCAATCTGACGATCCAGATTCTCGAACATCTCGACAAGATGGGGGCGACCCGCCGCGAGGGAGATGCCCGGATTGTGTTGCGCGGCGGCCAGCTCTTCGCCTAGGCCGTTTTTGCCCTGCTGCAGACCCTCAGGAGAGCGACAGCGGAGTGGCACCGAACGGGATGCCGGATCGGCTCACGATAACCACTCTCTGAGCTCGATGTGATAGCCGTTCGGGTCGCAGATCTCCGCCCGTGAATATGTTTCGCGAACTCTCGGGCCCCATACGATGTCGACACCTTTGGTCTTCAGATAATCGGCCGCCTTCTGCATGTCGTCGACTTCGAGTGCGATCATCCGGTACCCGAGATGCTCGTTCTGTGGAGCCGGGTCGACCGACACGCCCTCGTACGAGATCAGCTCGACGACGGTGCCGCCGAGGTCCAAGTACACGAGGTCGATCGGCACACCGAGACCCGACCGTTCGATCCGGTCTCGGGATTTGACGGTGAAGCCCAGGACATCCGTATAGAACTGCTCGGTTCTTTCAGGCTGATCCGTGACGATCTCGACGTGGTCGATCCTCTTGAACATCATCGCTCCCTCGGCACTCCGGCTGCGCACCATGACCAATGAGACCTCCCGGCACCCAGTCAGTCCTCCGGGAAGTTGTATCTGTCACCGCAGCGCTTTGCACAAGCGGAGTTTAGAATTTGCATGCCGGTATAGGGCGTAGCCCGTTAAAAGCCGACCCATGATTGACGGAAACCAAGTGGGATCGAAGACTCCTCTACATCCAACCCATTTCCTGATCGTCGGCGCGGGAGCAGCGGGCTTAATGACTGCGCGCGAGCTCGCACGAGCCGGCAAAAGGGTGACCCTATTCGAGGCGCGAAACCGATGCGGCGGACGCATCTACCCGCTACCGACCCAGGAGTTCGGATACCCGGCGGAGGGCGGCGCCGAGTTCGTCCATGGCGGGGCGCCGGTGACACGTGCCCTAATGCGCGAGGCGCGGCTATCGCTATCGCCGACCTTGGGTACGCGATGGAGTGCCCGCACAGGCGCGCTCTCGTCGGACGAGTCTTCGCTCCCTCGTGCGGGTCGGTTTTACAAAGCGATGAAAGAGTTGAAAACCGATCTGCCTATCGCCGAGTTTCTGGCGACACATTTTGTCGGTCGGCAATACGGCGAATTGCGGCGGGCAGTCACGCGGACAGTCGAAGGCTACGACGCGGCTGACCCGCATCGCGCCAGCACCTTCGCGCTACGCGACGAATGGATGGGCCGGGGGCAGGGCCAGCACGGACGCATCGGGGAGGGCTATGGTGCTCTCATCGAGCATCTCGTATCCGAATGCCGCAGACACGGTGCCTCGATCCATCTCGGCGCTGTCGTGACAGCCATCGACGCGAGCCACCGAGGGGTTACCGCACGGTGTCAGGATGGCGCCTTCCTTGAGGCAGACGCCGCGATCCTTACCGTGCCGCTCCCCCTGCTGCGCGAAATTGCGCTGCCTCCGGCCGTACGCGAGAAGGTGGCGGCGAGTGCCGATATCGGATTTGGCAATGTCGTCAAAATCTTGCTGCGCTTCGCCACGAAATGGTGGGGCGATCATCGCGGGCGAGATCTTACCGACCTGTCGTTCCTGCTTTCCAATGCAACCGTTCCGACTTGGTGGACCCAGCATCCGTCGAGGTACCCGGTGCTGACGGGCTGGTTTGCGGGACCCAAGGCCGACAGGGTGGCGTCGCTCACCGCGGTCGAACTCGTCGACATGGGGCTTGTCTCGCTCACCGAGATCTTTGATCTCTCTCTAGACCGCCTGAGAAGGGATCTCGTCGCGTCACAAGCAATCAATTGGGGCAACGACCCGTTCGCGCGCGGTGCTTATTCCTATGCCACGGTCAAGACACGGGAAGCGCAGTCGGCGTTAGTGAAACCGGATGGTGGCGGTATATTCTTTTCCGGTGAAGCACTCTATGCCGGCTCGGATATGGGGACCGTCGAGGCGGCGTTAGCCAACGGACGGGAGACGGCGGAGACAATCCTGGCCGCCAGCCCGTAGGCGTTTTCGCCGCGCATTCCGTCCTCCTGTCAGTTTAATGCATCGATTTTGCGCGGTTGGCCGGCCAGCCGGCCTGTGACACACTTCAGCAACATACAGCCCGCAACCGGCTGCGAGAGGGAGAAAATCATGGCCGACGACGATGCTCTGTTTCAGAAAGGCATGCCGATCCGGCGCGAGGTGCTGGGCCCCGAATACGTGGATGCCTCTATGGCGCGAGCTGATGAGTTTATGATGTCGTTCCAGCGGGCGACCACTGCCTGGGCATGGGGTTGGGCGTGGGGAGATGGAACACTCGACCGAAAAACCCGAAGCTTGATGAACCTTGCGATGCTTACCGCCCTGAACCGGGCGCCCGAGATCAAGCTGCACGTTAAGGGAGCGCTCAACAACGGCGTTACTGTGGAGGAAATCAAAGCTGCCTTGCTGCACGCGACAGCCTATTGCGGAATCCCGGCTGGGCTCGATGCATTTCGCGCCGCACATGAAGTGCTGGTCAGCGAGGGCGCACTGCGCAAATCCTGAGCGGTTACTGCCGCGGCTGTTGCATGGTGATCTTGCCGGCGACACTACGCGATCCGCGTATTCCACGAGACATTCCCGCGTCCGCGTGTTGGGCGCGGTGATCAATTCGGATCTCGTTCGAGTGCTGCGGGAACGGGCCGGGCATCAGTCGCCTCTTGAAACGCGAGCGGAAAATCAGAAGCAACTGGCGGCCTGAGATGGTAAACCGGAGATCAATCAGGGTCTTTCAATACCCCAAACACTCAAGCATTCTTCGGCTCGGAAGAGTATCGGGCCCGGTGGCTCGCGCGGACTTCAAATCCGTTGGAGGGCGCTTGGCGTTCTCGGTAGGTTCGACTCCTGCCTCTTCCGCCACTTTCACTTTTGGCTAGGTCAGTCGTATCGACCCCGCTTCCGGTCCTTTTCGACCCTCGACGACACCGACAACGACGCGCTGTCCCTCGCTGAGGCTCGTGATACCCGCCCGCTGAAGCGCCGAAGCGTGCACGAAGATATCCTTGCCGCCGCCATCCCGGACGATGAAGCCGAACCCCTTGGCAGCGTTGTACCACTTCACGGTACCGGTCTCCCGGACGCTCGTTTCCGAGACTGCCTGGTCGTCCGGAGAGGGGAAACTCGTTCGAGGGCGCTTGAACGCGACCGCCGTGCTGCTGTCCACCCCGATAACCTCGACGACAACGGGGCCGCGCTCCCCCGGAACCACCCGCAGCTCGAGCGTCTCGCCGGGCTGAAGGGTGCTGATACCGAGCTGCGACAGCACGCTCGCGTGCAGGAAGGCGTCGCCCGACCCGTCGGCGAGCTCAACGAAGCCGAACCTCTTGGCAGGGTTGAACCATTTCACTGTGCCGCGAACCGGCATCTCGGAGGGTTCCTCGGATTGAGCTCCGGCAACTTCCACCGCAGCATCGGAGCTGCTCGACGGATCGCTCGGACCCTGTTCCT
>Ga0187846_10001947_pt1 | contig 11470 bp, 13 predicted proteins | sample TC_taG_FD_161473 | JGI IMG/M metagenome (GOLD analysis project Ga0187846, IMG submission 161473) | Biofilm microbial communities from the roof of an iron ore cave, State of Minas Gerais, Brazil - TC_06 Biofilm (v2) | ecosystem: Environmental > Terrestrial > Deep subsurface > Cave > Wall biofilm... | reverse complement strand
GCCGACAATTTGCCTATCGGGCGCGACCCCCAGCGAAGCACATTGCATTTGGCGGGCGCAGAATTTTTGTCACATCGGATTGTCGGTTTACTTCGATGGTTCGACGTAGAGGGTGACCCGCCCGATGCCACGCATCAAGGATCGAGCTGGCTCACCTGTTGACTGATCGTAGCCGAGGAAATACTCGACAGTCACGACGGTATAGGAATCCCAATCTCCGGGACCGTGCACCGAAATGAAGATGCGCTCCCCGGCGCGCGGCATGAATCTGATTTCCGCCAGCGGCGCTCTTGCCACGACCTGTTTTTTCGTCAGGTCGTAGAGTTCAACAAATCCTTCGCCATCGTTCTGTGCAGCCATTTGCCGGCCTCCAAATCGATTCTGCAGCAATGGCTCATGCAAGACAAATTACCGGGTTCTGCGTTAAGCCGGAGCGTTTGGAGTCTCGCGATAGAGGACTCCCACTGAGCCGCCCTCGGTCGGGTGATGGTGGCTCATGGGGACGGCCGCCGAGAAGCGAATTTGAAATTTGTCCTGACCCAAAGGCCGGCGACCCCTGCTGATTGCAAGGCGACCTCGGTTCGGATTTCGGGGTTGAAGTAGAGCCGGTTTTTACGTTCAGATGGAGCACGTGAGGTCCACTAGTACGCAGTTGAGGCTATATGCCGGGAGGCTCGCGGCGTTGGCTGCCGTTTGGCTTTCCGGATGCGACCCCCTGGTAAGCATCGCGGGCGCTGATTTCCCGGATTGGCTGGTCTGCGTGAATGTCGGTTGTCTGCTTTCGGCCGCGTGTCATCCGCTGCTCAGGCGGAGCGGGCTCGAACGGCATCTGCGGCCGTTGCCGTTTTTTTATGGCACTTTGATGGTGATGTTCTCGCTGATGACGTGGGTAACGTTCTTCAATCGCGTCTGAAAGCAGGCGAAGGTGGCCATTTCTCAGCAAACTCTTGTAGATGCTCACCTCCGCCGAATTATTGCGCGAATTCTTTTCGCGGCCGTCATCGTCATCGACTTTATGCTGGGGCTCTACGTCCTCCGCATGTATTACGTTCATCCGCGCACCGACGACGCGTACGTGCGAGCGAACACGATCGGAGTGGCACCGCAGGTCAGCGGCACCTTAGTTGAGTTACCGCTGCGGGACAATCAGCACGTTAAAAAAGGGGATTTGCTGTTCGTCATCGATCCGCGCCCGTACCAGGCTGAACTCGATTTGGCCACTGCGCAACTTGCACTGACCGAGTTGCAGATCGGAGCCTTGTCTCACGCGCTTGCCGCTGCACGCGCGCGGGAGGAGAAGGCACAGGCCGACGCTGATTACGACCTCCAGTACCTGGCCAGAATCGGTCCATTGCTTCAGGAAGATTTTGTCACCGCCAACCAGGTCGCAGATGCGCGAAGCAAGCTCAAGGCGGCACGAGCCGCGATCGATGACGCGCGCAACCAGGTTGGCGAAGCTCAGAAGCGGATCGGCCAATACGGCGATATCAATGCGTTGCGAGCGGCCGCCGAGGCTCGTGTTTACAAGGCCCGGCTCAACGTCGATTACTGCTACGTCCGGGCGTCATTCGACTCCTACGTCACCAACCTCAATATCGCGGTAGGTCAGTACGCCAATCAGGGAAAGGAAGTACTGAGGCTGGTGGATAATCGTACGTGGTACGTGTTGGCAAATTTCCGCGAGACCTTCCTCCCATATATCGCGCCCGGTATGAGAGCACAGGTTTACTTGCTCGGCTATCCCAACCGGCGCTTTCACGGAGTGGTCGAAGGTGTCGGCGCGGCCACATATCAAGAGAACTTCGCCAATGCCGCAGGTCTGGCAAGAGTCGCGCCCACGCTCAATTGGGTAAGGCTCGCTCAACGTTTTCCCGTGCGAATCACCCTGGAGGGACGCGAGCCCGAGTTTCCCTTCAGGATGGGGGCGACCGCGGTGGTGACGATCGAAGGGCGTGGCGATCGTTTCGCGCCGATGTTCACGTCATGGCTGCGCTGAGCGCGCAGGCTGCGCATCAAACGAGTCTTTGTTAACATCCTGCTAGCGATCAGGGCGCGGCTTGGGGGCTATTGCGCCCACACTGTAGGCGACTGCGGCGGCTGAAATCAGCACGTCGGCCCGACTCTGGATCATTGTGTATTTGGCGTCGGCGAGATCGCGCTCGGCTGCCAACAAATCGACTATGGTTGCGAGTCCGTAATTGAATGAGCGCAGATTCGAGTCGTAAGCCGACTGCGAGGCCTCCAGCAGCTTTAGCGCGTAACGATACTTGCGGACTGAAGTCTCGAACGCGTAGTAAGCGCGCCATACCTCACCGGCGACGTCGATTTCGAGTCCTCTGAGATGCGCCCTTTCGCGCTCGCGCTCATCTTGCGCTTGCTCAATCGAGTTGACGTGCTCCATACCGGCGAAAGCGTCCCATTTGAGAGTGAGCATAGCAGCATACTCAGGACCCATCGCCGTGTATTGAGGAGTAGCTGGATTAGACAACCGATAATTGAAGGCGTGAAGGCCATAATAGCTTGTGAGATTCAGCGTGGGGTACATTGAGGCTCGCGCGAGTCCAACTTCCGCATCTTGGGCGCGGAGACTCGTCACGGCAGCGGCGAGGTCCGGGCGCTGCTGCATAGCTTGACTGATCAGGTCATCGACCGAGGTCTTCAACGAGCCGGGGATAGTCACCGTGCTCAAGCTTTGGATGGGCGGCATCGAATCGACACGTCGCCCGGTGGCGACAGCGAGGTCGGCCTCGGCATCGCTTATTCCCAGCTCCGCGTTCTGCAGGTCATACACGGATTTAGCCTCCCGTTGCTCAGCCAGCAGGACCTCCGGTTTGGTCGCCAATCCTGCAGCATGACGTCTTTCGACAGCTCGCAAATCGGTGTCAGCCAGTTTGACAACCGCATGAGCGGCGTCGAGCCCTGCCCGTTGCGCGTCGAACAGGTAATAGTTCTTCTCGACCGCGAACAGGGTCTTCTGAAACTCGCGGTTGAACTGGAAGTTGGCGGCAAGCAATTGCTCGCGCGCGGCTTCGGCTGCGGCATCACGCCGGCCGAAATCGATCAGCACATAGTTGACTGTGAGCAGGTCGACACTCTGCCAGTTTTTTAGCGTGCCCCAATGCTTTGGCACCAGGTCTATCAGCCGCTCATAGCCGCTGTCGCTGGAAACGCTGACCAGGGGATAGAACGGCGCGCGTTTGGTCGCCCATCCAGCCGCCGCCGTACGCGCACGTTCCCACGCTGCGCGCGTGTCAGGATTCTGCATCAGCGCCAAATCTATCAACGCGGCCAGGTCGTAGGCTCTTCCCCCGGACAGTGTTGGCATAGGCTGTTTGAATTGTTTGAGCGCCGACTCGACGTTGATCGATCCCTGCGGAAAGGCGGCTGCACTCCATTCCGCTCGCGCGGTACGCGGGGCCCATCGCTCCGGATCGAACTCGGGCTGTTCGGTTATCCTGGAGCATGCGCAGAGGCCGATGCACACAACCGCTAAACACCCAAGACGAAAAAGAGAATAAATCGACGAACCGCAAATCCAGATCCTGATCTTCACGCGAATCACCCTGTGCTCTTCTTTTGTGCTTTGATCGAACGTGGCCGATATGACGGAAGATTTCAGCTTAGAAGCGATCTTCGCCGAGCTGGCGCCGACGCGGCAGAAATGGCTCAGGGCCATACGAGTCGCATCGATCACCATGCTGGGCGCCGGCATGCTAGCGACGATGCAGATCGCCAATCCCCTCGGTTTGACGATGCTCGCCAACCTCTCACTGCCGGAAGCGGCGTTTCCGCTCGCGCGCGGCATAATCTTTCTGTTCGGTGCGGCAGTGTCTCAGACGCTTGCAGTGGCCAGCGCGGCTGCGCTCGCGAACTCGCCCGTACTCGAACTGGCCGCCTTCATCCTGCTGTCGCTCGTAACCAGCTACCTGATATATGCCGTTCCGATTCTGGGTCGGCTGTGGCTTTGGATTCAAGTTCCGGTCGTAACGACTTTCTACATGGTCTTGTTCGTCCCCTTCGACCTGGGATCTGACAACGCGCAGATGTTCGCGGGCCTGGCAATTGCGATCGCCATGCTGCTGCTGTTTAACAATCTGATCTGGCCTGAGCCCGTGCGATTCGTTTTGACTGATTCTTTGCTCGAAACGATCGCTCGCTCGCGGTCTCGATTTGCGCGTCTGATCGCGATCGCGCTCGGTGGTGTGGCCTCCGCCGTGGATCGCCCAGTCGCTTCGCAGCTGGGTCATCACGTTGCCCTGCTGGGTCAAGTTCACGAGATGTCCAAGCCCGGTGAACTTGGTCGAATGCTCGCGGCTGTGATGCGAGTGGAGCGGATCCACGATCAGCTCGACCGCTTCGCTTCCTTAGTGTTGCAGAAGTCAGGTGCGTTTTCGGAATCCACCGCAGGCGCCGAGTTGAGCGCCGTGGCCGCCACGATTGATGGATGGTTCGCACGGGTGAGTTCGAGGATACGTCAAGAGGTTACTGGAACTGAAGGTATTACCGATGCCCTAACGCAGCTCGATGCCGCTTGGGTCCTACCTGCCCGACTGATGCAGATCGCACGCACTTATCCGGAACTGGCGGGGCTGGCAGCCGAGATAGCTGCACTTGCCGAGCTGCTTGAGGACAACGGCTTCGAGATGCCGGATGACCTCGGTACCATCGCTGACGACTCATCGCCTTTACGGCGCCGGGCGGACCCATTTCTCGTGCGGTTCGCAGCGCGGCACACGCTGGCGCTAACGATCGCGTTCATACTGGGGCTCTGGGACAATAGCGCCGCCCTGCATGCCGCCATCTGGCTGCTGATGCTTGGGGGACCGCCGAGCCACGGCGCCACGCTCAGGAAATTCACGATGCGTGCATTGGGCTCCTCGGGAGCGCTCGCGCTGGCCGCAATTGGCACTATGGCGGTTGCTCCGAACTACACGTCGCTCGTCCCATACATGGCCGCCATCTTTATGGGCGTACTTTTGATGGCATATGTCGGCGAAGGTGGTGGGATCCTCTCATATCTCGCGATTGGTGGCACCGCCTTTGTCATTGGGTACAGCGGACCCGGCCCTCGCGGGGACGTACTCGATTCAATCTGGAGCATCTGGGGTATTAGCGTGGGCATGATTATCCGCGCAGGGGTGACATTACTGTGGCGCGAGCATTCATACCGCACGCTGGCCGAGGAGTTTCAGGCGCCGTTCGCGGCCATTGTGGAGCTGATCCGCTTGACCAACGACGCTTCGGATGTGCCTCGTCGGGTCGAAGCCAGGACAAAGGTGGTGAACGCGATTCAGGTGATACTGGGCGTTGCCAACGACGCGCTTCTCGAAGGGCGCAGGGCCGGAATCGATGCGAATAATCTGATCGAAGCCTTGGATACGTTGTTGCGCCTCGCATTTATCCTGGGCCCTCCCGAGCAAGCAACCGATGGCGAGCCCGCAATCTCGGCGATAGTAACCGACGCTATACGATTCCGGTTCCAAACATGGCTTGAGAAACTAAACGCCGAAACAGAATGCGGAGTTATCAGCCCCGCGCCGCTTCGCCGGATGGTTCTCGAGGCGGCTGTGCCTCCACTCGATGGGATTATGGGGCCCGATGAATCGATCGCCTCGCAATCGCCACTCCGAGCAAAAGCAGACCGCCGAATTATCAATCTAATGCTGCTGCTCGAAGACAAGCTGAGCGCGATATCATTGGACCGTTAAGCAGCAACGTTTGCTTCCGACGGTTTCACGTTCCGATGTCCTCAGCGTACTCGACGATGGTCTGGCAGTCTCACGATGGTTGATCACCGCCACGGACGGAACCCGTACGCACGATCGGTGGATGGAGGCGGATTCTCGAGGCACGGCGATGCCGATTATTAACCGTCGAGTAACACAGTTGAAAACGACTGATAGAGGAAGTCGCGCTATGCGTAACCGCGTAATCGCGGAGAGGAGAGAAACAAAATGGCAACGCATGAAGGCGCGGAACATCATAAGAAAGCTGCTGAACATCACCAACACGCCGCTCGTCATCATCAGGAGGCGGCGAAGCACCATGAGGCCGGGGCCCACGAAACGGCAGGCCATCATGCTCATCTGGCCCACGGACACCATTTGCTCGCTGCCGAACATGCTGAAGCAGCGGCGAAGCATCAAACTGAACACCACGACAAGCACTGAACTGACTGGCGGGGCACATCGATGCACGGGTGGCTGAGTGCTCCGCCAGAGGCACCCGAGTACGGTTTCGAGCGGCCCTTGGCAAAATAGATCCCGCGGGGTCATACGGCGAGGCGCGGGAATGGTTCAGTTTTGACACTGCGGCCTGGTACGGCACGGCAATCCCAGCCCAGCACCCTCACCCCTCCCTCTCCCGCAACGGAGCGGGTGAGGGGCAGAGCACGGAGCACGCGAGGGAGCAATCACAGAAGCGGCCTATCCTGGCTCTTGTCCCGAAGGGTTTTGTCCCTTATTCCCTTCGAGCAGACTTCTGCTTCAAAAAAGTGCAATCGACGAACAAATGCGCTTTAATCGGGACTGATCATGAAGGCCAATCACATCGTTGGACTCGCCCTGGTTGCCTGGTACCTGATGGTGCCGCCGCTCGTCAATGAACCGTTCAAGATCGATACTGAAGCTCCAATGAGCAGTTGGAAGGTGTATCAGACATTCAACACCGTTGAGGAATGTAAAAAATCCCAGTCATCAGCACAATCCAAGTACCAGCCTACAGCGACCGCGCCGAGCGGTACGATTAAGAGAGGGACGCGTGCATTCGCCCTCCAGATGGTGTTCGCACTGTGCGTAAAGAGCGATGATCCCAGCTTGACCAAATAAGGATCGGGTTGGCCCTTGGTGGTGCGCCAACCCTGGTATTACATTGAAAGACTCTGGCGTTAGGCGTGGGTACACGGCCGGGACGCTCGCAGCGAATTGCGCCTGCGGCCGGAAGCGTGTGCAGCCGCTGCAGCGATCCCCCCAGGTGTTAGTCAATAGAGAGACGACCGAATGACGGATGAGAACTATTTCGACCGAGACCCCGCGCTGAGCGACAATTACGAACGGGCGCCACGCTGGTTCGTTCCGGGCTATGACGCTAGTCACGCGATGGCGGCGGTTTTGCTGCGTGATCGCAAAGGCGAGCACGGACGAATCCTGGTGGTCGGCGCCGGAGGCGGCGTCGAGTTGTCGGTGTTTGCGCGGGAGTGTCAAGGCTGGACGTTCACGGGTGTTGATCCTTCAGTCGAGATGCTTCGGCAGGCGAAGGTCAAACTTGAGACCGTTGGGGCCTTGGATCGAGTGTCCTGGGTCCAAGGTACAGTCGAGAACTCGCCCCGGGGCCCATTCGACGCCGCAACCGCGTTTCTTGCGTTGAACTTCGTGCCTGACGACGGGCGACTCGCCACTTTGCAGGAGATCCATGCGCGACTGAAACCAGGCGGATCGTTCCTAATGATTAATGGCTGCTCGGACAAGAACTCCGCACGCTTCCAGGATGACCTGCGGGTTTATGCGGCATTCGCGCGGCGTAACGGAGCGCCCGAAGACGTGGTGCAAAGGGCAGTCCGGATGCAGCGGGAAAGCCTTTCCTACGTGCGGCCAGAGCGCGAGGTAGCTCTGTTGGCGGAAGCAGGTTTCGGCGATGTGCGCCTGTTCTATACTGGCTTCTGGGTCTTCGGCTGGATTGCCCGCGCCTGATACGCCCGATTCCCATCGTAAGGGGCGCGCTGGAGTCCTAGTCGTGTGCGACACCGAATAGGGCGTATAAGTCAAGCTACAGGTCATGCGATGAAAGCCGTAGTCGTCACCGGGGTCTCGAGCGGAATCGGGCTGGCGACCGCCGGCCTGCTGGCCCAGCGCGGAATCCAGGTGTTTGGCAGTGTGCGGCGGGCAGCAGACGCCGAACGCGCACGGGCCGCCTGCGGCGGCAACTTCTCGCCGTTAGTCTTCGACATAACAGATCCGGCCGCGATCGCAGAGGCGGTGCATGAGGTGCGCGAGCGGCTAGGCAGCGAACGCCTCTTGGGCCTGGTCAACAATGCTGGGGTGGCGGTGCCGGGCCCGACACTCGAGCTGAATGTCGCCGACTTTCGTCACCAGATCGACGTCAACCTGACCGGTGCATTCGCCGTGACCAAGGGCTTCTTGCCGCTGCTCGGCGCCGATCGCGCGCTCGAGGGCCGCCCCGGACGAGTCGTCAATGTCAGCTCCGTCGGCGGACGCCGCGGGCTGCCTTTCATGGGCGCCTATGTCGCCTCAAAGTTTGCCCTCGAAGGATGGTCGGAGTGTTTGCGCCGCGAGTTGATGCTCTACGGTATCGACGTCATCGTAGTCGCGCCAGGCTCCGTAGCCACACCGATTTGGGACAAGGCTGAGGCGCTCGATCTCAGTCCATACGCGGGCAGCGACTACCATCCCGCACTCTTGAAGTTCCGTGCGCAGATGCTGCGTGATGGGCGCAAGGGCTACCCGCCGGAGCGCGTCGCGGCAGCCATCTGGACGGCGCTAACGGTGCGGCGTCCACGCACGCGCTATGCCATCGTACCGCGCCGACTGCTGAACTGGACGCTGCCTGGAATTTTGCCGGCGCGCGTGCTCGATCGGATTATCGGCGCATTCCTCGGCTTGCGCGTACCTAGCAACCACGCCTGGCGGTGAGGCACATGCACCGCTCTGCGCCCGAGGATGGTGCCAATATCACCAGACAGAGTACACATGACGACGGTGGTCACTTTGAAGGAAATCCAGTTGAGAAACGCCAAGGCCGCCGTCTCAGCCGTAACAGATGACGCGGTGTGGAGCGCTGGCTAATCGGCGGCGGTCAGCCCCTTCGCCCCAGCATCACACCCGCGGCTAACCCGGCCAGGACATACGTGGTGAAAAGCACAAAGGCCCAGTTGCGCCGTTTGAGGAAAAAGAGCCAACAGAAGGCGACGCGGGCCAGCGGCACCAGGGTCAGGATCATCAACCCGACGGTTATGATTGAGCGAGGATCGCCGTTGAAGGCGCGGATGAGCAAGTCCACGAACGTGCCATAATCCTTCCTGCGCGCGTTTTCCTGCACAAGGCGAAAATGATCGACGTATTCGCCCGGCGTTTTGATCATCAGGGCTAATCCGATGATCGCGACAGTCCCAGCAGCGATCAGCACCGTGCGGAGGATTAACGGGGTCCAGACACGGAGAATCTTGTCTTCATCGGATGCTGTAGTCATGTCAAATTCCATTCATGGCGCGCCAGCCCATCTCGGCCGCGATCAGGACCAGGATCACCGCGAAGCTAATTCGCAGTAACCTAACGTCGGCATAAGGAAGTATCCGGCTGCCTCCAAGCGCGCCGACCGTGACCCCGATTGCGACCGGTGCGGCGATTACCGCAGAAACGTCGCCGCGAGCGAGAAACACCAGCGCGCCGGCGCCTGCGGTAACGCCGATCATGAAGTTGCTGGTTGCGCTGGAGACCTTCAGCGGGATGTGCATGAAATAGTCCATCGCCATCACTTTCAGCGCGCCGGAGCCGATCCCGAGAAGGCCTGACATCAGCCCGGCGATCACCATCAGCAATCCACCGGTCGGCAGATTGATCACGCCGTAATGAACCACACCGCCGCCGATGATGTCAGGCAATTCACCTCCGAGTTCGAGTCGTTCCGCAATTGGGCTGCCGGTAGGAAGCAGCTCGTCCCGTTGCTTGCGCAGGGAAAAGTAGGCCGATTGCAGCATCATCAGGGCAAACAGCAGCTCCAGCACCCAGGTCGGGATCAGGCCAGCAAGGTAGGCGCCGATGACGGCGCCGGTGACAGTCGCGCACTCCAGCACCATCGCGATGTGTAAGTTGGTCCAACCGTCGCGCACGAATGCGACGCTGGCGCCAGCACTGGTAGCGACAACGGATATCAGGCTGGCTGCCACCGCCTCGTATATCGGTACGTGGGCCACAATCACGAGGGCCGGAACGATAAAGACTCCGCCGCCGAGTCCTGTTAGTGCTCCGATAAAGCCCGCCGCAAGCGACAGAGAGAGGAGTCCACCAAGAATAGATAGCACCGCTAAAACTCCCTAACAGGCCAATGAGAAAGGATTTTCACAGCCTGCCTCCCTCACCGTAATCTCTCCTGGGGGAGGCTGTCGATTTTCCTGTCCAGCAAAAGCATCCCTGTCATCGATAGTGCGCGGATATAATAGCCAAGGCGGTGTTATGCTGATGGAAATTGGCGCAGTTCGCCAGGATGCAGACCCGATGGTACCCCCGCTGTCAGCTCCAGTGATTCTATTCGACGGTGTCTGTAATCTATGCAACGCGTGGGTAGGATTCGTAGTTCGTCACGATCCAACCTGCATTTTCCGATTCGCTGCACAACAGTCGCCTATCGGCCAAGCGATGATCGCAGAGCACATAAACGGCTCTCGACCACTGTCTAGCGTTATTCTGATCGCAGGCGACTCGGTTTACACAGAATCTACTGCCGTGCTGGAAGTGTGCGCGCGGCTTGATCCACCTTGGTCGTGGATCGCATTAGCACGGGTCATTCCGCGTCGACTGCGTGATATTTGCTACCGCTTCGTTGTCCGGCATCGGTACCAATGGTTTGGAAGAACTGACACATGTCAGGTGCCATCAGCGGATGTAAGATCTAGATTCATCGGCTAACCGCCGTAGATGGCCACGCCCTTTTCCGCTTTGCCGGCGACAACTCAGTGAGCGAGCGGGACAACAAAGTCCAGATAGCTAGTCGGATGGATTGAGGCTCCGTGAGTGGAACTGCTCATATGGATTTCTCTGTTTTCATCCAAAGCCGGAAGCCGCCTACGAATGCATTAGCGTTGTCTCCCTTGCGACAACCTTTTGGTAGTTCCTGGAGTTCTTTCACGTTTCCGCCGCCAAGAACGACGTCGTCCGGTTCGAGGGCAGCGGCCAGGCGTTCTACCACCTCAGCGACATACTTCCGCCACTTCTTTTTACCGAAACGCTTCAGGCCGCGAATGCCAACATAATCTTCGTAAGTGCCCTTGCGATAAGGAAGGTGGCCGAGTTCCATCGGCTCCAGCAGCCCGTCGACGATCATAGCGGAGCCGAGGCCCGTTCCCAATCCCAGGAACAACATGCTCCCATCCCTATAGCTGCCCAACGCCTGCATCGCGGCGTCATTAATTACTTTGACCGGGCATCCGAAAGCTTTCTTGAAGTCAAAGTTCGTCCAGCCCGGAGCGAGGTTGTGCGGTTCGTGCAGGACATGGCCATGCAACACCGGTCCCGGGTACCCGATGGAGACGGCGTCGTAGTTCCAGCCGGCGGCCAGCTTCTTGACACTGGATACCATCTGCTTCGCCGTCATCTTCGGCCCGGATACGAACTTCTGCGGCGTTTTCTGGCCAGTAGCGAGTATCTTCACGTGTGTCCCGCCAACATCAATAGCCAGCACTTTCGTGGCTTGACTTTCCTGGGTGAGCCCATCAGGTGCAGTAAGTTCGAGATTATGG
>Ga0187846_10001946_pt1 | contig 11477 bp, 10 predicted proteins | sample TC_taG_FD_161473 | JGI IMG/M metagenome (GOLD analysis project Ga0187846, IMG submission 161473) | Biofilm microbial communities from the roof of an iron ore cave, State of Minas Gerais, Brazil - TC_06 Biofilm (v2) | ecosystem: Environmental > Terrestrial > Deep subsurface > Cave > Wall biofilm... | reverse complement strand
AATCCGAGTGCTTCCTTCCGGCCAGGACTTGGATAGCACACCTTACAACATCACCTGGAATGCCGAGCTTGATCGCGAACTACATTCGCGCGTTTTGCTCCGGCTCAGCTACCTCTCCAGCCGTACCTTTGATCTATTTGTTGTTGGCCCACAGCGATTCCCGGGAACCAATCCCCTCCTCTTGCTCACCAACAACGGCAGCTCAAGCTACAACGAATTCGAATCGACTGTACGAGTCCGGACCGGCGAGCGCGCCGACCTGAATGTTTCCTACGTTCACAGCCAAGCGCGCGGCGACCTGAACACTCTGAGCCGGGTTTTTGTCCCTTTCGAACAACCCGTGATCCAGCCGAACTTTCTTGCTGATTTATCCTCCAGCGTCCCGGATCGCTTGGTAACCTGGGGACGGTTCCAGGTGCCTTGGAAGATTACGGCTAGCCCGGTGCTCGACTGGCACACCGGATTTCCGTATTCCGCGGTCGATGTGCTTCAAAATTATGTTGGCCAGCCCAACCGCCTTCGCTTCCCAGCCTTCTTTGCCATCGATCTTAAACTGTCCAAGGACTTTCGCATCCCGTTCGTACCCTGGGTGAGGAACCACACGCTCCGCGGTGCACTCGCCATTTACAACCTCACCGACCATCTGAACCCGCGAGACGTGTACTACAGCGTAGCTTCGCCTTACTTCGGTCACTTCGCCGGACCTCAGCACATCATGTTCGACGTGTTTCTGGATGTCGTCTTCTGACGTCTCGAATCACGAAAGAGCAAAAGCAGCACCTGCGCTGGATAAGCGGCTCCCCGCCGTCCTGCTGGATTCTTAGCCATCATCAGGACCTCCGCTCGGCAGCCTATTCTGCCGATGAAATGAGAGGCTAGATTGTAATGTGCCGGCCCATCAACGAGGAACAAGCGAGATGAACGAACTCCATCAGCGGCGTTCCATATTCTTCGCGCTGCGTGGGATGCTTGGCTTCGTGATCGTAGCCCTTCTGTTTTTTCACCACGCGGAGGTCTCTGCCCGGTTTTGGCTTCTGGGCATCGCCTTCTTGGCTTCCGACCTTTTAATTCTCTTTCTGCCTTTGTCTTGGTTCCGGAACGCGAGCCTGAGTTATGTCACCTTCTTACTGGACATTGCGGCGGTGAGCGTTTTTCTCTACCTCGTACCCAAAATTGACTCCGAGGCCTTGCTGCTCTATTACCTTGCCGTCTTCATGGGTGCCCTGGGAGAAGACTTGCGTAAGAGCGTCGGTGTTGCCGCTGTGCTGGCAGTTCTCTACGCCGGGCTCCACTTGAATAAGCAGGAAAGCTTCGTCACCAATCCGGAACTGCTGCTGAAGATCCCGCTCTTTTTTGTCACTTCCATCTCCACCGGCTATCTCGTCCAGGAAATACGCCTGAACAGCCAACAGCGCACCGAGTTGAGGGAGATGCAGAAAGCCATAGATGTCGCGGAAGCCGCGGCCCGCGTCAAGAGCGAGTTCCTCGCCCATATGAGCCATGAGATCCGCACGCCCATGAACGCTATCATCGGCATGACCGACCTCACTCTCGATACGGACCTGAGCTCTGAGCAGCGTGAGTACCTCGGCATGATTAAGGCGTCGGCGGAATCCCTGTTGGCGGTCATCAACGACATCCTGGACTTTTCCAAGATCGAAGCGGGCAAATTGAACCTGGACGCGATTGAGTTCGACCTCCGCGGCAGCTTGGAAGAGACGATGCGCATGTTCGCCGTGCGGGCCCAGCAGAAGGGGCTAGAACTGGTCTGCGACGTCCGGCCGGGGGTGCCGCAAATGGTGCGAGGCGATCCCAGTCGCCTTCGGCAGATTGTCGTAAACCTTGTCGGGAACGCCATCAAGTTCACGGAGCGGGGTGATGTGGTTCTACGCGTCGAGTTGAAGGCCCTAAACCAGGACGATAACGAGTTGCATTTTGCTATCCAGGATACGGGGATTGGCATTTCCCCGGAGAAGCAGAAACTGATTTTCGAGGCCTTCGCGCAGGGGGATAGCTCCTCGGCCCGGAAGTACGGGGGCACTGGGCTCGGTCTAACAATCTCATCCCGCCTGGTGGAGATGATGCGGGGCCGTATCTGGGTGGATAGCAAACTCGGTCAGGGCAGCACGTTTCACTTCACGACATGCCTTGGCGTGGTGAACCGTGTGACCGCGCCTTCGCTCGCTGAGCCCGTGCGTCTGACCGATCTCCCAGTTCTCGTGGTCGATGACAATGCCAGCAACCGCCGTTTCCTGGAGGAAGTGCTCACCGGCTGGGGCATGAGGCCCATCGTGGTCGACAGCGGACAGGGAGCTTTGGAATTGCTCCGTGGCGCCAGGAGGTCAGGCCAGCCTTTTCCACTCGTACTGACCGATGCCCAGATGCCGGGGATGGACGGGTTCAAACTGGCGGATCTTATCCAGCAGGACTCCCAAAGCAGCGGAACCGCGATCGTTATGCTTGCGTCCGCGGGCCAGCCTGGAGACGCAGCGCGCTGTCGCGAGTCAGGCATAGCCGCCTACCTCGCGAAGCCAGTCCGACAAGCAGAATTGCGTGAGGCGATTTCGCAAGTGCTCAGCCCGGAATCGCGCCAAAGGAAGCCCGCCCTGGTCACTCGACATTCCCTGCGCGAACGAAAGGCCGCGGCTCTCCGCATTCTCTTGGCCGAGGACAATGTTGTGAACCAGACGCTGGCCAAACGACTGTTGGAGAAACATGGGCACGAGGTCATAGTGACCAGTACTGGACGTGAAGCCCTGGCCGCGGTCGAGCAGCAAAGCTTCGACCTCGTGCTGATGGACGTGCACATGCCGGACATGGATGGACTGGAGGCTACGGCAGTCATCCGCGAGAAAGAGAAGTCCACCAGAACCCATCTGCCCATCATCGCCATGACGGCCTGTGCCATGAAGGGCGACCGGGACCGGTGCCTGCACGCAGGCATGGACGGTTATGTCTCGAAGCCCATCCATGCACAGGAGCTATTGGAGGCGATCGAAGCTTCTCAAGGCTCTCCCTCTGTGGCTACTGTCACCTAGGCTAGCGCTCGGCACGGGGGTAGCAACCCAGCACGCGGAGGAAGTTGGTCACTTCCGCCAGGTGAGAGAGCGCGTTCCGGCAGGTCCTTTCCTTCACGTTGCCCTTGAAGTCGAGGTAAAAAAAGTACTCCCAGGGACGGCCGCGCAAAGGCCGCGACTCCATCTTCGTCAGATCAATGTCGCGCAGCGCAAAAACACCCAGGCACTTGTGTAGGGCCCCAGGTACATTCCGGGTGGAAAAGACGATGGACACTTTGTTGGCCCGCGGGCTGACGGCTGGGGCCCGTGAAAGCAGCAGGAAACGGGTGAAGTTCTCATGATGGTCTTCGAGATGAGTCCGCAGGATGCGACCGTGGTAAACCCGGGCGGCAACCCGACTGGCAATGGCGGCCGCTCTGGGGATTCGCCGTTCAGAGAGCATCTTCACACTTCCCGCCGTATCGTAGTAGGGAACCTTCTCGATCCTGGGGTGGCTTCTGAAGAACCGGCTGCACTGCGCCAGCGCCACGGGGTGGGAGTAAACCTGGCGGAGGTCCTTCAACGCAGTCCCCGGAAACGCGACCAAGTTGTGGGCAATGCGAAGGTTGACTTCCCCTACGATGTGCAGCCGGTTCTCCAGCAGTAGGTCGTAATTCTCGTACACCGACCCGGCCAGAGTATTTTCAATCGGTACCAGGCAGTACGTAGACTTTCCGCCCGCCACGCTCTGAAAGGTAGCCGCAAAAGTCTCGCAGGGCTGCACCCGAATGCGCGGTCCGAGATACTTGCAAGCCGCCTCTTCGCTGAATGAGCCTCTTTCCCCCTGAAATGCGACCGTTGAAATCGCCATTCGAAGCTACCTTTGAGCCTCTCCCATCAGGCCGCGAAAAAAGAAATCCGCGTACGACTGGGCGAGCTCCGGCTCCTTAATCGCTCCTTCGGGACGATACCACTGATAGAGCCAGTTGACGATTCCCAGCAAGGCAAAAGCGGCCAACCGCGGTGACATCAGGGATTTGCCCCCCTCTCGCTGGACCTGCGCGATCAGGTCCTCGAGCATCTGGATGTATTCCCTCTTCCGGGCGTTGATTTTTCGTCGCAGCGCTCCCTTCAGCGAACGGTTCTCGTGCAGGATGACGGTGATCTCCAGGTCGCGGGCGCGCACGATCAAGTCAATGTGACCGATGATCGTTTGCCGCAGCCTCTCACGCGGGTCGGCGACCGACTTCACCCTGTCGATTACGGTCTCATGCAGGATATCCATGCCGTAGTTCATGATCTCGAACAGCAAGCGGTTCTTGCTACCTACGTGGTGATAGAGCCCCGCCTTGGTAAGACCCACTGCCCCGGCAATATCCTGCATTGACGCGCCGTCATAGCCTTTCTCAAAGAACACACGGGCCGCGATGCGGCAGATCTCGCGCTGCTTTTGCTTGTCGGCTCCCATCTTGACGGGCGGAAAGTCTATCACAGAAGGCTGCAGGCAGTTAACATAAGCAGGTCCGAGAAGTGCCCTAAATGAAACGAAAGGATGGGTATCGGAGCTTTTCAAGTTGGGTCCGGCGGCGGTTCGAACCTCAGTTGGGTTGGATCGGCTCATGGGAGTCTCGCCTTCGCCTTGCCCAAAAAACCTTCTGTATAAGGATTCTGGATTTTGGATTCGCGCCCAGAAATCGTAAACTTGAAAACTCGACAGGCGGACCTCGACTGCCCTCGCTTCTTGAAGGGTTTCAGGCATGGTTCAGAATGGAGAGTACAGAATCGCAAACCTAGGATCCGCTGTGGGACGTTCCACCGGTTTATTGATCGCTGGGGTGGCAGTGATCTTGAGCATCATCCTGGGTGCCGCGGTGTGGTTGGCGCACACCCGTGCCACACGCTTGCAGCCAGCGGTCGCGCTGACTGCGGAAGAAAGAGCCTATCTCCAGCACATTGTGATTTCGGATGCCCAGGTGAGCGCGGCCACCAATTTTCTCGGTGACATGGTCACCTACGTGGAGGCGAAGGCGACAAACACCAGAACCAGGCCCGTCCGTCAACTCGAGGTTCGCCTGGAGTTTTCGGACATGTTGAACCAGGTGGTCCTGCGCGAGACGACGTATCCCATCACCCCGCTCATGCCCCCGCTTGCGCCGGGAGAGACGCGGGCTTTTCGCGCCACGCTTGAAAGGATGCCTGCGGAGTGGAATCAGGCCCCGCCCACTATCACCCCCGTGGCTTTGCATTTTTAGGTGGGTCCGGAGGTAGCGCGGGTCTCACCCGCTGCGGCGCCGGCATTTGCCCGAGGGGTCATAGGATTAGGATCGGGTTGAGTCAGCGCCCGTAGCTCAGCCGCCGGATAAGCGGCTCCGGCAGTCCAGCATCCTGCATCTTCCTTTGAGTCTTGGCAACGTCGTACGAGACGCGGTAGTACTCCACCTGCCTTTGCTCCTCATCGAGCATGGCGAAGGCGGCGCGCCAGTCTCCGTCGCGCGGCTGCCCCACTGAACCAGGGTTGAGCAGGTAACGCGTGCCATCCTCCAGCGGCAACACCAACGCGCGACCGTCCTCGGCCTCAAAACCCCGCACGCGGGCGAAGCCACCTTTGAATGTCAGCAGGAAGCCCCCCTGGAGATGGGTGTGACCGAAGAAAGCCACCTGGAGGGACAGGTTTCTCAAAGCCGGGAGCGCGCTTTCGCGGCCGAAGAGGTATTCGTCTTCGTCACCTGGGGAGCCGTGCGCGAGTTGAAATCCGTTTAAGGCCACTGGCCCCGAGGGCAGGTGAAGGAGAAACGACAGACTTTCGGGATTCAATTGCTCCCGCGTCCAGAGCGTGGCGAGCCGGGCGTAGGGATTGAAGTCGTGTGCGTCGGTAATGCCTGCGCAGGCTTTGTCGTGGTTGCCGCGGATAATGACCTGGGCCGCTTGACGAACGCCTTCAATCACGGCGTTGGGGTCAGGGCCGTATCCGACCAGATCTCCCAGGCACACTGCTTGGTCGTATTCTGCATCCGCCATCTCCATACATTTCTCGAAGGCTTCGAGATTCGAATGAATGTCGCTCAGGATCAAGTATCGCAAGCAAACCCCAGATGCAGAGGATTATAACCCAGACAGCGGGTTGGGGCCCTACCACGTTCTCATCCTCTATTTCTTGTAGAGACCGGGGAACTGTTTTTGGAGCTCTCGCAGCTTAGGTAGATCGTTGAAAACGATATAGGGGTGATCGGGATGGCGTTCGAGGAAATTCTGGTGGTATTCTTCGGCAGGATAGAAGGCCTTCAGCGGCACGACCTGGGTCACAATAGGTGCCGAGAAGACCTTGGCCTTATTCAGCTGATCGATATAAGCCAGCGCCGTCTGCTTCTGATCCTCACTCGCATAGAAGATCACTGAGCGGTATTGAGTTCCCGTATCCGGACCCTGCCGGTTCAACTGGGTGGGATCCGTCGCCACGGAAAAAAATATTCTCAGCAAATCGCTGTACCGTACTTGCGACGGATCGTAAGTGATCCTCACCGACTCGGCATGCCCGGTCCGGCCGGCGCTCACCGTCTCATACTCCGCCGCCGCAGCGCTCCCTCCGGAATAGCCGGAGACCACGCTGGAGACGCCCCTCACGTGCTTGAACACAGCGTCCACACCCCAGAAGCAGCCTCCCGCCAAAACTGCCTTCTCCTTGCCTGTGACCGCCGGGGATTGGGACTCACCGGCAAAAGGAGGAACCTGTCCGCGTATTGGTGAGCAGGCCACCAGTAAAGGAAACAAGAAGAAGAGGCGGACGAAGTTATGAAGCCGATTAGTGCTACAGTACCGCATTCGATAGCCCCCATTTCTAAAATAGCCGCGTGACCCCCTCATCCGACCGCTCGGCGGTTGCCCCGAGTTTCTACATTTGGATTCACCGAGGGGCCGCAGTTGACAACGGCCCTCTCCGAGGGGAGAGAGTACGGCGAAGCTTGGGCGAGAGGCCGTTTTCTTCGTGCAAAATCAGCGATTCCCTCACCCACCGCTTCGCGGTCCCCCCTCTCCCCGGCAAGCCGGGGCGAGGGCTGTTGTCAACTGAGATTGCGTCAGACCAAATGTACAAACTCCAGCCGGCCGCCTTCGGCGATCACCCTCTCCTCCACCAAGGGGGAGAAGGCCTGTGGTTCTATTGTTTTCGTGCCTTGCGGGCTGGTCCCGGCCCGGTTCAGGCCAACTTGACGAACCGCAAGGCCACTGAATTCATGCAGTATCGAAGCCCCGTGGGCCTCGGGCCGTCGTCAAAGACGTGGCCCAGGTGGGCGTCGCACCGGCGGCAGGAGATCGCTGTCCGGTTCATACCGAAACCGTTGTCTCCGAGTTCCTGGATATTCTCCTTGGCAATCGGCGCCCAGAAGCTGGGCCAGCCGGTGCCGGATTCGAACTTCGTCTGCGAGCTGAACAAAGGCGTGTCACAGCAAATGCAGCGGAACAATCCCTTGTCGTGAAGATTCCAGTATTCACCGCTGAAGGCCCTCTCCGTACCGGCTCGCCTCGTGACCTCAAACGCGAGCGGACTTAGCTGTTTCCGCCACTCATCTTCGCTCTTAACGACTTTCGGTACCAGCACGGTCCCTTGGCGCGCACCCGCGTCGGTGAACTCCACAATCTTAACCATTTTCGGTTGCCCGGCAGGTGCTGCCTCGGCCCGAACGGCCTCCGACTTTCGGTAGCGCCAAAGCACAGCTCCGGCAAGCGCGGTCGCCGAGACCCCTAGGAAGCTCCTTCGGTGAACCAGCCGCTGTGAACCATCTTTTCCAGGATCGAGTTTCGACATCGCAACCTCCCTTCTTGCTCTGATGGCGCAGTCTCGGGCTGCCGTTGCTCGCCCAGTGGTCACTACGGAACCAAGCAGCCCTAGGGCTACAGAGCCCGGACGCTTGGACCCCCAAACCCCAAGCGAGACCTCTCTAGTTTGCTCCCACCACCGTGATACCCTGTGCGCGGACCGGCGTCGTCCCGCCGATGGGAAGCACGGTGGGCAGAGAAAGTTCGCTCACGGTCCCATCCGAATTCACCTTCAGAGTGTGGAAAGCGTTGGCCGCAGTGGTAGCTGTCGCGCTCGCCTGTTCGCTTGAAACGTAGATCCAATGGTCAGAATCGTCAATCACCGTGGAAAAGGCGGCACCGGTGGTGTCAGCCATCACGAAGTGTTGGATTTCCACGGGATTCAATGGGTCCGTCAAGTCGTAGACTGAGATCGAATTATCACCGGTATTGGTGACGTAAAGGCGGGTCCCTGCGTGATTGACGACGGTCCAACAAGGCGCCTTTCCCGAGTCCGACGTCGTCCCCACAAAGGAGAGTCTCCCGCCTTCACCGTAGATATAAACAGCTATCTCGCTGATCGGCGTGATATCAACGTAAAGGATCCGCTGATTCGGGTGAGTCCGCATTCCCAGCGGCAAGTGACCACCGGTTTGCCCAGTGAACACGAAATCCGGCAAGGCTTGGGGCAGATTCTGCCGCAAACGGCCGTCCTTGTCGAGGCGGAAGGACTGAAGCAGTCCACCCAGAAAGTCGGCTCCGAACACGAATGGTCCCCGAGAAGCGACGAGTGCTTGCGAAGGTGAGCTGCCGTAGGCCACGGAGACCGTGGAGTTCTCGATCGCGGTCAACTGGCCATTGGGCCATACGTGGAACGCAGTGTAGTTCGGCTGAACCAAGCTGACATTCTGGGCCGGATCCTGATCCTTATTGACGACCACGAGGACATCGCCCTTTAGACCCAGGCTTACCGGATCGCTCCCGCCGGAGGCGAAAGGCGAGCCCTCAACAGATCGAAGGCCTTCGGCAGTGATGTGGAACACCGCAATAGAATTGGAACCCGAGTTTACGGCAAACAGCAGCGTACCTTCAGGATTCGTAATCAGGTTCTGGTCGGAATCGAACGGGCCTAGGGCAAATGTCTTATCAAAGACGCCAATTCCGCCAGCCGGCGTACTGCCCAGGAAGACGGGACTTCCGCTGCCGTCATTCTTGAAGGCAAGAATGGAATTGCCAACCGTGCTGTTCGTCTCCAACCAAATTATATCCGAAGCGGCTCCGCTCCAAGCTGGTGTCAGGGCCGCGGTAAGTGCCAGAAAAGCGACCAGCGCGCAACGCCGCGCGAATTGTGCAACGCGGGGAAAGGACACGAGTTCGTGAAACTTCATGGTTTCTCCTTTTTGGCCAAGATTTAGTTTGTGGGTCAATGCGGGCCTCTCGTGAAGAGTCGTCTCGATCTACTCGAGGCGCGTGGAGGTGCGGGTACTTCATGCACACCTACATCGAAGTCGGCCGCTCTTGACCGGCTGCTGAGAGAAATAGTAAGGCCCGAAACGACTTCGCTCGGGTCTCACACCATGAAATACCACTCATCCGACGTTTTATTCCCGTCAAGCCAGGATATTCGACACTGTTTTCTGTTGGAGGGCCCGGCTCAATCGAACACGAACCTCTCTCCTTCAGGTACGGGCAAAATAGCTGTTCCAAAAGAGACTGGCATGGCTCACCGCTACTTTTGCAGAACCTCCGGGCGTACCAACTCATAGGCCGATGTAAGCTGGATAGCCTTATGCAAGGTGCGGTAAAGGGGGCAGCGCATCGCGTAAACGCCGTGGACGCGCTCGACGGTCTCCTTGACCTCTTCCGGTGCCACAAGGCGCATGGCCACGTGGATCCGACGGATGACGAGAACGCCCTCCTCCGTTTCTACCTCGCCAGTCACCTCCGCGGTCAGTCGTCCGTTGCTAGCATCAATCTGGCGCGCTTCCAGCGCACCTCCGAAGGTACCCAACATTCAGCCCGCAGTCGCGGCAACGACGTAATCCAGAGTCGTCGCGTGAGACTCCTTGAGCGTTGCAGGATCAATCTTGTAGTGCTTGGCAACAGCTCCATGGACGCTGAAGATTACGGGTTGGCGCTCCGCAGGCAGTTGCGCTATCCGGAAGGGTCCCTGCTTCCGTTCGATATGCGAAGTAGATACGTAAACCACATCGCCCATAGCTTCCTCCGATCTGGTTTGAACCGAGTGGTTCTGCTTTCGATCCCCCTCTTATTCCTTTGGATGCACTCCGGAGATCATTGGCGCTCGACCGTCCGAGGCCTCAACCGCCATTTTAGCGCCACGGATGTTGCCGGGTGTCTGACAAAAGGAGTATAGAGGAATCAGGTAGACGAACCCACCAGCTGAGGTCCATCAAGCCCGTTTGCGTATCTCGAATGGGTTATGTACCTCCGACGTACGTTACTACGGGATACCTAAAAGCGGCATTTCACTGGCCCAATCCTGCTCGCGCTCCCAACGATAGTTCCTCAAAGGCCCTTACTTTTGGCCCCTTACTTTGGCTTGACATTGGGGGTCGCTCAGGTGTAAAGAGGAGGTCCGCACAGGTAGAAGCCGCATACACAGATGATCGAAGAGGAGGAGACCATGGAACCCACAGGGTCGAATTCCTTCAAGGGCCGCAGGAGCCGCTCGGAAGGTCCGCTGAGTGAGGGTCTGGACAAGAGGCTGGCGTCTTACGCCGCAGCCGCCAGGGCGGCCGAAGTGGGACAGCGCACGCATCGTTTACACACCCGCCGACACCACGTTTTTGACCCTCAATCTCGATCTCAACCACGACGGGATCGCAGACTTCAGATTTAATGTTAGCGGCGCGTTATTTTTCGCTAGCATAATGTCAGTGCTTCCCTTGCAAGACGGCAACGCGATACTCGGCAAGCCGCAAGGGGTCCTCAGCCGTCATTTCGGGGGACCTTTTACCTGCCGCGCTGCCTCCGCTCTGCCGGCAGGGCATAGTATAGGACCGGGGGGCAGGTTCGGGGCGTACCGGACTATGAGGGCCGACTACCCTATTACTACCTACGGCACCTACTACCCTGCACGGCGAGGAGGACCAAAGTCCCCGATTTCCTTTGTTGTTTGCGGAAACTGGCCAAACGCACAAGCTCCTTTTCTCGGTCTTGAGTTTACGGCCCAAGGACAGAAGCACTTCGGCTGGGCACGGTTCAACTGGGTGAATGGCTTTCCCAGACTGACAGGCTACGCCTACGAGACCGACCCGGATAAAGCGATTCGCGCCGGCGACACGGGCCCAGTTGCCGACGCTCGCGTGCCCGAGTTGCACAGTGCGACCCCGGCCGTTGCCACACTGCGACCGGTCACTCTGGGGCTCCTGGCTCTGGGGTCTCGCGGGCTGGATATTTGGCGGAAAGAGCAGTAATTGCCGATTGCCGATTGCCGATGTAGCGCAGGGCTCGCCTTGTAGCCCTGCGGTTCTTCCATGCCCCATGAACGGCGGCAACGCTAAAAGACGAACGCTGCCACGGCGAAACGAGATGCAGCGATGCGGCGCACCCGACCCCTCACCCGGCCCGCGCCGGGTGGTGAAAGCCGGTCGCGGTCCACCCTCTCCCCCGGGGGGAGGGCAAAGCCCAATTACATCCCTTAGTGGCGAAAAGGACGGAAAGCAG
>Ga0187846_10001945_pt1 | contig 11480 bp, 11 predicted proteins | sample TC_taG_FD_161473 | JGI IMG/M metagenome (GOLD analysis project Ga0187846, IMG submission 161473) | Biofilm microbial communities from the roof of an iron ore cave, State of Minas Gerais, Brazil - TC_06 Biofilm (v2) | ecosystem: Environmental > Terrestrial > Deep subsurface > Cave > Wall biofilm... | reverse complement strand
TCTGGAACTCGGTCTCGTTGGCTCCGTACTTGGCGCGCTGCGTGTTGATCGCGGTCAGCGCCGAGTCGATCGAGGTGATCATCGCCGAGGCCGTGGTACCACCCGCGGCCACCGACGTCGAGTCGTTGGTAACGGTCGTCACCGAAGCGTTGCTGGCGATGTTGGTCGTCGTCAGCGAAATCGTCTCGCCGGCGTTGGCGCCAACCTGGTACGTGCTGCTGCCAGCGCCGGACCCGAGGATCGCGATGCCGTTGAAGGTCGTCTGCGACAGTTCGCGGTTGATCTCGGTGGCCAGCGACGTGAATTCCGTCTGCAGATTGGCCAGATCACCCGAACCGTTGGTGCCGTTGGAGGCCTGCACCGCCAGGTCGCGCATCTGCTGCAGCATGTTGCCCACGGTTCCCAACGTTCCGTCGGCGACCTGCGACAGCGAGATCGCGTCGTTGGCGTTGCGGATCGCGACTTGCATGCCGCTCACCTGCGAGCCCATGCGCATCGAGATCGCCAGGCCGGCCGGATCGTCCATCGCGCTGTTGATGCGCAGACCCGAGGACAGACGCTGAACTGCGGTCGCAAGCGAATTCTGCGTGCCGTTCAGATTATTCTGCGCGGTCAGCGACAGAATATTGGTGTTGATGATTTGTGGCATTTGAAGCTCCTTTTCCTCTCGAACTGCAGCCCGATGAAGGGGCTGGTTGACCCTTTACCCAAAGCGGCTGCCGTTCACCTGCGTGGCGCCTGCCGGTTGATCCGCGAGCCGGTTTGGCGACGCGTTAGTTGCCTTATCGGTGTCGCGTCTGAAAGACTTTAGGTACCGATCCCCAATTCGCGACACGCGCGTCAAGACGCCGAAGCATCAATAAGCGGGCGCGATCGGTGCCAATTCGCGTAACCAGCGATGCGGCTTAAAAAAAGCGCGCGGCTTAAAAAAAAGCGCGCCGGTGACCGGAGTCAGCGCGGCGCGCAGGGCGGGGGAGAAACCTTGAGCGGTCGTTTCCGACATCGCCTCCACCGGGTTATCGGCGTACCGCGCATCCGGCTTTAGGGCACGCAGGCAGCAAAGCGAGCAGCGGCGCTACAGCGCCACCCCCGCGCAAGTCCTTGGAAAATCAGGTGTAGGAAAAATTCCTACAGAAGCTGTCGCCTCTTTCCGACACGTGATTTGGCGATGCGCCGATTCAGCGAGGCCAGTGAGGTCGCCCAGAATGGGCCCACTTCGCAACGCAATCCGGACCTTCGACGGTCCACCCTTTGGAGGCAGACATGAGCAACCCGCCCGCCATCAACGAACAACTGCTTCAGGAAGTGCGCGAGGTCAACCTCGCTTATATGGTGCTTGCCCAGCACATGATCCGCGCCGATCGCGCCCAAGCCCTGTACCGGCTCGGCGTGTCGGAGGAAGTGGCCGCGATCATCGACCAGCTGACGCCGGCGCAATTGATGAAAATCGCCGCCAGCAACCAGCTGATCCTGCGCTTCCGGTTCGACGATGATGTGGTCTGGAATCTGCTCACCAGCCATTCGCGCGCCAAGCTGGCGCCGGGTGCCGCGGTTGCCGGCCTGCACGCCAACATCGTGATGGCCGGCCAGTTCGCCGAGAGCAACTGAGCCGGGTCGAGGTGATTCCATGAGAATCAAGAGCATCGTCAGCGAGAGCCGCCAGATACAGCGCGCGATCGCACTGATCAAGCTGGGTGCCCGCCTCCAGGTCCTGGAGTCGGAGACCGACCTGTCGTACGAGCGTCTGCTGCGCCTGTACAAGGAAGTCCAGGGCGAGTCGCCGGCGCGCGGGATGCTGCCGTTCTCGACCGACTGGTTCATGACCTGGCAGCCGAACATCCACTCGTCCCTGTTCCTGAACATGTACGAGTACCTGAACAAGACCACCGAGCTGGAAGAGATCGACGCCATCATCAAGGCCTATGAGCTCTATATCGAACAGACGCGCGCCCAGTCGCTCGAGCCGCTGCTGTCGGTAACGCGGGCCTGGCGCCTGGTGAAGTTCGTCGACGCCGGCATGGTTACCCTGACGCCTTGCTGCAAATGCAGCGGCAAGTTCGTCACCCACACGTACGAGCTGACCAAGAACTACGTCTGCGGCCTGTGCGAGCCTCCCGCCCGTGCCGGCAAGGGGCGTGGCAGCCAGCGCAGCGAAGAAGAGGTGTTGACCGCGTAAAGGACGTTTGCGGGAGGCCACTCCGGCGGGGAGCGGCTCCCGAAACCACCGATTGCTCCTTCCTCCTCCGACCCTTTACCCGGCCTCCGCCGGGTACTTTTTTTTCAGGGCCCGCTTTCCCGGCCTCGCCCTATCCGCCGAATAGCGCTCGCACCCGGGACGAGTTTGGCGCTTTCGGGCCTGCCGATTAGCGGGCCAAACCCCCGCCCCGCTTAAGTCAATCAGCCCGCTTGCCGAAGAAAACTTAACGCAACTGGGGACGGGCGGCCCTGCGGCAATGCGCGTGCACCGCCTCGTCCTGGTCTCCGGGGCCGGGTTCGATGTTCGTCATCGTCGGTTACATCCTCGTCGTCGGCGCCATCCTGGGCGGCTATGCCTTGGAAGGCGGGGCGTTTCACGTCCTGCTGCAGCCGATCGAGCTGATGATCATCGCCGGCGCGGCCATCGGCGCCTTCGTCGTGGGCAACTCGACCAAGGTGCTGGGGGCGACGCTCAAATCGCTGCCGAAACTGCTGCAGGGCTCCAAGTACACGAAGGCGCGCTACATGGCGCTGATGGCGCTGCTGTTCGACATCCTGACCAAGGTGCGCAAGGAAGGGATGATGGCGATCGAATCCGATGTGGACGAGCCGCGCAAGAGCCCGCTGTTTCAGAAGCATCCAAGCATCGCGGCCGATCACCACCTGGTGGAGTTCATCACGGACTATCTGCGGATGATGGTCTCCGGGAACATGAATCCGCTGGAGATCGAGAACCTGATGGATCAGGAGATCGACACCCACCACCACGAGGCCATGGCACCGTCGCATGCATTGCAGAAGGCGGGCGACGGGCTGCCCGCCTTCGGCATCGTGGCGGCCGTGATGGGGGTGGTCAAGACGATGGCGTCGGTGGGTCAGCCGCCGCCGATCCTGGGCGAGATGATCGCGGCGGCGCTGGTCGGCACGTTCCTGGGTGTGCTGCTCTCATACGGCTTCGTCAGCCCGTTGGCGCAGCTGCTGGAGCAGAAGGTCGACGAATCGACCAAGGAACTGCACTGCGTGAAGGCCACGCTGCTCGCCAGTTTGCAGGGCTACGCACCCGCGGTGGCGGTCGAGTTCGGCCGCAAGATCCTGTACTCGACCGAGCGCCCGACCTTTGTCGAGCTCGAGAAGCACGTCAAACAGAAACGGTGATGCGAAGGGCGCCGCGTGGCGGTGCCCGCAAGGACGAACATGGCCACCACGACGCCGGGCGAAAAAGCCAAATCCACCATCGTCATCAAGCGGATCAAGAAGGCCGGCCACGGCGCGCATGGGGCGGCGTGGAAGATCGCTTACGCCGACTTCGTGACGGCGATGATGGCGTTCTTCCTTTTGATGTGGCTGCTCGGATCGACCACCAAGGGCGATCTGAAAGGCATCTCCGAGTACTTCCAGTCGCCGCTTCAGGTTGCGATGTCGGGCGGCAGCGGCTCGGGCGATGCCACTTCGGTCATCCAGGGCGGAGGCGAGGACCTGACCCGCGCGGTCGGCCAGCGCAAGCGCGGCGAGCAGGAAAATCGCCGCAAAACCGCCGACCGCCAGCAGCAGGAGCGCCGCCGGATCGAGGAACTGACCCGGATGCAGGAGCTCAAGTCGCGGATGGAAGGCGCGATCCTGGCCAATGCCACCCTGTCCGAGTTCCGCAACCAGATCCGGGTTGCGATCACGCCGGACGGGCTGCGCATCCAGATCGTGGACGATTTCAACCGGCCGATGTTCGACCTGGGCGGGGCGAGGGTCAAAAGCTACATGCGCGACATCCTGCACGAGATCGGCAAGGTACTGAACAAGGTCGACAACAAGATCGCCCTGACGGGGCATACGGACTCGGCGCCTTATGCGGGCGGCGATCGCTCGTATTCGAACTGGGAGCTGTCAGCCGATCGGGCCAACGCCTCCCGCCGCGAGCTGATCGCCGGCGGCATGGAGCCCGAGAAGATCGCGCGCGTGGTCGGCCTGGCCGACTCGAATCTGCTCGACAAGGACGACCCGCGCAACGCGCTGAACCGAAGGATCTCGATCATCGTGCTGAACAAGATCGCCGAGGAGCGGATGCAGCGCGCCGGCGGCGAAATCGAGGCGGGAGCCCCCGACGAGATCCAGCAGGCGCTGCCTGAACCCGCGCCGGCCGGCGCCGGCAGTGCGGCGTCGGCGCCCGCCGACACCGCTGCGCCTTCCCCACCCCCGACTTCTCAGCCGGCCGACGCCGCGGCCGCACCGCTTCGATGAGCCGCACGATGCCCCGAATCGCGATGTTTGCGCGAGCTTTTCCGGCATTCGGAGCACCGCTCACGCCTCCAGAATTCAAGTCAACCTGCAGCGCTCCGAACAGCCGCGCTGCGACCCGGAAATGCAGGAGATGAAATGAACGCGGAGTTGCGATTCCTGATCGTCGACGATTTCTCGACCATGCGGCGCATCCTGCGCAACCTGCTTAAGGAAATCGGCTTCGGCAACGCCGAAGAGGCGGAGGACGGCGCCGTGGCGCTGTCGATGTTGAAAGCGAGCAAATTCGATTTCGTCGTTTCCGACATCAACATGCCCAACATGAACGGCTTCGAGCTGCTGAAGATCGTTCGCTCTGACGCGGCGCTCAAATCGATCCCGTTTCTGATGGTGACGGCAGAAGCCAAAAAAGACGACATCGTGCAGGCCGCACAGGGCGGGGCCAGCGGCTACATCGTCAAGCCATTCACCAAGGCGACGCTGGAAGAGAAGGTCCAGAAGATCCTGACCAAGCAGAGCTGAGACGGCGACCATGGGCCACACCGATACAGCCGCGCTGGCGGCTTCCCAGCAGGAAGGCACGACGGGCGCTGCAGGCGCTGTCCCGGCGGACAGCGAGGAAACGGTCCACCAGCGGATCGGGCATCTGACGCGCACGCTGCATGATGCGCTGCGCGAGCTCGGCTACGACCGCGAGTTGATGGATGCCCGCGACAATCTGCCCGATGCGCGCGACCGGCTCGCGTATATCGCGCGCGTCACCGGCGAGGCGGCCGAAAAGGTGCTCAACGCGGTGGACCGCGCGCGCAGCGTCCAGCAGGAGCTGACCGAGCAGGCCGGCGGGCTCAGTCAGCGATGGCAGGCGGTTGCCGCCTTCGCCGCCGGCGGCAAGGCCTGCACGCCGGCCGGCAAGCAGCTGATCGACGAGACCTGCGATTTCTTCTCCGGCGTCGGCAGCCAGACCGACCGCACCAACGCGATCCTGACCGACATCATGATGGCGCAGGACTTTCACGACCTGACCGGGCAGGTGATCCGGCGCGTCGTGACACTGGCTCGCTCGCTGGAGGAGCAGCTGCTGCGACTGCTGATTGAAACAACGCCGCCGACGCAGCGCGAGCGATTCGACCCGACCCGTCTCGAAGGTCCCGTCCTTTCACCCAAGAGTCGGGACGACGTGGTCGCCGACCAGCAGGGCGTCGATGATCTGCTGGCGAGCTTGGGGTTCTAGAGGCTCCGCCCGAGCACGCAAGCACAGCGCCTGCCCAAGACCACCCGCAGGGACGGAGCGTTCGGGTGGTTCCGGGCGAGCGAGCGTGCAGCTTGACCGTAGCTTAAGGGGCCAGTGCCCGACGGCGTGGGCGGACCCGGCGGTAGGCCCGGCCGGCCGACGGTTGCTCGATGCGTGGTGCAGTGGGCGTTGCAGGCGTGTGTCTGCGAGGCCGAGCGGCCTCAGACCTGCATGTTCATGATCTGGTCGTAGGCCTGCACCAGGCGGTTGCGGACCTGGACAGCGGCGGCAAACGAGATGCTCGCCTTGCTCATCGCGACCACGGTGTCTTCGAGACTGACGTTCGGATTTTGCAGTGCAAACTGCTGTTGCAGCTCGTCGGACTGGGCCTGACTGCGACTGACCGCCTTCAGCGCCGCATCCAGCGACGAGGCGAAATCGAAGTTGTTGGAAGCCGCGCCAGAAGAAGCGGCCGGCGCGCTGCCGATGGCAGTCGCGATCTGAGCGTTGATCGATGCCAGATCCATCAGGTCCCCCGCAGGCGGCCCTGGATTGCCGACCGCGCAACGAATGTAGCGACGCGGCGCTGCGCCCGCTGCGCAAAGAAGGCGGCCGTTCGAGGTCCAATTCGCGCTCGTCGGCGACTGCCGGTCGTTCCTTAATCGGCAATCGGGAGGGGTTTTTGGGGTGATTGGCTAGGCCCGATTTCCTCGACTTATCCGCGTTTACGGGATCTCAAGTCTCCCAATAATCGGGAATCGCTGTGCCCAGGGGCGACGCGCAAGCGCGCGCCTGGACGCCTGCGCCAAGGCCCATGGACAACAACGCCTCAGTCACTCCGAATCAATGGACGCCCGCCGGTGCCGGTCTGATGGCCCGGTTCTCGCCGCGCGCGCGCGCGTTGATCGTGCTCGCCGCAGCCGGCCTGGTCGCGATCGTCAGCGCCGCCTGGCTGTGGAGCTCTTCGCCGAGCTACAGCGTCCTGTTCACCAATCTGTCGGACCGCGACGGCGGCGCTGTCATCGCGCAGCTCTCGCAGATGAACGTCCCGTACCGCAACGCCGATGGCGGCACCGTTCTGGTTCCGTCGGACAAGGTTCATGAAGCGCGCCTGAAGCTGGCTTCGCAGGGCCTGCCGAAAGGCTCGGTGGTCGGCTTCGAGATCCTCGAATCGCAGAAGTTCGGGCTGACCCAGTTCCAGGAGCAGCTGAACTACCAGCGTGGCCTGGAAGGCGAACTGGCCCGCTCGATCCAGTCGCTGGCGCCGGTAGCCGGGGCCCGCGTGCACCTGGCGCTGCCGAAGAACTCCGGCTTTCTGCGCGACCACCAGGCGCCGACCGCATCGGTGCTGGTGCAGCTGCATCCGGGCAAGGCGCTGGACCGGGCCCAGGTCGCCGGCGTCGTCCACCTGGTCGCCTCGTCCGTTCCCGAATTGACCACCAAGAACGTCTCGGTGGTCGACCAGCACGGCACGCTGCTCGCCAGCCAGAGCGAAGGGCAAGGCAGCCTCGATGCGGAACAACTGGACTACGTGTCCCAGGTCGAGTCGTCGACGATCAAGCGGATCGAGGACATCCTGGAGCCGATCGTGGGTCGCGCCAATGTGCGCGCCCAGGTGACCGCCGACGTCGACTTCTCCAACGTCGAGCAGATGGACGAGACGTACAAGCCGAACCAGGGAGCGGACAAGGCGGCGGTGCGCTCGCAGCAGAACACCGAGAACTCGCAGACCGGCAGCGCCGGAGCGCAGGGCGTTCCGGGCGCCCTGTCCAACCAGCCGCCGGTTCCGCCCACCGCGCCGATCAACGGGCAGCCCGCCTCCGCCAATCAGCCCTCGGCGCCAAGCCAGGCGGGCGCTGCGCCTACGAGCGTGCACCGCGAGCAGGTCACCAACTTCGAGGTCGACAAGAACGTGCGCCGCACCAAGAGCGCCAGCGGCGAGATCCGCCGTCTGACCGCGGCCGTCGTCATCAACAACAAGCCGCCTTCGCTGCCGGCCACCAGCGCGGCCCAGTCTGGCGCTGCCGCTTCGGCAGCTTCGGCGGCTGCGCCCGCGCTCGCGGCCTCGAGCACGCCGTGGTCGCAGAAGGAAATGGACAACATCCAGGCGCTGGTGCGCGAGGCGATGGGCTTCAGCGAAAAGCGCGGCGATTCGCTCAACGTGGTCAATGTCGCGTTCAGCCAGCTCGAGCTGCCGCCTGCCGAGCCGACCCCGTTGTGGCAACAGCCCGAGGCGATCGCGCTCGGAAAGGAGATCGGCAAGGCGATGCTGTTTCTGATGCTGACGTTGATCGTCGTGTTCGGCGTTGTGCGACCGGCGCTCAAGGCGATCAGCTCCCAGCCGGTGATCATGCCGCCCGAGGCCTCCGCGCCCGCGATCGAGTCGTCCGGGTCCCCGAAGCGCGAGATGGCGTCGGCGCAGCTCGATCAGATGCGGCAGATCGCGCGCTCCGATCCCGCCACCGTGGCCAATGTGGTCAAGGCCTGGGTCGGCGAGAGCAAGAGCTGAGCGGGAGCCATGGACGACGCCGGCCTGGAGCACGCCGCCATCCTGCTGATGGCAGTCGGCGAAGAGGAGGCCGCCGAGGTCTTCAAGTACCTCTCGCCCAAGGAGGTGCAGAAGCTCGGCGAAACGATGGCGCGGCTGCGCACGGTGCCGCGCGAGAAGATCGACGACGCGGTGACCCGCTTTCACGCCACCAAGGAGAACCAGTATTCGCTGGTGCGCGATACCGACGCTTTCGTCAGCCAGGTCCTGAAGAAGGCGCTCGGCGAGGACAAGGCCAGCATGCTGCTGGACCGGATCCTGCAGGGACGCGACGTGTCCGGCATCGAGAGCCTGAAGTGGATGGATCCGGGCACGATCGCCGAGCTGCTGAAGAACGAGCATCCGCAGATCGTCGCCTCGATCCTGGTGCACCTGGAGCGGGACCACTCGTCCGAAGTGCTCAAGAGCATGCCCGAGCGGACGCGCAACGACGTCCTGCTCCGCGTGGCCACGCTGGACGGCATTCAGCCGCAGGCATTGCAGGAACTGAACGAGGTGTTGTCCAAGATCCTGGCCGGCAGCGAGAAGCTCAGAAAGTCCACGCTGGGCGGCACCAAGACCACCGCGGAGATCCTTAACTTCCTGGGCAACACGCTGGAGACGGCCGCCATCGAGGCGATCCGGGAACACGACAGCGATTTGGCGCAGAAGATCCTGGATCAGATGTTCACATTCGACAACCTGAACGACCTGGACGATCGCGCCATCCAGCTGCTGTTGCGCGAGATCCAGTCGGAGTCGCTGATCGTGGCCCTGAAAGGCGCCGATCAGGGGTTGCGCGACAAGATCTTCAAGAACATGTCGGGCCGCGCGGCCGAAACCCTGAAGGAGGACCTGGAATCGAAGGGCCCGGTGCGCGTCTCCGAAGTCGAAGCCGAGCAGCGCGAAATCCTGAAAGTGGTGCGCCGGCTGGCCGATGAAGGCCAGATCCAGGTCGGTGCCAAGGGCAGCGATGATGCTTTCATTTGATTGCGCCATGACGAGCGCCGGGGAGAGCCGCCTTGGGCGCATCTGACCGGGCCTTCTCGCGCAAGATCCCGAAGGACAAGGTCGAGGGCGCCGCCAATTGGGAGATGCGCTCGCTGGGCGACAGCGCTCAGGTGTCGCGCAATGCGAACGGCCTGTGGTCGGAGCGCGAGCGCCGCGCGTTCGAACGCGGGCGCGAGCAGGGTGCGCTGGAGGCCACCCGCGCAGCCCAGCAGGTCCAGGCCGGCCATATGGAGCGCATCGGTCAGGTGATCGCGAGCCTGCAGGCCGGGCTGGACGAGCTGGCGGCGCGCGGCGCCGAGACGCTGCTCGATCTGGCGCTCGAGGTGGCACGGCAGGTGCTTCGCCGCGAGCTGGCATCGCGGCGCGACGCCGCGCTGCCGGTGGTGCGCGAGGCGATCTCGCTCGTCGCCGATCACGCTGCGCACCCGCGCGTGCACCTGAACCCGCAGGACCTGGCGCTGATCAGTGCCGAGCTGGAAGCGGACGCCGGTTACCGCGGCTGCCGCTTCATCGCAGATGTCGGCGTGCCGCCCGGCGGTTGCCGCATCGAAACACCGCAGGGCGAGATCGACGCCACGCTGGAGACGCGCTGGCGCCGCGTGATCGCGAAGCTCGGCACCGACCAGCCCGGACCGGCATCGTCCGATCCGGCCGGTGGCGGCGACCATCGCGCCGAGAGGTAAGCCGGATGCAGCCGGGCCGCTATCTGGATTTTCTGACCGAGTGTCGCGCGCTGGCAGCCTCCAGCGAGCCGTTCGAGATGCGCGGGCGCCTGACTCGCGCAGCCGGCCTCGTGATGGAGGCGGTGGGGCTGCGGCTGCCGGTGGGCGCGCAGGTGCTGGTGATTCAGGACGATGGGCTCAGACTGGACGCCGAGGTGGTCGGTTTTTCCGGCGAACGGCTGTTCCTGATGCCGACCAGCGAGCCGCAGGGCCTGCGCCCCGGCGCGATGGTGGTCGCGCAAGAACCGAGGGCCGCACGGCCGACGTTGCAACGGATCAATCACCCGTGGCGGCGAACCGAAGACCGCACGCGCCGCCTGCCGATCGGGGATGCGCTGCTGGGGCGGGTCCTGGACCCGAACGGAGAGCCGATCGACCGGCGTGGGCCGCTGACCGGCCCGACCGGACCAGAGCTCGCCTACCTGCCCCTGGCGCGCCGTCCGATCAACGCGATGGAACGCGAGCCGATACGTACTGCCCTGGACGTCGGCGTGCGCGCTATCAACGCGCTGCTGACGGTCGGTCGAGGCCAGCGGATCGGCCTGCTGGCCGGTTCCGGAGTCGGCAAGAGCGTGCTGATGGGCATGATGGCGCGTTACACGACGGCCGACGTGACCGTGGTGGGACTGGTCGGCGAGCGCGGCCGCGAAGTGAAGGAATTCATCGAGGACATCCTGGGGCCGGAAGGCCTGCGCCGTGCGATCGTGGTGGCGGCGCCGGCCGATACACCGCCGCTGATGCGGCTGCAAGGCGCCGCGTACGCGACCGCGATCGCGGAACACTTCCGCGACCGCGGCCAGCATGTGCTGCTGCTGATGGACTCGCTGACCCGGTATGCGATGGCGGCGCGCGAGATCGCGCTGGCGATCGGCGAGCCGCCCGCAACCAAGGGCTATCCGCCGTCCGTGTTCGCGCGCCTGCCGCAGCTGGTCGAGCGTGCGGGCAACGCGGCCGCCGGCGGGGGCTCGATCACCGGCTTCTATACGGTGCTGACCGAAGGTGACGACCCGCAGGACCCGATCGCCGATGCCGCCCGCGCGATCCTGGACGGACACATCGTGTTGTCGCGCCGCCTGGCCGAAGCCGGGCATTACCCGGCGGTCGATGTGGAGACGTCGATATCCCGCGTGATGCCCGCCGTATGCGACAGCCACCAGATCGAGGTGGCCCGCCGCTTCAAGTCGATCTTCGCGCGCTATCAGCGCAATCGGGACCTGATCTCGGTGGGCGCCTATGTCGCCGGCGCCGATCCGGCGCTCGACGCCGCGATCGCGGCTTATCCCCGGATGGAAGCGTTTTTGCAGCAGCCGATGGATCAGCCGTCCTCGCTTCAGGACGCAGGGCAGCGCATCGAGGCGCTGTTGGAATCGGTTCCGTCCGAATCGCAATGAAGGTCTCGAACGAGAGCTCTGAAACCGGAACAGCCTGACGATGGATGCGACACAACTGATGCGGCTGCTGGAACTGGCCCGGATCGCGCGCGATTCGGCCGCTTCGCGGCTGGCCCGCCTGGAGCAGCAGGTGGAGCAGGCGCGCGAACACCTGCACACGCTGACCGGCTATT
>Ga0187846_10001944_pt1 | contig 11482 bp, 8 predicted proteins | sample TC_taG_FD_161473 | JGI IMG/M metagenome (GOLD analysis project Ga0187846, IMG submission 161473) | Biofilm microbial communities from the roof of an iron ore cave, State of Minas Gerais, Brazil - TC_06 Biofilm (v2) | ecosystem: Environmental > Terrestrial > Deep subsurface > Cave > Wall biofilm ... | reverse complement strand
CCAGACGGAACCCGCTCATCGATCCGTTCACAAGATAAGGAACCGCACGCGCCTGTGACAACAACTTAGGAATGTCGTTCATCGCTTGATCCACTTCTCGTCGATCAAGCACTTTTCGCAGTGGTGTTCCGCTGGTCGGCTTGAACGCCGCCCCGACTGGAGATGGTGGGAACGGCGGGTGCTCCGATTGCATGAGGGCCAATTCGATCAGTTCCTCTTGATTTCCCTGACGGATGACAATGCCTTCTCGACGAATCTCGGTGACTTCGCCTGCGTCAGGAATATGGCCATGAACGCGCACGAAAAGTTGTCGTTTGCTTGCAAGTTCCTCAACGATCGCCGCAATACCACCTTGCTCGCCCATCACCACCCCAATGAGCTTTAGCTTACTCGCCAGATTCAATGAACCGCGGATTGGCGCCACGACTGAATTCCCAACAGAATCTGGGACGGTAGGATCGGAAGGAACTGGAAAAATTCCTCTGAGTCGAATTTGCTCTGCCAAGTTCGACGGGGGGACAGTCACAACATCGTCGGGAGGAGGAGACACGGAGCCACGCCATATGTCTGGTGGCATGTGGAGCGCATTCGCAATCACCGCATTGACGGCATGTGCAAGAAAATAGGTTCCCACGACGAGATATAAAGGAATGATCCAGCGACGCACCGTCATAAATATCCAGACACCTTACTTTACACAGACGTAATTCAGCCCGACATTGTAGTATCCGCTACAGAACTCCGCAATAGGCCACCAGTGGCCGTACCTGTGTCGAACACCTGCATCACAACTATCTCTCTATGTGGCTGAAGTCTGTCATCCCGATAGACAAAACGTCGGAATCCATCCATAATTCTGCGGTAGGAAGGAGTAAGGCTGTGAAAAAAGCATTGATTACCGGTATCACTGGTCAAGACGGATCGTATCTCGCAGAGTTTTTGCTTGAGAAAGGGTATGAAGTCTACGGCATCATACGCCGTTCGAGCTCATTCAATACGGGCCGTATCGATCCCATCTACGAAGACCCCCACGTTCCTCACCGGCGGCTCCATCTCGTATACGGCGATCTGAATGACGCCAGCTCATTAAACCATATCATTCGCACTATCCAGCCAGACGAAATTTACAATCTTGGCGCACAGAGTCACGTCCGTGTCAGCTTCGACATTCCGGAGTATACGGGGGAAATCACAGGACTGGGGGCGATTCGTCTTCTTGAAGCTATCCGGGAGTCCGGTCTGAAACCTAAGTTCTATCAAGCGTCATCTAGTGAAATGTTCGGGAAGGTGCTCGAGATTCCGCAACGTGAAACGACACCTTTTTATCCTCGAAGCCCGTATGGTGCTGCAAAGGTGTATGCCTATTGGATTACTGTGAACTACCGTGAAGCGTATGGTCTCTTTGCCTGCAACGGCATTCTTTTCAACCACGAGTCGCCCCGGAGGGGTGAGACGTTTGTCAGTCGGAAGATCACCAAGGCAGCCGCCCGTATCAAACTAGGAATTCAGCAGGACCTCTTCTTGGGGAACCTGGATGCCAAACGAGACTGGGGATTCGCTGGCGATTATGTCCAAGCCATGTGGCTGATGCTTCAGGCTCAACGGCCCGAGGATTTCGTCATCGCGACCGGAGAAACTCACACCGTCCGTGACCTTTTAGAGGCGGCCTTCACTCGACTTCAATTGGATTGGCGAAAGCATGTGAAGGTCGACGCAAAATATTATCGACCCACCGAAGTCGATCTCCTTATTGGCGACGCGAGCAAAGCCAAACAGGTCCTGGGGTGGGAACCCAAAGTGCACTTTCAGGAGCTCGTGTCTATGATGGTGGATGCCGACCTTGCATTGGAGCGGGAGCGATTAGAAGGTATCAAACCGAGGAAATAGTCATGGCGTCATTCTGGGCAGACAAGCGGGTGGTTGTCACGGGTGGAGGGGGATTTCTCGGTTCGTTCGTTGTCGGACAATTGAGGGTTCGGGGATGCTCCAAGATCATTGTTCCCAGGAGCCAGGACTACGACTTAGTCGAGATGTCTGCTGTGAAGCGTCTCTATGATGATGCCGCACCCGATCTGGTCATCCATCTCGCCGCACGAGTCGGCGGAATTGGCGCTAACCAAGCCAATGCGGGGAAATTCTTTTACGACAACCTGATGATTGGCACTCAGTTGATGGAAATCGGGCGCCGGCGCGGGCTCAAGAAGTTTGTGGCGCTGGCCACAATCTGTGCGTATCCGAAATTTACTCCCGTTCCGTTTAAGGAGGACGATCTCTGGATTGGATATCCAGAAGAAACGAATGCACCCTACGGCCTTGCGAAGAAAATGCTCTTGGTTCAATCGCAAGCCTATCGGCAACAGTATAGCTTCAATTCAATCGTCCTCTTCCCAGTAAACCTTTACGGCCCCGGTGACAACTTCGACCTTGATACCTCTCACGTGATACCTGCTCTGATCCGCAAGTGCGTTGAGGCCAAAGAAGACCACCGCTCCAAGATCGTACTCTGGGGGGACGGATCTCCAAGTCGAGAATTTCTCTATGTTGAAGATGCGGCAGAGGGTATCCTGCAGGCTGCAGAGCTCTACAACGAAAGCCTACCAGTCAATCTGGGAACAGGGGAGGAGATCACAATCCGAGATCTTGCTTCGATGATTGCGGCCGAAATCGGTTTCGCGGGCCGGATCGACTGGGACACTTCAAAGCCTAACGGCCAACCTCGACGATACTTGGATGTGAATCGTGCAAAACAATTCTTTGGGTTTCAAGCCAAACATTCGCTCAAGGATGGGCTTAAGAAAACAATCCAGTGGTTTCATGAGAATCGCGATGCCCTGCGAGAAGTGACTTTCTGAGTTTATCGGGTAGCTCGTTCGTCCTGTCGCACGTTCATGTGTCTTCCTCACACATTCGACCATCGCTGAAGCAATATTTGTCCACTCTGGTTCTAGTCGTCTGAAAACGGCAAGTTTGATTCTTGTAACTCCTAGTATCTTAATGATATTTTGACGATTTTGCTCGTGGTCCGAGTTTTGCTCAGTGTCCAACGACATGGGAACTTGGGCAAGACCGATACCTTACGACAACAGGGACCCCTCATCCGAATACCCATGGATCCAATGATTGACTCAGCTGAGTGGTATGAGCGGGGGCTCGCCCTTCGCAAAGCTGGCTTGTTCAAGCAAGCAATTCAGCAGTTTGAGAAGGCAGCGAACGATCAGACCTACACGCTGAAAGCCCAGGCCCAAATAGGCCTCTGTTATAAGTCAAGTGGACGATACGAGGATGCGATTCTGGCCTTCCGCAAGGCGCTCCAGTCTCCAACTCCATCGACCAAGGAAATAGTCCAGATTCTCTATTTGCTGGGCCGCACCCTCGAATCCCTCGGTCGGATCTCTGAGACATTGGAAGCCTACCGGTGGATTAGAAGAGAGGATCCCGGATATCGAGATGTTGTAGAGCGGATTCAGCAGCTCAGCGGTCGCAGACCATTCACGAATGACCGAAAGTCTATCATCACTGGGTCGTGGATGAAAAATATGCTCCGCTCCTGGCAAAGTCTGTTGCGTCCATCGAAGTGAGCCCCGTTGGCTCCCTTGAGACTCATCGTGGTTGCGCGGTCACCTCTTTGAATCTCTGATAAATCGGCCGAATCGAAGGCACCGGTTCCCACCCAAGAACAACGAGAGCGTCTTCGACATAGGCTGGGGTTCGCATCCCTGTGAGCACACAAGTCACTCCAGGGGTGCTCATCAATACCCACAAGGCTTTTCGTGAAAGAGTTTCCCCTCGTCTCGGCTCTGGCAAGAGCGGATCGAGGGTTGCAGCAATGGCCGCAGATCCCGCGCGGCTCCGTTCAGTCGCCTCTCGACGGATCCCACGCAATAGCATGAATAGTTCAGGCAGATAACGCTCCCGCCAAGCCTCCCATCGTTCGGTAATCTCTCCCGTAGCCTGTCGTGGAATCGCCTGCAGTACTTGATTCAAATGGGGCGCGATCATATGATGCTCAATTTGTTCCCACTGTTCTAGCCCTCGAATCTGTGATCGTACCCGCGCCAGTTCATGGGCCCAGGGAAAGAAGTCCGCCGGAGCCAACCCTTGACCGCTATACTGAATCGATGGCGCAATTGACTTGCGGTAATCGTCTTCCAATGCCGCCACAGCTTGGCGCTGCCGATCAACATCTACCGGTTCTCCTGCGATCGGAAACTCGGCTAATCGCAGGACGCCACCACCCTTCGTCGGCATCGCGTTGAGCGGCCGGTTCACGAGCACTGCGATGCCTTCTCGCTGGGCAAGATCTAATACCGTGTCCGCGTCATTGTGACCAGTACTAGGCGTCAAGAGGGCTCCCGCCTCGTAAAGGTTCATCGGACACTGAAGCACTGCAAAATGGTGTCGGCTCTGACCGTGAGAGACGGCCGCTGCCTTCGCTGCCTGGAGCATCTCCGATAACGACACCGCCTCTGGGTCGTTAGGCGCAGCGGTGACGGTATTGGACGAAACCCCATAATATTGGAGTCTCCCCAGTGCGACCTGGGACTCGAAATAGGCAAAGGCCTTCTCGAGTCGTTGATAAAACAATTGTCGAACAGTCGACAGGCCCTTTTCCCCATGGTGAGCTGCCTCTGAAAGAAAATATTCCGGGTTGTGCAATAAACAAACATCGAGGGTTGCCAGCCCCAGTCGATCGAGCGATTCGGCCAGCTGGTCGGCCAGAAAATCTGGGTGGAGACAATGCCAGATGCCTTCCCCATACTTGACCATCTCGGGGTAGGGATGGCCGGCACGTTCTCTCGCCTGTGCCTGTTTGAGATTCTCTCCTTGCACGTATCCAATTTTCGACACGACAATGACAGAGTCGCGAGTCACGTCGCTCGACTTGATTAGATCGCGCAACACGACTCCAACCAGCCGCTCGCTGTCACCATCCATATAATTCGTCGAGGTGTCAATCAAATTGACTCCCTCACGTAACGCGTTCGCCATTGCTTCACGGTAATCGGGTTCTCTAGTATCGACTCGATAGGTTCCGAACCCGAGTCGCGAAGTCGTCAGAGAAGTTTGCCCAAACGGCACAAATCCTCGGCCCAAGTGACTGGTATGATGCAATTGACTCACACGACGAGAAACATACTTTGCAGTGCCTTCGATAGTAGCCTTGCCAACAAGCAATGACCCTTGGAGGAGTCCCCGCTCCGAAACGTGCATCGCCCTCATTGAGACTGCTCGAAGGGACTCCGAAACCTCTTGTGGATCGGTCAGAGGACGCTGACATGAAAAATTTCGACAGAGATACAATGCCGCATGGCCATCGACAAGAGCTTTACCGGCCAGTAGTGGATGGTTCGATGGTGAAGAAGTCGGGTCGCCAGTGGCGATGAGCCGATTTGGCAGATAGAATTCACGTGTGACCTGTTTGAGTGCCGCTAGCCCAGGATCAGTCGACCGCCCGAGGAAGGCCAGTTCAATCGGCCCCTCAATCAAGAAGTCCACGACAGCGAGACTCTTCGCGAAGGCTCGTGGGTATCGGCTCATTTGCCGTCCATAGGCACGGATGGCCGCAACGGCCGTCTCACGAAATTCCTGGCGGTCGAAGTGATATGCTAGCCTCGCCAGTGCAGACGCCGCCACGGCGTTGCCGCTCGGAGTGGCTCCATCCCTCCCCTCACGTCCTCGGACAATGAGCGCTTCGTGCGTCGTGGCCGTGGTATAAAATCCTCCGTCCTGTCCATCCCAAAACAACTCGATGATACGTTCAGCGAGGTGCCGGGCGGCGTAGAGATCGCCCTCGTCTCCCGCCGTCTCGTAGAGATCGATCAAACCTTCCGCTAAATACGCATAATCTTCCAACACGGCGTTCAGGTGGGCTCGCCCGTGTCTTGAGGTCCGTAGCAGTGTGCCGTCCCTTGTGCGATGCACACGCAGCAAGAAATCAGCCGCCCGTCTCGCCCCTCCGACGTAGCGATCCACTCCCAGCACACGCCCTGCTTCGGCCATCGCCGAGATCATCATACCGTTCCATGAGGTAATGATTTTGTCGTCAAGCGCTGGAGGTATTCGTTGCTGACGTGCCCGATAGAGGAGGGGACGGACACGGCTCATGGTATCGAGTAGTTCGTCAACGGTCACATCGAGCTCTTTAGCGACGGCTTCGATGGGTCGCAGTCGATTAGGGATACTCCGGTGTTCCCAGTTGCCTGACTCCGTGATGTCGTAGCTAGCACAGAACCGACGAGCATCTTCAGGGTTCGATACCACGGCCCACACTTCGGCCGGTGTCCACACGAAAAACTTCCCTTCCACACCCTCCGAATCTGCATCGGTCGACGAAAAGAAGCCACCGGCGGAGTCGGTCATTTCACGCAACACGTAGTCGAGGACTTCCATCGTCACTTGCCGGTAAGCTGACTGCTTCGTCACCTGAAGCGCTTCAAGGTAGGTTTGAGCAAGGAGGGCATTGTCATAGAGCATTTTTTCGAAATGTGGAACGAGCCAGCGTGTATCGGTGGAATACCGCGCGAAGCCGCCTCCGATATGATCATAGATGCCTCCGGCCGCCATGGCATCAAGGGTGCGGGTCACCATCCGCAGCGTTCTATTGTCTCCGTTTCTGCGATAGCAACGGAGGAGCAAGGAAAGGCCGGCGGCTGGCGGAAATTTCGGTGCGTGGCCGAATCCACCATCCTTTTCGTCGAACTCGTCCTTAAACTGTGCAACTGCCTCCTCGAGAATCGACTCACTGACGGAGATTGGGGACGGAATGTGCAGCTCTCCTTTGAGGCGATGGGTCAGGTCGCGAGCCTGGGTCCGCAAGCCAGCCGGATCTTGTTCCCAGAGTTCAGCGATTTTCTTCAGCACAGAGGGAAATCCCGGTCGGCCCCACCGGTCCTCCGGGGGAAAGTAGGTTCCGGCGAAGAACGGTTCCTGTTCCGGTGTAAGGAAGACCGTCATGGGCCAGCCCCCTTGTCCGTGGTTCATCGCCACCGTGGCCTGCATGTAGATTTCGTCGAGATCTGGTCGTTCCTCACGATCGACCTTGACGCAAATGAAGTGTCGGTTCATCAGGGAAGCCATTGCGTCATTTTCAAACGACTCCCGTTCCATGACGTGACACCAGTGACAGGCAGAGTAGCCGATCGAGAGAAGGATTGGGCGATTTTGTTCTTTGGCCAGACGAAGTGCCTCCTGCCCCCAAGGGTACCAGTCGACAGGATTGCGGGCATGCTGAAGGAGGTACGGACTGGTCTCGTCAATCAGTCGGTTGGGACGCCGCCCTTCATTGAGTCCGGACATGAAGGCACCGTACCACCGGGCTTGCGAACCGGTCAATGTCACGGCAAACAAAAAGGCCTACAGTCAGCAGACCGTAGGCCTCTTAAAAGCTAAAGTAGGGCTGTCTGATCAGAAAAATGACAGCAGTCGCGCTTACTTACCCTTCTTCTCGTCCTTCTTATCCTTGTCCTTATCCTTCTTCTCCTCGCCGAAGATCATAACTTGACCGCCCTTCTTCTCATCCTTCTTGTCCTTCTTCTCTTCGCCAGCAAAGGACGGCGCGCTAAACGCGACTGCAACTGCGACTGCCATGACCGCCATCAACATGCGCTTCATCGTATGTCACCCCCTCTACAGTGTGAAATGTCATTTACCTGACCATCAGGCAAACGGAGGGTTACCGTAGCGAAATTTTCCTCCTCTTGTCAACGGCCAATTGTCCACTGGGTGGAAGCCCAGCTCCAGATATCAGTTTGGTGGTTTCGCGCCTTAGGCCCCCACCGTATGATACCCTTCTAGTAGGAGACGACATTCCCTTATGGTAGACATCGGTCCGTACTCCAATTATCGGCTCACCGTCCGTCTCGAACTGGCTAATAAACCAGGCATGTTCGCGAAAGTTGCTTCACTGCTTGCTGAGGAGGGTGCCAATTTAGGAGCGGTAGACATTGTCTCCGCGACAGCAGACCGTATGGTCCGTGACATCACCTTTGATGTTCAAGACGAAGCCCACGGTGAAAAAGTGCTGGGGAAACTGGGAACGCTGCCCCAGGTTACCGTACTATCTGCGTTTGATCGGATTTTTCTCCTGCATCTCGGTGGAAAAATCCATGTTCAATGCAAGCTGCCGATTTTGACCAGAAACATCTTGTCCATGGTTTATACCCCAGGCGTAGGCCGCGTTTCTCAAGCGATCGCGAAAGAACCGTCGAAGGCCTACGCCTTTACGAGCAAGGGCAATTGCGTTGCTGTGATTACTGATGGATCTGCGGTACTAGGTCTCGGCAATCTCGGTCCAGAGGCCGCACTTCCCGTGATGGAAGGCAAGGCGATGCTATTTAAAGAGCTCGCGGGGATCGACGCTTGGCCTCTATGCCTCAACACGCAGGACCCAGACCAGATCGTTCAAACGGTTCTCGCGATCGCGCCGGGATTTGGCGCAATCAACCTCGAAGACATCAGCGCCCCGCGTTGCTTCGAGATCGAGCGCCGTTTACGCGCCGCTCTGGATATTCCAGTCATGCACGATGATCAACACGGCACAGCTGTGGTCATTCTTGCGGCGCTCTCGAATGCATTGAAGCTCACGGGAAAGCAGATCGAAGAGATCCGCGTTGTGGTCAATGGCCTTGGAGCCGCGGGAACCGCCTGCTGCAGAATGCTCTTAGCGGCGGGCGTGTCGCATCTCGTGGGATGCGAACCGGAAGGCATTGTGCTACGTGGCGAGCCTGAGCAAATGCGTGCCTGTCGGATGGACTTATCAAGCTGCATCACGCGTGATCGTCCTCACGGCACGCTCCGAGACGCACTTAAGGGAGCTGACGTCTTCATCGGACTTTCTGTCGGGAATATTCTCTCTGCGGAAGACCTGGACCTGATGTCCAAGGATCGAATTGTCTTTGCTATGGCCAATCCAGACCCGGAGGTCCCCCCACAACTCGGCTGGTCCCACAGTCGAATCTTCGCGACCGGGCGTTCGGACTACCCCAACCAGATCAACAATGCCCTCGTCTTTCCGGGCGTCTTTCGCGGTGCACTGGACGTCCAAGCCCGAGAGATTAATGAAGCCATGAAACTTGCCGCCGCAACCGCACTTGCCGAAACCGTCCCACCATCGGCCCTGAGCGAGGACTACATCATTCCCAGCGTGTTTGACAAGGAAATCGTTCCAAGGGTTGCACAGGCCGTCGCCACAGCCGCTCGGGAGACAGGCGTTGCCCGATGCCGGACCAAACTGAGCGACAACGTCGTCGCGAGCTGATCCTTCTGCCTCGTCCTTCTGCCGTCCGACCACGCTATGCTACAATGCGCTCGTCTCCAAGGGAACAAGGACCCATGCCTTTCTCAGCGAGCAAGTTCATGAAGTTTCGAAGCGGCATGCAGCGAAGGATCGCCTCCCTTCGTGCCAAGGCGGACGATAGTCTTGAAGTTGCTGTCGACACCATGATGCAAGAGCGGGTAGACAGTTATTTCCGGGTCGAGCAAGGATTGGAAGAAATCGTCAGGTCTTTGATGCTGATCGAGGAAGAACTGGACCAAGTTCGGGATCTCTCTGGTGCCATGAGATTGGAGTCCCGCCTGGAGTTCGTGGAGGACCGTTGGGACGACTTCGACAGTGAAATCCGGGAGAGGCCGCGGCGGCGACGTCGCAGGATCAACCTTGCCGACATGTTAAAAGCCGCTAGCGGCGGGGGCGGGGATCTGTCGCAAGGATCAAGCGCGGTGAACAACGCGGTGGACGCCTACGCGATCCTGGGTACGGACTTCGGGAGTTCGCTTGCCGATATCACCACAGCTTTTCGCCAAAAAGCCAAGCAGCTCCATCCTGACGCCAATAATGGCGATCGTAGTTTGGAGCCGGAGTTGCGGCGAATATTGGAGGCATATCAGTTTCTCAAAGAGTATCTGAGCCTCAGCAACGTCGAACCTCCTCGACCACCGGATACGACCTACAACCCGACCGAATAGCTGTATGCAAAGTTCCACCCGGCTACAGTACATCACCGATCGCAGGGGACTCGAAGCATTGTGCAAGACACTCCATCAGAGTCCGCGGCTTGCCCTCGACACGGAATTTGTCGGGGAAGAGACCTTCGTCCCTCGGCTCGAATTGATTCAGGTCGCGACGAAAGGAACCGCCGCCATCATCGATTTTCCAGCTGTCCTAGCCGAGGGCTCGCTTGATCCCTTCTGGGAAGTTGTCTGTCGGCCCGATGTCGAGAAGATCGTTCACGCTGGGCGACAAGATCTTGATCTCTTAGCGGCCCATGCGGGCCAGATTCCCAAACCATTTTTCGATACCCAGATTGCAGCGGCAATAGTCGGCTACGGCGCACAAGTCGCCTATGCCAATCTTGTTTTTCGCTTGCATGGAACCAAGTTGGACAAAGCCCATACGTTTACCAACTGGAGTGCCCGGCCGCTTTCCCGTGACCAACTCGCGTATGCGCTCGGGGATGTGCAGTATCTCATGTCCATTCATGAACACCTACACGCACGTCTCACAGACCTAGGCCGTCTGGAATGGGCCACTGAAGAATTCGCCCGATTAGAGAGTCTGGTTGGCGAAAAGAGTAGAGAGCCACAGGAACGCTACCAACGTATTCGGGGCTGGGACAGCTTGAAACCAAAGGCTGCCGTTGTACTTCGCGAACTCGCCGCCTGGCGTGAATCGGAGGCCCGCCGGAGAAATGTGCCTCGTGGTCGTATTCTTCGGGATGAAGTTCTCCTCCAAGTGGCCCGGCATCAACCTAAGACGGTTGAGCAATTGCGCTCTCTCCGCGGGATCCATCCCGCTGAGGCCGACCGAAATGGGGAACAAGTCATCGCGACCATCCAATCGGCACTGGCCCTTCCACCATCTGCTTGGCCAGCAGTGCCACGCGAACGAAAGCCGGAACCGGAATCTACAGGGCTTGTTGAGCTTCTGCAGGCGGTACTGAAGGCCCGCGCAGCTGCCGAGGGGATAGCTCCCTCATTGCTTGCCACCTCGGCAGATCTTCAAGCGCTCGTTGAGTGTCATCGGTACCCAGTTCCACCGGATCTTCCGCTGCTCCGCGGATGGCGTCGTCAGCTGGTTGGTGAGCTTCTTCTGCAAGTCCTTCAGGGAACTGTACTCGTTTCCGTAGACGCGGCTACCGGAACACTACAGACCGAGGCACAGACCACGCCACATTCCACCCGTTGAGACTGTCTCCAGCGTTTGATTTATCAGGCACCCAGTCGGATTGACTGTTCAAAAAAGCCCAGAAGTTGAGTGCATACCACCGCTCCCTGAGTTGGCACATCATCCCCAGATGCAAAACTCACTGCATATCAGGTAGTTGGAGACTCAGGCTGAAAGTTATAGGTGAAAGAGACCAAAGAATGTTTGGTACACTTCTGGCAAACCTCTTCGACCGCATATTGTTTTTTTTCGTAGAGTCGAATCCACATGCGACAAGCCATCTGGAAAACAACCCGCGCGTTCTTAATACCTGGGGGACCA
>Ga0187846_10001943_pt1 | contig 11516 bp, 12 predicted proteins | sample TC_taG_FD_161473 | JGI IMG/M metagenome (GOLD analysis project Ga0187846, IMG submission 161473) | Biofilm microbial communities from the roof of an iron ore cave, State of Minas Gerais, Brazil - TC_06 Biofilm (v2) | ecosystem: Environmental > Terrestrial > Deep subsurface > Cave > Wall biofilm... | reverse complement strand
GCAGGCCGTCGCGCGCCATGGCCTGCTCCGAGGGGGATGGCTGGGGGTCCGGCGGCTGCTGCGGTGTCACCCTTTTCATGCCGGTGGATATGATCCCGTGCCGTGAGACCGTGCGGCACGGGGGAAGTCTGGTGACCTGGACATGCTAACGCCGATCATCGAAGCGCTGCGGCATATCCTGCTGTTTCTGTACGGGTTCACGCACGATTTCACCGTCTCGATCGTGTTGATGACGCTCCTGGTCAAGCTGATTCTGCATCCCTTGACCCGCATGCAGCTCCGCTCGATGAAAGCCATGCAGGTCCTGGGCCCCCACATGGAAGCGCTCCGGCGAAAGCACAAGGACGATCCCAAGACCCTGAACCAGGAAATGATGGCGTTGTACAAGGCGCACAATGTCAATCCGGCTATGGGGTGTCTGCCGCTGATTGTGCAAATGCCGGTCATGTACGCGCTGTTCAGGCTGCTGTTCTCGACAAATCTGTTCGGGAACGCCACGGTGCTCGGCATCCCCTGGCTGCGGCTCGATACCATCCCCAGTTTGGCCCGGCTCGGCAAAGCGATCGTGGAGTTCCCGACTCACCCCGCAGGGATCGTGTTGCTGCTTTTCCCCGTGCTCGTGGCTGCGTCGACGTGGTGGCAGCAACGGATGAGTATCACGGATCCGCAGCAGGCCCGGATGTTCATCTTCATGCCGATCATGGTCGGATACTTTTCCACGCTCTACCCGATCGGGCTGTCGATTTACTGGATTGTGACGTCCGTCGCTTACGTCGGCGAGTTTTTGCTGGTGGTCGGACGGCCCCACCCGATGGCCGGTGCGCCGCCCAAGTCGCAGGCCGTCCCGAGCGGCGGCCAACGACCACAGACTGCCGGGGGCGGTCCGGTGACCGGGTCCCGTGGCCGTCAGGCCGCCACGCCTCCCCCTTCGCTGCCGCAGGCGAAGAAGGGAGCGAAGCGGGCGTGAAGTCGGCGGAAGGATCCGGGCGAACGGTGGAAGAGGCGATTCGAAACGCCCTCCGAACCCTCGGGGCCCGACGTGAAGACGTGGACCTCTTCGTTCTGGACGAGGGCAATCGGGGAGTCCTGGGGCTGGGGGCCCGCGAGGCGCGGGTCAAGCTGACTCTCCTCTCCGCGGAAGGAGAAGAAGAGGCCGCCGACTCCACGGAGGGGGCCGTCGGGCAGCCCGTGACGGGTGACGATCCTGCCGCCGTCGCGCGCGGCGTGACGTCCACGCTCCTCGAGGCGATGGGATTCCGAGGTGCTGTGCAGGCGCGCGAAGACGCGGGGGTGGTTCAGGTGACCATTAGTGGAGCGCAGCTGGCCCCTCTGATCGGCCGTCGCGGGCAGACGCTTGAGGCGCTGGAGCTGCTCGTCAATCTCATTGTCGGGCGCCGCCTGGCGCGCCGGATTCCCGTGGTGGTGGACGCCGAGCGCTACCGCGAACGCCGGCGGGAGGCGCTCGCCGCGCTCGCCCGCCGCACGGCCACCCGCGTGCGACGCATGGGTCAACCCGTCGCATTGGAGCCGATGTCCGCATCGGAGCGGCGCGTCATCCACACGACACTGGCTGTGGATCCAGGTATCGCCACGCACAGCGAAGGAGAAGGTGCGAGCCGGCACGTTGTCATCACCCCGCACGGTCATGAGGGCGCTTCGTCCGATGTAGCGTCGGACTTCTCCGGGGAACTTCTCCAGGACGACACCGGCAGTCCTGAGGAAGCCGACACGTCAGAAAATCAGCCATTGTAGGAATCGCCGTGTCGTCCCACGAGTCCCTCGGGCGGATGCTCGCGTCCGGGGCGGCGGAGGTCGGTGTTGGGCTTTCCCCGGGCCAGGCGCGCCTTCTCGAACACTATGCTGCGCTGATCACCGTATGGAACCGGCGGCTCCGCCTGACAGGCGTGCGGAGCGCGGAAGACGCGGTGCGTGTTCTGATCCTCGGAGCCCTGGACATCCTCCGCTTCCTACCGGCGCAGGGTGTCATCCTCGATCTCGGGAGTGGCGCCGGAGTCCCGGGCATCCCGATTGCTGCACTGAGACCAAGTGCGCAGGTTGTGCTGCTTGAAGCGTCGCGGAAGAAAGCGGCCTTCCTTGAGCTCGCCAGCCGGGAGCTGGGGCTTGCCAATGTCACGGTCCTCAATGCCAGGGCCGAAACTCTCGGTCGCGATCCTGACCATCGGGAGCACTACGATGCGGTCACAGCACGGGCCCTTGCTCCCCTTCGCGTGCTAGTGGAGTACGCGCTCCCCTTGCTGCGAATGGGGGGTGTGGCGGTCTTTCCCAAAGGCGTGAAAGCCGCCGCTGAGGTAGCCGCCGCCGCGAAAGCGCTTACGATCCTCGGAGGCCAGGCAGAGACGCGCGGCTCTTTGTCGCGCAATTCGTCGCCTTCGGTGGTCGTGCGGAAGATCGCGCCGACCCCTCCAGAATTTTCGCGTCGTCCTGGAGTGCCTCCCCGCCGGCCGTTGTGACATTATATCGGCTTCCGATATCGATTGCGCAACCCAGATCTGTATTGGGGAGGATTTGCCCGGCAGAGGGTTAAGTACTGGTTTGGTTGGCGTGCCCCTGGCCTCCAGGGACAAAGAACGCAGCGGCGCTCGTTGCAGCTGGGACTTCGCCTGAACTCCTAAACGCAGAAGGGATGTCGCACTCCACGGGGCATACGTTTGCGATCGTTAACCAAAAGGGCGGCGTGGGAAAGTCCACCACCGCCGTCAATCTTGGGGCCTCCCTTGCCTCGCTCGGCTATCGCGTCTTGATCGTCGACCTGGATCCTCAGGGCAGTTCCACGAGCGGAGTGGGCCAAACGAAGGCCCGGCTTTCCACGAACATCTACCATGTTCTCATGGGTGGGGAGTCGATGGAACACGCAATCCGGCCGACCGCCGTGGAGCGGCTGTCGGTCGTCCCAGCCGACCTCCAGCTGGCAGGCGCCGAGGTGGAGCTTGTTCCCCTGATGGCACGTGAGATGAAGCTCAAGACGGCGCTGCTCACAATCGCAGACAGCTATGAATTCATCCTCGTGGACTGCCCTCCGTCCCTGGGCCTGCTGACCATCAACGCCCTGGTGGCCGCTGAGTCTTGTTTGATTCCGATGCAATGCGAGTATTACGCGCTCGAGGGATTAACCCGATTGATGGACACGATTGCGTTGGTCCGGCGGCATCTCCATCCGCACATCGGCGTCGCCGGCGTGATTCTCACGATGGTGGATCCCCGTACAAAACTTTCGAACGAAGTGGCGGCGGAGGTGCGCAGGCACTTTGCCGATCTCGTCTTCGCCCAAGAAATCCCGAGAAGCGTTCGGTTGGCCGAGGCTCCGAGCTACGGCCAGCCGGTGCTCGGCTACGCGCCGTCCTCCCGGGGCGCCGAAGCGTATGTGAGCCTGGCCCGAGAATTAGTGGCGCGGCTCGGCGCGGGTCGCCGGTCGCCAGCAGTTGCCGGGACTCCGGCGGAGGCGGGCGCAACCGCAGCCGGCACGGGGGGTGTGCATTCGGATCGAGGTGCCGTCGATGCCTAAGCGCGGGCTTGGACGCGGTCTGGCCGCTCTGATCCCCGGTGCAGGGGCGCCGGACTCGGAGCCCGCGGGCGAGCTGGAAACATCACGCCTCTCAGCCAACCCCTTTCAGCCCCGGCGCGAGATGAGGGGCCCCGAATTCGACGAGCTCGTGGCCTCGATCCGCCGTCACGGGGTTCTTCAACCGATCATCGTTCGCCCGGCCAGAGACGGATATGAGATCGTTGCGGGGGAACGACGGTGGCGGGCCGCCCAAGACGCGGGTCTTGCCAAGATCCCCGCCGTCATCCGGGACGTCACCGACAGAGAGATGCTGGAGGTCGCCCTGATCGAGAACCTCCGCCGGGAGGACCTGAATCCGATCGAGCGCGCACAGGCCTACCGTCGCCTCAGTCACGAGTTCCACCTCACGCAAGAGCAGGTGGCAGACGTGGTGGGCGGAAGCAGGCCGTCCATTGCCAATGCCATCCGTCTTCTCGACCTTCCTGGAGAGGTCCAGACGGCCATCGCCCGCGGACGCCTAAGCGAAGGCCACGGCAGAGCCCTCCTCATGCTCCAGGATCCTCGCACGCTGCTCGAGACCTGGCGATTCGTGGAGGAAAAGGCGCTGTCAGTCCGCGAGACAGAAGAGCTGGTCAAGGTGCGGAGTCGGCACGTTTCACGTGAAACAAAGCTCCGGCCCAAGCGGATGGATCCCCAGATCCGAGACCTCGCGGTCCAGCTTCGGGATCGATACTCCACGGCCGTCACCATCGTTCCGCGAGGCCACAAAGGGACGATCCAGATTGGGTACTTTTCGCAGGACGACTTGGGGCGACTGATCGACCTGCTCCTTAGGTGACGAAGGACACATCCCCGCTTCCCTACACGCTCGTTACAAACTCTCCTTCACGATCCTTTCCGGGTACTCGCGAGAGCAGGTCCTTGAGTGCCAGGCCCAACCTCCGAATCCCCTCGTAGATCGTGCTCTCGGGCTTGTCGGCAAAGGAGACCCTGAGCCCCGACGGCGGCGGCGTGTGCGGGAGAAACAGGTCGCCGAGACCGCAAGCGACTCCCGCCTTGAGCCCTTCTTCGAAAGCCTCGATGGCGGACATCCCATCGGGGAGGTTCACCCATAAGTTGAAGCCGGCGGCCGGATGGGTCCAGGTCACCCCCGGCGGTATGGAGACCTCAAGCGCTCTCAGCGCGGCGTCCCGGCGGCGGCGGTAGGTCTTCCGGGCGGTCTCCAGATCGCGGGGGTACTGGCGACTTGAGAGGTACCGCCACAGTGTTCTCTGGATCAGCGGTGACGTGAACCGGTCCACGACCGATTTGGATTCCATCAGGCGGTCTAGCGGTATGCCGCGGGCGACGACGCAGCCCACACGAAGCCCGGGGATGACAGTCTTGGAGAAGCTCTTGACGAAGAGGACGTGCCCCCCGGTGTCAAACGCCTTGATCGCCGGAGGCGCGTCCTGGTCGTAGGCAAATTCGCTGCATGTGTCGTCTTCCACGATGAGCAGGTTGTGCCGGCGCGCGAGAGCCGCGAGGCGCCGCCGCCGATCTTCGTTCATCGTGACCCCGGTGGGATTCTGCGCGGTGGGGACCGTGTAGACGAGGCGCGGGCGGTATCGTTCCGCCAGAATGTCCGTGATCTCGACTCTCATTCCGTCGGCGTCCATCGGAACCCCGAGCAATTTAGCGCCGCGTCCTTCGAAGACATCCAGAGCGGTGGGGAACGTCGGACTCTCCACAAGCACATAGTCCCCCGCGCCGACAAAAGTCCGTGCGACGAGATCGATCGCTTGCTGGGATCCCGATGTGATCAGTATTTCGTCGGGTGTGGCCGAGAACCCCAAAGAACCACAGTGTGCGGCGATCCATGCTCGGAGGTTATGGTCCCCCTGTGGAGTGCCGTATTGCAGGAAACGTGGATCACTAACGGCCATCGTGCGGCGCCAGAGGCGCCCCAAAGCCCGGAGAGGGAACAGCGTGGGATCAGGGGTCCCTCCCGCCAGGGATATGATATGATCCCGCAGCGCGGGCCTGAGGAGTGCCTGCATCGCGGAAATTCTGGGGGCGCGAAGATAGACCGGCAGGGTGGTGTGCCAGTCGGTTTCCCCGGTTGGAGCCTGGGCTTCCCCGGGCTTGGCGTCGTTGAAATGCGATGGTGCGAACGCGCCACCAACAAACGTACCCCGCCCCACTGCGGCGTGAACGAGCCCTTCGGACGCGAGCGCATCGTATGCTTGGACAATGGTGATGAGGCTGACACGCAGCCGCTGTGCAAGGCTGCGGACCGAGGGAAGGCGCGATCCCTGCTTGAGCTCGCCGGCCCGGATCCTGTGAGCCAGTTCGTCATAGACCTGCCGGTACAACGGGGTGGTTGCCTCCCGTTTGAGGTCGATCATTAGCACAGCGGCACTCCTTCCATAGCGGGGTCGTTCTCGCGTCGCCTCGGGATGAGTGTCATTATGAATATTGACATCCATTTCCCTAAGTAGTACTGAATATACTGCATCTCGGGCGGTATAGTCAATCAGTGTCACTAGATACACATAGACGCGCAGGGCAAGAGTGGGAGGCGAGCATTTTTGACGCGGGACGAAGCCTGGTCCCTCCTTCAGCAGCACACCGCTTCGCCGGCATTGCTGAAGCACATGCTGGCCGTCGAGGCTGTGATGCGGGCGTATGCGCGCCGATTCGGCGAGGATGAGGACACGTGGGGCCTCGCCGGCCTTCTTCACGACCTCGATTACGAACGCCATCCTTCTCAGCAAGACGGCCATCCTTTTGTGGGGGTGGAAATCCTTCGATCGCAAGGCGTGTCGGAGCCCGTGTGCCGCGCGATCCTCGCCCACGCCGATTACAGCGGTGTGCCTCGGGAGGCCTGGATGGAGAAGGCGCTCTACGCCGCCGACGAGCTCGCGGGGTTTGTCATCGCCGTGGCGCTGGTCAAACCGTCGCGGTCGCTGGCGGACGTCGACGCGGTTTCGGTGCAGAAAAAGATGAAAGACAAAGCATTCGCCCGAGGCGTGCGGCGTGAAGACATCGTTCGCGGCGCTGACGAGCTGGGGTTGGGTCTTGAAGAACATATTACCTTTGTGATCCAGGCGCTTCGGAGTGTGGCCTCGGAGCTGGGGCTCGACGGCGCGGGGGGGTAAGACAGGAAGAGGACACTGGCAGAGGGAGGCAGGCCGATGGCGGACGTCGGGACGGTGAAGCTGAAGCGGGGTCTCGCCCAGATGCTCAAGGGCGGCGTGATCATGGACGTGACGACGGCGGAGCAGGCCAAGATCGCCGAAGAGGCAGGGGCGTGCGCTGTCATGGCGCTCGAGCGCGTTCCCGCCGATATTCGGCTGGAGGGCGGCGTGGCACGAATGGCCGATCCGCTGAAGGTCAAAGAGATCATGGAGGCTGTGACGATCCCAGTGATGGCCAAAGTCCGGATCGGTCACTTCGTCGAAGCGCAGACCCTGGAGGCGCTAGGGGTGGATTTCATCGATGAGAGCGAAGTCCTCACGCCCGCCGATGAGCACTACCACATAAACAAGCACCCGTTCACCGTGCCGTTCGTTTGCGGGTGCCGGGATCTCGGGGAGGCCCTGCGCCGCATTGGTGAGGGTGCGGCGATGATACGCACGAAGGGGGAAGCCGGAACCGGAAACGTCGTCGAGGCCGTCCGTCACATGCGCGCCGTGATGGACGCCATCCGCCGTCTCCAAGCGACGCCGGAAGAGGAGTTGATGACCGCGGCCAAGGAACTAGCCGCCCCCTATGAGCTCGTGACGGAAACCCGCGCGCTCGGTCGTTTGCCGGTCGTGAATTTCGCCGCCGGAGGGATCGCGACGCCGGCGGACGCAGCCCTGATGATGCAGCTCGGGTGTGACGGCAACTTTGTCGGCTCGGGCATCTTCAAGTCCAAGGACCCGGCCAAGCGGGCAAAGGCGATCGTCGAGGCTACGACACACTTCAACGATCCAGACGTGATCGCCCGGGTGTCCGAGGGCATTGGAGAGCCGATGAGGGGGCTGGACGTGCGCAAGCTGCCCGAAGGGGAGCTAATGCAAGTCCGGGGCTGGTAGCCACCTCGCCCCATGCGGCCATCACGAGGAGTGAGCCGGTTGTGAACATCGGTGTGCTGGCGCTCCAGGGAGATGTAATCGAGCACAGGAGCGTCCTGGCGGGTCTCGGCGTAGAGACCACAGAAGTCCGCGTCCCAGCGCACCTGGAACACGTGGACGGGCTCATCATTCCCGGCGGGGAATCCACGACGATCGGCAAATTGATGGTCCGGTATGGGCTGGATAGGGCCATTCCGGTCCGGGTTCAGGAGGGCATGCACGTGTACGGAACGTGCGCCGGCATGATTCTCCTGGCCCGAACCGTGCACGGAGGAGAGCCGCCGCTCCTGCGCCTGCTGGACATCACCGTGCTCCGGAACGCGTACGGCCGTCAGGTAGACTCGTTTGAGGCGGACCTCGAGATTCCCGCCGTAGGTCCGCCGCCGGTGCGGGCGGTGTTCATCCGTGCCCCGGTCATCGAGGAGACGGGGCCTGACGTCGATGTCCTCGCCTCTCTCGACGGGCGGCCCGTGCTGATTCGCGAGGGTGGACTCCTCGCATCGTCGTTCCATCCGGAGTTGAGCCCGGATGGTAGGGTCCATCGGTACTTTCTCGACATGATCCGCGACGGGAAATGACCACCCTGCGAGCGAGAAGCGCCTGCCCGGCCGGGATCAGGAGATCGTGATGGGCATTCTGACAGACGATATGAAACGGGTCGTGCGCGAGCAGCGTCTCGGCTTCGTGGCCACCGTCTGTCCCGACGGCACACCGAACCTCTCGCCCAAAGGCACCACGGCCGTGTGGGACGACGACCACCTGGCATTCGCGCACATCTGCTCGCCCGGCACGATTGCGAACCTGCGCCGGAACCCGGCAGTCGAGATCAACGTAGTCGACCCGGTGCTTCGCAAAGGCTACCGGTTCAAGGGCACGGCGACGATTTTGACCGAGGGACCCGTGTACGCCGCGGTCCGCGCCGCCTACCGCGGCGGGCCGCACCCGCTTCAGGAGGCGATCGACCGGCGCATCGAGGCCATTGTGCTCGTCCGAGTTCAGCGTGCCCTGCCGCTCATTTCGCCCGTGTATGAAACCGGCGCCACGGAGGCCGAGGTCGCAAAGGGCTGGCAGGCATACTGGGACTCGCTGCGGCGCACGCCGACCCCTCGGTAGTCCCCTCGGCCGGGTGGTGAGGCGTGATCGCGCCTCTGCCTGGCGCGCGGCATCGCCACTCGATTCCGGCGCGACCCCACGCTCACAAGCCCGCACCCTGCGATCTTGCGCTGTGCCCTCTTCCTACACGCTGAGGCCTGACACGCGCGCGGCGCGGGCATAATGAGGGGGGACGAGCCGTGCGGAGGAGACGGGTGTGGCATCATTCGACGAGGGAACCGGGCCTGGTCTGACGCTCGCCGCCGCCGGCGACTCACTCGTCACCAAGCGGGTCACCGAGTCCCGCGATCCGGCATTTCTCAGCCTCGTCGAGCTCCTGCAGTCGGCGGACGTCCGCTTTACGAACCTCGAGACCACCCTTCATGATTTCCGGGGGACCCCCCAAGCGGCGGGGAACGGTTTCTATGCCGTCGCTCCCCCGCGGATCATTGACGACCTGTCGTCGCTGGGCTTCAACCTCTACGCGGCGGCGAACAACCACATGATGGACTGGGGGGAAGGGGGATTGTTTGCGACGATGGAGACACTGGACCGCGCCGGGGTCGTCTACGCGGGGATCGGCCGAAACTTGCAGGAGGCGCGCGCTCCGCGGTATCTGGAGGTGCCCTCGGGACGTGTCGCCCTCGTGGCCGCGACGAGTACGTTTCCGCCGCATGCGCCGGCCGGGGAGCAGCGTCCCGACTGTCAGGGGCGCCCGGGGGTCAATCCTCTCCGGTTCGAGACGGTCGTGTCGCTGGACGACGAGACCCTCGAATTTCTCACCTTCATTAATGAGCGGTTGGGTCTCAACGGCGCGCACGACCTCTGGATCCGCCTGGGCCTGACGCCTCCGGACCCGGAGGGCATTACCACAGTCTTCGGCCACAGATTTCGAGTAGGGAACCCCGCCGGTGTGCAGACGCAGCCCCGTGCGGACGACATGGAAGGGAACCTGGCCTGGATCCGGGACGCCCGCCGCCAGGCCGACTGGGTGATCGTCAGCCTGCACGCGCACGAGATGGCCAGTACCGATCAGGAACAGCCGGCCCAGTTCATCGAGATGTTTTGTCGGGCGGCCGTGGACGCGGGAGCGGACGCGGTGGTTTGCCATGGCCCGCACGTCCTACGGGGGGTGGAGGTCTACGAGGGGAAGCCGATCTTATACAGCCTGGGCAATTTCATCTTCCAGAGTGAAACGCTCCTCAGGCAGCCCGCCGACGTGTACGAACGGCTGGGCCTGCCACCGACGGCCACCCCTGCCGATTTGTTCCATGCGCGTGAGTCTGCCGGGGGATTCACCGCCGATCCGCTCTACTGGGAGTCCGTTGTGGCGATGTGCCGCTTCGATGATGATACGCTCGGCGAAATGCGCCTCTATCCCATCACTCTGGGGTACGGACGCACGCGGCTCCAGCGCGGATCGCCTCTCCTGGCGCCGCCGGAACAAGGACAGGGCACCATCGAGCGGCTAGCGAACCTGTCTCCCACCTGTCAGATCGACTGGCAGCCGGAAGGGTTCGGATTGGTACAGTGGTGAGTTCGCCGTGAGCATCCTCGCGGTCAGCGACGAGGTCGACGAAGCGCTCATGGGGGACTCCCGCCCCGAGCGGGTGGCGGGGGCACAGCTCCTGATCTCCTGCGGCGATCTCCCCTCCGAGTATTTGGAATTTCTGGTGGAACGATTCGCGATCCCCCTCGTGTACGTCCGCGGGAATCATGATCTCCAATACGCCGGAAGCCCCCCGCCGGGCGAGAACATCCACTGCCGTCTCTCCAACACCGCGGGTCTCCGGATCTTGGGCTTTGAGGGATCGATGTGGTACAACGGCCAGGGCGTCCAGTACACCGAGCACGAAATGTGGTGGAGGGTGTTGTGGACGGTTCCCTCGGTATGGCTGGCCAAAGGCGTGGACGTCATTGTCGCGCACGCTCCGCCACGCGGCGTCCATGACGGCAGTGACCAGGCCCACACCGGGTTCACCGTATTTCGAAAACTCCTCGAGACGCTGCGCCCGCGTTACTTCGTGCACGGTCACAACCACCTGTCCTACGTCCCCAAGGGCACCCGGATCAGCACCGTGGGCACAACCCAGGTCGTCAACGCCTTTCGCTCCGTGATACTCCCCATCGAGGTGCCCTCGGCGTCCCGGCAGGAAGCCGGCCGCGCGCTCGGCTCATGACGCTGCCTCGTTTCAAGGAGTTTGAAGACGTCCAGAGCGCCCTCGGAGCCCTCACCGCGCGACCCCTGGGGGTGATCCAGGTGCCCATCGATGAGATCGTCGGCAGCGTGGGGCGCGCGCGGTTTTTCCCTCGCGGCCTTCGTGCGGGGCGCGGGCTCACGCCATCGCGCGTGCGGCGCCTCACCGCGGCGCTCAATCACGGGGATGTGTTGCCGCCCGTCCTCCTCTATCGCATCGGGCACGAGTATTTCGTAGCGGATGGACATCATCGGATCGCCGCCGCGCGCCTCTTCGGGCAACAGTTTGTGGACGCCGAGGTCGTGGCCTATTTGCCCGAGACGCACCGGCCCGAGGACGTCGTGGCGCGAGAGCGGGTGCTCTTCGAGCAACAGACGGGGATCACGACGATCGTCCTCCACGAGGTCGGACAATATCCGAAGCTCCTGCGGTGGATCCAGGACGACACACGTCAGCAGGCCCGCGGGATGGATCCGGCGCAACCGGTCCAGGACGGAGCGCTCAAAAACGCCGCGCGCGCCTGGTACACGCGGGTCTACTATCCGACGATCCAGGATCCCGCCTTCGTGCGCCTCCGGCGCTTCTTTCCTGATCGATCACCCG
>Ga0187846_10001942_pt1 | contig 11517 bp, 7 predicted proteins | sample TC_taG_FD_161473 | JGI IMG/M metagenome (GOLD analysis project Ga0187846, IMG submission 161473) | Biofilm microbial communities from the roof of an iron ore cave, State of Minas Gerais, Brazil - TC_06 Biofilm (v2) | ecosystem: Environmental > Terrestrial > Deep subsurface > Cave > Wall biofilm ... | reverse complement strand
AAGCGGAGGTGACGGAAACCGCCAACAGCAAAAGCAAACTTGTCACGCGCCGATTAGCTCTTCGCGACACGATATCTGTGATTATGCCTCCGCGTGAGAATAGGTCGACCGTTTCAGAAACTCTCCTTGTCCAGCGCGACCGGTGAACTTCTCCCCATCTACTACCACTTTCCCTCGTGAGAGCACGATGTCCGGCATTCCGGTGACCTGGATGCCTTCAAACATCGAATAGTCCACGCGCATGTGATGTGTTTTGGCGCCGATTGTGTGCTTGCGCTTAGGATCGAAGATCACCAGATCGGCGTCACTGCCCACCGCGATCGTTCCTTTGCGAGGGTATAGGCCGAACAGTTTCGCCGGAGTCGTCGAAACCAGCTCCACGAAGCGATTCACGCTGAAGCGCCCTTGGGCAACTCCACCGGAGTAAATGAGGCTCATCCTGTGCTCGATACCAGGACCTCCGTTTGGAATCTTCGTGAAGTCGTCGCGGCCCAACTCCTTCTGCTCTTTGAAGCAGAAAGGGCAGTGATCGGTCGACACGACCTGCAAATGATCCCGTTTGAGTCCGTTCCACAGCTTCTCCTGGTGCCACTTCTCTCGCAGGGGCGGGGTGAAGACGTACTTCGCGCCCTCGAATCCTGGCACATCGAAGTTCTCGATCGAAAGATAAAGATACTGCGGGCAAGTCTCAGCATAAACCGGGAGACCGCGATCCCTAGCTTCGCGCACCTTCTCGAGCGCGTCGTTGCAGCTGAGGTGCACGATGTAGATCGGCGCGCCGGCCATCTCCGCCAATGCGATCGCGCGTGCTGTAGCTTCCGCCTCTGCGGTTGTGGGGCGCGTCAGGGCATGATATTTTGGCGCCTTCTTTCCTTCAGCTAGAGCCTGCTGCACGATGACGTCAATCGCGCTTCCGTTTTCCGCATGCATGCAGACCATTCCGCCGTTCTTTGAGGTCGTCTGCAGAGCCCGGAAGATGCTTGCATCGTCGAGCATGAACACGCCGGGATAAGCCATGAACAGCTTGAAACTGGTAACTCCTTCCCGGATCAGGGAATTCATCTCCTGCAGTTGACCCGAGCTGACATCCGTAACGATGCAGTGAAAGGCGTAGTCGCAGGTCGCTTTCCCCGAGGCCTTCGACATCCAGGTGTCAAACGCTTTCTGCAATGATTGACTCTTGTACTGAATTGCAAAATCGATCAACGTGGTCGTGCCGCCGAAGGCCGCGGCTCGTGTACCCGTCTCAAAGTCGTCAGCGCTGGTTGTGCCGCCGAATGGCATGTCCAGATGGGTGTGCACATCGATGCCGCCGGGAAGCACCAGCTTTCCTGTTGCATCCAGAGACTTGTCCGCGTTCTGTTGCGGAAGATCTTTCCCGAGTGCCGTGATCTTTCCGGCCGCGATGGCAACATCCGCCACGTAGCTGTCTGTGGCCGTTACCACCGTCCCGTTCCTGACGATTGCGTCGAAAGCCATGCACACCTCCGTTCACGGGCGGGATGAAGGAAGAAGGAATTCTATGCTAAACTGCCGCCCCTCAGCTCTTGTTATTTCCGGAGAGATGAAAGGGTGCTCATGCAGTTCGGTATCACAATAAAGCCGGACATCCCCGTGGACCGAATTGTCGCCCTGACGCGGCAGGCGGAGGCCGCGGGCTTTCACTACGGTTGGATCTTCGACTCGCACGTGCTCTGGAAGGAGCCGTACCCGTTGCTGACCCTGATGGCCACCAACACGAAGAAGATGAAGCTGGGCACATGCGTGACTAACCCCGCAGTCCGCGATCTTACGGTCACGGCCAGTCTGTTCTCCACGCTGGATCTGATCTCCGGGCGAAGGATGCAACTGGGCATCGGGCGAGGCGACAGTTCGCGGCGCGTGCTGGGAAAGAAGCCGGTGAGCTGGTCGCAGCTGGAAGCCGCGGTGAAGGATTTTCGCGCTCTAACGAGCGGTCAGGAAATCCAGCACGACGGCCAGCCTGCCCGGCTCAGTTGGGCGCCGGGATCTCCGCCGGTGTGGATTGCCGGATACGGTCCTAAGGTGCTGCACATGGCGGGTCGCGTCGCCGACGGCATCATCCTGCAGTTTGCCGATCCCGACTTGATCGATTGGTGCCTCGGATTTGTGAAAGACGGGGCCAGGGCGGCCGGACGCGACTTCCGTCGCATTGACGTGATGGCTGCCGCGCCGGTGTGGGTTTCCACGGATCTGTCTCTGGCTCGCGAACAAGTGCGCTGGTTCCCAGCACTGGTATCGAACCACGTGGTCGATCTCATCCGTCAATACAAACCGGAAGACCTGCCTCCGGCGCTCACTTCCTACGTACAGGATCGCGGTGGCTACGACTATCAACACCACTGCGTTGTGGGGAGCGATAACGCCGATTTCGTCTCTGACGATATTGTTGACCGCTTTTCGTTCTCGGGACCGTCGAGGCGCACCGCCGTAAGCTGAAGAGACTCGCCGATGTGGGAGTTACGCAATTCAACATCTACCTGATGAGCGGAGACGAAGAGAAAACCCTGGACATTTATCATCGAGAGGCGCTGCCAGCATTCGCTGACGCAGCAAAGAAATAGAGCGATCACGCTTCCACTGGCTTGAGCGCACGCTGAGAAGCCATCAGGGCAAAGTAAACAACAAACGACACCGCGAAGCCGACAAACCAGGAATAGTCGTACAGCACCCGAACACTCGATACCGCCAGTCCAGCCAGCGCGGTTCCGGCACCCGCACACAGCGCGATGATCGCGCGCCAGTTGAATCCATTCGCATACTCGTAGACGCCGCCGCGAAGATACAGGTCATCGACCTGTAAAGTCCTTGCGCGCAGAACGAAATAGTCACAGATCATGATTCCCGCAACCGGCCCCAGAAAGGCTGCATATCCACCCAGCCATCCCAGAATGAAGGTCTTGTAGTTGGCTAACAGCTTCCACGGCATCAGCGTGATCCCCATGAAACAGGTAATCACACCCCCGGTTCTAAAACTGATTCGCCGTGGCCAGAGATTTGAAAAATCGTTGGCGGGTGAAACCACATTGGCGCCGATATTGACGTTCAACGTTGCCAGCAGGATTGCAACCAGCGAAATCGCTACCGCCACGGGAGAGTGAAACCGGCTCAGCAGTTGCACAGGATCCCAAATCGCGGTGCCGTAGATCACCACCGTCGCTGAGGTCACAGCGATCCCGACAAATGCGTAGAGCGTCATCGTCGTCGGCAAAGCCAGTGCCTGGCCGATTACCTGTTCTCTCTGGTTGCGGGCAAAACGGGTGAAGTCTGGAATGTTCAGAGAGACTGTCGCCCAAAAGCCGACGGTTCCGTTCAATGCAGGAATGAGAAACTTGAGAAAATCGGAAAAGCTTGTAAAGCGTGAGGGCACAGACAGCATAGGCCCGAAGCCGCCCGCCGTCCGGTACGCCCACACCAGCAACAACAGGCCCACGCCGAGCAGTATCGGCGCGCTGATCCCCTGCAGAATGCGGATGTACTCGATTCCCTTGAGTATGACTGCAAAATTGATGAGCCAGAAGAGCAGAAAGCAAATAGCCGTTCCGTGGAGAACGTCTTTCCACCCAGGCCAGAGAGTTGCCAGCAATGTACTGATAGCTTCTCCGCCAATCCAGGTCTGAATTCCGAACCAGCCGCAAGCCACCAGCGCACGCAGCACCGCCGCGACATTTGCTCCGAACACTCCAAACGATGCGCGAGCGAGGACCGGGAAGGGAATTCCGTACTTGGCGCCGGGGTGCGAGTTGAGCAGCATGGGCAGCAGCACAATCACGTTGCCAATGAAGATCGTTAAGACCGCCTGCTTCCAGTTCATTCCGCCCTGAATAAGGCTTGCGGCCAACATGTAGGTAAGGATGTTGACCGACATTGAAATCCACAGCGCGGCGAAATTGTAGGTCCCCCATTGACGCCGGCCCACTTGCGCTGGCGCCAGGTCAGGGTTGTAAAGCGGGCTAGACTCGATCCTCGATTGCGCTTGCGGAGTTTCTGTGGTCATTGGCGCGAGTGTGTGCGAATGACTGCCAAATGCAAGTTCTCACCTCGGCGTAGGAGAAATGCCTAGTCGGCAGCGATCGCGGTCCCACCCTGTGTTGTCAGCGGACCGTAACTCTCCGGCCGGCGGTCGCGAAAAAACTGCCATACTTTGCGAACTTCCAGAATCATATCCAGATCGAGATTCGCCACCAGCACCTCATCTTTGTCGCGGCTTGCTTGCGCCATGATCTTGCCTCTTGGGTCGCAGAAGTAGCTCTTCCCGTAGAACTCCCCGATACTCCAGGGTTTTTCCGTGCCCACCCGATTGATTGCGCCCACGAAGTAACCGTTCGCCACGGCGTGCGCGGGCTGCTCCAGCTCCCACAAATACTCGGACAGTCCCGCGACCGTGGCCGAAGGATTGAATACGATCTCTGCGCCATTGAGCCCCAGGATGCGTGCGCCCTCGGGAAAGTGGCGATCGTAGCAAATGTACACACCGATTCGCGCATACTTGGTCTCGAATACCGGGTATCCGAGATCGCCGGGTGTGAAGTAAAACTTCTCCCAGAAACCCGGGTGGCAATGGGGAATGTGATGTTTGCGATATTTTCCAAGATACCGTCCATCGGCATCGATCACGGCGGCGGTATTGAAATAAACGCCGGGCATCTGTTCCTCGTAGACGGGAACTACAATCGCCATGCCGTATTTGGCTGCTACCTTCTGCATCAGCTTCGTCGTCGGTCCTTCAGGAACTCGCTCGGTTAATTCGTACCAGCGTGTGTTCTGTTCGGCGCAAAAATAGGGTCCGTAGAAAAGTTCCTGCAAACACAAAACTTGAGTCTTCTTCTTCGCAGCCTGCTCGATGAGCTTCAGATGCTTATCCACCATCGCTTTGCGGATCTGCGCGAGGGGGCGTTCCGGGCTTAGGGCATTGCTGGTCTGGATGAGGGCACAGCGGACATTGCGAGGCATGGGTACCTCCGAGGCCCGTAACTATAGCAGAAAGAGACATCAGTTAGCGTGCGGTGCGTGCGTGTTTCCTCGAGCAACTATTCGCGTCGTAACGTGCGTGTCTCAAGTTTGTTAACCTTGACGGTCGCTGGTACGGATGCTAGATTCCGACGCGAATCCAGTTTCAGGGGGAACTGCTCTGAGTCGGCCAGAGAAGACGCACAATCCAGTTGACCTTCGCCGACGCAACTTCCTAATCCGCTGCTGTCAGGGAGCGGGGTCACTCCTGATACCGGCCCGCCTGCGCGGGCTCAGGCTTCCACGTAAGTTCGGCGTCGTGCCGCATGTGCTTGGGGATGCCGGCGAGTTCCATTTGCATCCGCACTATCGAGCGCAAAGACCGCTCGATGCCATTCTTTCTCTTACGCAAGCCGGTCTTGACGACTTTGTTACCGAAAAGTACGCAGAAGAGCTTGAAGAGAAGTTACGTCAGTGGGGCGCCAGCCTTCTTCAGTCCTCGCACTCCACCGAAGCACTGGAGAGAATTCTGGCCCCGAACTTCGGGGGAACATCTCTGCGGCCTGCCTCAAGCAAGGACGTGCGCAGGGACTCCTTTCTTGAAGTCCGGCGCAATCAGTTTGCGGGCGATGCCGTTATTAACCGCACTGATTTTCTGCGCGACCTTCAACAGGAGATGGCCGCCTTCTCCCACATCAATACTGCCGAGTTTCAGCTGACGAGCATTGACGAGAGTCCTTCTGGCTCTAACTCCCCCGCGATTCTGAAAACGCGAGTGCGATACGAGTTGGTGGGCGAAGGAAAGCAGTTCCATCGCGAGCAACGCGTCGGTTATTGGGACCTGGAATGGGAGTCTTCGCCAGCGGGAGATTTCCTCATCCGTACCTGGCACTCTCTCGAAGAAACCAGCAGCCGCGCCCCTTCCCCAGTTTTTTCCGATATCACCGCTCTGGCCCTTGGCGGCAATCCGTCCTATGCCGCTCAACTGCTCCGAGGGACCGACTACTGGCGAACCGTTCTAGATAGCGCATGCGGCATTGACGTCTACGGCCACAATGGGATCGCAGTTGGCGACATCGATAACGACGGCTTTGACGATTTGTACATTTGCCAGCCCGCCGGCCTTCCCAACCGCCTTTACCGCAATCGCGGCGACGGAGTCTTCGACGACATCACCGAATCATCAGGCCTCGGCGTGCTCGAAAACACCGCCTGTGCTCTCATTGCCGACGTCAATAACGACGGGCGCCAGGAAGTCATTGTCGTTTGCACGAGCGGCCCGCGCCTGTACCTGAACGAAGGTGAGGGCAAGTTTCGCCTGCAGCACGCAGCATTTCAATTCGCCAATCCACCTCGAGGGACTTTTACCGGGGCCGCTCTCGCGGATTACGACCGCGACGGCTGGCTGGACATTTACTTTTGTCTCTACATCTACTACCAGGGCACCGACCAGTACAAATATCCGACTCCCTACCATGACGCACAGAACGGCCCACCCAACTTCATGATGCACAACAACCGGGACGGAACGTTTCGCGATGTCACCGAGCAAACTGGTTTGAACCAGAACAACACACGCTACAGCTTCTGCTGCGGCTGGTCAGACTTCAATCGCGACGGATGGCCCGACCTCTATGTAGTGAACGACTTCGGACGGAAGAATCTGTATCGCAACAATGGCGACGGCACGTTTACCGACATTGCGCCGCAGGCAGGTGTGGAAGACGTGGGGGCAGGGATGAGCGTTTGCTGGACTGACTACGACAACGACGGCGCGGAAGATCTATACGTCGCTGACATGTGGAGCGCTGCTGGCGAGCGTATCTCGATGCAGCCAAACTTCAAAAAGAGTTCTCCAGCGCAAGTCCGGGCACAGTATCGCAAACACGCTATGGGAAACTCGCTGTTCCGCAATGCAGGAAGAGCATTTCAGGACGCAACCGCATCCGCGGGTGTTGGCATGGGCCGCTGGGCCTGGGCGAGCGATGCCTGGGACTTCGACCACGATGGTTTTCCCGATCTCTATATCACCAATGGGATGGTCTCCGGCACCGCAAACAACGATCTCAGCAGTTTTTTCTGGCGGCAGGTTGTTGCCAACTCGCCCGACGACGCCAGGCCTTCCCACGACTACGAACTGGGATGGAACGCCCTCAACGAACTCATCCGTGCCGACCGCACCTGGAGCGGGCTCGAGAGGAATATCTTCTACGCGAACAATCGCGATGACACGTTCTCTGACGTCTCCGGTGCGGTTGGGTTGGATTTTGTCGAAGACGGTCGGGCATTTGCCCTCGCCGATTTCGATCACGATGGGCGATTAGAAGTTTTCCTGAAGAATCGCAACGGTCCCCAATTACGGGTCTTGAAGAATGTAGTTCGAAACCTGGCTCCATCCATCGCGTTCCGACTACGCGGCGTCAAAAGCAACCGTGATGCAATCGGTGCCGTGACCACCCTGGAGTCAGCCTCCGGCAGGCAGACTCGGACGCTTCAGGCAGGCTCGGGCTTTCTCTCTCAACACACGAAAGAGATATTTTTCGGTCTGGGAGATGCAAAGGGGCCTATTCACGCTTCCATTCGCTGGCCCAGCGGCCTGCTTCAAGAGCTCAGAGATCTGCCGCCGAACCACCGGATCTGGGTGGAGGAAGGTACTTCAGCGACGCGCAATCAGTCCTTCAAGCTCCAGGCGGAAAGCTCCGAACCCGTGGCTGCTGTCAAGACTCAACTGGTCGAGCAGCTTCCCGTGGTTGCAGAAACGTGGCTACTTGCGCCCCTGCCGGCGCCTGATTTCTCCCTCCCCGATTTGGGCGGGAAGTCCGTCAGCCTGACGGGACTTCGCGGTGCGCCAACGTTGTTGAATTTCTGGGAGTCGCGATCTGCAGACTGTTTAGCGGACCTGACAGCGCTGAACCAGCTTCAGGCCGGCTGGATGGGAGACTTCAAGTCGTCACGGTAAATGTCGATGACCCGGCACAGGCCACGAGCCTTTCGACACTCATACGCGACCACGCTCTCACTTTGCCTATCTTGCGTGGCTCGGATGATGTCATCGGCGTGTACAACCTCCTCTATCTCTACCTGTTTGACCGCCACCACGACCTCAGCCTTCCGACTTCTTTGCTGATCAGCGAAAAAGGTGAAATTGTGAAGCTCTATCGAGGACGAATCAATCCCCGTCAAGTCGAATGGGATTCTCAGCACATTCCACAAACCGCAACGGACCGCTTGGCGAAGGCTCTGCCATTTCCCGGCGTGACGGATGCGCAGGAATTCCAGCGCAACGACCTCTCCTACGGCTCCGTGTTTTTTCAACATGGCTACTACGATCAGGCGGCAACATGGTTTCAGCTTGCTCTCAAAGACGATCCATCGAGTGCCGAAGCCCTCTACGGATTGGGCAGCGCGTATCTGGAGCAAGGAAGAACCAGTGAGGCGCAGCAGACCTTCGAGCGGGCAATCACCCTTCACAGTAGTTTTCCGGGAACTCTGCCCAATGCCTGGAATAACCTCGGACTTCTCGCTGCACGAGCAGGTCGCACCGAGGATGCAGTGAAGAGTTTCCGCCAGGCTCTCACACTGGATCCGGATCATCTGATCGCGCTCGACAATCTTGGCAATGCCTACCGCAAGTTGGAGCAATGGGATAGAGCGCGCGCGACTCTCGAACACGCCATTGAAGTCAGTCCGAGAGATCCGGAGGCGAACTACAGTCTCGCGATGGTGTTCGTGCAGAGCAATAACACGGACCGTGCCTACGACTATCTCCAGAGAGCACTAAGGTATCGTCCCGCCTATCCTGAGGCGCTGAATAACTTGGGTGTGCTGTACCTGCGCACCGGGCGGCGCGACCAGGCGGTCACGAATTTCGAAGAATGCATTCGCGTCGCGCCCTGGTTTGACCAGTCCTACCTGAACCTGGCCCGCGTGTATGCCTTGGAAGGCGCCCCAGGTAAGGCACGCAACGTTCTCCTTGAGCTTCTCAAACAACACCCGGATCACGTGCTGGCGAAAAAGGCGCTCGAACAACTTCCACAATAAGGAAAGTTTCTGTTTGCGATTTCTAGCGTCCCGAGGCGTGATTCAGCGGCGTAGGTGTGGTCAGCAGATCCACCAACATCTTGTAGAACCTTGCCGTATCTAAGTCCACTTGGATCTCTACCCGTCGAACGTCAATCTTAGGTTTATCGGTTTCGGCCCAAGTGAGCGTGTTGCCATAGTTGGCTCCGCGACTGAGGTCTACATCCATGAGCCGAGTTTCAGTCTTGGTGACGATGCCGGGATCGAGCCATGCAGCGGCAGCGAGCTCGTCCCACAGATAGTTGTACTCCCCGCGCAGCCGGGCATACTTCCCGACGTATTGTGCCGCTGGGTTGGCACTCTGCCTTACACGATCGATCAATTCGGTTGTCAAGCGAGTCTTCACCGAAATATCCACCGTTGTGCAGACAATCTTCTTCCATGCAGCCCGAAGCACGATGTGTGCCGCCTCTGGATCGAACCACAGATTGAATTCGCGCCTTGGCGCATTCACGAACTCGGGATCGGTCGTCAGCGGACTCAGACTGCCTCCCATGAACACCAATTCTTTGACGAGGGTAGGAAAGCTGGGATCGATCGAGATGGCGAGAGCGAGATTCGTCATCGGCCCGCCTTCGTAGATCGTTACCTGGTTCGGGAACTTGTGGACCATGCCGACCATGAAGTGTGCCGCATCTTCGTCGGAAGGTTTCGTGATCGGCATGCCCTCCGGCATTTCCCCAAGGTTGTCTGGCGGGTGATATAAGCGCGGAGTCCACGCCCCAATCCATCCCACAACACCGTACTGCTGTTCCCAAAGTTCCGTCTCCTCCTTTGTCCGGACCAGGGGATACTCGGCTCCCGGCACCACGGGGATGTCGGTCCGTCCGATGAGTTCGAGCATACGCAGCGTGTGCGCGACTTCCGCCTTGAGCCACTGGTCACCCGTAACAACGGTGATGCCGAGAACTTCGGTTTGCGGTGATTGAATCAGAAGAAGAATTGACTGCTGATCTGTCCCGGCTGGCCCCGCTGCATCTTGATCGATGATGACCCTTCGCTTCTCCTGACCCCAACAATTGAGACAGGCCAACAGCAACATCGTTGTCATCGCGATCAAGACTCTGTGTTTCATCGTGGGCCCTGAAGATTGCCAATTGTACTGCCTGGAATTCGGTTCAACCAGCCAGGAATCAACCCGTTATCATTGCAGATCAGAATCGTCACACACTAGAATGCAGCCAATGCGCGCGATGCTCTCGATCTCCGCGCACTTCTTCCATGTCTCGTTTCTTGCAAATAGCACGCTCGTTTTCACCTCTGCCTGTCATTGTCGGTGTCCTTCTGGTTCAGATTCATCCAGACTGCCTCGGCCAGACTGAGCAGTCCCCGAACGCCTCCACTTTGAATGGCATCGTCCGGGACTCTCAGAATCATCCAGTCGCAGCCGCCACCGTTCGCTTGCGAGCGAATGACGAAGACGAAGCAATAACCGTCCGGACTGATGCAAACGGCTTCTACTCCTTCAGTTTCCTTCGGCCAGGAACATACACGGTAACGGCTGGACTGGTCGGAACTGGCGAGACGACGGTCGATTCCGTGTTGATTCGACCGAACGAATCGAAGCGAATCGACCTCAAGCTGGGACCTCCAAAGGCCGGTGGTTCTCCAGAGGCCCCTGCATTTTTCGATGAGCCCCAGTTCAGTGTGGCAGGCGTCGCCGACACCACAAGTCTAGGTGGGCACGGTTCCGATACCGTTATCCGAAATAAAGAAACGCTGGCCAAAGACACAGCGTCATTGAGCAAAGATTCACAAGTTCGTTCCGCGCCAGGCGCGGCCAGCATTCAAACAGAAAAGTCCTTGCGAGAAAACGTCGAGCGAGACCCCGCGAGCTTTGCTGCAAACTATCGCCTCGGTAAGTTCCTGGTGGACCAAGTCAAGCCGGCGGATGCCGTGGCCTATCTCGAAGCCGCCTTTCGGAAGAATCCAAACGACTACGACAACACTTACGAACTAGCTCTAGCATATGTCGGTCATGGCGACTTTCCGCAGGCTCGGGCCAGGGTTCTTGCGTTGCTGACCGCTCAGGACAAAGCCGAACTGCACCACCTGCTCGCGGAGATCGATGAGCGGGAGAATAATCCGCTTGCGGCTGTTCGCGAATATGAGCGAGCGGCAAAGCTGAACCCGAGCGAACCATATTGGTTCGATTGGGGATCCGAACTCCTGATTCATCGCGCGCCTGAGCCTGCGATCGAAGTCTTCACCAAAGGAAGTCAGCTCTTCCCAAGCTCAATCCGAATGCGCATAGGTCTTGGAGTGGCTTACTACGCACAGGGCTCCGGCGATCAGGCAGTCGCGCTGCTCTGTGAAGCGTCCGATCTTGATCCTGCCGATCCCAACCCCTACCTTTTTCTGGGAAAGATCCAAAGCTCCGACAAGACGCCCCCGCCGGAGACCCTGGTCGAAAAGCTGGCCCGGTTTGCCAAGCTGCACCCGGAGGCTGCACTGGCAAACTATTACTAC
>Ga0187846_10001941_pt1 | contig 11523 bp, 8 predicted proteins | sample TC_taG_FD_161473 | JGI IMG/M metagenome (GOLD analysis project Ga0187846, IMG submission 161473) | Biofilm microbial communities from the roof of an iron ore cave, State of Minas Gerais, Brazil - TC_06 Biofilm (v2) | ecosystem: Environmental > Terrestrial > Deep subsurface > Cave > Wall biofilm ... | reverse complement strand
AGCCATGCGTTTGCTCGAGGAGTATGAATGGCCCGGGAACGTCCGCGAACTGGAAAATACGATGGAGCGCTCGGTGGCCCTGGAAACGGGCAACCTAATTTCGCCCGCTGTCCTCCCGGAGAAAATCAGCCGCGAAAGCGCGGCCAGTCGCGGCGCCGCGCCGGCCTCCGCGAATGGCCACATGGAAATCCCCGAAGGCGGGCTCCATTTGGAGCAATACATTCAAGACCTCGAAAAATCTTATCTCGTGGCCGCACTGCAAACCTGCGACGGGGTGGGAACGCGCGCGGCAGAGTTGCTCAAGATGAGTTACCGTTCCTTCCGCCACTACTCCAAGAAATACAACATCACTTAAACCAGTTGCAGGCTGCCATTTCTACATTTTCCGTAGTGCTACCACTTTGGCCTCGCAGGATTGACGTGGCAGATGTGAGTGATGTCTAGCGGGTGAATGCGTTCATCGCCGGTTGCAGCCAGGAGAACAAGAAATTGTTGATTTCCGGAAAGTGAGAGGCCACAAGACTAAACAGAGGGACGGCGATGAAGCTCGCCAACTTCAGGTAGAAATCCGCTCCCAGGCTGCCCGGCGTGGTATGGGTGATGAGACTGAGAATGGTATCCCGGTGCATCTCGGCGTACACCAGGGCGACGCTGCCGGCGACGATGAGGAACAGCCCAATCATCACCAGGTCCAGCGTGACTCTTGGCAAGAAGGGATAACTGCTGACGGAAAGAAGTAGGAAAACGTACAGCCCGCCCAGCGAGATCACCATCGTTCGCAAGCGCTGAAGGACGCTTTGCATAAAATTCAGATAAACGGAGCATACGAATTGCTCGGTAAGACGCACGTCGTCTGGCAATTGCGCAACGGCGCTGTTTTCTGCAGCTTCGCTGAGGTCCGCCTTACCAAAGGCGCCGAACCATTTCTCTTCGTGCCATCGGGCGTCGAGAAAAAAAAAGGCTTCCCGGGACACTGACGCGAGCGCGGTGCGGAGGGCTTGGAGGCGCTCGAATCGCGTCATTTCCTTGGCGGAAAGCTCATGGCGGCGCCGGAAATGCTCCCATTTGTCCCGGAGGCGCTCCTCTTTGCTTTGCAGGACAAGTTCCCGGATCTCTGCCAGCTCTTTCTCTACTGTGTCAAGGGTTGTCGTGATGGTGTCCTGCAGTTGCACCGAGCCGGGTTCTGCGTTTTTCAGGTACGTGAGCACTTCAATTTCTCTGGAGAGTAGCCGGTACGAATCTTGCAGGCCGCTTCCTCCGAAGCTCCAAATGGGTTTCCAGGAGATGCCCTTCAGGAGCGTGAAACTGCGGCGCAGTGGAAGTAGGTCGAGTGCCAAAAGGAGGCGGCGAAACTCTTTCCAGACAATGACCATCTTGGAAGTCAAACACAATGTCCAAAACAACAAGAACCCCAGTAAGATCGCATAAGCGTAGCTATACCACTCGCCTTCCAGACTACGAACGCCGGGAAGATTGTGGCTGGCGAATGTCGCAATAACGGCAGTTGCTGTGACGGCGCACGGCGCCACGTAGATGCGCCATTCGCTCGAAGTGATTCGCAGGATTTTGATCAGGCGCCGATTTCGTTCCAGGCAGACAGAGAAAAATGGAAATCTCTGGGAAGGTTTGTGTCCGCCACGCTGACCATCCGGTGCCGGCGGTGAGTAACTCGGTAGAACTGGGGCTCGTCCTCCGACGAAGGCCGAACCCGCCAGCGCGAACCAGCACCACCACAGTCCCGCAGCGGCGAGAAACAAAAAGGGGACCAGGGGGGACAAGCCGGAGGCGATCGCCTCATAGCGCGTGAGCAGGAAATATGTGTCGGGAGCGCGGCCCAGGCTAGCACCGAAAAGAAACAGTGTTCCCGCAATCGCCATAGCAAGACTACAGCAAACCGTGAAGACCATCCTGCTTCGATCTCCCCGAAATCTGTCTCGACATGCTAGAAACAGAACCAAAATCGTGAGGCTCGATGCGCATAACCACCAGACGGAGCCAACCTGCTCCCTCCACAGCGTCCACGGCCAAACCGCTGCAAGAAGTAAGCTGAAAAGGATCATGCCTACGATTCCGATCACGGCACGATTGAACTTGGCCCCCGCATAGGCAAATCTGGCCATCGCATCCGTTGAGGAAAAAATGGATCCGAATGTAATCATGTAGCTAAATTCAAGAACTAATACCACTAGGAACGCATTGAGGGCTATCCAAGATACTGGCGCAGAGTCGAGAGGGGGTTTTTGGGTAAAGCTTGCGGACGCCGCCGGAACATCAATGGCGTGAAGACTCGTCGATCCGAAACCTCTTACTTTTTCGGAAACTAGCAAGGAGACGGGCCAATAGCCACCTCTTCCCAAAGCAACCAGCCAAAGGGGAGGAGCATATGGTTTCGGCTCTGCAGAAGACCCTGGCCATTGAGGCCAGCCGTACTGGGCATATGGAGCAGGCGGCAAGTCTTTGAGGGGCCCATTCTGGGAGGCTGGAGGGCACGAATTTGTGGGCGCTTCGCCCCCTTGGACCTCAACGAGAGAAAGCATGGCATTGAAAATGCCAACGGATGAAGAATCAGGAAAGATCAACTCACCGTTTCCGTAATCCCCCGGCTGGGCGAAGTAGCCTTTACGAACGGGCAAGAGTGGATAGGGCGTGGCGACCAAAATCCCATCCATACGCGGGTCGCGCGCTTCCCGGTCATAAATCAGGTCCGCCGTCGTGGTGATAATTCGAGCTCGCGGATAGGCATTCACCAGATACCGGCTGAGGAAGATCTCGTCCAAGCGGTCGGTGGCCAGAATCACAACAAAGTGGACGTCCCGCTTTTGAAAAAGCGAAACGATGCCCTGCAGGACGGATTCTTGAGACAGAGGAGTTTGGCTTACGGCATACGGTGGAACGGTGTCTTCTTCACCCCCGTTGTCCTCCAAACTCAACGACAAGGATGTGCGCGGCTGGGCGTAGGACCGGCTGGCGGTCGAATCGCCGCCCCAAATCACTCGTTGATAGGCGTTGCGCAATTGTGAAATTTCCCGGGGAAAATAAACGTGCAAGACATTTCGCCCTTCCGGGTTTGGAATGGGGCTAGGATCGCCCGCCCCGTAGGCCGTTTCGTCCTCTGAAAGCAGCGCAATTGTTCCGTCGCCGAATTTTTTCGGAATACTCTGGATCAGCAGATCCTGAACAAACGCATCATTTTCCTGGAAAGAAATAAAGGAAATCATGCGTTGTTTTTGGGGAAGGCATGCAAACCATTGCAATAACTTCCAGTTGGTGACGGTTCCACTATGCACTTCCACACTGGAAAAGCCCGCCAAATCCTCCGTTTTTAATATCTCTGAAAGCGAAGGGAGGGAACCCGAAAACAAAGGGCCAAGGATTCGGAAGACTTCCATGGGGGTAGTTGTGCGTGCGATGTCCGTGCGGATGGCTCGAATTGCCAGGACAGCATTGTGAAATTGTTTCTTGCGAATGCCCCCAGTTGGTGTTTCACGTACGAGGAATACAAACAAAGGGGCGGAATCGGTGGGCTCCCGATCATCGGGGGGACGCCTAAAAATCATCAGGCCGGGAATGTCTTCCTTGGAGCTTTCATACTCTTCCTGAGCCAAACGGCGCTGAAAATCTGTTGATGGCGGAAACTCCTTGTTATCCCAAGGTAGAAAAGCGCGGGCAAACAGATAGTGGTAACCGCTGGCTTGAGCTGCCTGCTCGATGGCCTCGATTTCGCGGTCGAATTGGAGGCTCAGGTGAGTGTGAAGAGGATCGGGAACAGTGGCAATCACGAAGCGTACGCCTTCACGCTTGCACCAGGGAACGTTCAGGTGGCCCATCGTCCCAGCGGGATTTGCGTTGTCCTTGCCATTCCTGCTTCGTCGCTCCTGAGCCTTAGCCTCCGCTGGCTCCGGACCGCAGATAGACGACTTGCTTTCTGTCGCGAGATTTGCCTCTTCGCCATAGAAGGCACCGATTGTGTCCATCAACCCATCTGAGGGACAAAACCGAATATTCTTGTTCTTGCATGTCAGATCGGAGTCTAAGCTATACAAGTCACGGTGAGAATTTTGTTCGTCTGCTTCAGGTGCCGCTTCGTTGGACGCCGAGGTTTGGATCGTGGCCTGCTGGGTAGTCCTTGTTGGCGGGGTAGAAGGCGTACCCGGCCTCAAGACCAACGAGACCATAGCCGCCGCGAGAAGTAAAGTTCCAGAGCGTTTATTCATAGCCAAAACTCTAGGTCATAAGAAAGTAGTTGGCACGATACCAGCTAGTGTACTCTAATCAAGTTATATTAATTAAATATAGTAGTACTGAGAACTTTCTACCTGCTGACCTGGCAACGGGCGGGGAGCACCAATTGTTGTCTATGCAACTACGAGCGTGGGGTTTCAGTCCAGATACGCCCGCCCGGCATTCACTCCATGGGCTGGATGCGGATGACCCGGCCGAGGCTGTAATCGGCGTACCAGAGCGTAATCGGGTTCGAGGAATTGTCAATCCATATCCCGCCGCGGGCATGCGCGAAGGGTTCCGGCATGGTGTATTCCACCCAGCGCCCGGTTTGGGGATTGAACCGCAGAAATCCTCTCCCGTGCAGTTCGCCGGACCATACCTCGCCGTTTTTGTCCGCGATCGCCGTGTAGAAATCCGTATAGGGAGTGTAGGGAGTGGGCGGCCAGAATTCGCGCAGCCGCTTGGCCTTGGCGTCCAGCTCTACGAACGTGCCGTTCATGCCGCCGAACCAGGCGTTGCCGAAAGGGTCGAATCCTCCGCGCCGCGGCGCCGCGCTGTGAGCGCCGCTGTTCAAATTCAACATTTCGCCGGAGCGCAGGTCGAGCAACTCCGCAGTGTTCTCAGTGGCCACAGGAGGGGAGCCGCCCGCCCAAAGGTTCCCGTCGTCGGAGATCAGGCTGTCGTACGCGCCGTGACCCTTGAACGGGAAGCGCTGCACAATCCTGCCCGTTTGCGGGTCGAGCTTATCGGCTTGACTGCCGTTGGCGGCCCAGATAAATCCATCGGGCGCCAATGCAAAATTGCCGAAGCCGCCGGAATTGATGCGCGAGGGTGACTCGACAGAGAGATCCGAGAACTGCTCAGTTTTCGGGTCAAACTTCAGGAGTTTCTTCGCCCAATTCTCCGAGAAAAGGACGGTGCCGTCTTTAGTGATGACCACGTGGTGCGTTCCGGGCAGCGCCCCTTGCGTGAGAGGAATCTGGTATTCCGTCACTTCGCCTGTGGCAGGGTCCAACCGGCCCACGTAGCGAGTCATGTGGCTGGTGTACCAGATGCGGCCTTCGGAATCGCCAACGACGTCGTGCAAGCCATAAAATACCCGGGGCAATTCGTATTCTGTGACGACGACGCGAGTTGCCGCGCCCGCAGGCCGCGGGAAGGGAATCAGGGGCTCGTCTTGCGAATCCGGCCCGCGGACCTTGCTCAGCCACTTGGCGATGGCGTTGTCTTCCGCTTGAGCCTTGGCGGCCACCGGTTGCGCCGGGGGATTGATGAGCGGGCCGCCGCCACGATGAAGCATCCGGCTGACCAATACGCGCCAGCTTCGCTCGTCATAACGGTTGCGAAATATCTGCTGGTAGGAGTGGCAACCCTCGCCGCACGCGCGTTTGAACTCGTCTTTTTCCTTGGCCGTGCCTGGCAGGTTCCATAACAATTCTGCGCCGCTGAGTTGCGATTCCGCTTCGGGCGCCGGCGCAAGATTGTCCTTGGCGTCCGAAATGTTTTCGAGGACGATGTCGTCAAGCTTCGCTGCGCCGTCAATTTGCACCGCCCCCCGCGTGTACGGTTTGAATTCGAGGGGCGAAGCGATGCGCAGCGTGTAGGCGCCGGTCCGCATTTCGGGGAACTCGTACTTGCCGTCGAAGTCGGAGTAAACGGTAGTCCTGACGCCGTTGGGCGCAATCAACTGCACCATCATGCCCTCGACGGGCTCGCCCGTGGGAGTGCGCACGCGCCCGCGCGCGCCGCCTGAGAGGGTGTTCGGCACGGTCCACTTCTTTGCCGACGCCCGGTACTGCGGATTCACCGGAAGAATGTCTCCCTCGAAGCAGCATTTTCCTGCGCGCATGTACCGGACCAGATCCGCGAGGTCCTTCTCCGACAGCGTGGAGCGGAAAGAGGGCATCCCCACGCCGCCGTTTTTGATTTGCGTGGCCAGCGCATCGGCGCCCAGGCCGCCGCCCTGCATCAGCTCGGTAAGACGGGGCGCGCTCGACTGATACTGGTTGTGGCACACCCAGCATTTGTGGAAGTAAATGTTTTCCCCGCGCGCCACTCCGCTATCGGACAGCTCGAGATAATGGTCGATCCGGTACGAGCGCTGATATTCGACGGGGGCAGGGGCCGGTGCGGCGGCGGGCGCGGTTTGAGCTTGGGGCGGCGCAGGTCGCGCTTCTGCCCGGCGCGCGAACGACCGTCCGGCACTCAGGGCAGCGGCGAGCGCGAACAGGACTAGAAGCCCGATTGAGCTGTATCGGCGTCTCGGCATGTGGCCTCCCAGGCGAAGGTCATTGGAAGAGCGCGAAGGTGTCCCCGCCAAATATCCAGCAACGTTCCACCCGTCCGCGCTGATTGTGCGAAAGTTTATCCAAGGCAAGCCTTCAATACAATCTTCCATCAAGAGAGTAGCGGTGCGCTTGACTGTGACGAGGGCTGTCCTTAGAATGCATCCATCTAGTAAATGTGTCGTCGGATCTGACTTAAACTGCAGGTTGTATCCCCGCCCGCCTGACACCGGCAGGCAGGGCAGGCAGGGAATGGAGGCGACTCTTGAAAAGCAAACTCCTGATGGTGTTGAGTGCAGGTCTAGTGGCTTCGATCTTTTGCGCTCCTCTGGCCGCACACCACGGCTACGTGGCGTACGACACGAACAAGAAGGTCACGGTCAAGGGAACGGTGACCGACTGGCGCTGGTCCAACCCCCACTGCATTCTTCAGCTCGACGCAACCGATGAGAGCGGCCACGCCGTGCATTGGCTCTTTGAAACTGAAAATCCAAACACCATGACCCGCGTGGGTTGGGCCAGGGATTCCTTCAAGCCCGGGGATCAAGTTACGCTCACGGTGCTGCAAGTCAAGAGCGGCAAGCCTGTCGGGCGGATTGTGGAGGCATTGCCGGCCAACGGTCCAAAGCTGCCGGGCCGGGTAAACCCAGCCGATGAAGGGATCAATCCGGAAGATTCGCCGAGACCGTAAGGGTTGAGAGCAGTGGCTAGCAGCTAGTGAGGAACGATTTCCCGCGCGGCACTCCCCGTCGCCTCACGAATGCGGAAAGGATTCACCCCATGCTTAATAAGCGGCTAATGCGCTTGGTTCCTTTTTGGGTTGCACTCGCGGCGCTGACATCCTCGCCGGCCGTGAACTCTCAGAACGCACGGCCACAATCGCCCGCCCCGACTAACCTCGGTCAAGACGGTTGGGGACGTCCCATCACGGCACTCCCGAAGGACGCGAAACCCGCGCCCGCTCCGAAGCAGGACCTTTCCGGGATCTGGGACTCGGGCCTGAACGGAAACCAAGTGCTCGGCGCGCAGGCGATGCCGGATGATGGCAAGCCACAGCATCAATTGCCTTTGACTCCCGCGGGCCGCGAAGTGTTCAACCACACCAAGCCAGCCAGCGGGTTTAGAAGCACAGTCCCTGCGGACAATAATGATCCCGTCCTTGTGTTTGGTGATCCCCAGGGATTCCCTCGCGAAGACCTTTACGAACTCAGAGCGGTTCAAATCCTGCAGACGCCCCAGAGCGTGGTCCTGCTGTATCAATTCGGCAAGATCTGGCGGGTCATCTGGACAGACGGCCGCGAACTTCCAAAAGATCCCGAACCGCGATGGTTCGGTTATTCGGTGGGAAAGTGGGTGGATGATTCCACGCTTGTCGTCGAAACCACAGGGCTGGATGAAAGAACCTGGGTCGATAAAGCGGGCCGCCCGCATAGCGGAGATCTGCGTGTAGAGGAACGATTTCACCGCCCGGATCGGGACCACTTGGAGCTGAGCATGACGATTGACGATCCGAAGATGTACACCAAACCCTGGGTAGCCCTCGACAAGATTCGTTTGGAGTTGCAACCGACCAGTTTTGATATCCGGGAGATGATTTGGGCGCCATCGGAGTTTCAGGATTACAACAAATTGATCGGCAATGCCGTCAGCGACAAGGACAGCCAATAGATTCAGTGGCCAGTGACGAGTGGCTAGTCACAGCGCGCAAAGCAGTGTATCTTGGGCATGCTGGCATGCTTGGGAAAAGGAGGCGACTCTTGAAAGGCAAATTTCTGGTGATTTTGGCTGTAGGTCTTGCGGTTTCGATCTTTTGCGCGCCGCTGGCCGCGCACCACGGCTACGCGGCCTACGACACGGACAAAAAGGTCACGGTCAAGGGAACGGTGACCGACTGGCGCTGGTCCAATCCCCACTGCGTCCTTCAGCTCGATGTGACGGATGGGACCGGCCAAGTTTCGCATTGGGTCGCGGAGACCGAAAATCCGGCTACCATGGCTCGCAACGGCTGGAGCAAAGAAGCCATCAAGGTCGGGGATCAGATCACGGTCAGTGCGATCCCAGTCAAGAATGGCAGGCCTGTCGGGCGCATCCTTGAGCTAGTGCTTCCGAATGGCCAGCACTTGGCGGGGCGCGTGAACCCAGCCACGGAAGTGAAGCCAGACGAGAACGCGAAGCCGTAAGGAAAGTGGCTAGTGCGCCGCTGGCCCTGCCAGCAGGCGGGCGGCAGGCAGGCTAGTGGCTGGTGAGTCTGAGTCGCGGCGCGCCAAAGTTGACAGTTATTATTTAAGGGTCAAAAGCGGCCGCTCCGCCCCTGAACTTCCAACTTTGGACTGTGAACCTTCGACTGTCACTCGCTGCTGTTCGTTGATGTTGGAAAGGATTCCCACAATGCTGAAGCGCATGGTTGCCACCGGAGTTGTACTTGCAGCGTTGACATTCTCGCCAGCGATACGCTCTCAGGGCGGTAAGCCGGCGTCGCCACCACCAACAGAGCCGCCTCTCGACGGCTGGGGACGTGTCATTACCCCGCTCCCTAAAAATCAGAAGCCCGCTCCCGCCCCCAAGCGCGATCTTTCCGGCATTTGGGACCCTGCCTTAAATGGAAACCAGGTGCTCGGCGCGGCGGCCATGCCGGACGACGGCAAGCCGGAACATCGGTTGCCCTACACTCCTGCGGGCGTCGAAAAGTTGAAGACCACAAAGCCCAGCAATGGAATTCGGAGCGTTCTTCCTGCGGAGACAAATGATCCCGTTGTGTTCGGCGACCCCCAAGGAATGCCTCGCGAAGACCTCTTTGAACTTCGAACAACTCAAATTCTTCAGCGGCCTGAGAATGTGGTGATGCTCTACCAGTTCGGTAGAGTCTGGCGGGTGGTGTGGACTGACGGCCGGGAAGTTCCCAAAGATGCCGAGCCGAGATGGTTCGGCTATTCGGTCGGCAAATGGGTGGATGATTACACCTTTGTGATTGAGACGACAGGAACCGATGACCGAACGTGGCTGGACCGAGCCGGCCGTCCACACAGCGAGGATCTGCGCATTGAGGAGCGGTTCCACCGCCCGGATCGGGATCATCTGGAGCTCACGGTGACGATAGACGACCCAAAGATGTACACCAAGCCGTGGGTCGCACTCGACAAATTCGTTTTCGCCTTGCAGCAGCCGAGTTTCGATGTGCGGGAGATGTTCTGGTCGCCGACAGAGTTTCAGGAATACAACAAATTGGTCGGCGACGCCGCCAGCGAAAGAGATAACCAGTAGATTCGCGCTAAGCATTCCGCGCTACTAGAATGCTCGAAGTAGTGCACACAGTCTGCTCTTCCACCTACACCTTTATCCCGACAAGTTCCGAATCTCAGAATTAAAGTCTCGTTCGGTCTCAACGTTGAATTGATTGTGAACAGTTTGAGATTTACCTGAAAATCCTGAATATGAACAGAACCTTAGCCACGCCGAACACGGCGAGTACCAAAATTGCCGCTGCCACGCCCAAAGCAATCAAAGTGGATTTGCTTTCCGGTTTCATGTCGAGTGGCAAGCGATTGGTTTCCTCTGAGTAAGGTACATCCCCTGAGGTTTTCGCGGGCCCAAACTTCTCTTCGTTTGTACCAAAATCCAAGTCCATTCGCCGCAGTCTAGTGCAACGAGCAGGCACAAGCTAGGATGCTCTCTGTCTCCCACGCGCCTTGTCGCCCTTTCCGTCCGAGGTGTTTCGTGACCGGGAACTGGCCGAATGCCGAAGGGCGAGACCCAGACCACGCGCCTCCACATGTGAGGGTATAATGGCCGCCGCTGATACCGCCGAACAGGAGGAACGCTCGTGAACTTTTTTAAGCTGGTGCTTGCTGCTTGTGCTTTGCTGCCGGCGCTGGGGAAGGCTGCCGCGCAGGACCGCATGCCGCCGATTCCCGCCGACAAAATGACCGACGCGCAAAAGAAGGCTGCCGCCGAGTTGATCGCCGGCCCGCGCGGGGCATTGGTGGGACCGTTCATTCCCTTGCTGCGCAGCCCCGAGTTCATGAGCCGCTTGCAGAAAACGGGCGAGTACCTGCGCTTCAACAGCGCGCTCGGATCGAAGCTCAACGAATTCGTGATTTTGGTAACCGCGCGCATATGGACGCAGCAGTTCGAGTGGAGCGCGCACGCCTCGCTGGCTCTGAAGGCAGGAGTCAACCAGGAGATCATCGACGCGGTGCGGGATGGCCGCCGGCCCATCGGTATGGATGAAAATCAGGAAATCGCCTACGACTTCTTGATGGAGCTGCACCACAATCACAGCGTGAGCGACGCGATCTACGGGCGCGCCGTGAAGAAGTTAGGCGAGCAGGGAGTGATTGATCTGGTTGGTCTCACCGGCTACTACACGATGCTCTCGATGGTCATGAACGTGGCGCGGACACCAGCGCCGGAGCCGCTGCCGCTTGTGCCGTTCCCGCACTGATTCGCGACGCAAGTCATGATTCGTGGCCCGTGACCCGTGGCCCGTGAAAAACTTTTACCGCACTGGTTATCCATCTAGTGCCCCAGCTTATGTCGCGGTGGCGTCCCGTACTGGCGGTTCTTTGGATTGCTCCAATTTCTTAGGAGGTCGGGGCTTCAGCCCCGACGTTTCCGGCTTCTTAAGCGGCGGCTTCAGCCGCTGAAGCTTCAGGGCTTGAAAGCCCTTGACCTTGTCCATCCGCTTACGTCGGACCTGAAGGTCCGACCTCCGAAACCTCCTCGTCTGCACCTCAGAAATTGGGATGCGGCTGAGGTCGTACACTCGAAGTGGACTTCAGCGAAAGTTCCATCTGAATAAAAAAATGGCGGGGCAGAATTCATACTGCCCCGCCAGAGGAGTGTTTCGGTTTTGCCGCCTGGCCTAGTCTGCCAGCGGGTCGGGACGAAGCTGGAACTTCATGGCCTTGCTCGTTGTGCCCTTGCCGCCCTCCATGTGCCAGGGAGCGCGCGTGGCATAGGTGGACCACAGCCCGCGGCCTTTCCAACCGGCCTTGGCGTCATCAATCCGGCCGTC
>Ga0187846_10001940_pt1 | contig 11535 bp, 9 predicted proteins | sample TC_taG_FD_161473 | JGI IMG/M metagenome (GOLD analysis project Ga0187846, IMG submission 161473) | Biofilm microbial communities from the roof of an iron ore cave, State of Minas Gerais, Brazil - TC_06 Biofilm (v2) | ecosystem: Environmental > Terrestrial > Deep subsurface > Cave > Wall biofilm ... | reverse complement strand
CGCTCAACTCGTCATCAGCGAACGTACCGCCAAGTTTCACGTCAGTTCTATCATGGGCAAGCTGGGAGCCACGAATCGTACTGAAGCCGTCTCCCTGGCGGCTCAACGGGGGCTGATCACATTGCACTCTTGAGAATGCGATGCAAATCAAGGTGGCCCGCTATCCTAGCCTCTCTAAGCTGGTTCCTTTGGGCTGGTATCCGTGGTAGCGGTTTAAGCCTTAAGGCAAAAGATAATATAGTAATTCATCCTAGGAGAAGTCGTCATGAACATACAATCACTTGTACTGAGCGCGGAGAGATACACAAAGCAACACTTATCACGCTATATTGAAGAGCTATGCGCACTCTGTGCGATTGATTCAGGTAGCTATTATAAACCAGGGCTGGACACGATGGCGGCGTGGTTAGCTGCGCGCATGCGCGACCTGAAAATGGAAGTAACGATTAGTGAGCATGAGCGATGGGGAAATGATTTGTTCGGTGTGCTGCATGGCGAGGGAGGTGACAACATACTTCTGGTTGGTCATACTGATACGGTTTATCCTGTCGGTACTGCTGCGGCTCGTCCTGTACAGGTTGAAGGTGATACTATCTATGGTCCTGGGGTCTGTGACATGAAAGGTTGTATCCTTTCTGCTCTCTATGCTATTGAGGCGCTGCTTGCTACAGATTATCGCTCGTTTGGTGAATTGCGCTTCCTTTGTGTCTCCGATGAAGAGATCCATGACCGGCATAGCAAGAGTCTTCTGCAACAGGCATGTCAGGATTGCCAGGGTGCGCTGGTGCTGGAGGCGGCGCGGGCAAATGGGGATATTGTGAGCGCACGCAAGGGAAATACCTGGTACACACTGACAGCTCGTGGTCATTCTGCTCATGCGGGTGTCGAACCAGAGAAGGGTCGCAATGCCATCGTGGAACTAGCTCACCAAACCTTACAGTTTTCAAGCCTCAATGGTTGGCGCGAGGGAGTAACCATCAATACTGGTATCGTCTCAGGTGGCACAGCAACAAATGTAGTGCCAGATTGCGCGGAAGTGCATTTCGATCTGCGTTTCCTGCATGCTCAGGATAGGATTGCTACGGAGCAATGTTGGTGGAAGATGATGCAGCAGCAGCGGGTACTTGGAGTGGAGTTGGAGTTAGTGACTGCGCCGGATTTCAGGGAACCGATGGAGTGCTCTTCGGAAAGTCTGAAGCTGGCGACACGCGCCCAGGAGATTGCAAGCTGGCTCGGGTTCTCTGTGACCCATACATCAACGGGAGGTACCTCAGACGCGAACTATGTTTCTGGTTATGGTATTCCTGTGCTCGATGGACTAGGACCTATCGGCGGGCTTGATCATAGCCCAGATGAATATCTGCTGGCGAGCAGCGTTGCGCCGCGCACTGGATTGTTGGTGGGGTTGATTATGGATATAGGTGCTCACGCAGTTTAAGGTGCTCTCTCATGCCGCGAACCATCCTCCTGATGTGTCGAATAACCCAGTGGCTTGCTTATACGGTTGCCATAGAAATGACGCATGCCGCCTGGCATTCCAATGGATCGCCAGGCGGCGGTTGCTGATAGTCTTGTGAGTCTATACCAACTGCTAGAAATGCCTTTCGCAGTGGCATTTGGTCCTTGGTTTGCTAAATCGGAGGTGTTGCAACTCAGTTAAGTTAGGAAGTCCCCGCTGCTCTTGACTTATTACGTAAAATAGTGAGAAGTTAGTGACAGGTTAGAAAATTCAATAGTGTTCATGCTTGTGTAGGAGAAAATTGACTTTATTGCTTCAAGGAAATGGAGAAACTAGATATGCCAAAACGGTTTACTATCGGTATCGAGGAAGAGTTTCAGCTCGTAGATCATCAAACTGGCGACCTTGTTTCACGCTTCCAAACTATCTTAGAAAAAGGAGCAACTCACTTTGGCGAGAGGATTAAACAGGAGTTACTACAATCGACAGTCGAGATCGTTACCGATATCTGCCCAAACATCTTTGCAGCTAGAAAAGAGTTACGCGACCATAGAAAGGTGTTGACACAACTGGCAAAACAGGAAGGACTCGCACTCATTAGTGCAGGCACTCATCCTACTGCCAAGTGGCAAGAGCAGGACATAACATGCAATGATCGTTATATCAAAATGGTAAGAGAGCTTCGGGACGTTGCACGTTCAGCCTTAATCTTTGGCCTTCATATTCATATTGGGGTCGAAGACAAAGATAAAGCTATTAATTTCATAAACCAATTGCGTACCTGGCTTCCACATTTGCTTGCCCTCTCTTCAAATTCTCCTTTCTCAAACGGGCGCTTTACTGGCTATAAATCATTTCGTTCAGTGATCTGGAGAACTTTACCACGCAGTGGTATACCCGATGCAATTGAATCAAGGGAGGAATTCGAGCATTACATTCAGAAGCTTGTAACATCTTACCTTATCGAGGATGGCAAGAAAATCTGGTGGGATATTCGTCCCCATCCGTTTTTCAATACTGTTGAGTTTCGTATCTGCGATATGCCTGCGACAATTGAGGATACTCTTGCCATTGCAGCACTCTGTCAAGCGCTCGTTGCTAAACTCAATTGGCTTCATGAGCGTCAACAAAGTACTCCAGTACTACCGAGTAAATACATCGAGGAGAACAAATGGCAGGCTATGATATACGGTCTTAATGGTACTGTTTTCGATTTCGAAAACGGACATCAGGTGGACATGCGAGAATCTATCGGCATGTTATTAGACTTTGTGGATGATGTCCTGGACGATTTAGATAGCCGCTATGAGATCAACTACCTCCGTAAGCTTCTTAAAGACCCACGTGGCACAGGAGCAGATCGACAGATATATGTCTCAGAACAAACTGGGAGTGTGGATGCCGTGACACACTTCTTGATGCAGCAAACTGTCCAGGGAATTTGATTTAATAACTCACAGTTCTCTCATACAATGAGAACTTTTAGCAATTGCCGTAAGCTTATGGCATGGCAGAATAGCTTACGGGTCTATTCATTACTTCACTTCCTCGCCTGTTTTTACTAAGTCTTTTGCTTCACGCCAAGGTCGCTCATCATACCAACGAGTTAAATGTGAAACGAAAGTTTCATGAGTGATGCGTATGGCTAATCTATAGTGCCGATCTCCGATATTAGTAGGGAACATGATGATCATTTCTGTGTCCCCTACGATCATCAAGTCCAATGACCAAAAGCTATCTAACCATTTTATCTCCAGTTTATCTAGCGCATTGTTGCTTTTAAAAAATTCCCTTCGTTTCTGGACAATTTGTATGCTGCCAGGTGGCAGTTCTCCCTTTTCATTAGGCCGAAACCCTATTACAACTCTATAAACCATGCCAATTTTATCGTGCTTGGTTTGGCTAATCTTCTTTGCAAGTGTCTCCAAATAGCTTTTATAAATTGGAATGTTTTCGAGTTCAGTGTAACTTTCGAGGGTGGTGAATTGATCAAGTGAAGTAGCACGAATAATCTCTGATCCCTCACAAGCTCTGATTAATCTTATAGCTTCTGCATAAACAGCTTCAGGCCCCAAGAGCACTTGTGCTTCGACAACAGCATTTAGTGTTTGTCGTATCTCATTTATGTCCTTCGCCAAGTTCAAGCCATGTTGCTCAGATATCTGCTGAATATGACTGATTGCTTGGATAACTTCTGAATGACGGTTTTGTGTTTCTATCCTCACTTCATCAAGATTGGCATATCTTTCTAAACCTATCGCAAGCGCTATAGCTGAGAATAAAAGCAGTAGCAGACCAGATAAATTCATCAATCCAAGAGCAGGCACAATAGCTATTACAAATTTATCTACAGGGTCAAATATGCTTGCTAAGGCTATGAGTAAACTGATAATACCTACAATCACTAAGAACAGCGTTGCCAACTTGTCAGCTAATTCTCGCTTCCTTGAACGGAGCCCAGATGATTGTTTCGATTGCATGTGTAACACCTCCTTAATCTGTATCCTCTAGTCTTAGAGTGTGTCGTAAAGACAATGAGGGGCCTATAGAAAAAGAAAGGACGAATGCAAGCGAGGAAAAAGGACCCAAGGCAATGTGGGCTCATTGCATCCGAAAGCCGTATCCGGCCGATCTAACCGATGCGCAATGGGAGTTGCTGGCTTCTTTCTGTTTGTCACTCATCACTTTGGCACGCATGACTTTCCTATCTGAGTTCTACAGCGAAAGGTCTTCTTGAGATTGGCACATCTATGCTTATATTACCTCAACTGTCAATCTTCTGTATGTCGCCGAATAATTCAATGGGCAACGTGGCGTTGAGAGTAGTTTTAGCTTAAAGTATGTTCGATCCTCAACAATGCTCACTCAGAAGGGCAGATGAGAACGAACGAGGCATACAATGCATCGTAAAGCTTGGAGATGCTCATTGGTTCGCCATTTGGACGCCATTCGCCAAATGTGTCAAGGTGCCCTCTATCCTAGTGTGTGACCTCCTGCCCCGGCGTCCAGCGTAGATTGGGCTTGCGCGCGGCCAGCGCCTGGTCCAGCCTGCCTACCACCGTGTTGTGTGGCGCCATCTTGACAATCTCAGGGTCTGTGTGCGCCTCCTCGGCGATCTGCTGCATCACGCTCACAAAGTAGTCCAGTGTCTCGCGCGTTTCCGTCTCAGTCGGCTCGATCATCAGCGCTTCGTGTACGATCAATGGGAAGTAGATTGTTGGCGCGTACATGCCGAAGTCGAGCAAGCGCTTGGCGACATCGAGCGCTGTGACGCCGCTCTCTTCCTTCTGGCGTTCAGCCGTGGCGACGAACTCGTGCTGGCAGGTCTGCGGATAGGCGATAGTGTAGTCGGAGGCCAGTTCGTGCTTCAGGTAGTTTGCGTTGAGAATGGCGCTCTGTGATACGTGCAGCAAGCCGTCCGGGCCATAGGTGCGGATGTAGGTATACGCGCGTACCAGTACACCGAAATTGCCCGTATTGGCGCGTACCTTGCCGATGGACTGCGGCCCCGGGTCCTGCCAGTAATAACCCTGATCGCCCTTTGCGGGGAGAGGGCCGGGTAGGAAGGACACTAGGTGCTCTTTGACACCGATAGGGCCTGCGCCTGGACCCCCGCCGCCATGGGGGGTGCTGCATGTCTTGTGGAGATTGAAATGTACCACGTCGAAGCCCATGTCGCCGGGGCGTGTGATGCCGAGAACGGCATTAGCGTTTGCTCCATCGTAGTAGAGCTGGCCGCCTGCTTCGTGGACCAGCCTGGCAATCTCCAGCACCTTGCTATCGAAGAGCCCCAATGTATTGGGGTTGGTCATCATGATAGCAGCGATATTGGCAGCATTTGACTCCAGCAGGGCTTTGAGATGGTCTATCTCGATGCCGCCCGTAGCGGGATCGGTCTTGACTTCGACAGACTTGTAATCTGCGAGTGTAGCGCTGGCGGGATTGGTGCCGTGAGCGTTGTCGGGGATCAGGACGAGGTTACGATGTCCCTGTCCCTGGCTTTCGTGATAGGCTTTGATCAACATCAGACCCGTCAACTCGCCATGCGCGCCCGCCGAGGGCTGCAAGGTAATGCGAGCCATACCCGCGATCTCAGCCAGGTAGCGCTCCAGCTCGTAGAACAACTGGATGGCCCCCTGCGCGGTACTCTCCGGCTGCAGGGGGTGAATGCGAGCGAAACCCGGCAGGACAGCCATGTCTTCGTTAAGCTTAGGGTTGTACTTCATAGTACACGAACCGAGTGGGTAGAAGCCGGTGTCCACGCCGAAGTTGCGCTGTGAGAGGTGTGTGTAGTGGCGCACGACCTCGATCTCGCTCACCTCGGGCAGCGCGGCGGGCTCCTTACGCAGCATCCAGGCCGGGATCATGCTCTCCTCCGGCTCGGTTGGGACATCCATAGCCGCCATAGTAGCAGCACGTCGACCGGGTGCTCCTTTTTCGAAGATAAGTTTCTCAACGCTCACGCTAGACCTCCTTCAACACGCCTACAAGGTAATCGATATCTTGCTTTGTACGTGTCTCGGTCACGCAGAAAAGCATACATCGCTCCATGCCGGGATAGTTCTCGCCGAGAGGGTAGCCGCCGATGATGCCAGCCTGCTCGAAGTGTTGTTGCAGAGCCTGCGTCGAAACAGGGACTTCTATCACGAACTCGTCAAAGAATGGACTGCTGAAGGCGGCTTTGTAGCCGTGGAGCGCCGTGATCTGGCGGAAGGCGTAGTGGGCTTTCTGGAGGCAAAGCTCTCCGAGTTCGCGGAAACCCTGCTTGCCTAGAGCTGCCATGTAGATGGTTGCGCCAACCGCCAGCAGGGACTGGTTAGTGCAGATATTAGAGGTGGCGCGCTCGCGGCGAATATGCTGTTCGCGCGTCTGCAAGGTCAACACGTAGCCGGTCTGTTTGCTGCCACTTTCCTCGACGGTCTGTCCAACTAAGCGGCCGGGCATGAGGCGCATGTACTTGCTGCGCGCACTCATAAAGCCGAGCGCGGGACCGCCGTAACTCATGGTATTGCCGAAGCTCATGATCTCGCCCACAGCGATGTCGGCTCCGTAATCACCTGGGGGAGCCAGGATGCCAAGCGAGGCCGGCTCGGTAATATTGGTAATGAAGACGGCTTTCCCCTTGTGCGCAATCGGCTCGATGGCATTCATATCCTCGATAGAGCCGAAAAAGTTAGGCTGTTGTATGACGACTGCTGCGGTAGTCGCGCTCACCGCCTGGTCGAGGTCTTCGGCGGAAGTGACGCCATCGCGTATTGGCACCTCTTTGACGCTGAAGCCGCGAGCGTGAGCGTAGGTGTGCAGGACGCGGCGGTATTGTGGATCAACGCCCTGCGAGATGACGACTTCTCCACGCCCGCCGGGTCCAACCGCCAGGAGCACAGCTTCGATGAGCGCGGTGGCGCCATCATAGAGCGATGCGTTGGCGATATCGAGGCCCGTAATTTGGCAGATCATGGTTTGAAACTCGTAAATTGCCTGCAGCATACCCTGGCTGACTTCGGGCTGGTAAGGTGTGTAGGATGTGACGAATTCTGAACGCCGCTGCAGGTGCGGCACGACACTTGGGATTGCATGATCGTAGGTGCCAGCGCCAAGGAAAGAGATAGTAGCGTCAAGGTTCTTATTTTTTGACGCCATATGGTTCAGCAGGCGTTTCAGGTCTGGTTCGGGAAGGGCGGGAGGGAGTTCGAGTGGGCGCCGCAGGCGTACCTCTTCTGGCACAGGCGCAAGCAGTTCTTCAAACGAAGAGAGGCCGATGCGCTCCAACATCGCTTGCTGGTCTTCTGGGGTGTTGGGTATGTAGGTCATAGTTTTACCGTCCCTGGAGATATGCTTCGTACTCGTCGGCAGTCATGAGGTTGTCAAGCTCAGCGGGATTGGATATCTCCACTACCAGCATCCAACCATCTTCATAGGGATTCTCGTTGATCAGTTCCGGGCGATCCCTCAATTCCTCGTTGACCTTGACAACTTCACCACTTACAGGAGAAATAAGCTCCGAGGTCGCCTTGACCGATTCGATATCACCGAACTTGGCCTCGTGCGAAACTCCTTGAGCCGCGTCCCAGGGCAATTCGATATAAACGATGTCGCCAAGCTGGTCCTGGGCGTAATCGGTGATGCCGATGGTCGCCCGGTCGCCCTGGACACGCACCCATTCGTCCGTTTTGCTGTATTTGAGGTCAGCAGGATGATTGAGGCTAGCCATAATGTGTGTCTCCCTTCTTTAGATCCCAGGGTGGGGGTTGTAAAGTGCGGATGATGAGTTTTAACGATCAAGATCGGTCAAGTGGTGTCATCCTGAGCGCAGCGAAGGGTCTCTCTTGAGGGGGTACAAAGATGCTTCGCTACCCCTTCGCTGCGCTCAGGGCTTCGGCTCACTCAGCATGACATGACTGGTTTGATGATTAAACTTCATTATCCAGCACTTCCCCGCCCCTACAGTTTCTGACGCTTATAGAACGGCAGCGCGACAATCTGCGCTGCCAAATGACGCCCACGAATGTCGATATGTACAGTATTGCCGACCACGGCATGTGCTGCATCGACGTATCCCAGGCCGATGTTTTTATTGACGGTGATGCCTGGCGCCCCGCTGGTAAGTGCGCCGATAGGCTGGCCGTTCACATAGATGAGGTAGCCGCCCCTGGGCACGCCGCGATCAATTAATGAGATACCTATAAGTTTGCGCCTGGGTCCCTGTTCCTTCACTTGCAGCAGTGCAGCACGGCCGATGAACTCACCTTTTTGCAGTTTAACCGTCCAGCCGAGATTGGCTTCCAGGGGGTTCGTCTGCTCATCAAGTTCGTGGCCGTAGAGGCAGTAGGCAGCTTCAAGGCGCAAGGTGTCACGAGCGCCCAGGCCTGCTGGCGCTAATCCCTGGTCCTTTCCGGCGTTCAGGAGATCCTGCCAGAGTTTGGGGGCGTCGAGCGGAGCGCAATAGAGTTCAAAGCCATCCTCGCCGGTGTAGCCAGTGCGAGAGATGATGCAGTTCACCCCATCTACTATACCGGGTAGGCAGTGGTAATACTGAATGGCGCTGAGGTCAACTCCTGTCAGGGGCTGCAAAATGGACTGCGCTGCCGACCCCTGCAGGGCGAGCAGCGCGGTCGTATCCGATTGATTGAGAACGTGGGCATCTTTGAAGTGCTGTGCTTGCTGCTCTACCCAGGCGAAATCCTTATCGATGTTAGCCGCGTTGACGACAAGCATGTAGTGCATTTCTGCCAGGTGGTAGATAAGCAAGTCATCGATAACGTTGCCGCTGGGGAGACAGAGGGTCGTGTAGAGGGCCTGGTGGATAGCGAGGCGGGAGACATCATTGGGCACGAGATATTGCAGGAAGGCGAGCGCGTCCGGCCCCTCGACCTTGAACTCACCCATGTGGCTGACGTCAAACAGGCCGGCGTGCGTGCGTACCGCGCGATGCTCATCCACGATACTGCTGTACTGCACTGGCATGTCCCAGCCGCCGAACTCTACCATGCGCGCTCCCAATGCGCAGTGCTGTTCGTAGAGGGGAGTACGTTTCAGCGGCATTGCTGTGCTGTCGTGTGCTGTCATAGTCATCACTCCAAATATGAAGAGGTTCACATGTGTTTAAGACACAATATCATATTTTTGCAAGAGCGTCGAGTGCGACAATCCGTCGTAGCCGCGCGATTCATCGCGCTGGCAATCGCTCTCCGGAACAATGGCATTAACCAACTGCGAACGACACGTCGTAGCCGCGCGATGATGAACCTTAAAAAATTAATCATGATTATGGTAGAATCTCCAAAACAGAGAGAACATCTGAAGAGGAGAAACGACATGCGACGACGAACAGTGCTGCTGAGCCAGGAGCAACGCAAGGAACTGCTGGCTACACGCGATCATGATCGGCGACCCTACATGCGTAGCAAAGCGGCAGCTATCCTCAAGGTGGCGGATGGGCAGCAGATCAAAGTCGTGGCCCGCCACGGACTCAACACACCCTATACGCAAGATACTGTGCGGATCTGGATCAATCGCTATGAGGCTGAAGGACTCGCAGGGCTCCAGGTGCAACAGGGACGCGGGCGCAAGCCCGCTTTTTCCCCCTGTGCACCTCGATCAGGAAAGCGCCGAAGCCTTCGTGCAGGCCATCGTCTACCGCTCGCCACGGCTCTATGACTTGCCGCAGAGCCGCTGGAGCTATCAGGGCTTGCGCCAGGTCTGCCCGTGGTTGCGCCCGCTCACCGATGCAGGCATCTGCCAGGTCCTCTCGCGCCTGGAGGTCTGCTACACACGAGGACACGTCTACGTGCATTCGCCCGACCAGCAGTATGTACGCAAACTCGTGCGCATCCTGCGCGCCTACCGCGAGGCGTTGGCTCAGCCGGAGCGCATCGTCTTCCTGTTCGAAGACGAGCACACCTTCTGTCGCAATGCCACGCAAGCCCCCTGGTATGCCGGGGTGGGAGCAGCAGCCCAGCAGGCGCGCTTGTATGCCGGTTACGACAGCTCCCGTCGCATTGCTGGCTGTCTCAATCCGGTCAGTGGTGAGCTGATCACGCTGCAACGCAATCACTTTCCAGCCGAGATTTTTGCCAAGTTTCTAGCCTTTGTCGAGGAGCAGTATCCGCAGGCCGAGACGATCTACATTGCCTTGGACAACTGGCCGGTGCATTTCGACGACCTGGTGCTCAGGTCGCTGGACGCCCGTCAGAGCCGCATTCGTCTGCTGTCCTTACCCACCTACGCGCCCTGGACAAACCCGATAGAAAAGGTGTGGCGCAAGTTCAATCAGGAGGTGGCTCACATGCATCCGTTCAGCTCCAACTGGAAAGGCCTGCGCCAGACGGTGGATACCTGGTTTGAGCAGTGGCGTGAGGGGTCCCAAGACTTGCTCAAGTACGTTGGGCTGGCTCAGGGTTACAATCCTCTCAAGGCCGTTTCTCCATATTCGTGATTAATTTTTTAAGGTTCATCATCGCGCAGCTACGCACTTGCCTTCGCTTCGCTCGGCCATGGGGGATTCACTGCTAAAGCAAATGGGCGACCGGCAAGAAGGTCGCCCATTGTGCAAGTTCGCTTAAGTTGGCCTACATCGTGCCCGAGTTGGCGTATTTCTCAGCGTAGTCCCCGATGACTGGGAGCTTATAGTATTTGCCCTGGAAACCCTGGATCATCAAGAAAATCCAGCCGACGAAGCCCACAAGCCATATCAAGTCGGCAAGAAGTCCGATAAAAGGTATGTACCCGATGACGACGCTCAGGATACTTATGCCCCCGAAGAAAATGAGTGACTGCATGGCGTGGAAGCGCACAAAGCGGTTCTGCTTCTCGATTAAGAAGAAGACCAGCCCGCCGACCCACCAGAACAGGTAGCTTAAACCGGCAGCGACGTTGGGCTGCAAGCCTGTCGAACTGGCGCCGGAAGCGCTGGCGGCAGAAGACTGCTGGTACGCGGATTGCTGCTGGCCATAAGGAGGCTGCTGACCATAAGGAGGCTGTTGATAGCCGGGTTGCTGGTAGCCGGGTTGTTGGTAGCCAGGTTGCTGCTGCCCGTACTGCTGGCCGCTGTAGGGATCGGTTGGGGGCGGGTTCTGCTGTGGCGCGGAACCGCCGTAACCGCCGTATTGACTGGGATTGTTAGGATCCTGTGGTGGTTGGTAGCTCATAATTGTGTTCCTCTTTCTTTGTTATGCATATGAGTTCGCGACGGTAAGAGACCCGTATTCCTTTTCTTTCTGTAAGCCGTGATCCTTCGCATTTCAGCGCGGGCTACCAGGCATACACTCTTCACAATGTATTACGCAGTATACTCCCAAAGGTTTGTTTTGTATACAACCTGCTACACTTCTTCGTCCTGCGCTTGTACCTGTGGGTAGGTATCGCCAGCGATGTGATCTGGCGGGGGAACGATGTGAGGCGGGAGTTCCTCCATTTCTTCCTGTTCGTCGGCGGGTATGAGAGTGCGGCGCGCTGGCTGATCGCGCATGTGTTCATCCAGGCGCAAAGGGCGCGAGCCAGCCTGAGTTTGCCCCTTCTGCAGCGGAGCATCGAGCAGGGCCACCTCGATGACCTGGTCGATTCTATCCACAAAAGTG
>Ga0187846_10001939_pt1 | contig 11539 bp, 6 predicted proteins | sample TC_taG_FD_161473 | JGI IMG/M metagenome (GOLD analysis project Ga0187846, IMG submission 161473) | Biofilm microbial communities from the roof of an iron ore cave, State of Minas Gerais, Brazil - TC_06 Biofilm (v2) | ecosystem: Environmental > Terrestrial > Deep subsurface > Cave > Wall biofilm ... | reverse complement strand
CATTTCGGCGCTGCAAACGTTCCTCGGCGGCTAAAGCCGCCACTGATTTTGTGGCACTTACGGCGCGGCTCGAAGCCGCGCCCTTTCAAAACACGAACGAAAGTCGAGTTTTTCCGCAGCCTGCTAGCGGACTCTCAGAATGGTAATGGCGCAGGTTGAATCCGTTGTCCCTCTCCGCGCAAGAGCAGGGAGAGCTTCGACGGGCGACGGAATCGCGTGGCGATCCTGCCGCGACGCTCGGCCTGACATGAAGGTGATGGCTTCAGCTTCCAACATAGCGGGCGTAGAGGCTGCGGGCCAGGGCGGTGTCGGTGGTGCCTTTGATGATGGCGCGGCCGTCGGGGAACAAGGTGATCTCGTAGGGGTCGGGCCAGAACTTGAGGACAAACTCGTTGTGGCGAACGATGCCGTGAGGCAGGAGGCGGCGTTCCATTTCAGCAAAGTTGATAGGACGGCTGCGCTCGTGAATCTGGACTGAATTCCTGCCGCACAAAGTGATGTGGGGGCGGCCTTCTCCAGACAGGTGGATGAAATCGCGGCCGGCACAGGCGCGGCATCCGGGACGCGGCCTGGCGGCAGAGATTTCGGCGTGATCGTTGGTCCAGAGATCGAACGAGAGCAGGGTGCGCCGCACATCCGACGCGTCGGTGCCGTGAACGATGACTTTGAGCGCTTCGGTGGCGGCGATCGATGCCACCAGACTGACGGCGGAGTTCAGAATGCCCGAGGTTTCGCAGGTTTCAATCATGCCCTTGGGCGATTCCGGGAAAATGCAGGCCAGGCAGGCGGTTTTACCCGGGAGCACGTTCATGGTGACGGCATAGCTGCCCACCGCCGCGGCGTAGATCCAGGGCAGGAAATTCCTGACGGCAAAATCGTTGATCAGATACCGCGTTTCGAAGTTGTCCGTGCCATCGAGAATGAGATCGAAACCTGCAAGCAAAGATTCAGTGTTAGAGGGGACGAGATCGTGAATCTGAGGGTCGGCCACGATCCCGGAGTTAAAGGCAGCGATCTTGCGAGCGGCGGCGACGGCCTTGGGAAGCGATTCGGCGGCATCCTGTTCGTCGAACAGCGACTGGCGCTGCAGGTTGCTGGGCTCGACGTAGTCACGATCCACGATGCGCATGGTGCCGACGCCGGCGCGGGCCAGCAGCGAAGCCAGGGCTGACCCAGTGGCGCCGCAGCCGACGATGGCAATGCGCGCGGATGCGAGACGCTGCTGCCCTTCCGTGCCGATGCCCGGAAAGAGAATCTGCCGCGAGTAGCGTTCGGCAGGCGGGTAAGGGGCGAGTTGTGACTTCTGTGTTTGCGGAGCCAAGGAGATCACCAGTTGCGAGCCGTAAAACCTTTATTATAAGTGGCTGGCTTGCGGTAGCAGGCGGTTCAGGGCGCGGAAAGTGGAGCTGCCGGAAGACGTACAACAGGGGTCAACCGCATTCCATCGAAGTGACCAGCGCCCGGGTTCCAAGGACATCGTTTGCTGAGACGGTACGCGTCGATCGTTATGCTACTGATTCTGTTGCCCGGCGAGGCCGCGTCCGGCGCGGTGGAGGTGAACCTGTCTCAGGAACCGGGGCAGGAATGGCAGACCACGCCGGCGCTGGCCACGATGTCGGCCTACACGGGGCGGACGGTGCAATCGATCGAGCTTCCGGGCGTGGCGGAGAAAGACCGGGAGCACCTGCTGCAACTCCTGCCGCAGAAGGCGGGCCGGCCGCTGGAAAGAGACCAGGTGCGAGAGAGTATCCGCATACTGTACTCGACCGGGCGCTTTGCCGACATTCAGGCGGAAGCCGCGCCGTCGGGAGCAGGAGTGGCATTGAGCTTCACGACTTCGCCGAATTTCTTTGTGGGCGCAGTGGAAGTGGAGGGCGCCCCGGACCGTCCGACCAGGAACCAGATCGTGAACGCGTCGAAGTTTCAGCTGGGCGAGGCCTACAGCCTGGAGAAGCTGGACCGCGCGGTGAACAACATCCGCCAGTTGATGCAGGAAAACGGATTCTACCGCGCGCGAGTTACCGCCGAGAGCACATCGAATCCCGCCATCCAGCAGGTGAACATCCTTATCCACATCACGGCGGGAGAGGCGGCGCACGTGGGCGCCGTGAAGGTGACGGGGACTTCCGGGCTATCGTCAGAGCAGGTTCAGCACATCGCGCACGTAGACGGCGGGGACCGGGTCACAGCCGCGCGCACCACCAGCGCGCTGCAGAGATTGCGCAAGCATTTTCAAAAGCAGAAGCGCGTGCTGGCGCAGGTTTCCATTGCGGAGCAGCAATACCTTCCCGAGAAGAATGGAGTCGACTACACATTTCAGATCGATCCGGGGCCGGTCGTGCTCATCTCGGTAAAGGGGTATCACATCGGGGGAGGCAGGCTGAAGCGGGAGATCCCAGTCTATGAAGAAAACGCACTCGACGATGATCTGCTGAATGAAGGCAAGCGCAACCTGCTGGATTATCTGCAAACGCGCGGGCACTTCGATGCGACCGTGGACATCACAAGAGAGACCGAACCGCAGACCTGGCGAGTGATCTACCAGATTGATCCGGGACCGGTGCACAAGCTGGTAAGGGTGGACATTACAGGAAACAAGAGATTTCTGGATGTGGCGGCGCTGCGGTCAAGGATGGAAATCCAGCCGGCATCACGGTTTTTCTCGCATGGCCGCTACAGCGGAACTCTGTTGAAGGCCGATGTGAGCACGCTGGAATCACTTTACCGTTCAAACGGATTCCGTCAGGTGAAGATTGAAAGCAAGGTAGACGACAACTACCGCGGCGTGGCCAACAATCTGGCGGTGCATCTGACCATCGAGGAAGGTCCGCAGACGCTGGTGGGAGCGGTGCAGGTCGCGGGCAATCACAAGATCGCATCCAACGCGCTGCCGGAACTCGACGCGCAGGCCGGCCAGCCGTATTCGGAGCAGAACCTGGTGAACGATCGGGAGCGCATTCTCACGTATTACCTTAACCGCGGGTTTCCCAATGCCGCGCTCACCATCACGACGCAGCCCTCCAGCGGGCAGGAAAACCGCGAGGACGTGACGTATACGATCGAAGAAAATGAGCAGTTCTTCGTGAACCAGGTCATGGTCAGCGGGATGGAGCACACGCGCGATTATGTTGTGCAACGCGAGGTTCAAGTGCAGCAGGGGCAACCGTTGAGCCAGCAGGATCTTCTCGATACGCAAACGCGGCTCTACGATGTGGGCGTGTTCAGCCAGGTGGATACCGCGGTGCAGAACCCCCTGGGGGAAGATCCGCAGAAGAACGTGCTGGTTGAAGTGCAGGAGGCCAAACGCTACACGTTCACGTACGGGCTGGGCGTGGAGTTCCAGACCGGCCAGCCGGCAGGAACAACTGCGCCGACCGGCAGCACGGGCGTAAGTCCGCGAGTGGGATTTGACGTGACCCGACTGAACATGTTCGGCCGCAACCAGACGCTTACATTCCAGTCCCACATAGGACGCCTGCAGCAGCGGGGACTGCTGAGCTATGAGATCCCCAAGCTGTTCGACAGCGACAAGGTCCGGCTCATCTTCACCTCGTTCTATGACAACAGCCTGGATGTATCCACGTTCACGTCCCAGCGCCTGGAAGGGAAGATCGATTTGAGGCAACAGATAGGAAGCACGGGCAGAGAACCGGGGTCCCGGCGGGGGCCGAGTTCCATCGACTACCGCTTTGAGTATCGCCGGGTGAAGGCCAGCCACTTCGCCAGTGATTTCTCGTCGAATCTGATTCCCTTGTTGTCGCAGCCGGCGCGCGTGGGCGGGCCCGGGCTGACGTTCATTCGGGACAAACGCGACAATCCGCTGGAGAGCACGCGGGGGAACTATTTCACGCTCGACGGATTCGTGGCGTCGGGCTACTTCGGATCGGAAGCAGACTTTGGCCGGGTGCTGGCTCAGAATTCGACGTACCAAGGATTCGGGGGCAAAGGGCGGCCCGGACACCAGTACGTGTTTGCGCGGTCGACAACGATCGGGCTGGAGCAGCCGCTGCGGTCGACGCGGGTGCTGCCGCCGGGTTCGTGCCCGACCAGCGCCTCGTGCGCGGGCATTGCGCTGATCCCGCTGCCGGAGCTTTTCTTCGCGGGGGGCGGCAACTCGCATAGGGGTTTCGGGTTAAATCAGGCAGGTCCCCGCGATCCGCAGTCTGGCTTCCCCGTCGGCGGTACGGCGCTGTTCGTGAACAATCTCGAGCTGCGGTTCCCAGCGGTCAGCCTGCCTTTTCTGGGGGAAGGCTTCGGATTCGCGGTTTTCGACGATATGGGCAACGTATTCACCGCGCAACACGACATGCTGAAAGGCCTGCTGCGCTGGCATCAGCCTGATCTGGCGGCCTGCCTGGCAACCGGATCGGCGCAGCGCAACACATTTGGCGCGACACCACCGTGTCTTACCCAGTTCAACAAAACCGGCTATAACTACACATCGCAGGCAGTCGGGGTAGGGTTGCGGTACAAGACACCGATCGGTCCATTGCGCTTTGACTTCGGGTACAATCTGAATCCAACAAGCTATCCACTGGCGATCACGAATCCGATAACCGGGCTGCCGCAGAACAGTTTTGAGGCGCAACGCCTGCGCCACTTCAACGTGTTTTTCAGCATAGGCCAGCCCTTCTGACGAGTCCGATTTGATGTCGATGTCCAAAACCCGGGCGGCAAGAGATCTCAACCTCTTCCTCACCGCGCTTTTGTCTCTAGGTTTGCTTTCGTCTCTGGCCGGCGCACAGGTACTGGACCGCATCGTCGCCACGGTGAACGGGCGCGTAATCCTGCAGAGCGACTGGGACGAAGCTCTTTGCTACGAGGCGTTGTTCAGCGGACGGCCGCTCGGCCAGTTCACGGACGAGGATCGCCGCGGTGTTCTCAACCGACTGGTGGACCAGGAGCTTCTGCGCGAGCAGGTGAAGTCGGCGGACTTCAGGCACGCGACGGAGACGGAGGCTTCGACACGCATCGCGGATGCCCGCAAGCGCTACGCGGAGGCATCCACGGACGACGGCTGGCGCGGCCTGCTCTCCCGGTACCATCTGGAAGAAAAAGAACTGGTGAGCCGGGTGCAGCAGGAGATCGATCTGATGCGCCTGGTGGACGCGCGGCTGCGGCCGGCGGTGCAGATTGATTCCAAGACGATTGAGGACTACTACCGGGAAAAGTTCGTTCCGCAACTGAAGCAGTCGGGCGGCGACGCGGTTCCGCTGTCGGAAGTCTCGGCGAAAATCCGGGAGTTGCTGACCGAACAGAAGGTGAGCGAGCTGCTGGTCTCGTGGTTGCAGACCCTGCGTTCGGAGAGCAAGGTCAGCCTGGCGGGGAGCCCGCCGCCGGGCGAGCAGGGAGAGCAAACCCGGTGACCGATGCCGGGGCCAGGCCCGTGCGCCGCCGGTGGTGGAAGTACCTGCTGGTTGCAGGCGGTGCGGGAGCAGTGCTCCTGGCCGGCCTCCTGTGGTACATCAACACGGAATCCTTCCAGGCGCTGGTGCGGCGGCGTCTTGTGGCCGAAGTGGAGCGCATCACCGGCGGCCGCGCCGAAGTGGGCAGTTTCCACACCACGCCATTCCGCATGCAGGTGGACGTGCGCGACATTACTGTGCACGGCCGCGAAGGAGCGGGCGAGGTTCCGCTGGCGCATGCCGACCGGGTCGTGGCCCGTTTGAAAATCATCTCCCTGCTGGGAGCCGAGGTTGGGTTCCACGAAGTGGTGCTGGAGCATCCCGTGGTGCACGTTGCGTTTTATTCCGACGGCACCAGTAACGTAACGCCGCCCAAGGTGCCGGCAGCGCCGCAAAAGACGTTGATCGAGCAACTGTTTTCCCTTTCCATCAACCGGCTTGAAGTGAAAAAGGGTGAGCTGCTCTGGGGTGACCGGACGATCCCGCTGGACTTTGCGGTGCATGACGCCGCCCTGCAGATGAACTATTCGTTTCTGCGCGACCGCTATGAGAGCCGGTTGTCGCTGGGCAAGGTGGATACGAAGCTGAAGGATTGCCGGCCGTTTTCCTGGATGAGCAGCGCGGAGTTCAGCCTGGGGCCGAGCTTCGTCGATGTTTCATCGCTGAAGTGGAGTTCGGGGCGCTCGCATCTGGAGGCGAACGGGCGGGTCAGTGATTTCCGCAACCCACATCTTCAGGGCGCGTATCTGGGACAGATCGACCTGGGAGAAGCGGCAGCGATCGCGCGGCGGCGCGAGCTGCGAGCGGGAGTTCTTGATGCGAAAGGGCAGGGGAACTGGTCGGCAGACGAGTTTGCTGCCAAGGGGGAAGCGGCACTGCGCGATTTTGCCTGGCAGGATAATCAAATTGGATTCGCGAAGGCTTCTGCAAGCAGCGAATATTCCTTGACCCAGCAACAACTCAAGCTATCGAAGCTGCAGGGAAAACTGCTTGGCGGATCGTTCACCGGCGACGCCCAGGTTGACAACTGGCTGGCGCCGGCGCGGCACGTGGAGCAGGCCAAGGCGGATGAGATTGCAGAGATTCGCGCAACCCATCCCGGGAAGCCCGGGAAAAAGGAAGAAAAAGGAATACAAGCGGGGCTAGTGCGGCTCCGCTGGCGAGACATTTCCACGGCCGAACTGGCGGCGGCTCTGAATGCTCCCGCGCATCCGCTGGGGCGACTGCATCCGGCAGGTTCGGGATCGGGGACGCTTGATGGGCGCTGGAAGGGAAGTCCGCGCGATGCGGAAGTGGAATTCGCAGCCGATGTGGCGCTGCCGGAGCGGACAGCGCCGGGCCAATTACCGATCAGCGCCCAGGCCAAAGGTACCTATCGGGGGGCCAGCGATACGCTGGATCTCCCGCAGTTCCGCCTGTCCACTCCGAACACGCGGATTCAAGCTGCGGGCACACTGTCTTCGGTGTCGACGCTGCACGTTTCAGTGTCCACGGCGAATCTGGACGAGTGGCAGCCGCTGATTGCGGCGTTGCATGGTCCCGACCCTCTGCCCCTGACCTTGAATGGCAGCGCGAGTTTCAACGGCGTAGTGGGCGGCACGTTCTCGGCGCCGACGCTGGCGGGAACGTTGTCAGTCGACGACTTTGACGTAACGATTCCTGCGATGGCAGGCGCCCCGCAACATCAGGTTCATTGGGATGCGTTCTCGGCGAGCGTGCAGGCTTCTCCGCATGCGATCGCGCTGCGCAGCGCAAGTTTGCGGCACGGCGACACGTCAGCCGACTTCGAACTCAACGCCAATCTCCTGCACGGACATTTCACCGACGACAGCGCGTTCACCCTCCGGATGAATCTGCACAACGCAGACGTGACCACGCTGCAAGCACTGGCGGGCTATCGCTACAACATTTCCGGCACTGCGGACCTGTTCCTGCAGGCAGCGGGCACGCGCAGAGATCCGCATGGCAGCGGCCGGGTCCACCTGACGGGCGCTTCTGTCTACGGAGAGCCGGTTCAACAGTTCGACGCTAACCTGCAGCTTGCCAACGGGGAAATCACGTTCGATCAGATCCATCTTTTCCACGACGACTCGGTAGTCACCGGCAGCGCGGCATACAATCCGACGACGCGCGAATTCCACGTGGACCTTGCCGGCAACAATCTGGATGTTGCCCGGATTCGTCAGATCCACACGGGCAGGATTCCCCTGGCGGGGCGCGCCGATTTCACGCTGAAGGGCTCAGGCACGCCAGAGGCTCCATCGATCAATGCGGGCATCCATGTGCGCAACCTTGCCGTTGACCGGGAAGTGGCCGGCGAACTCGACTTGCAGGCGGTGACTCAGGGACAAGCGTTGCATGTCACGGGGAACTCCAGTTTTCAGCATGGGTCGCTTTTGATCGACGGCACCGTCCAGCTGAAGGATGAATATCCGGCAAACTTTTCCGCGCAGATGAAGGATCTCGATCTCGACGCGATCTGGAGGGAATATGTCGGCGGCCAGCTCACGGGACACTCGGCCGTGGCAGGGACGATTGAGATGCGGGGGCCGCTGCGGGAGCCGTCGCGCTGGGTGGTGGGCGGCAACTTGACCGAAGTTTCGCTGGAAGTGGAATCGGTGAAGCTGCATAACCAGGAGCCGATCCGTTTTTCGCTGGGAGACCAGGTTGCGCGCATCGAGCAACTCCATCTGGTGGGGGAGGGAACCGACCTGACGGCGCACGGTTCGGTACAGCTCACAGGTTCGCGGGAGCTTGATCTTGCCGCCGACGGCCATCTCGATTTGAAGTTATTGTCGACGATTGATCCCGATTACAGCGGATCGGGCACCATGACGCTAAACGTGACGGTGGGCGGCACGGTGGACGAGCCATTTCCCCGGGGTCATATGCAACTGACCGACGGCGCGATTTCCTATGCCGGACTGCCCAGCGGCCTCAGCGAGATGAAAGGGTCGCTGGTGTTTACGCGAGACCGCGTCCACATTGAGAACCTGACGGCCCGGACGGGCGGAGGGTCGATCGATCTGAAAGGCGACGCGAGTTATTTCAACAAGCAACTGAATTTCGATTTGACGGCGACGGGGAAGGATGTGCGCCTGCGCTATCCACCTGGGGTCAGTTCCACGGCCAACGCCGAATTGCACTGGGTGGGCACAGGCTCGTCGTCGACGGTTTCGGGCGACATCCTGGTGACCAAGCTGGCGGTCACACCGGGCTTTGATTTCAGTTCGTACCTCGAGCGCAGCCGGCAGGTGACCGCGGTGACGACGGCGAATTCGCCACTCTACAACGTGAAGCTCGACATTCACGTGCAGACCGCGCCAGAGCTGCAGATGAAGACCGCCGTGGCGAGGCTCTCCGGAGACGCCGATCTACGGCTGCGGGGCTCAGTGGCGCGTCCGGCGGTGCTGGGCCGCGCCGACATTCTGGAAGGCCAGGCCACATTCCACGGCACGCGGTACACGCTGGAGCGCGGCGACATTACATTCACAAGCCCGATTGGGATCGAGCCGCAGCTCAACCTGCAGGCGAGCACGCACGTGCGCAACTACGATTTGAGCATCACCGTAACCGGGAAGCCGGATCAGCCGGGCGGGTTGCGGGTGAACTACCGGTCGGAGCCGCCGCTGCCGCAGTCAGAGATCATCGCCCTGCTGGCCCTGGGCCGCACCAGCGAGGAATCGGAGCAACTGCAGCAGCAAACCGGGCAGAACGCGTTTACCGACGAGGCATCGGCGCTGATTCTCAATGAGGCGCTGAACGCCACCGTAACCAGTCGCCTGCAACGCCTGTTCGGGGCGGGCAATATCAAGATCGACCCTCAGGGGCGGACCACCGAGACCAATCCCACGGCCCGCGGACCGCAAGTGACCATCGAGCAGGAGTTCGCGAACAACCTTTCGCTTACCTACAGCACGAACGTTTCGCAGAGTTCGCAGCAGATCATACAGGGCGAGTACTATTTCAACCGCAATCTCTCCGTCGTCGGGACGCGAGACCAGAATGGCGTGGTCAGCTTCGATGTCCGCATCCGGCGACGCAAGAAGTAGCCGGGAGATGCAGCTTCCGATGTCCTAGCCCTGGCAATGCAGGAAGACAATTCCATCGCACGGCGCCGCATGGTGCAGCTGCAACTGGCCAATCGAGGGATCACCGACGAGCGGGTTCTCGCCGCCATGCTGGACGTGCCGCGCCACGAATTCGTGGCGTCCCAGTTTCGCGAGCAGGCATACGAAGATCACCCGCTGCCGATCGGCGCGGGCCAGACGATCTCGCAGCCCTATATCGTCGGGCTGATGCTGGAGGCGCTCGAACTCAGGCCCAGCGACAAGGTGCTCGAAGTCGGGACAGGCTCGGGTTACGTGACCGCCCTACTTGCGGAACTGGCGGCACAGGTATTTTCTATCGAGCGCCATGCCGAGCTTGCCAACCGGGCCCGGGATCTGCTCGCAGCGCTGGCATACAGTAACGTCAAGGTATTTATCGGCGACGGCTCACTTGGGCTTCCGGCGTACGCTCCCTTCGATGCGATCATCGTTTCCGCAGCGGCGCCTGATCTGCCGCTGCCTCTGCTTTCCCAGCTGCGAGAAGGCGGGCGAATGATCGTGCCGGTGGGACGGGAGGACGCACAGCAACTTCACTTAGTTCACCTGCGCGACGGCCAGCCGGAGATTCTCCCGCGGGAGCCGGTGCGGTTTGTGCCGCTGGTGCAAGGAGACCACAGCGAAGAGTGAGGCGCGGGTGACAAGCGTGTTGGACCGCTGATTATTCATTACAATCGTGCGTATGCGGTTGTGGCGCAGCCTGGGGGTAACGCTCGAAATGATCAAGTGGGAGCACTCGATCTTCGCGCTCCCATTCGCTCTGTGCGGCGCGATGCTGGCGGCCGGCGGGCTGCCGTCGGCGCATCAGCTTTTGTGGATTGTGGTGGCCATGGTTTCCGCCCGGTCGGCGGCGATGGCCTTCAACCGGCTGGCGGACGCATCCATTGATGCGGCGAATCCGAGGACTCGCGCTCGTGCCTTGCCAGCAGGACAATTGACGCCCGCGTTTGTGGGCGCATTTGTGACGGCATCCAGCGCGGTGTTCGTGCTGGCTGCGTGGCAGCTCAACCGGCTGACGCTGTGGCTGTCGCCGGTGGCGCTGGCGGTGGTGCTGCTCTATTCGTACACGAAGCGCTTTACGCGCTGGTCACACCTGGTGTTGGGATTTGCGCTGGGCATAGCTCCGGCAGCAGCCTGGATTGCGGTTCGCGGGTCGCTGGATCCACGGATTCTCCTGCTCACCGCTGCGGTGACGTTCTGGGTCGGCGGCTTCGACGTTTTATACGCGTGTCAGGATCTGGAGTTTGATCGCGAAACCGGGCTGCACTCCCTTCCGCGGTACCTGGGGATTTCGCGCGCGCTCTGGATCGCGCGCGCGTTTCATGGCGTTATGCTATTGCTGCTGGCGGCGGTGCTGATCGTCTTTGGGCTGGGCGCGGTGGCGCTGGCCGGCGTTGCGGTGGTGACGCTGCTCCTCATCTATGAACATTCGCTGGTAAAGCACGACGATCTCTCCAAGCTCAACGCCGCGTTTTTCACAATGAACGGGGTAATTTCGGTCGTGTTCCTGGGGTTTGTGGCGGCGGACCTGCTGCGTCGGTGAGGGTCGGGGAGGGCGAGTCAGGGCTGGCGGGTCAAAGCCGGTTCAACATAACAATCAACAGGCGTTCGTACCCCCTGCGGTGCGAACGCCTGCTTCCCCCATTCCCTCCCGGTGACGGAGGGCGTGAAGATCGATAATTGTCGACCCCTCGCCCCGGAAAGACCCGGGACGACTATTCTGGTTCCCGCTCACGCGCGGTTACCCTGGCAATCTCTCAGTTGCAGACAAACATGCCCCAGGTTGACGGAAAATTTGTCAGCGCGATGTCTGGATTTTGTAAAAAGATGGCGCGAGGACTCTGGCACGCTCGAATCGGCCTCACCACACCGTGGTAACGCCTTGACGGTGGCGGGAACTGCTAGCATGGAAGGTACTCCCGTTGAGCGAAGCGTGCGTCTGGCCTTCCACCTCGGACTGCTGTTTCTGGCTCTTCCCGCCGCTGCGCAGAGCAACCTGGGCGAACTGCGCCTGGTGGTAAGTGATCC
>Ga0187846_10001938_pt1 | contig 11539 bp, 14 predicted proteins | sample TC_taG_FD_161473 | JGI IMG/M metagenome (GOLD analysis project Ga0187846, IMG submission 161473) | Biofilm microbial communities from the roof of an iron ore cave, State of Minas Gerais, Brazil - TC_06 Biofilm (v2) | ecosystem: Environmental > Terrestrial > Deep subsurface > Cave > Wall biofilm... | reverse complement strand
CTTCGAACGGATCGTCGACGTGGGCGGCGGTCATGGCGCGCTCCTCGCCGGGATCCTCTCGGCAATCCCAATGGTGCGTGGGGTGCTCTACGACCTGCCGAATGTGGTCGCCGGTGCAGAGGTGCTCCGTGCCTCGGAGATCGCGGCGCGCTGCGAGATTGTCGGAGGCGATTTCTTTAAGTCCGTGCCTGCCGATGGCGACGGATACATCCTCAGTCGCGTAATACACGATTGGGACGACGACGCTGCACTGAAGATCCTTCATAACTGCCGAAGCGCGATGCGGCTCGACGGCCGGCTGTTGCTTGTCGAAGGCGTCTCTAAACCACCAAATGAACCCGACCCAAACAAGTTTTTCGACGTGTGGTTCATCGGCGACGGCGGATGTGAGCGATCCGAGGCCGAGTACCGCGCGCTGCTTCGTCGTGGTGGCTTTACACTTGCCCGTGTGGTGTCCACCGGCGGGTCAAGCGCTATCCTTGAGAGTCGTCCAACCTGAAGCAGGGTCAAGGAGCTGAAAGGGCACTCTGTGCCAGCCGGTCGGTTTGACGGCGTGGTATTCAACAGCGCGTTCGCGGTTGCTCGGTTCCGGCGGCGGCCAATGACGGTTAAGGGGGCGTCTTCACCCATACGCCGCATCGTCACCCGTCGGCTGCAGAGCGCCGACTCCGGACCTTCCCGCCCTCGCCCCAGAACGGGGAAGTTCGGCCCTAAGGGGTCATTGACGGCCGGAGACTATCGACCAGTGCTGCCCCCATAGCACTCATTCCTATCCCCGATCGCGGGTGAAAGCGGTCCACTCCGTTCCGTGCTTCCGCGTTGCCCGATGATGCTCAGGCCCGGCTCGGCGACAGGGCGGATGCGGAGTCGGGCGCACGTAGCCGATCGAGGCTCCATTCGCCACCCCCAGCAAGCCAGAGATAGAGGAAGACGAAGCAGTAGACAATTGCCAACTCCCCGCCGTTCAGCAGCGGGAAGAAGCCCCTGGGCGAGTGCGCCATAAAATAGGCGACCGCCATGTTGCCCGCGAGGACAAAGGCGACGGAGCGGGTGAACAAACCCAGCGCTAGCAGGAAGCCGCCCACCAATTCCAATAAACCTTGAAGACCCGGGTTCAAGGTGAACAGGGCGTAGGGGACTTGGTTTGGCGGATGCGGGAAATCCAGAATCTTTGCAAGACCGTGTTCTAGGAAGAGCAGCCCGACCATGGTGCGCAGGATGCTCAACATGCGTGGCTCCCAGGTGAGCCGCAGAGTTGCAAAATTGGCCACGGATTTTCCTCCCCAGCAGTCGGCGACCTCTTCGGTCGCCTGCGCATAGTGATAGATTTTTCGGCAGCCATTACGCAAGAATCAGCACCGCACGCCGGACAACGCGTAATCGTGATCAAGATATAGGCCTAATTCCGAACAACAGCTCGGTGATGCGGTGTACCCTCGCGAGCCGACAGGAGACAGGGCCCGAAGCGGCGCGCCGCCTCGCGACCCTTTGAAGCGCTAAGGCACAGCGACAGTCGACCGCAAAGCCCTATGAGCCGTTCCCGTTCGCGAATATGGCGCCGAACAGCCCGTCGTTCTCGCCGTTGATCCCGTCAGCGAAGTAGAGGGTATTGGGATCGCCGTTATTGCCGCCGACCCCAAACCCGATGAACCAAAGCCCGCCCGAGGTGTGGCCCTTGCCGACGGCGATCCGGATCGTCCCGCTGAGCTTCCCGTTCGTCGGGTCAAAGGCGTTGATCTCGCTATGGAGATAGCTGAAGTTGCCGACCAGCAAATGATTGATGAAACTACCAAAGCCGGCTGCCGCCAGAGTCATTCCCCAAGGTGCGGCGAGGCGGCTGCCGGTGATCAGTTGCGTGATGAAGTTGCCGTCTTCATCGAAGATCGCCACGGCCCCTGCCCCCAACGGGGCGTTTTGCTGAGCGGGGCGACCGGCGGGTGCATAGGCCACGTAAACATTGCCGCCGATCTCCTGCACGTTGAACGGAACGAGCCCGTCGGGCAGCGCGGGGTTGACGAATGCGTCGGCCCCGAGGCTCACGGGAGCAAAGGTGCAGTCGAAGACGTCGACGCTGCCGGTCCCCGCATCGTTGGCGGCAAAAAGGCGCGTTTGTGCGCCGTTGATCGCCAGGCCGGTGTAGACGGCGCCGGCGGTCGTGACCTGGATAAAGGCCGTCGGCCCCGTGTCCCAGGCCGAAATGGTTCCGTTCAAATTGGCGAAGATGAAGTGCGCGGGATTACCGTCTCCGCCATTCACTGGAAAGGCGGGTCCCATCGTCCCACACGTCGCATTAGTATTGTTGACCTGGCCGGTCGGTCCTTGTGCGGGCCCAGTACCGAATGTCGGGATCGCAACGTTGCCGGTCGGCGGGTTGACGGCCGTCACCTTGGTGACCGTCGTCCTGTCGGTAACGGCGAAGAGAGTGGCGGTATTGGTCCCTTGGTTCGAGGTCCAGAACGGGCTTGTCGAGCTGTGCGAAACGCCCCATGGGTTGACGAGTTCGGGTTCGGTGATGGTGGCCAGTTTCGGGATGTCCGAAACCAGATTGACTTGAACAAAACCGGTGACCTGGGCGTGCAGCGTACCGGCCCACAGAGCGCCGACAGCGATCCACGCCGCCAAAAAAGCCTTTGGGAACAGATTTCTCATCTTCCGGCCCCTCCCTCGCGAGATCGGCGAATTAGCTCGCCGTGTTGTGTGGATGTACTTTCAATCCAATCGATCGACTCGGCAAGAGTTTTTTCTCAACCTCTCCGTCTGCTCCCCGGTCGAGGGCTCGGTCTCTAACCATGGCCATGTCAATCTCGATGACCCGCTTGTCTGGGGGAAGGACCGGTTTGGGTGTGCGCCGTGACAAGGCGGCGCTTTCCAGTGGGTGCGCGCCCCACCCGGCGAATCGCTCCAGCCGGAAGCAATCGGAGCAGTCATGGAGGTAACGAAATGGCTGAAGCCTTCGATTAGCGTGTCACGAATTGGTGATAGCGCGAGTGAGCAGGCCGCAACGCGAGTAAACGCCGAGCAAACCTCACATGACGAGGGCTTAGTCAAGGGGCATCACGGGGACATCGAAACCTCTCCAGTTGCTTCGGTATCCAAGGTCCAAGCCCATTTGCGCGACGCGGCCCGTTTCCGAGCACGGTCAACCTCACATGCGGTCGCCGCTCGTAGCAGCTGCAAAGTGGCCCAAAGAGACGGCTTACGCGCGTGCGAGGCGGAGATCTACCGCAAGGCTCGCCGGGAGGCTGCTCCAGCGCAACGGGCACCGTATCCTTGAAGGGGTCACACGCGGTTTAGCTGCTACTTGGGGAAATCTCCAGGCCAGGGGGAGGGGTGGCCCGAATTTGCCGGGAAACTGCCTCAACTGGGTCCATACATACGCACCCGCGCGAGACGGCGCTGCTCGACGCAAGCTCGGGCGAGCTCACCGTTACCTGGGGAAAGGTGGGCCGTTCGGGACGGGGGTGCGAAAATTGGAACCGAACATGCCGAACATTTCCGAACACGCCAGCCACCTGTTCGCCCAGGGCATGGCGAACAGACAGTCGAACGCGGAGGGGGTTTCCCCTGTAAGGGGAAGCCTCCGGATGCTCGCCTGTTCGAAGCTCCCAACATGTTAGCTTGGCGGCTCCGGGAAAATTTGCACCGCCCCCTGCAAGCCCCCGAGATTTCCCCAAGTAGCCTGGCCGCTAGTCCTGCTCTGCCTTCTCGCCGGCTGTTTGGCGCTCCAGCGTGCCGTCGAGCATCGCCTTGCCCGCCAGCGCCAGGATGACGCTCAGCACCTGGATCTGAATCGCCATCCGCCGGATCGCCGAACTCCCACGGCCAGGACACGATCTCGCAACACTGATCGAGGCTGAGACCCATGCTGCCGAGCTGACGCTCGATCCTCTCTGCCGGCGACAGCATGCGCCACTGCCCATGGGTGAGGCCGGCTCTCGGGCGGTTGAGGAGCGGGAAGGTGATGACGCTGCCGTCCGCGAGGCGGACGCCGGCCCTGCGGGCGCGCTTGAGTGGAGAGCCTGCCATGACGCCCCAGCATGTGGCAGGCGATAAGTGCTGAGGCAAGCGCGTCCCATCGCGCGCGTGTATACCCTACTTAAGGCCGATTCGGGCGGGAAAATTTGCACCGCCCCCTGCAAGCCCCCGAGATTTCCCCAAGTAGCCTGGCCGCTAGTCCTGCTCTGCCTTCTCGCCGGCTGTTTGGCGCTCCAGCGTGCCGTCGAGCATCGCCTTGCCCGCCAGCGCCAGGATGACGCTCAGCACCTGGATCTGAATCGCCATCCGCCGGATCGCCGAACTCCCACGGCCAGGACACGATCTCGCAACACTGATCGAGGCTGAGACCCATGCTGCCGAGCTGACGCTCGATCCTCTCTGCCGGCGACAGCATGCGCCACTGCCCATGGGTGAGGCCGGCTCTCGGGCGGTTGAGGAGCGGGAAGGTGATGACGCTGCCGTCCGCGAGGCGGACGCCGGCCCTGCGGGCGCGCTTGAGTGGAGAGCCTGCCATGACGCCCCAGCATGTGGCAGGCGATAAGTGCTGAGGCAAGCGCGTCCCATCGCGCGCGTGTATACCCTACTTAAGGCCGATTCGGGCGGGAAAATTTGCACCGCCCCCTGCAAGCCCCCGAGATTTCCCCAAGTAGCCTGGCCGCTAGTCCTGCTCTGCCTTCTCGCCGGCTGTTTGGCGCTCCAGCGTGCCGTCGAGCATCGCCTTGCCCGCCAGCGCCAGGATGACGCTCAGCACCTGGATCTGAATCGCCATCCGCCGGATCGCCGAACTCCCACGGCCAGGACACGATCTCGCAACACTGATCGAGGCTGAGACCCATGCTGCCGAGCTGACGCTCGATCCTCTCTGCCGGCGACAGCATGCGCCACTGCCCATGGGTGAGGCCGGCTCTCGGGCGGTTGAGGAGCGGGAAGGTGATGACGCTGCCGTCCGCGAGGCGGACGCCGGCCCTGCGGGCGCGCTTGAGTGGAGAGCCTGCCATGACGCCCCAGCATGTGGCAGGCGATAAGTGCTGAGGCAAGCGCGTCCCTCGCGCGCGCCTGTATCCCCTACTTAAGGCCGATTCCGTGGTAGTGGGTTGGTAGTGTGGCCTAAACCTTTGATCTGCCTTGCGTAGTGCGGTAGTGTACCCTTTTCTCTACCTGCTGAGAAGTCTTCCTTATAGGTATTGGAGGGAGAGATCGACGAAAAACCGCACTACCGAACTACCATTTGATTTCGTTGGATTTTTGGCGGCTTTTGGCGTCCTACGGAAGCACTACCGAACGAACTACGGTCTTCTCTAGCCCAACAGAAACTCAGCCGTACTCGCTCGGCGGCGGGCTAAGTGGTTGATGCGAAACCGGTTGTGACGAATTGACGCAGTTGGAGGAGTCGCATCGGCCCCTTCTGAGCTGATGTTCACCATCTTGTGACCGGATGGCCCATGGCTCCCATATTTAGAGGTCCTGAGGTCAGCTCCGGTCTGGGTCTCCACTAACCTGCATCTTGTAACCGAATGCTAGGATTCATCACCAGTCTGTTACCTTGAGTTACGTTTTGTCACGCTCTATATCGCTTCCCGCTTCGAAGTGCGCTCGCGCAAGGCGGAGGAATGGTTAACAAGCTGCCCGTGGTGCTGCGATACGGCGAAGCCAATGAGGCAAATTAACGAGCTGCTGCTCAGTGTGGTCGGAAACAATCGGCCACTGCGGCGATGGGGAAAAGATGGTGCGGTCGTTATGGCCAAGAACATAGTGTTCAAGGGGCGTCGAAAGGCGAGGTTTTGCGGCAGACCAACACAATTCCTGCTCATTTGCCGCCGCCCGACACCAAGCGCTGGACCGCGCGGCGTAAGGCCTCGATCGTCGAAGCGGTGCTCAGCGGCATGATCACAATTGAGGAGGTGTGCCTCCGCTATGGCCTGTCGGTCGACGAGTTCCTCTCGTGGCATAACGCGATGCAAAGCCACGGGGTGCAGGGTTTGCGCATCACCAAGCTCCAGAATTACCGCTATTCGCGCCCCGAGAGAGGCTGAGTCAACGTAGCGCGCCGTCATTGCCTTCAACAGATTGGAGGTTCTAATGAGTCCAGTAGCTGTCGCGGACGAAGTGTCCACTACGGTCGGGATGCGCAGTTCCACCCTTGATCGCCCATCGACAATCCGAACCGGGGAGCTTGTTGTCGATCTCGAGACCCGGGTTGTATCGGTAGGCGAGAAGCCGGTTCGATTGTCCCGCAAGGAATACCGTATCATCGAGCTGCTCAGCCTGTGGCAGGGCACCACCGTGACCAAGGAGATGCTGCTTGGCCACCTCTACGGCGGAATGGACGAGCCGAGGCTTAAGATCATCGATGTGTTTGTATGCCATCTGCGCAAAAAGCTCGCCCAGGCGACGGGCGGTCAACATTACATCCAGACCATCTGGGGACGCGGCTACCTGCTGGTGGATTCAGCGCGCATGCCGACCGCGGTATTAACAGTGGACGCCGAGGATCGTGATACGCGTCATGACGAGGCTGGCACCAGAGCCGCTTAAAGAACGCACTGCTAGCTCCCGGCTCCAGCGCTGTCTGCAGGCAGGAGCAACACCTATGACGTGGATAGCACCATGGGCTGTAGGCCTCGTCGTCGTGGGGTTGGTGCGGACTGCGATCTCCCTTATCGAGCAGCGAGGGAAGCAACTCTCGCGCAAGGCGCTAAGCAGGGGTGTCCCAAGTTGGTAGTTTGACCATCGTCGCATTCCTTTTGCGGCGTGACGAAGCTGCTGACGAAGCGACCATCGTGTTATTCCGTTGCAGTTTGATGAAGCCGTGGGGGAATTCGACGCTTGGGGTCGGTCGAAATCGCAAACAGCTCTGCCGGCCGGTGACGCGCAAAAAGAGAGCCCTGGTCTAGCCACCAAGGCTCGAAGTCGTGGGAGACCTTCATTCTATGCGGTCACGACCAGTTTTTCCAGCTCCGACGATGACCCATACCGTTTCACGCAAGACTGAAACTGGTGCGCACCGATCAGGCCCACGGCTGGTACCTGCTATCTGACGGTGAGGCCCACCGAACTGGATGCGCGGGTTGCAGAAACCCGAAGTTGACGTAGAGGCCAGCCGCGAATAACCTTTTGGCGACAGGGAGGTCCTGGGAGACGAAGCCTTGCCCGGTTTCCTGGACTTCGGGCTGCATCGGTCGAAGCTGACGCCGCCGAAGGCAAGATTGAGGCGCTGGAAGGCGAGGAATGGACCGGCGCCTTTTCACTTTGCCCTATATTGATCACCCGGTCCGAGGGCTTCGGGCGAGATGCAATTAAGCGCTTTGAGAATTCCTGAGCTTCACTGTCGGTCGCGCGTTCGGCGTGCACCGAGCACTGCATGGTGTTATCTTCGCCATGCTGCGTGGTCCGACGAATTCGAAGGCTCCGCGCCGTTTTCGCCACGGCCATTTGTGAATTGGAAAAGGGAGGTAATCATGCTCTTCATCTGCTTTTTGAATTGGACCGACCAGGGTGCGAAAGCGGTCAAAAGCGTGCCAGCTCGACACCAAGCGCTCAAGGCCGAGATCGCGCAATTGGCCGGTCGGCTGGTCGGCGGCTATGTGACGAGAGGTCAATATGATGTCGTTCTCGTGCTCGAAATGCCCGACGGCGATGCGATGACCAAGTTGGCGGTTGCTCTGATATCGCGAGGTAATGTGCGCACCACGACGGTAAGGGCACACTCAATGGAAGAGTTCGAAAAGCTCGCGGCCGGGGTACCTTGAGCACACGCCATTATCCTCCCCCGCTCGCGTCAATCGAGCACGGAGGTTTCGGCGCCGTACAGAATAGCCATCACGGCGGGATCGGGCTCAACCTGGTGACCGCACGCCTTGCACCAGACGATGAGCCGGACCTGGGCCGCGGCAGCATTACCGAGGGTCATCGGCAGGAGGGAGGCGAGGGAACAGGGCAGGGTGTGCCGTTTCGTGACGAACCTGTTGTGGTTGTGCTTCAATACAATTAGGTGGCGAGCCCGTTGTTGGAGAGCGCATACCCACGCTCGTCAACCTTTGCTTTTTCGATCTTCTCCCGGACCTCGTCGAGTCCCCTCGAAATCGCTTCCTGTGGCCGGTCCAGCCTCCGCGCTGGCTACCGAACCGCCGCCCAACCGAATGGGTTGGAGGATTTGGCGGCGGCCCCTGCCCTTGGCTAAATCGCACATCAATATCACCGTTTATCTGCTCCAAACGCCGTTGCAGCCGGTCCACCCCGTTTATCGCATCCTCGACTCGACCGGTTAGCTCGCGCATCCCTGTCTCGACCGGATCCATGCGTGGCGCGCTGGCTACCGGACCGCCGCCGCGCTGCATCTGGCGCATAAAGAAGATCAATACGCCGATCAGCAGAAGCATTGGGAACCAGGAGATCAAGACGCCGAACAGCGACGGCACATTTTCGTCGACCGGCGCCGCGGTGATGCGGACATTCTTCTCGGTCAGCCGGTTGACAAGGTTGGGGTCGTTCGGTGCGTAAGTGGTAAACGCCCGACTGTCGGTGAAATGGCCACTGATGTTGTTGCCTTGGATCGTGACGTCCGAAACCTGCCCGCGATTCACATCATTCATAAAATCAGAAAACGCGAGAGTCGATTGTGGCCCCCGGCTGGAAGAAGTCTGGAATAGATTGAAGAGCGCGACGAGAAGCAGCCCGATTACGATCCACAGGGCGAGTTTCTTGCCAAAATTAATCACAGTTAAGGCCTTTCCATGCCAGGGCATCGCAAGCCGAGAGGTAACCATACCGACCAGGGCTGACTCACGATCATTTTCACCGGCTAAGACATAAAATGCGCCCAGGTTTAAACGACTGTAAAGCGATGCACTGTCCCACACCGCCAAAAGAAATCGGATAAACGAGGCGCAGCAGCCGGCGGCGCCGCGTAGACCTTGGGTGGCAGCGGCTCCCGCACCGGTTCAGGCCGCACCTTGTTGGGGATTGCCGGCAACGTCCGGATGCGCGCCGAGAATGGGTAGCGATCGAGGGTGATGTCGACGAGTTCCTTGATGAGAGCCGCCGCTTCTTCGTCCAACAGGTCAAGGTGCTGCATGTCAGGTCCTACTTCCGCGAGTACGGCTCCAGTGTAATTTCGTCATATGCGCCGAACTGCCCGGCAACGAGCGCCTGGACCGGCAAAGACCTTCACCACTTCGTAGCCGCCGTCGCCAGTTCCCAGCTACGGTCCTCGAAGACCTTGGCGCGAAGATCCTCCGGGGCAGGGCCGTGCATTCCAGGTCTCCGTTGGCCCGCCGCTCTGCCACGAGCATCGTCCGAAAGGTGGTGATGTCTGCTGTCGTTGGCATCCCCCGCGCTTACGAGGGGCTTTAGGGAACGTGGCGCAAGTTTCCCGCGCCGGACTGCTGCTTTATGCCTCCCAGAACCTCGGCGTCGGCCCCCAATTGTTCCGCGCCGCGGTGGTCTGGCCTCATCTCCTGGCAGCCGCTGGTTTTCGGTGGGATCGGCTCCGCGCACCCGGCCTCATTAATCAAGCAATTCGCAATCTTGTGGGATTTATCACGATCTAAGTTGAATCACTCCCGACAGAGCCGTTCCGCTCTTCCGGTTGGTCCTGCGGCGGCGAAGCCATTGGGCACATCGCTGCCTGAGGCTTCATCCTCACGAGTGTCACCGATCCGCGGGGAGGTCGCTGGCGGTCAATGTCGCCCGATCGGCAACGATCGAGGAACCCCGCTGCAAATGCTGACGTAGCCTGAGTCGCAGGAAAAGTCGATCGACGACGCTGACTAGCCAGAAAATTAGAATGGGGCTGAGGCAGACCCCGGCCACGATGAACCACTCGACTAAGGTCAGACGCCCGTCCATGGCGTCAGCGCTCCCCTACGCGAACCCACGCAGTGTTATCGACGTGATTATGAAGGGGCAACGTAACAGCTTCCGGTTAAGAAATGGTTAATGCCGGTGTTGTGCGAGGCCCCCCTCTCGCGAGCCGACAACCGGCTCCTCGGGCGTATGCCGTGATGTGCGGAGTTAAAGTACCGAACTTTCGAACAGGGGGCCTGCTGTCCCTCTCGACTTGATGAGGGGGCGAAGGCGACTATCGTCCTATCGCTTTGCAGCTTGATGACAACGCGGGAGGATGTGCGACGCTTGTTGTTTGAGGTGTTTTGGCACGGATTTTGCCCGCCTAGTGACCGGGGGTTGGCGCAGGTGCCGGCTGCTCAAGCCCGGTAGGGGTTCTCCTTCTCCCCCGTCAGGCTTTGGAGCGCCGCCCTGTGGTACCTCTCATCGCTCGGTGCCGCTCGATCAGGTTCATTAACGCCATTAGAGACCCCATATCGGGGTTATGCTACGCCTTGACCTGTCGGACGATGAACCCGCCGCGTTCGTCGCCCTTCTGACCCGCATTATTATCGACGGCGGCCGCTACCTCTGTCTTCGCGCGTCCGCACGCTGAAAGCCATTCTGGCGAAGCTGCGGCCTGAACCGGTGCGGGAGCCACTGCCGCAACCTAAGGTCTATGCGCCGCCGCAAACTACGGCAGCCAGAAGGCGTCGGCGCGGTTGAAGCCGTACCATGGCCCCGCCGATGTCCCTCGGAGCTGCCGCTGCGGCCGATCCGATGCTGCAAAGGCTGCCAGCATCAGGTTGAGCCCGACCCAGCGGAGATGGCTGCTCGATACGGTGCGAACACTTCGGTCCTCGACTGGCGTGAGCGGCTGGTCTGTTCCCGATGCAAGAGCCGGGATGTCGATATGGTGGTGACCGGGGCGGCCCGACGATAGTTCACGCCTAGCGTGTAGCCCGCCGTCTCCCTCTATCCTTGGCTTTCGACGTCCCAGGGATCGTTTGCCACTGCATGTTCGAAAGTGTGTCAGGCCCTCCGCACGCCGGTGGCACGACGTGGAGTTGCCGCCAACTCTCAGATGAACCTCTTTACGATATTCAGCCAGCAGCCTCCTCTCGCTCGCGCCGAGGGAGCCTTCAAACATTCCGGCGCCCTCCGGTCAGGGAAGATGCGAGTTTTCCCCGTTATTGGAGATTTGTGTCTTTAATCTTCGCCAGATTCGAAATAAGATCTTCGTAACAAGCCTGGCGTTCAAAGCCCATTCGGAGGAGGAGGAAACCCATGAATCGCAACGTAGCGGCTCTAGCGGCGGCGCTTTGGTTGGCCGTGGGGGTTTTAGTGTCGGCCACGCTCGTCTCATCTCCTGCTAAAGCAGCGAGCCCTCAGCCGTGCTCGCCGCCAAATCAGGTTGGTTCTTCTTCAATTGAAGAGATAGCTTGGCAACTATGGGTTGCTGCGACGTGTCCGGTGAACCAGGACCAGTACCCGTTTGTCGTATGGGAAAACTGGATCGAGCAAGACCAGTTGTATCCGTTAGACCCCAGTCAGGGTCTTAAGGTACCAAACTCGGGGGCGCAAGCAGCCACGCCTAGTCATCTGCTCCACGCCAGCGCGCTCGCACTCGCTAAGAATCCAAACCTCGTCACACTGGTGCCGGGATTGCTCGGCGGCGCAGACCAGAACTGCGCCAAAGCCAGCATCCCTCCGTCGAACC
>Ga0187846_10001937_pt1 | contig 11545 bp, 7 predicted proteins | sample TC_taG_FD_161473 | JGI IMG/M metagenome (GOLD analysis project Ga0187846, IMG submission 161473) | Biofilm microbial communities from the roof of an iron ore cave, State of Minas Gerais, Brazil - TC_06 Biofilm (v2) | ecosystem: Environmental > Terrestrial > Deep subsurface > Cave > Wall biofilm ... | reverse complement strand
CTGCCCTGGGGCTCGGAGGCGGCCCAGCAGTATGCATGGGTGCGCGCCGCCCTCGAACGCGAAGGGGAGCCCATGGGTAACTTGGACATCATGATTGCAGCCCATGCATTGGCTGTTCAAGCCGTGCTCGTCACTCACGATCGTATCTTCCGGCCGGTCAAAGAGTTGAAAATCGAGGACTGGAGTAAGCCGTGAAGCAAGCAACGAATGGGTGCGGCAATGCAAGATTGTCTCACGATGGAATTGACTAAAGCGCGATCAGACCGCGTCGGACGGCAATCGCAACGGCCTCGGCGCGGCTGGACGCGTTGAGTTTGTTGAAGATCGATCCGACATGGAATTTGACCGTGTGCTCCGAAATCCGGAGGCGCCACGCGATCTCTTTGTTTCCCAAACCATCGGAGAGCATGTGCAGAACCTCCGTCTCGCGGGGCGACAGCGCCTGCACCGGTGGAGCAGACGGATCGTGCACTTCGCGCTTGAGGGCTGTGGGCAGATGTTCGAGAACAACGGGATGAAGCACGATCAACCCTAACGCTACCGCCCTGACCGCTGCCACAATTTCGTCAGCCGTTGCAAAGCGCGGCAGAACGGAACGGATGCCACAGTCTGGCCGTGCAGCGGCTGTCAAGGCCCAGCCGAATTGACATTCTTCGACTAACAGCACTCTGGCCGGGACGTCAGAGTCCCGGTCAGACAGGTGCCACTCCTCATCGACCGGCTGGTGGAGAACGACGTCGGGCCTCAAACCTTCGATCTGTTCCGCCAACCCCATTCCCCCGAGGACACTGCCCACGAGTTGCAACGACGGAGTTGACTGGATCAGAGACTTCAGCCCTGCGAGCTCGACCGCCGAGTTGGCTGAAACGAGGACGCGTATCACGATATTGAGCGATTGAGGGATCGGGCGATCGAACCATTGAAGGAATCCGACGATGCTTGCCCAATCACCCAATGGCGCAATGACCCAACGGCCCGATGGTCATTTCGCTTCTCACTCGTCACTTGTCACTGACTCTTCAGGGCTGAACTGCGGGCCGTTCTCCCACGACAATCGTTAATTCCTTCAACGAGCCGGCACGGACGATCGTGGCCGAGACGGACTCGCCGACGCGCTCGCCGCCGAGAAAAGATTGAACCTCGTCCGTGTCTCCCACAGAAGAGCCGTCCAGTGCCACCAGAACGTCGCCAATCAGGACCCCCGCTCTTTCCGCTGGGCTCTCCGCCTCGACGGCAACCACCATGATCCCGCTCTGGCCAGGGAGGTTGAGCGAGCCCTGGAGTTTGGCCGGCAGGCGTAGCGGATACATGCCGAGGCCAAGGTAGCCGTGCGCGATGTGTCCCCTCGCGAGGAGTTCATCGATAACGCGACTGACCGTCGCGGCTGGGATAACCACGGTCGAATATCTCGAGAGTCCCGACGTGCCAATGCCAAGCACGCGACCCTGCTTGTCCACCACCGGGCCCCCGGAGAAGTTCGGATGGAGATTCCTGTCCAGACGCACAGTGCGATCCAGCAGGCCGCCTCCCCAGGTGCGCCAGGCTGCACCCAAAACGCCGATTGTCGCCAGGCTAGCTCTTGCTCCTCCTTCAGACGTTCGGGCGACCGCCAGGACTATGTGCCCCACCTTGACGCTTGAGAGATCGCCGGCCTCCGCTGTAGCGAAATCGGTGCCTTCGAGCTTCAATACCGCCAGGTCGGTGCTGGGGTCGCGACCCGCCAGAGACACCGACGTGGTCCGACCATCCGGCAAAGTGGTGGTAATCTCTTCATGCTCCAGTGTGTGGTTGGCAGTGACGATCGTTCCTTGACGCCAGACGACGCCGCTCGAAGGTATGCGACGCCGGGCGTTCAGAGCCACGACAGCGCGCCCCACCCTCTCGACCGCTCCGGATAACTCCTGTGAAAGCGCCTGCCACACCGGCGGCGCAGACAACTCTTGTTCCATAACAGCCTCCAAGTTTCTGACTCTTGCCGGACATTAAGTCCCTGCAACCGGAAGCCTAACCTGAACAAGAGTTACATCACATCGCCCAAACGGCTAGGGGAGGCCCTGGAAAGTTGGCTAGGGCGACCTGAAGCAGGAAGGCGCCTGGACTTTCTGGGCTTCACGTTCCACTACGAGCCGGACCCCTTTGGTCACGGCCATCGCTACCTGAACGTGGAGCCGTCGAAGAAGGCTCTGAAGCGGCAGCGAGAGAAGCTGCACGAGCTGACCGGCGGTCAGGCTCGCAGCAAGCGGATTCTCATCCTGATTGGGGAGCTGAATCGGCATCTGAAGGGCTGGGCCAACTACTTTCGTTTCGCCTATCCCCGCCGCGCTTTCGACAAGATCAATGAACACGTAGAAGTCTGTCTACGCCAGAACTTGAGGCGACGCAGCCAGCGGCCCTTCCGACCGCCGGAAGGGTCAGCCATTATGAGCCTTCCAGCGCTTAAGCCTGAAGTTTCTCTGATCCTGGACCACCGCGCAACTGCCTGCGCATGCTTTCCACTGACCCTTTCTGCGAGAGCCGGATGAGGGAGACCCTCACGTATGGTTCGACGAGGCGAGAGGAAATCGGGCTTTGGCCTCGCTTCCCCTCCTACTTTACCGCTGTTCGCGATGGTTGCGACCTTGAACATCGCACACATGGCAACAACCGGCCATGTGTGCGCCACCCAGAGCAATCCGTCTTTACCGTGAAGCGCCGGACGATCGCCAACCGTCTGCGAAGGAAGCTACGGGAGATCAAGCAGCAACTCCCAACGGCGCCGGCACCAGCCGGTGGCGCAAACGGGCGAGTGGCTCAAGTCGGTCGTGCAAGGGCTACTTCCTGTACCATGCGGTGCCTCGACAGCCTATGGACCTTTCGGACCCGGCTGACTCGGCTGAGGCGCACGCAACTGCTTCATCGTAGCCAACAGCGCCGCTGCAATTGGCAACGGATGGGTCGGTTGGCTGGTCGCTGGCTACCCGCACCGCGTGTGCTACATCCTTGGCCGACGCAACACTTTGTCGCCAGTTATCCGAGATAAGAGCCGTATGGTGCAGTGAAGCTAGTTGATGTTCTAGCGGGTGAAAGTCCCGCCGGTGCAAATTGCCCAGTTGGCACTGTAGTGATACCCGGCGACGGAGCGGGCGACCAAACCGTCGGAAGCCCGGAAGTAAACGCCCTCGATGGCCGGATGCGAATCTGGTCTGCTCCGACAGGAGGGCAAGCAAAGCAACAGGTCGTAGCGTGAGCGAACCGTAGTTAAGCCCCGAAAACTTATCCCTCACTCGAATCGGAGTGTGAGGACGAAGGGAACGCCGAAACTGTCATACGGAGGTGAAGGCTAGCGTCTTCGGTGAAGTACTGGGTACAAGCAACCGAAGAGTTCCCCGTGGTCGTAGAGGGTGACATGTTGTGAAAGAGCATCTGCGAAAGCTCAGAACCAGTCGTGGGTCGCCTAGGCCGGTGCAAGTTAGGCACAGCGAAGATATCCCGTATAAAACGCGACGCGGCGAAGTCGAGATGTGCCTGCCAGTGGGGCGCATGGGGCCAGTTAAGCGAGGATGGATCGGGACAACATAACCCGGACCGGAGCGAGGGCCCCTGGGGTAGAGCGGAAATCGCTTGCACGGAGGTGCTCATAAGCCTGTCGTCCCTGACTCTGAGCAGGGAATCACGATGGAGGCAGCCAGCACGAAGGACGATGGCAAACCCGGAGGCGGGGAAGGCCTCGTCTGATAATCCGGCCTTTAAGCCGTACCGGGGAAAACCCGCCGTACGGAATTTTAGGGGAGGCGATGGAAACGTCGGCATCATTCGAAGCCCGGTCCGCGCCATTGTCTCACCCGACCGTTAATCAGCGCACGTACGGATCGATCCCTGCGGGGGTACCGGGCGACCGGTATCTCTACCGCGACCGCTACTGGCCATTGGCTGCGCCACAGATCCCGTCTATCACTCCTTCTTAAGCCTCAGCTTCGAGCCCTTCGAGGCCGTCCATTGGTTGAATTCCTCGATCATCTGATGGGTCCAGGGGCCGTCAATTTTCCCCGGCGTGTACTTCTGCTGCCGCAACATCATATGGCCCCACTCGTCGATGAGGTGGGTAAGCTCGGCTTTGTCGGCCACCTGCTGGCACAACTGCGGGGGAATGAAGGTAATGCCCTCCGGATCCGTTACGGCCACATCACCCGGCATCACCGTAGCCTGTCCGATACGGATTGGGACATTGATACCCATCAGCATCGCGTCCTTAACGAAGGAGGGATCTACGCCGCGGACGTAGACTTGAAAGCCTTCGATCTCCCTCATTCCCGTCTCGTCGCGAACCGAGCCGTCCACAATCAACCCGGTGTGGCTCTTGGTGTAAATCGACGTCCCGAGGTTGTCGCCGGCGAACGGGCCATCTTTGATCTTGCCGAACAAATCCACAACTAGAATGTCACCGGTCTTGAGGGTGTCGATCACCCAGGAATTCTGCGCTCCAACGCGGCCCTCAGCCTTGCCATGCTCGTTCAGTACGGCGTTGACATCCGGCCTCGACGGCATGAATACGGCAGTCACCACCCTTCCTGCCAGACGCGGCCCCGGGTTAATCACTTTCCACCCGCCCTCGAACTGATTCGGATAGCCCGCCTCCATGAGCACCCCCCATGCCTCTTCTGCGTCCACTGTCTTCAGCCGGTTGAGTAATTCATCGGGGACCTTCGGCCGCCCGTCGGGGAAGCGTTCGCCTTTCCATTCTCGGGTCAGTTCGAGGCGCTGCTCCTTGGAAAACATTCCAAGCTGGCCATAACCCAGGCTGCCGAAAGTGATCGCGAGCAGGGCCAGCTTCATGGCTTGAACAATAGTTCTCATGTTTCGTCTCTCCGACAGGACTCAAGGACAGTATATTCGGCTCAGTCGAAATGAGGCCCGCGCCTGAGAGCGAATGCCTCGCAAGCGGATGAGGCAGCGCTAACAGTCTTACGAAAGCTTGCGTCGGTACTTTTTAACGATCTCCTCGTTGAGGCTGAAACCCAGGCCTGGCCGCTTCGGCACTTCGATCATTCCGTCAGGGCCCGGCTCCAAGGGCGGCACAAGCAGGTTCCTTACCGCGGGCGACTCCGGAAACTCCACCGGGCTTTCGAAGTACGGCATGTTGGGAACGACAGCCGCAATATGCACCGCGGCGGAGACTCCAATCATGTGATTCCACGAATGGGGAATACATAGACGGCCCCGCCGCCAGGCCATCTCGGCAATCTTCATGATCTCCGAGATCCCTCCTGCCTCCACCGTACTCGGCTCCACGATGTCGACTCCACCCCGTTCCATAAGGTCGAGGAAGTCAAATCGGGTCGTGTAGCCCCAGTCGCCGGCGGCGATGCGTACGTCCACGGCCTCCGCGAGGCGGCGATAGGCTTCCAGATTGTCCGGGGCAAAAGGGGCCTCGATACAGAAGACGTTTAACGGTTCGATCGCCTTGCAGGTCGCAATCGCCTGGCCAACGTCTGTCCAAGCGTTCTGCACATCTACCATGAAATCGCAGTCCTGGCCGATGGCCTCGCGCACCAATTGGATGAACCGCACGTCTTCTTTCACCCCACCATGCCCGAAGCCGCCTCGCGATTCTTCAAACTTGACGCAGTGAAAGCCTCGGTCAACGGCCACCCGCAGCCTCCGCCGAATCTCGGCGTCCGTGTCGCCGGGCGGATAAACGGTCGCGTACGGCCGGACTTTACTCTTGATCTCGGCCGGCACTCCGGCGGCCGCAAACGATCTCCAGATTAGTTCCGAAACGGGCTGATGGCGAATCTTGCCCGCAATATCCCAGAGGGCAGTTTCGACCGCGCCCATCGTCTCGATCGTCACCCCGCGCCGGCCCCACAGGCTCGTCTGCTCGTACATCTTCTGCCACAGCCTCTCGACCTGCAATGGGTCTTCGCCGCGCAGAATGTCCCCCAGTCCTCCTTCGGTCTTGATCACCGCATCCACCACCAGCGATGGGCTTTGCGCTTGACCGATTCCATCGATACCATCGGCGGTTCGAACCCTGACAATACTGCTGCCAGCATCGCCGAAGTTGATCGTCTCGATGCTTTCGATCTTCGAGCCCGACCTCTCCTCCGGCCGTGCCCTTGATAGCGCACCAGAGATAGAAGGGAAAACGCCTGCAGCTAATGTTGATAGCATTCCCTGAACATACTCTCGACGGTTGGGCTTGAACATGTGTTATTCCTCCGACTGGCAACTCCTCGGTCGCCCTCCTGAGATTTAAGGAGCCGCCTGGACTATCACCCTGGCGTAGCCCGCTTTATACACTAAGTGCGTTCGATCGGGTGATCTGTAATCTGTGGCTCTGCCGCGTGCAATTTGGAAGACGTGCCGGCTTCCGGCGGCCATAAGGGCCGGGGCTTGGCCCCATAAGCGTTAACCTATCGCCCGGCGTCAATGTGGAGCCCGCGAAAGCGGGCGAAGTCGTGTAGGCCATGGCGACAGCCAATGGGTTGAAAGAGCCCCGAACAGAGTTCTCAGCCCCTTTAGGGGCGGCATCAGGGATTTCGTTAGGGGGCGAGGGCCGATGAGGCCAGATGCCGCCCCGCCGGGGCTACAAAGAAACCCATTTCTTCTGCTCCCTTTCCCAGGGCTTGCGCCGTGGGCCAAAGGACGTCGCCGCTATGCGGCTCGAGACGGGTGGAATCTCTAAGGCTAACGCGTAAGGGGCTTGCCCCGGGCCTTCAGGGGCCGGCTCCGGGCTTGTCCCCCACAGCGTCATTGGCAGGCAAGGTCCTTCGTGTCCGGGACTGGGCCCCGCCACTCGCTGAACGCACGTCATGCTTCAGAACGTAAGCTTCGCCGCCAGATTGATAATCCGCGCGCCCTTGGCGCCGGTGACAAGTCCAAAGCCCGGGTCCCCCAAGTTCGTATTGGGGCTGGAAAACTGCGGGGTATTTGTAGCGTGCAACCACTCACTACGGATTTCCAAGTTAAACCGTTCGCTAAGTTTTATTCTGCGAAAAATTGAGGCGTCCAGGTTGAAAAAGTTCGGGCCCGACGAAACGTAGTTACCCACATTTCCCTGAGTTCCCGCGGCGGGCGCTGAAAAGGCGCTGGTGTCAAACCACGGCTGAGTCTGGATTCCGTAAAGCTTTTTCATCGGACCACTGATGTTTGGGAACGCCTGGCTACTGGGCGTGTTGAAGGCTGGGCAACTGCACGAAAAATTCAAAGGAAATCCGGTGGCGAACCGCCACAGTCCAGCAAACTGCCAACCGCCGAGCAGCTTGCTGGCGACGCCCGTGTTGGCAAAATGCTGCCCCTTCCCAAAGGGGAGTTCCCAGATGAAGCTCTGATGGAGCGCGTGCGTCTGGTTAAAGTCAGTAGGCGCCCAGTTGCGGCGCAGGTTTACGAAATCCAGCAGCTCGTTGGGATAGTCGCCGCTGTCGGTCACATAGCCCACCGCCTTACCGTAAGTGTAAGAAGTGGTCACGGAGAAACCCTTGGCAAATTTGTGGTCGAACTTCACCTGCAACGAATCGTACTGAGTCCTGAACCCAGTGAAGTACTCCGTGGTGCCTGTAGTACGGCCAACAGTCTTGAACTCAGGCTGACCCGACGCGCCGCTGCCGTATGACGTGGCCGCGTTCAGTTCGTAGCCAACCGGGGCGTGCACGCTTCGGTTGCCGACGTAGGCAATGTCCAGCACCCACTGCCCCGGGAGCTCACGCTGATAGGCGAAGTTCCAAGACATCAAGTACGGGTAGGGCTCGTGGAGGTTCCAGTAGTAGTAGGACTGATTCAGTAGGGTGGGCGTGTTGACCGGGATAATTCCATTGGCCGGGAGCGTGTAAGGCGGCAGGGGAGGAAATCCTGCAGCGAGACTCGCCGGAGCTGAGGCCGAAAGCAACGCCGGACCGAAGCTACTGACGCTGTTCCAGGCGAAGTACGGCTCGATTGGATAGTTCCAATAGGCATAGATGTCGATAGGAAACGTCATGTGGCTTATGCCAAAGCCCGCGCGCACCACGCTCTCATGCGTCAGGCGATAGGCTACGCCCACCCGCGGCCCAAAATTGTTGTAATAGTTGGTCACACCCATATCGCGCGGAACGCTTCCCAGCCCCGCTAGCCTCAAGGTGTTGGTGTTCGGGTCGTAGTTAGAAAAACCGCCCGCGTAATGGGGAGTCGGCGGCCCATAGTATTCCCAGCGCAGCCCGAGATTCAGTGTGAGCTTCGGACTGACCTGCCATTTGTCGCCGACGTAAGGGAAAATGTAGTTCTGGCGATAAGCGGGAAAGATGTTCGAGAAACTGCGAGTGGTCGAATTCGGAACGCCCAGCAAGAAGCTGGCAAACGCATTGGCAAAGTTCGCCGTGGGACCACCGTTCAGTGAGGCGGGGCCAGCCGTGAAGCTGAACTCGCCCATGGGCCAACTCGGGGCAATGAGGTAGTCGTCCCGGATGCGATGGTAATCCAAGCCCCAGTCGAAGCTGTGGCCGCCGTGGACCTTGCTCCAGTTGTTAACGAATTCGATGTTAGTCTGCGCCAGGTTCCAAGGGAAGCTGCTGAAAACGCCCAGGAACGGGTTGGACAATCCATCCACACTTATCGAGCTCAGGCCACTGGTGAACAGATTGACGTTTGCCCCGGGAATACCAACCTGCGTGGAAAGATCTTGCCCGTATCCTACGCCAACGGCTACCTCGTTAAATCGGGCAAGGCCCAGGCGCGCTTCCGATAGAAGTGTCGGGGAAAAGGTATGGACCCAATTGATACCGGTTGAGGTGGTCCTCTTCGACCCCGTGCCCTCGACACCCCCCAATCCTCCACTCGCAATCGGTCCTCCGTATGCACCCCAAACGCCCGGTTGGCTCAGCTTTGGATTTTCGTAGGTAAAGCGGCCGGAAATATAGTCCTTCGGGCCCTGGCTCCGGTCGATCTTCACGTCAAACTCGCTCATGTTCTGGACAAACGCACTACTGAACACGAAGTTGTTCTGGTACTTCTGAAGGCCCGGCGCGGTCAGGTTGGCGTTGGGCAGCGCAACGTGGGACAGCAACTTTTGGGCGACCGGGTCGAGCCTACTGGCCGGAATCATATTGCCGGTAAACTGTTGGCGTCCGGTCCCGCACAGGCTCGGGTTGCCTCCGAGCAGGCAATCGGCACTGTCTCCGGTGGCCGGGTCGTAAATATTCGGTAACGCCGGATCGCTAAAGTCTCCAGCGCGCTCCGCCATCGTAGGGACAGTCAGCATATATGAAGTGCCCGTGCGCTGGCGATGCCCCAAGTAATTAAAGAAGAAGAAAGTCTTATCCTTCTGTATCGGCCCTCCCACGTTCCCGCCAAAGTAATTGTCTACGGAGTGAGGGAACTTAAACGCTGCGCCCCCCGTCCCCTGATAGAAGAAATTCCTGGCGTCCAGCGCGTTGCCGGTGTAGAACTCGTAAGCTTCGCCATGAAACTGGTTGGTGCCGGACTTGAAAATGACGTTGGTCACAGCCCCTAACGCCGCGCCCTCGGCAGGATCGTAGTTGCTTGCCGTGATGTTCACTTCCTGGATCGCCTCCATAGGAGGAATAAACGCCTGCAGCAGACCGCCGACCTCATTGTCGCTAACCCCTTCGATGTTGAAAATGTTGTTCCGGCCGGCATTTCCGTTGAAAGTCGTCGTCATGCTGTTCTGCGGGTTGTAGAAGACCGAATGGAATCGCGTCGTCGTTCCGGCGCCGGGAAGGATGCTCAATAAGTTCTGAAAATTGTGGCCGGTGCTCAGGGGCAACTGCGAGACTTGGAGTGCTTCAAGGGTTCCTCCGGTGTGCGCCGTCTCCGTCTGAAGGATGGGTGCGCCGGCCGCGCTGACGGTCACGCTCTGGGTAACGGAGCCCGTCTGAAGAGTTATGTCAACACGGGCGGTCGTATCGGCAAACAGAGTTATGCCGGTGTGGACATCGGTGGCGAATCCTTGCTTTTGAGCCGAAACTTTATACGTCCCGGGAGGAAGGTGGGTAACTGAATAGTATCCGCTCGTGTCCGTCGTGAGCACCCGGCTGAGCCCCGTGTTGACTTCTGTGACCGTCACCTCGGTCTCAGGGACGACTGCGCCCGAAGTGTCGGTGATTGTCCCCACGATGACCCCGTTCACCACCTGCCCGTACCCGGATAATGCGGTCAGGAATAGACCAGCGGTGAGAAATGCGATCAAGTGCCTTGTGGTGGTTCCCGTCTCTGTCATGGCAATCCTCCGGATAAGAATTCCGTTGCTCCTATCAGGCCCCTTCCCCAAGTGACTGTCAGCGTTTAGCGGTTCCTTCGGTGCGGGCGCACTCTAAAACATATCATCTGTCAAGTACTTTATGTGTATTTATTTGCTATCACTTATACGGTAGACCTCGAGTCCCCGGCATGAGCTGAACTTGCTACCTGGCATGAAAATGTAGGGCCGGCCTGAAGCGGGGCAAGCCCCGGACGTTTGGGGCGGTATGCAGGCTGGTGCACAGGCCGTGAGCGCAGACGACAGTGCACATGAAACTGGATTGGCGATCCCTATGTGTCAGATTTGCAGGTACTCGAGTTCTAGGGTTTCCACCGCAGGCGGGGCTGTCGAGCCGCGCCCGCTTCGTCCAAACGACTGACCCGCGTGGTATGCGGCGACTGGAGGATGAACTCGGGATCTTCCTCGGTTTCTTGAGCGATCGAGCACATCGCCTCGATGAAGGCGTCCAGTTCGGCCTTGCCCGCACTTTCGGTGGGCTCAATCATGAGCGCGCCCGGCACAATCAAAGGGAAAGCCGTTGTGTAGGGATGGAATCCGTAGTCGATCAGCCGCTTGGCGATGTCGCCGGTCCGCACGCCGCGCGTCGCTTGTCGCCGGTCAGAGAACACGCACTCATGCAGCGAGGGGGCCTCGTAAGGCAGGTCGAACAGATCTTTCAGCCCCGCCTTGATGTAATTGGAGTTCAGCACCGCGTCTTCTGTGGCCTGTCGCAAGCCCTCGGGTCCATAGGCCAGAATATAGGCTAGAGCTCGCACGGCCATGCCAAAGTTGCCGTAGAAGGAGCGGACGCGGCCGATTCCTTGGGGACGGTCGTAATTTAACCGGTAGGAGCCATCGGCGGCCCGCTCGACCGTTGGCGCCGGCAGGAAGGGTTCCAGCGCCTTCTTGACCGCCACCGGCCCCGAGCCGGGGCCGCCACCGCCGTGGGGCGTAGAGAAGGTCTTGTGCAGGTTCAGGTGCATGACGTCCACGCCAAAATCACCCGGCCGCGCCACGCCCACCAAGGCATTCATGTTGGCCCCGTCCATGTAAAGCAGTCCTCCCCGGCCATGGACAATGTTCGAGATCTCGAGGATTTGCCCTTCGAAGATGCCGAGGGTGTTGGGATTGGTGAGCATCAGGCCGGCGACTTCGCCCGTCATCGCATGGTCGAGTTCCCCGAGGTCGATACATCCCCGCACGTCGGATTTCAGTGCCTGGACCTCATAGCCGGCGATGACGACGCTGGCGGGATTAGTGCCGTGCGCCGAGTCGGGGACCAGAACGCGCTTGCGCTTCTGGCCGCGCTCTTCCTGGCAAGCTCGCATCAACAGC
>Ga0187846_10001936_pt1 | contig 11547 bp, 18 predicted proteins | sample TC_taG_FD_161473 | JGI IMG/M metagenome (GOLD analysis project Ga0187846, IMG submission 161473) | Biofilm microbial communities from the roof of an iron ore cave, State of Minas Gerais, Brazil - TC_06 Biofilm (v2) | ecosystem: Environmental > Terrestrial > Deep subsurface > Cave > Wall biofilm... | reverse complement strand
CTACAGCGGCAACATAAACAAGCTGATGGCGATGACCGGCAACGTGTACGGATTCTATGCCGCAATACAAGACCGGCAATCTGAAGTCTCGGCCTTGCTCGCGCGCTGTGAAAATCGTCAGTACAACAAGGAAGCGCCGCTAGCTACAGATATGCCGTTGCCCCTGGAGGAGCCGCCCGACCCCACGCATTGGCGGGAAGTATTCCACATGGGTAGCGAACTGAGTCCACGGGATACCGTCGTGTTCATTGACAAGATTCTATCGGAAGGCGTGACCGGCATCGGGTCACATTCCGGCGTAGGTAAAACTTGGGTTGGCCTGAGTATCGCCCATGCCTTGCTAAGTGGGCAGCCGCTATTCGGCAAATTTGCTGTTAGGAAAAAAGCAAACGTGTTGTACCTCGTGCCGGAAATGGGTGGTAATGCTTTTCGGCGACGTATGGCAAAGATGCATATTTCGATGGACGGCGGATTTTTCTGTCAAACAGTGAAAGACGGGGCGATTGACCTACAGGACCCTTTTTTGCTGGAAGCTGTTGGCGATATGCGCCCGGTGCTGATTCTTGACACGGCAATTCGATTTCTGAAAGGCGACGAACAATCATCATCGGAAATATCCCAAGGTTTCGGGGCGCGGATGTTCAACCTGATTAACCACGGGGCGCAAGCAATCATTTTCATGCAGCACAGGAGCAAGGGGTCCAAAAAGGAAGCCCTATCGTTGGAAAACGCCCTCCGAGGAACAACAGACTTTGGCGCTATGGCCGACTGTGTATGGGCGATTGAGCATGCCAAGGCCCCGGAAAGCTATAAAGGCAACAAGGACTCCTACGCCAAAGAATCCGAGAACCTGACCCGGTTGTACCTTGAGTGTGTGAAACCTCGGGATATGGACCCGGCTGACCCGTTTGTGATTCAGGGCCGCCCATACATTGACGAGAAGGGCGACTTTGTAGTGCTGACGGATAAGGAGGAACCGGCCAACCTTTCTAGTGACGATAAAGCCGCGATGGTGGCCAAGATGATAGATAAGGACCCAACAATCGGCATTCTCAAGATTGGCCGGGCACTAGGAATAGGCACGGACCGTGTGGGGGTACTTATGGGAGAACTTGGATACAAAAAGACTGATGGCGAATGGACAAATGAGGGCATACCGGGGCTGCCCATACCGGCCACCGGCCCCCTAAGGTAGGGGGGACCGGTATGGCCCCCCATACTGACAGCCCATACTGAGCCATACTCGCTTATACTCAAAGGACTTAGGGGCACGCCGATAGCCCATACTCTTCACCCATACTGGTGAGGGCAGAGTATGGGCAAGAGTATGGCCCCACCGTAACAGGTTTTGGCTAAGTTGGCGGGGCTGAAACCCGGACATCAAGGGAACTCGTAGAGCTAATCCCCCGGAAATAAGCCCCGCTTCCGGACCTTTGCCGACGCTGAGGATTACCCCCGTATAGCTTGGTGTCAAAGTGTATGTCTGACCAATCCACAAAACGGAAACGGCGAAGCCCTGCTCAGCTCTTAGCGGCGCGGCGCTTGCGGTACGCTCAATACTTGGGCGGTGACGGATTTTGGTGCTTGCTGACCAAGTCTCGTCCGAAATGGCGCTACAGACTTTTCGAGGACCGATTGGACGCTGAGGTAGCGATGGGACGCGTGCGAGAGACTTCCAGTGATTACGTCGAGATGAAAGTGTTCAAGCTGCTTGAGGAAAGTGGCCCGCCACCGCCACAACCCGCGGCTCCCGCGCGCGACGTTCAAAAGAGAATCTTCGAATGAGGAATACCGTTGACAACAAGATTATCTTGGTCGTCCTCGCCATGTGGGGCGCGGCATGTCTATTCGCACAGGCGCTGCATTACTGGTCGCTTTTCGCTCATTGGCTGGCCCGGTAGGTCCCAAAAGCTATCCCCGGCCCGGTAGTGGGGCCAGAGGGTAGGCGGCCTGTTCAGCTTAGAGAGAATCCGCGCGCATGGCACCGGGCGGTGATGGGCGGTGGCCGAGGATAGAGAAAAGTCTGTGGCGGGCAAAACAACCGCGACAGAGAGACGGCCTGGAATCCACACCACAGACCTCTAGGATTCACGACAGCTTGTACAGGGCATGGGTTTGGCACGGCTGTAAAGGCGCACGCACCGGGCTGGTAGGGAGACAGCAGGGCGGGCGAGAGCACCCCTCAGAGGCCGGTATCCGGGCTACAAACAAGGGGTAACTGAGTTCAAATGAGGTTGTTTTGAGGGTAAAGCAGGGAGCAATGAGGGCGCGCTTGGATGTGCCGGGCGTGCTCCAACTTAAAGCCGCGCCGAATCAAGAGGATGAAAACACCTGTAAAGCTCTGATTCTAAAGGGGGATAGGGGAGGCAAAAATGAATTTCACCATTCTTTCCGTACCGTTGCGCGATATCTGAACGCGCGTGCGCGGTGCTAGCGGAGCTCATTTCTTACGGCTTTGGGCGGGATTGGGCTGACTCTATCCGCAAAACGGACACCGAGCGTCGGGATTAGGTTAGCTTGAGGCGAGATTATCACTTCTTTACGGTACCACCTGGGAACCTACGAAGCAAGAAAATTTCTTGTTTGAGTACCGTATCCGGCAGTAGGGGGCCGTAACACGCCTTCGGTAGTGTGAGCGCCTTTGGCTCGGGGGAACTCGTGGGAATCCAACGACATTTTTGAGCTTCACTCACCACGAGTGAACCCCGGCTGACTTTCACCGAAGTTGGCCGGGGCCACCCCCATTCTTATGGTGGCTGTCTATGAGTGCTAGAAAATCACCGGCTGAAATCCGCTTGCACAGCGCGAGGCCGCATCCCGCGGTCGCCGATAGGCCAAGCGCGTTTGAACCTGGCCGCGCCAAGGCCCCGCTGCACCTCTGTGAGGCCGCCAAAGTCGAGTTCAAGCGCGTCTCGAAAATCCTGGGCGCGAGAGGCGTCGAGACTCAAGGCGACTTTTTGACGATGACTCTCTACGCTGAGGTTTACTCGCGTTGGGCGGAAGCAAAAGATGCATTGCGCAAAGAAGGTCTGAGGGTTGACGTGGTTGTGCTGGACTCGCACGGCGTACCGGTTCCCACAAAGCGGATGAATCCGTTGCTCAAGGTTTGCGAGGCTTGTGAGAGCCGCCTGCTGAGTCTTGCGAAAGCAATGGGCTTGACTCCTGATAGCCGAGAACGGACAAAGCCAGTCGGCCAGAAAGCACAGCCCGGCCCGCCACAGCCCGGCACATTGGCATTTCATCTTTTGAATGGAGGAAAAGACAGTGAACCAGACACAGAAGGAAAAGATTTCGATTCACAGTTACGAGCACCCGGACAATCTGAAACTGATGATTGACCTTCAGCTTGTTTCAGGCGCGCAAAGCATGGTCGACGTTTTTATGGTCTGGAGCAAGCTGACAGACGATAAGGAGCTTCGGCAAAGACAATTTGCGTACACGGCGGCACACGTGGTCGAAACCAAAGGTCAAGTGGTCGGCCCGAAATTCATCATCGACAGAATGACTCGGCAAAAAAAAGTCGCGCTTCGCGACCGGATTCTCGGGGTTGTGGAAATGCGAGGGGGCAAAAATGTTTGAGGCATTGAAGGGCTGGTTCGGCGAGAAGCCCGTGGTGGTAATTCAGCCCGGCGACGATTGGTATTTTCGTTTGCCGCATGGCCGTTTCAAAATTCTTGAAAACGGAAAACTATCCGGCAAGGTTTCCGCTTGGTGCCCGATAAAACGCGAATTCAGGGAGTTCGCCCCCGAGGGGACACGGCTTTGTTTTTGCCAAGACGCTCTCGACGGCGTCTGGGACGAATTAAAAATCGTTGAGTTGCCCTGGCGCGGGCGTGGGATGCAGCAAGCTGGCGCAAGCAAAATCCTTGATACCGAGGCGTTGGAAAACAACACCGAGGTCGTGTGGGTCGGTGATTCGAGGCCCCGTAACAGCTTTGTGTAAGGGCAGCGGTAGAAATCCATGTGGTTGAAAGTGAGAGGTGGAAAATGGCAAGCGACGATGTTCTTCGAGCACTTGGAATCCCGGACTTACCGGATTTTGAGTATCAGCGCGTCCGGAAAAAGATTCTGACTTCAGCAATCGTCTTTGACCGGGTCATGTACGACCTTGTGGCGCAACATGCGCCTCGAATCATTCTTGGGATGCACGAGCTTGAGCGCAAAGCGTTGCGCGCGTCTGTGGGGCACCCCGAGGCGGCCCCGGCAAGCGCGCGCTGGACCATCCGCGAGTTTGTGACTACGGGCCAGCCGTATCTCCATGTGACCTGCGACCGCTGTCGGCAAGATGCTTCTTTCTTGCGCCCGGAAGCCGGTGCGGACCAAGTCACCAAGAATTCTCAAGGCGACATCACCTCAAGATTTTCTCCGCCTCTTTACGTGGACCAAGTGCGCGCGGTCCTCGACGGCATAGCGTGGCGGCATTGCGGTGTGCTGTCTCAACCGCCCGTGGATTTGCTTTTGACTGTGGAGCAGAGTTGGATGCGCGGCGCTGAGGAAAGGTCTCGCAAGGCGGCGCGGCGTGAGGATGATTAGACGCAGGCCGAAAGAACTCCGGCCCAAAGATTTCAGAGGAAGGTGGCAAATGAAAGACCCAATTTTTTACGGCACCCTTGAGGGCTGGACCGGCTTGGTCGGTCACATTATCCCAGAGTCGCCGATTCCCAAGCTGTGCGCGGGCGAGGGCGATAGTGTGCGCGCCCACAAAGACGATTTTCTTTTTCTCCCGGCCTATGACGGGCAAAGAGTTGCTTTCTCTTTGCGGCGCGTGGACGGCACGGGCGACAAAATCGCAACGCACATCGTTCCGCAATCATAAGGAGAAAAATCATGGCAAACAATCAAATACGGGAAGACCGTTTTGGAATCACTCGCGCGGCGGCTGCGGGGCCTACTACTCTGGTGGGCTATGCCGCGACGTACAACCAAATCACCAACATCAAGTCTGGTGGCTTTTGGGAAATCCTTGCGCGCGGCTGCTTTGATGCCGTCATGTCTACAAAACCTGACGTGCGGTTCCTCGTGAATCACGACCCCAGCAAATTGCTGGCCCGTACAAAGCCCGGCACGTTGCAATTGAGGGCGGACGATACGGGGCTGTACTTTCGCGCGGAATTGCCAGACACGCAGGTTGCGCGCGAGACACTGGCACTCGTACAGAGGGGCGACATGGACGGCTGCTCCTTCGGGTTCGCTGTCGCGGATGGCGGGGATACCTGGACCACGGAAAAGAATGGTGCGGGCGAGGCGTACGTTCTTCGCACTATCAACAAGATTGGCGAACTCTACGACGCGAGTGTGGTCACTTATCCGGCCTATGAAAAAGGCACCTCGGTCGTGGCGCGCGCCATTCCCCGCGAGGTCCAGGCCGAAGCACGGTCACGCGGATGGTCGCCCGAGAGAATCGTGCTGCCAAGCCCGCAAATGAAAGAAATGACCCTTGCGGAATTGCGCGAGATGGCAAAGCGACAAGGCGAGGAAATTGCACGGCAGGATTACAACGCACGCGTCGAGGGTTGGCGTACGCAAAAATGGTTTTTCCCGCTGTAAATGAAAGGAGCACTCAAATGTGCGCAATGACAACGAAGGGTATTACAAATCCGAAGGACGCTTCCGGGCGTTCTACTTCAGAGAATCTCGGGCTGCACATGGAGGGCTGTTCTTGCCCCGCGTGTGGACCCGCGCCCTCGCGGACGATGGACGTATCGGACCCGGACTTCGGTCCGGCTATTGGTCCAATCGCGTCCTATAGCGACGAAAATACGGGTGTCGAAGACGCCGACGGTCCCGTGCCCGGTGCTTCGGCGCTGTAAGGTGCACCATGACCATGACCACTGGTGAGAATGCGATGCTGGGGCCGCAACCTGACCCGCCCTCGCGCGAGAGGACGCTCTTCCAAGAGTGCCACAAGTTCGGGTTCGCGCTGGCCGGGTCGTGGATGCTTGCGCGCTTGCTGAGGGCGAAGGACATCATCATTGCAAAGTGTCCCGAACCCCCGGCTCCGACATTCGCTGACATAGCGAAGGCGGTCCATGATTGGCGCGTGGACCCCGCGCTGGCCGCATGGGTGCTGGCATTGCGTGCTGCAGTCACGGGTGACAATCCTTGGCCGGATTTCAGCACGGGCGTGCATCCGGAGTTGTTTGAAATCTACTACACCACAGGAATTGCGCCTGGCTTTATCGGCACTGTTCTAGAGATTGACCGGCGCGCAAAAGAATTGTGAATTTCTCGTGCCCGGATGTGGCTATCGTGGGGGCACACCGGCAGGTACCCGGCTCAGCCGCGATAGCAAGTAGCGAGCTTGTCCCTCGCTGCGCTCTCAAGTGCGGGGCGGTTCTACGGCATGGAGCCGCCTCGCAAAAAACTCCCCGTAACAGCTTCTCGAATTATTGGGCTTGAGGGGCACGCCACACGTTCAGCCCCCGTGGTGTGTCTCTCGGGTCCACCAAAAGCCCAACAAAGGAAAACAAAAAGGATGCGCGAAGATTCTGCAAACGTACCTAGTCCGAGGCCGGGGTGTCCGCCCCGCGATGTCCTGGTGCTGAAGAACCTTCTCTTTTCTACAAAGAAAAAAGCACTGGCCGTCTTTTTGAATGAATTTTTTCCCATAAAAGAAAACGACATTGTGCACCCGCTTTGTCGTGGTGGCTACTACGACGGGCAGTCCCGAGGCTTTGCCTACGTTCATTTTGAAACTACCGCACAGGCCGAGGAAGCCTTTAGAGCTTTGTCTGGCAAGCGATTTAACGGTCAGCTCCTTTGGCTGGACTACGCCTGGCCAGAATACGAGAAAAGTTTTGAATCGCGTGTGCAGTACGCGCAAAGAAGAGCTGTTGCCGAGGGCCGCTAACTTGCAAACCATACCATCCGGTGGCACTATCCCCCGCTGTCCGCATTCCGTATACGACCCCCACGGCGACGGTTGCGCCTGTGGAATTTGCATGCCCATTCGACCATCCGACACGGGCAAAAAGTTCTGTTTGCCTCGCCTCGGCAGTCATTTCAAAAATGACGGCGACGGTGCAAATGCACGGCAGGATGGTGCGTGCCCAAACTGTCAAAGTTTAATTCATTTTGATTTGGGCAAAGGCGTTTTCGAATGTGCGGAGTGCTCGAAGCACTTTCCTGCGCCTCGCAAAAGAAAGGTTGTGGACGATGGCGACCGACCTGAGTTCTTACGACCAATGGCAGTGGCAATCCGCCGTCTCTAAACTCAAGCCCCGCGATACCCACCTGGATTTTCACGACCGCGAGCGCATGCACACGGAAAGGCACAAGGCTGGTCGGCACGGCGGCAATGTGCAAGAAACGCCAGCTTGGGTCATGTCGGATTCGGAAGTTCGGCGCGTGATTTGTTTTCGGATTTCTGAGCTGGCGCGTAGTCCCGTGCCGCAAACTCTGGCCGAAATTCAAACGTGCGAGAAAAAAATCCGGCGCATCTACACACGGGTCAAAAGTGCGAATGCTGTCGGCGTGGCCAGGGCCAAGCGTGTCGGGGGGTACGCAGCCCTCTATGCGGCGATGCTATACCGCACGTTCAGGCTTTGCGAAGATAGCGTCACGGTCGCGAGGTCGCTGGGAATGACGCCGGTCGCTGTGCGCCAATCGCTCTATAGGCTTAAACTCGCCCATGCGCGCATGGTGGCGAATCCTGAGCACCCCGGCCATTTGTGGCGGCTGCGCGAGGGCCGTGTGCGCCGGTCGCCGACAAGACGCGACCCGGTCCCATTCTCACGCCACCCCGCAAAGTACAAAAAGAAATTTGATTTCGCTCTTGTTCTTGAGTCCACAGAAAGCGGCGTCGAGACGCATTTCGTTGCGCGTCGGCTGGGGGCCGTGGCACCGCAAGACGCACTTGAAGTACCGGCAAGCCGGTAATCCTACCAACAAAAAGGCCGACGCTAACGCATCGGCCCTCGTAAAATCCTGATTGTCTCGCGCCTTTACTTCTGGGCGGCGGTCCATGCCTTTTGATACGCGCGGCACTTGCGGCACTCGGTGTATCGCCCACGGCCCGCGCCTTTGCGCCGGAGTTGTGGTTTCCGTTTTCCGCAGTTCGCGCACAATCCCGCGCGCTTAAAGCGTGCCCGGCGCTCTGGAGCGGTTTCCTTTTTGGTTGCTCTCATGGCGGTCCTCCTTTCTTGTTCCTTACGATGCGAGGCGTGTTATGGCTTGAGCATTAACCTGGGTGGTAACTCATGCGGTCACAAGGGTACGTCGGTACTGAGCGAGGGAATGGGGCCGAGGCGATTGCTCGGGGCTGTCGCGGTTAAAACACCCGCCACAGAAAAGCCTAGAGAGGGTCAGGGAACGGCCCGGTAAGCTCGCCCAGCTCTCTACGAGTCAGTTTTAGGTCATCCCCCTTCCAGAAAACCAGGAGCATTTCATGGTCTCGCAGGTCAAAGAGGGGAAACCAATCGTCCCAGTGACGAATGTCTTCGAGAGCCAAGCGTCTTTCTTCCCGCGAACCCTTGGGCACTGCGCGCATGCGTCTTTGCATCGAGTCCTGATACTCTTTGGCGCGCGAGATGGCCTGGTCAGAAAAACGGTACTTCTCCTCGGTGGCCAAAGCCGCACGGTTGAAATAATGGAGTCCAAGCCTGCGTAGCAGCTTTACAGTGTCCGTATGATGGTCGTACCCGTCGTGGGGGCGGGCATCGCCGACGTTTACCACGACCGAGCGGTTGTCCTTCAAACGGGCAACGGCTTGTGCCCACGCCTCTACGTATTGAGAGTCAAACAATGAACCGGGTATGTCTCTGAAGCCCGGCCCGAAAAAACATCGGCACAAAATGCCGGGAATAAAGTATCGGTACAAAATGCCGGGAAGGACGTAACGGGGAACTGTAGTGAAAATGAAATCGTATCGCTCGCCCTCGGGCAGGCCGCCACAAATCCACTTCGCGCGCGCTAACAATTCCACCCGATTAGGCGGGGCCTTGGCGCGCACCGCCTCAAGTTCGCGCTCATACCTACTGGCCTCTTCTGGCCAGCCCACGATTCCCGTGTAGCGAAATCCCAAGTAGGCCGCCACAATCCCCTTGGTCGCGTCCCCGGCGAATGGGTCCAGCACGTGCCCACCCCACTTGGGCGCGAACCAGTAGTACATGAGGTGGCAAAGGTGCGGGTCGTCTTCGGCGTCCTCTTTTATTCCGCGCTCATGCCACTTGCGCTTGCGCTCCTGCCAGTATTCTTGTCGCGGGTCGAGGAATGAGAATGGGGGTGCGCCCAATCGTCGGGTCCACGCGCCGGGGCCTATCGGATTGCCGCACTTTGGGCATTCGAGTTCTGTAGTCTGAACGTCGCATCGCGTGCATGTATTCCTGCCCATTGAGAGACAAGTCAGTATAGCGGCGGGTTAAAGAGGTCGGCGGAGAATCGGGAACAATGTTTCCAAAATCCGATTGCGCCACTTGCGAGGCAGGAGCAAGAGCACGAGTTCCAAGAACAGTCCGTACAGCATGGCAAAGAAGAAAAAGTCGGGTGGTGGCGGCTGAAAGCCGGGCGGTAAGGGTGGAGCTGGGAAGGGGAGTTGCACCGTACACCTCCTTGGGGCGGGACGCACGTCTGAGGACACGGTGTACAATGCGCGTTAACCGTTGGGCTCGTTTGCAGCGCGCCTGGCGGCTAGGGGCGCATTGGCGTATCCGCGCCAGTGCGTCCCGCTGGATTGCAGGGTACGGTAAGGTGTCAGATAAAGCAATCCCCTGAAGGTACCACCTACCGTGTTAGAATTCGACGCACGGAGCCAACCTCAGCCATGCCTAAGAATAGTGATGACCTTGAAAAAGAATTGAAAGCGTTAAAATCGCTGGGCGGTACCAGCGTCACCGGCGCGAGCGATACCTCTGTGACGAAAGCATTGGTGACTCAAGGAGGGGAGATTCGCGAGCAGGATTCGAAGAGTACGCAGTGGGCTCAGAGGAACTTCTGGTTAGGCATTGCGATTCTAGTTATGACGGTGGTGGGCGTTATTGTCACTTGGTTGAGGCATTGAGGAATGCGGCGTTTTGATACCACAGAGCCGGGCGATGAATCCGGGCGCGTCGGGCCGGGACCGTGAGGTTTCGGCCCTTTGCTTTTCTATGGGCGCGGCATGGTAGAATTCGCGTATGCCATATCTTTTCTGCCTGAATTCCGAGTGCGGCTATCACGAGCAGTTTGCAAAAGTTCTTTCTCACTCTATTTCCGATGAAGAGACGAATGAAGTGACGTGGGTACATACGTTGGAATCGGCGGACGGCGAAAAGAGAGAGCTTCCCAAGAATTGCCGCAAGTGCGGTTGCCAAATCTTTCGCTGGTGTCCCAACTGCTATCGAACTTTAGACTATTGGCCGCCCGAACGATGCGAAGGGTGTGGGCTGGATTATAAATCAGTCACTTTCGAGAGACCCAAGAAATCTCCTCAATTGCTTCAGTGAGGCGGTGTTACAATTATGAACGAAAGGAGTAGCTATGAATCAATTCTATCGTGGCCTTGAGGTTGGGCGTTCCGGTTTTAGCGCCGGGTTTATATCGGGCATCCTCGAAACGGAAGATGATGTAAAACGGTGGGCCGAATTGCGGGGTTTATCGGAAAACGACTTTCACATTGAGCGCACGGATGAGCAGGGCAGGGTTCCCCAAACCCCCACGAAATACAAAGCACTGTCGCAATGCGGAATGCGATAATGGTGGGGCTGGCCGAGTGAGAGAGTGAGCCGCCCAGGACTCGAACCTGGAACGTTCTGCTTAAGAGGCAGATGCTCTACCGATTGAGCTAGCGGCCCACGGAAATTTGCACTACGTTTGCACTAATCCTACCAAAAAACCCCTCATCTTGCCTAACCGTCCCTTACGTAACTCCCTGAAAAATCAGTCAGTCATGGGAGCTGCACAGGATTAAGAGTCAGCTGCTCTACCAATTGAGCTAGCGGCCCACGAATTTCTTATACTACCACGAGTGGATTTTGGCAGGACGGCGCCGAGCCCCGCGTTTCACTTTTTTTGGTTATGTGCGAGAATCGCCCGGTCATGATTTGAAGCGGTTCCATTCTGTTTCGCCAGGTGTTTCTTGATGTCTGACCAAACGCCCTCCGGCAAGCTTACGCTTGAAGTTGACCACGCTGGCGTCGCCGTCGTTGTGCGATGCCACGGGAGAATGGTAGCGGGCGAGAACGATCACCTCCACAGCAAGATTCGCCAACTTATTCCGCATAACAAACGAATCGTGCTGGATTTGACTGACCTTGCCATGATGGATAGCACTGGCCTCGGGACACTGGTCCGGCTCTATGTCGCTGCCAAATCGGCGGGGTGCGATCTGGAACTCATCAACCTGAATAAGCGGATTCGGGAATTACTCGGGGTGACCAAGCTATTGTCGGTTTTCACGATCATCGGCGAAAAGAATATTCGCATAATCTAGTGTGAAGGTTTCCAAGTTCAAGCGAGCCAACTGGCAGAGTATGCGATAGTCAGATTCGGTCCGCCACGGCACGCCAAAAACCTCTTGTCACGATTTCGCGTGGCTTCTTTTCGTGGGCTGGACCCTCCCCGGCGGCACTT
>Ga0187846_10001935_pt1 | contig 11549 bp, 10 predicted proteins | sample TC_taG_FD_161473 | JGI IMG/M metagenome (GOLD analysis project Ga0187846, IMG submission 161473) | Biofilm microbial communities from the roof of an iron ore cave, State of Minas Gerais, Brazil - TC_06 Biofilm (v2) | ecosystem: Environmental > Terrestrial > Deep subsurface > Cave > Wall biofilm... | reverse complement strand
TGTGGAAGGGGCCATCGTCATCGACGGCTTTCCTTCGGTCGGCCTCGTGAGTTCGATCGTGGCGAATTACCTCATCGACACGCTCGAGATGGAGCAGATCGGCATCGTCGAGTCCCCCGCGTTCCCGACGGTCTCGCTGGTCCGGGGCGGAAACCCCCAGCACCCCGTGCGGATCTACGCGGGCCGCCCGGCGGCCGACCGAGCGGGGCGCGTCGCCGACAAGATCGTGGCCTTCGTCTCGGAGTTTCACCCCGTTCCGACGATCATCCATCCGCTCGCGACCGCGATCTGCGACTGGGTCCAGGAACAGCGCTGCAGCCTCCTGGTCTCTCCCGAGGGACTCGTGGTCGAGCACGCCGCAGCACCCCCTCCGCCCCGGCGGAGTCCCCGACTGCAGGATGTCAAGGTCTACGGGGTTGCGAGCACGCGCCGGGCGCGCGACCTCTACATCGAGCCCAACATGCTGCCGTTCAGCGAAGGGGTGATCACCGGGATCGCGGGGGTACTCCTCAACGAAGGCCGGCGACGCGGGTTCGACGTGCTCACGTTCTTGGCCGAGGCCCACTCGGACTACCCGGACGCCCGGGCCGCCGCGAAGGTCATCGAGACGATCAATCGGATCCTATTGCGGACGCCCCTCGACCCGGTGCCGCTCTACCACGAAGCCGAGCGGATCGAGCAACAGCTCCTCTCGATCCAGCGGCACGCGGCGGAGAAGCCGCACGCCGACCGGATCCAGCCGACCTCGACCCCGATGTACCGCTAGCCCGGGTCTGGCGCTGGGGCGGGATTCGCTCAAGCAGCTCGCGGACCCCCGCGATGAGGCGGTCCAAATCGTCATCGTTGTTGTAGAGGTAGAACGAGGCCCGAACGTTTCCGTCGAGCCCGCGAGCATCGTACCAGGAGTGGACGCAGTGCCGACCCGAACGCACGAGCACGTCGTGGCCGGCGTCGAGGAAGAGGGCCGCGTCGTGCGGGTCGATTCCGTCGATGTGGAACGCGAGGATCGACGGCCGGTCCGCCGCGTCGTGAGGTCCCAAGAGGTGCACTCGGGGCTCGTCGGCGAGCGCGGAGCTCGCCCGCCGGTTCAACGCTCGGTCGTGCTCCGAGACCGCCTCGAGCCCCACGTGGTCGAGGAAGGTGATGGCGGCGTGCGCCCCGAGGACGCCGGCATAGTTCTGCAACCCCGCTTCGAGCCGGTGAGGCACCGGCTTGAGTTTGTGGTCCGAGAGCGTAGTCCATTCGACGGTCTCTCCTCCCACGAGGAGGGGCCGCAGGCTCGCGAGCGCCTCCGGGCGGCCCGCCAGAACGCCGGTCCCGGTCGGCCCGAGCATCTTGTGCCCGGACAGCGCATAGTAATCGACCTCCAAACGTTCGAGGTTCACCGACTGGTGGGGTGCAGCTTGGCAGCCGTCGAGGAGCACTTCCGCCCCGCGAGCGTGCGCTAGCTCGACGATCTCCCTTGCCGGAAGTGTGCGCCCGTCGAGGTTGGAGGTGTGGAATAAGCTCACGAGCCGAACGCCGCGATCCAGCCTCGCCTCGAGGGCCTGGGAGTCGAACCCGCCCCCCTCCGGGAGTGGGAGGACATCGATCCGGATTCCGCGCTCCTGGCTGAGGCGCTGCCAAACGACCAGGTTCGAGTTGTGCTCCTGGTCGGAGATCAACACGCGCTCGCCGGACTTCCAATCCAGCCCCTGAGCGACGAGATTGATGGCTTCGGTCGCGTTCCGCAGGAACACCACCCCGTCGACCGGGGCCTGGAGGAAACGAGAGAACGCCTCCCTCGCCGACTCGTAGCGTGAACCGACTTCTTCCGCGAATCGGTGGAGGCTGCGGCCCGCGCACCCCGGGTAGTCGCGATAGTACTCCTGCATCGCCTCGAGCACCGGCTCGGGCGTGAGCGACATGCACGCGGAATCGAGGTAGGCGGGCGCAATCCGACCCGCCTCCTCGCGGAGCGCCGGGAACTGACCTCGGACCGCCGGCAAAACCGTCACGGTCTGCCCTGCAGCGTCGCCGCGGAGGTCACGAGTACCGTGGCGCCCGTGACGAGGGTGGAGTCCGCGGGAAGGAACGTCGGACTGTGCAGCGATTGGGGTTCGTTCCGTCCGACGCCAAGGAACAGGAAGGCGCCCGGAACCCTCTCGAGGTACCGAGAGAAATCCTCGGCCCCCATGATCGGATGGTCGATCTCGACCAGAGCCCCCTCACCGAGCTCCTCACTAAGGCCGGCGACGAGCCGGTGGGTCGCCTTGGGGTCGTTCATCGTCACCGGGTAACCATGAAGGTATTCGACCCGGGCCTTGGCCCCCAGGCTCGCCGCCAGGTGACGGACCCGCTGGCGGATCCGCTGTTCCATCTGGTCACGGGTCTCCGACTTCAGCGTGCGGACGGTTCCCTCCAGCCGGACCTCTCCCGGGAGAATGTTGTGCCGCGTTCCCCCATGAATCATCCCGACGCTGATCACGACGGGGTCGAGCGGGTCGCGCGTCCGGCTGACGATCGCCTGGAGCCCCACGACGATTTCGCTCGCCACCACAATCGCGTCCGGCCCTCGGTGCGGGGTCGCCGCGTGAGCCCCGGTTCCTTGAACCAAGATCCGGAAGTGGTCGGCCGCCGCCATGATCGCTCCCGTGCGCCATCCGACTCGGCCTTCCGGGATCTCCGGAGCGACGTGCTGGCCGACTACGTAGTCGACCGTTGGATGCTCGAAACAGCCTCTCTCCAGAAACGGCGCAGCGCCCCCATCCCGTCCCTCCTCCTCCGCCGGCTGAAACAGGAGAACGACCGGCCCGCGAAGCTCCCGCTCATGCTGCTTGAGCACACTCGCAGCCCCGAGGAGGCAACTCATGTGCACGTCGTGGCCGCAGGCGTGCATCCTCCCCGCGAAGCGCGAGATGTAGGCGACCCCCGTCTCCTCCGTCACGGGGAGCGCGTCCATGTCCGCCCTCAAGGCCACGGCCGGCCCGTCCGCATCCGGGGCCACGACCGCCCGGACGCCATGGAATCCGTCGTACGTCTGGGCCCGCAATCCGAGCGACCCGAGCGCCTCGACGACCTTCGCTTGGGTTCGGCTCTCCTCGTTCGAGAGTTCAGGCTCCCGGTGGAGGGCCGTTCTCCACGCCCGCATCGCTGGCAACCGACGCCGGCATTCGCGCCCCCAGTCTCCGGTGTGTACAACCACTGGCCCGACGAGTTCAACGAGCTATTTGACGGACGACCGTCGGAAATGATACTGGGACTCCGGAATGGTAGCTCCGATTCGCTCCCTTCTTATAGTAGTGCTTACTCATCAGCGTTGCGAATCGGGGCGAGGAAGCGCCCTGGCCTCCGTAGGGGAAAGGAACGATCATGGCGAAGATCATTGGAATCGATCTGGGAACCAGCAACTCGGCGGCCGCCGTGCTCGAGGCAGGTCGGCCCGCGATCATCCCGAGCGCCGAAGGCACCACGGTCGGGGGCGGGAAGGCGTTCCCGTCGTACGTGGCGTTCACGAAGGACGGCCAGTTGATCGTCGGGGAGCCCGCTCGCCGCCAGGCGATCTCGAACCCGGACGGGACCGTCACGGCGTTCAAGCGAAAGATGGGCACCGATTACCGCTACCGCATTTACGGCAAGGAGTACACGCCGCAGCAGCTCTCGGCGTTCCTGCTCCAGAAGATCAAGCGGGACGCGGAAGCGTTCCTAGGGGAGAAGGTAGAGAAGGCCACGATCACGGTCCCCGCCTACTTCAACGACAATCAGCGCCAGGCGACGAAAGATGCGGGCGCGATCGCCGGCCTCGAAGTCGTGCGGATCGTCAATGAGCCGACCGCGGCCAGCCTCGCCTACGGCCTCGACAAGGCCGGCAAGTCCCAGAAGATCCTCGTCTTCGACTTGGGCGGCGGAACGCTAGACGTCACGATCATGGACTTCGGGGAAGGCGTCTTCGAGGTGCTTTCGACTAGCGGCGACACGCAACTCGGTGGCACCGACATGGATACCAGCCTCACCGAGTACATCGCCACCGAATTCCAGAAGGAGAGCGGCATCGACGTCCGCAAGGACAAGATGGCAATGCAGCGCGTCCGGGACGCGGCGGAGAAGGCCAAGATCGAACTCTCGAGCACGGTCGAGACCCAGATCAACCTCCCGTTCCTGTCGGCGACTTCCGAGGGTCCGAAGCACCTCGCGCTCCCGCTCAGCCGCGCGAAGGTCGAGGAGCTCGTCCGCCCGATCATCGAGCGGTGCAAGGGCCCGGTCGACCGCGCGATCACGGACGCGAAGCTCGAGAAGAGCCAGATCGATCGGATCGTGCTGGTCGGTGGACCGACCCGGATGCCGATGGTCCAAAAGTTCGTCGAGCAGGCGATCGGCCGCCCGATCGAGCGAGGCGTCGACCCGATGGAGTGCGTCGCGATGGGCGCGGCGATCCAGGGCGGAGTCCTCGCGGGGGAGGTCAAGGACATTCTCCTTCTCGACGTCACGCCGCTCTCCCTGGGGGTCGAAACGCTCGGCGGTGTCTTCACGCGGCTCATCGACCGGAACACCACCATCCCGAGTCGAAAGAGCCAGATCTTTACGACCGCCGCGGACAATCAGAGCTCGGTCGAGATCAAGATCTTCCAGGGGGAGCGCCCGATCGCCTCGGACAACGTCGCGCTCGGGAACTTCCTGCTCACCGGAATCCCTCCGGCGCCCCGGGGCACGCCGCAAGTCGAGGTTTCCTTCGATATCGATGCGAACGGCATCCTCAACGTCAACGCCAAGGACCTCGCGACGGGTCGCAAGCAGGGGATCACGATCAGCGCCTCCAATAAGTTGAGCAAGGACGAGGTGAGCCGGATGCTCAAGCAAGCCGAGGAGTACGCCCAGCAGGACAAGGCGCGCGCTTCGGACGCCGAGCTTAGGAACCGTGCGGAGTCGATGGCCTACGAGGCGGAGCGCCTCCTCAAAGACAACGCCTCCAAGATCCCAGAGGCCGAGGCGACCGAGGTTCGAGCCAAGATCGCGAGCGTCCGGGAGGCGCTCGACAGGAAGGAAGCGGGAGGGCTCTCGGAGAAGCTCGAGGAGCTCACCAAATCTCTGCACGCGATCGCCCAGCGGCTCTACCAGGGGGCCCGAACCGAATCCGAGTCGGGTGGGTCGCGACCGGAGGACGCTCCCCCACCTACCGAGGACGCCGGAACCCCCGGAGCTCCGGGCGGGACCGGCCCGGTGGACGCGGACTTCAAGGTCGTCGACAACGAGCCGGGGACGGAGAAGGGGCAGTAGCCTCCGACGCTGCGTCGGGGCGGAGGCGGGTTACTTATTCTCGCCCCGCCGCGGCCATCGACGGCCAGGCGGTGGGCCGATGTACCTCACGTCCGGACGGATCAGTCGGTTGTCCACCGTTTGTTCCAGGGCGTGGGCCGTCCAGCCGGCCGTTCGGGCCAGCGCGAAGGTCGGCGTGAAGAGCGGCGGGGGGAGTCCGACCCCCTCGAGCACGACCGCGCCGTAGAACTCCACGTTCGTGTAGAGGCGTCGACCCGGGCGTTGCCGTTCCAGGGCTTCCAGGGCCGCACTCTCCACGGCCTCGGCCAAGGCGTACCGTTCGGCGGTCGCGACGTCCCTCGCAATCCGCTTCAGAATCCGGGACCTCGGGTCCTCGGCCTTGTAGGCTCGGTGACCGAACCCGTACAATCGTTCCTTGCGTTGGAGCGCCTCCGCGATCCAGCTCACCGCTCTTTCCGGCTCTCGAATCTCGTCCAACATCGTGGTGACCCGGGCGGGCGCGCCTCCGTGGGCCGGCCCCTTCAGGGCGGCCATCGCGGCCGTCGCGGCGGAAAACAGGTCCGCCTGGGTCGACAGGACCACGCGCAAGGCGAGCGTAGAGGCATTCATTCCATGGTCGGCGAGGAGGTCGAAATAGCTCTCCAGTCCCGCGACCCGGGCCACCGACGGTTCTCGCCCTTCGAGCATCCAGAGGTAGTTCGCGACGTGCGCCAGCTCCGACCGCGGGGCAACGGGTTTCTTGCGCCCGGCCCGACGTACGATTCGCGCCAGGGCCGTCGGAGCCTTGGCGATCAGGTCGAGCCCAATCGCCACCGTCGGAGGATACGCGCGCTGCGCGTCCGACATCGCCGAGAACACGGTGCGAAGGGCGTCCAGGTACGAGAGACCAGGCGGAAGTCGATCGATCAGCCGTTCGATCGACGGTTCGAGCGCGCGGCGCGAGGCCAGGTCCCGAACGAGACTCTCGGGCGGCGAGGTGTCGGGCGGGTCGTGGAACAGCAGCAGATGGACGACCGATTCGTAATCCGCCCCAGGAACGAGCTCCTCGATCGCGAAACCGCGGTAGACGAGCCCCCCGTGCTCTCCGTCGATCCAACTGATGGAAGAGTCCCCCAGGACCGTGTGTTCAAGTCCCGGGTCCGGTTCGGCCATGGGGCGAGCGGTCGACGGACGCGACCCGGGAGATAGCCCCGTCGGTCGTACTGGGTAGAAGAGTTAAGGACCGAACCTTGCTCGGCGGCGCATGGCCGCGCCCCCCAGCCAACTACTCGAACGACTAACCAACACGAGGGTAACGCTCGAGCTCAAGGACGGCCGGACGATCTCGGGCCGCCTGCTTGGGAACGACGAGCATCTCAACCTCGTTCTCGACGAGGTCGAGGAGCGAACCCCCGATCTCACCCGTCATCTCGGCCTCATCGTGCTCCGCGGCTCCAACGTCGTCAGCTTGAGCGCGGTGGGCCCTCCGACCGCCGGACGGTAGCTCCCAGGGTCGACCGTGGCCGATACTGCCCCGCCGGCGAGGCTCAAGGCGGAGGAGGTTCAGTTGCTGAAGCTCCTCGCCGCGGCTGGGGCGGACCACACGCCGGCGGTCGTGACTTCCGGCGAGGTGGGTAAACGGCTCGGGGTCAGCCAGCAGGCCGCGGACCGCTACCTCGTGGACCTCGCGGCGGAGGAGTATGTGACGAGGACCCTCGCCACCCGGCGCCAGCGCGTGCTCGTCACCCCCAAAGGCATGGAGCTGCTCCGGAGGGAGTACTCGAGCTACCGAAGGATCTTCGAGGGTCCGGCCAAGGTCCGTTTCACGGGCACGGTCGTCTCCGGCCTCGGCGAAGGTCGGTACTACCTCAGTCAACCGGGCTACGTCGTGCAGTTTGAGGAACGGCTGAGCTACCGACCGTACCCGGGCACCCTCAATGTCCGAGTCGACACGGGCGACCTCCGCCGCGTGCAGGGCATCCACCACTGGAGCGGGATCCGGATCGACGGGTTCCCTGCGAGCGGACGAACGTTCGGCGGAGCCACGTGCTATCCCGCTCGGTTGGGGGGGCGACCGAGCCATCTGATCGTTCCGGACCGGACCCACCACCAGGAGGTCGTCGAATTCATCTCGCCGGAGTTCCTGCGCGAGGCGCTGAAGGTGAAGGACGGGGACCGGTCCGAGGCCGAGGTCGAAGAAACGTGACCGGATCGCTCTCGGTCGCAGGTGCGATCGCCCACGATCGTCGTCCGCCGCCTATCGGCCCCGGGGGCGCGAGCAGGTACGTCAACCGATGGACCGAACCGGAGTCGCTCGGTGGAGCTCGGGTCCGAGCGTTTGTCGGGATTCTCCGTACCCGCGGGTGCTACTGGGCCGATGCCAAAGGCTGCTCGATGTGCGGGTACGCCAAGGACACCTTGGGCCGCTCCGCTACGCCGGAAGAGCTGACCGCCCAGCGAAGCGCACTCCTTAGAGAGTATGCGGGCGAACCGTATGTGAAGATCTACACCTCCGGCAGCTTTCTCGACGATCGAGAGGTCGATGCCGCCTCGCGCGTCGAGCTCGTGCGCGCATTCTCGGGCCGCGCGCGTCGCCTGCTGTTCGAAACGCTCCCCGAATTCGTCACTCCCGAAGCGCTCGAACCGCTCCGAGCTGCCTTCGCTGGGGAGATCGAGGTCGCAATGGGCCTCGAGTCGACCCAGCCCGACGTCCTGCGCCGATTCGTCAACAAGGGCGCTCCGCCCTCGGAGTATCTGGACGCGGCGGAGCGACTCCGGGCGCTCGGGCTGCATCCGAAAGCGTACCTGCTGCTGAAACCCCCCTACCTCAGCGAGCGGGAGGCCGTCGTCGACGTGGTGACGTCCGTCGCGAAGGCCGCGAACGCCTTCGAAACGTTGTCGGTGAATCCGGTCCACATTCAAAACGGAACCGTCGTGGAGTGGCTCTACCGACGCGGGCGCTATCGGCCGCCGTGGCTCTGGAGCCTGGTGGAGGTGATGCGGTCGGCGGCGCCGCTCCGCGGGGCGAGCCGACTGGTCACGTTCCCAACGGCGGGCGGCTTGGCTCGAGGCCCGCACAACTGCGGCGCGTGCGACCGCACCGTCCTCGCCGCGCTCGAGACCACGTCCCTCGACCAACGCTTCGACGCGCTCGACGACCTTTCGTGCAGGTGCCAGAGCGAGTGGGAGGCCCGAAACCGGCTCGAGCCCCTCGGCGTCGAGGCATGACCCTGATTCCGAAACTTCCCGCCTACGCGGGGAGAACGATCGAGCAGTTCCTCCGAGCGCACGTCGCCGGCGCCTCGGCGGAGGGTGTGGTCATCGGATTGAGCGGTGGGATCGACTCCGCTCTCACGGCGCGGCTGGCTCGAGACGCGCTCGGACCCTCGAAGGTCCACGGAGTGATCCTACCGGACCGGGGGTTCTCGAGCGACCTTTGCCGCGAAACCGAGGCGTTCGCGATCGGACTCGGGATTGACGTCCTGACGATTCCGATCGACCCCGTGGAGGAGGCCTACCGCCACTCGCTCCCCTCCGAAATGGACCGGGTCGCCTGGGGCAACATCAAAGCGCGAATTCGCATGACGATGGACTACGCGCTCGCGCGGGGGCTCCGGTCGCTGGTCGTGGGAACCGGCAACAAGTCCGAGCTTCTCCTCGGGTACTTCTCGAAGTACGGGGACGGGGGAGCGGACCTGCTGCCCCTCGGTGACCTCTACAAGACTCAGCTCCGGACCCTCGCGAGAGAGCGCGAGATCCCCGAGCCGATCCTCGAGCGCGCTCCGACCGCCGGGTTGTGGGAAGGCCAGACGGATGAGGGAGAGCTCGGGGCACCCTACGGGACGATCGATGAAGTGCTCGCGGGCCTCGAGCAGCTCTACACCGAGGAGGAGATCGTCGCCCGGACCGGGCTGGATGCGAACATCGTGCACGCCCTCGTCACCCGGGTCGAGGTCAACCGCCACAAGCGGCGCCTTCCCCCGATCCCCAAGCTCGGCCTCCGGACCGTCGGAATCGACTGGCGAGACTAGCGGACCGCCGTCGGCCTCCGACCAAACGTTTTACCCACGAGCGGTTCCGTCCCCCCGCGACCGCGGGTGCCGGAAATCCCCGGCCCGTGGGTCCGGGCGAAATGGACCGCGAGACGTACCGACACCTCTACGACCGCCTCGAGACGATGGAGGACGTTCGGCACGTCGCCCGCGAATCCCACATCGACGAGGAGCTCTTGTTCGTCATCCACACGCATCGGGTGACGCGCGATGCGACGCGCCGCTTCTACGTAGTAAAGCGTCAGATCCCGAAGCTCGTCCAGAGCTGGCGCCACGGCACGAAGATGATCGAGATCGCTCGGGAGCTGGGGTTCCCTCCGGTCCTACTCGGTCAGATGATGCTGCAGGAGCTTCGGATACCGCGGCGCAAGGTCTGGCAAACGTTCCTTCACCCTGAGACCGCTCCGGACGACCGACTCCGCCGCGAGGTCACCGACCTCCTCCGCGCCGACCTGATCTACTCTCCCCAGGGCATGGAGCTCCAGCGCGAGCGGGGCCGCCGCGGCGAGGAACGGCTCCACACCTGGCTCCAGCGTCACGAGGTTCGCTTTCGCACCGAGAAGGACCTCCGCGGTAAGTACCGGAAGACGCCGGACGCGCTCTTGGACGACCCGATCATCTTCTACGGCCAGAAGCTCAAGTGGATCGAATCGAAGGCCAATTTTGGGGACGACGTCGAGCTGCGCCGCAACCTGAAGCGCCAGCTCGCGCCGTACACCGAGCTGTTCGGTGAGGGCGCGGTCGTCTACTGGTACGGGTTCGTGGACGGGGCGACCTCTCCCCCCGGTATCCTCCTCTGGGACGGGCCGACGATCGAGTCGATCACGCCGGTCGTAGCGCCGCGTCCGGGGACAGCTCACGCTGCGAGCCCGTCGTTAGGTCCCGCTCGACAATAACGCCCTTCGCCTTCTCGTTCGGCCCGAGGAGGAGCGCCCGCCGGGCTCGGCGGCGTCCCGCCTCCTTGAGCTGTCGGGAGAGCGACCGGGCGAGGAGGTCGGAGTCGGCACTGATCCCGGCCTCGCGCAGCTTCTGGACGAGGATTCGGGCCTCGCCGGCGAGCTCGGGCGTGACGGCGACCACGTAGGTGTCGAGCGGGGGCTCGCCCTCCGGCCAGCGGCCGTGCCTTTTGAGAAGGATCTCGAGGGTCTGGTCGCCGATGGCGACCCCGCACGCGGGCGTCGGAGGCCCACCGAACAGCTCCACGAGGTGGTCGTACCGCCCCCCGCCGAAGAGGGCGCGCAGGTCGCCCTCCCGGTCGTACGCCTCGAACACGGTCGAGGTGTAGTAGGCGAGGCCTCGAACGACCGTGGGGTCGAAGACGAGCCGGTCCGCGATCCCGAGTTCGCGCGCGAGTCGGAACAACTCGCCGATTCGTGCGACGCCTTCCTGCGCCTCCTCCCCGAGGGCGAGGGGGGCGAGTTCCGCGAGGTAGGCGTCGACCTTCTCGGCGGGCACCCCGGCGCCCACGCGAGCAAGGTAGGTGGTGAGTTCGCTCACGCCGTCGGCCCGGGCCCCCGCGGCCTGGAGGTCCTCCTCGAACTCCTTCGGGCGCATCTTTCGGTACCGGTCGAGCAGCCGGAAGAAGGTCGTGGTGTCACGCGCGCCGCTTCGACGCCCGAGGCCTTCCGCGAGGGCGCGGTCGCTCACGCGGAACGCGTAGAGACCTCGCGCGCCCGCCTCGTCGAGCACCCGCGAGGCGGCCGCGAGGACTTCCGCGTCCCCCTCCACGCCGGGGACTCCGAGGATGTCGAGGTTGAACTGAGTGAACTCTCGCGTGCGGCCGGCCTGGGGCTCCTCGTAACGCCACAGGCGCGAGATCGTGAACCACTTGCTCGGGAGGGGCTCGGCTTTCGCCCGCTCGACGTACAATCGTGCGAGGGACGGTGTCGTCTCCGGTGCGAGTGCCACCTCTCTTCCGCCCTTGTCGCGGAACGTCCACAGCTGGGTCGACAGCTCCTCACCGCTCTTGACCCGATAGATCTCGAGGCTTTCCACGGAGGGAGATTCGAGCTCGACGAAGCCGCATCGGCGCGCCGCGGCCCGCATTCGCCGGCGCAATTCCGACCGGGCGCCCGCCTCCGGAGGCGGATAGTCCCGGAAGCCTCTCAGGGGTTGGAACGGCACGACCCAAGCAGCGAGGTCCGCGAGATAACGGCTACTGCGCGGGGGATCCGGAGTCGACGGCGCCGGCCACGGGTTCGGGCACGGCATCGCTCGAAAGCCGTTCCACGAACTCCCGTACCCGCCGGTAGGCAACGACCGCGG